>Ga0182007_10000776_pt1 | contig 17868 bp, 12 predicted proteins | sample Sormic07211113_1_FD_123023 | JGI IMG/M metagenome (GOLD analysis project Ga0182007, IMG submission 123023) | Rhizosphere microbial communities from Sorghum bicolor, Mead, Nebraska, USA - 072115-113_1 MetaG | ecosystem: Host-associated > Plants > Roots > Rhizosphere | place: USA: Nebraska... | reverse complement strand
GGAGAGCAAGATGCCCCCGAAGAAGGCGAAGATCCGGCAGAAGGCCGCCCGGTCGGCCCGTGTCGACCGCGTGATCATGGCCTGCGGTCTGTGTGACGCGGACGAGCGGACGACGAGGATCGTGAGCGGGCTGTGCGAGGAGTGCCTGGCCGAGATCGAGGCCGAGGGCCCCGTGTACGTGCGGGAGGCCGTCCCGGGGACGTTTCTCCCCGGTCCGCGTGCCTCCGGAGGCCTTCCGGGCGCCGACGAGGTCATCGATGTCACCGACCGTGTCGACGCCCTCCGCCGCGCGGCGGGGCTGTTGTGAGCGGGTCGGGCAGAGGGGTTTCCCGGAGCGGGCGGCCGCAGATGCCCGTCGAGGACTTCGAGGAACTCGCGCGCCGGGCGCCGGAGACAGTGTGGCTGGAGTTCATTGGCGGGCGACTGACGGTGAAACGTGCGCCGGACGGTGATCGGAGCGAGATCCTCGCCTGGTTGCAGAGGCTATGGGCGGAACAGGTTCCGGGCCCATGGCTCTACGGGTACCAGGGGCTGCGGACGGAAGGAGGCGGCACGGGCCGGGTTCGTGCCGACGGCGTACTCGCGCCCGCGCGGCATTTCGTCGGCCACGGTGAGTGGAGTGATCCGGCCGGGGTGCTGATGGTGGCCGAGGTGACCCCGGGCGATCCGGACGCGGACGCGCAAACGAGAGCGGAGAAGCGGCACGGCTACGCGGCCGCGGGTATCCCCGTCCACCTCCTCATCGACCGGGACGACTGCTCTGTGATCGTGTTCAACCAGCCCGAAGACGGCCGTTACCGCCACGAGGAGAAGTTGCCGTTCGGCGCGAGCGTGAAGCTTCCCGACCCGGTGAACATCACCCTCGACACCGAGCCCCTCAAGGAGTTCGTGGACTGAATCGTCCTTGGTCGCTCGGTCACTCACCGTCGTCACTGTGAGCCGGGGCACTTTCGGAGTGGCGGGGGCCGGGGCGGGCAGGGACGTGGGGGAGTGTCCGGTCTCACCATGTGGTTCCACTCGGGTGGAATTCGGACGCTCGTTAAACTGAGCCGACATATAGGGACTGAGCGAGGAGCGCACGTGGGCCTTGTCGTGCAGAAGTACGGAGGCTCCTCCGTAGCCGATGCCGAGGGCATCAAGCGCGTCGCCAAGCGGATCGTGGAAGCCAAGAAGAACGGCAACCAGGTGGTTGTCGTGGTCTCCGCGATGGGCGACACGACGGACGAGCTGATCGATCTCGCCGAGCAGGTTTCTCCCATGCCTGCCGGGCGTGAGTTCGACATGCTGCTGACCGCCGGAGAGCGGATCTCCATGGCCCTGCTGGCGATGGCGATCAAGAACCTGGGTCACGAGGCCCAGTCGTTCACCGGCAGCCAGGCGGGCGTCATCACCGACTCCGTCCACAACAAAGCCCGGATCATCGACGTGACGCCCGGCCGTATCCGGGAGTCGCTGGACAAGGGCAACATCGCGATCGTCGCCGGGTTCCAGGGCGTCAGCCAGGACAAGAAGGACATCACCACCCTCGGCCGCGGTGGGTCCGACACCACCGCCGTCGCGCTGGCCGCCGCGCTGGACGCCGAGGTGTGCGAGATCTACACCGACGTGGACGGCGTGTTCACCGCCGACCCGCGCGTGGTGAAGAAGGCGAAGAAGATCGACTGGATCTCCTTCGAGGACATGCTGGAGCTCGCGGCCTCCGGCTCCAAGGTGCTGCTCCACCGCTGTGTGGAGTACGCCCGCCGCTACAACATCCCGATCCATGTCCGCTCCAGCTTCAGTGGGCTGCAGGGCACCTGGGTCAGCAGTGAGCCGATTGGGGACCAGAAGGTGGAGCAGGCCATCATCTCCGGTGTCGCGCACGACACCTCCGAGGCCAAGGTCACGGTCGTCGGCGTGCCGGACAAGCCGGGCGAGGCCGCCGTCATCTTCCGCGCGATCGCGGACGCCGAGATCAACATCGACATGATCGTGCAGAACGTGTCGGCCGCCTCCACCGGGCTGACCGACATCTCCTTCACCCTGCCCAAGACCGAGGGCCGCAAGGCCATCGACGCGCTGGAGCGGGCGAAGGTCGGCATCGGCTTCGACTCGCTGCGCTACGACGACCAGATCGGCAAGATCTCCCTGGTCGGCGCCGGTATGAAGACCAACCCGGGCGTCACCGCCGCGTTCTTCGAGGCGCTGTCCGACGCGGGTGTGAACATCGAGCTGATCTCGACCTCCGAGATCCGTATCTCGGTCGTCACCCGCGCCGACGACGTGCCGGACGCCGTGCGCGCCGTGCACAGCGCCTTCGGACTCGACTCCGACAGTGACGAGGCCGTCGTCTACGGAGGCACGGGACGCTGATGGCGGGGACGGGACCGGGGGCTGGACGACCGACTCTCGCGGTCGTGGGCGCGACCGGAGCCGTCGGCACGGTCATGCTCCAGATCCTGTCCCAGCACGCGGACATCTGGGGCGAGATCCGTCTGATCGCCTCCCCGCGCTCGGCCGGCCGCGAGCTGACCGTGCGCGGCGAGGCGGTCGAGGTGGTGGCCCTGTCGGAGGAGGCCTTCGACGGGGTCGACGTCGCCATGTTCGACGTACCCGACGAGGTGGCCGCGCACTGGGCGCCGGTCGCCGCGGCCCGGGGCGCGGTCGTGGTCGACAACTCCGGCGCCTTCCGGATGGACCCGGAGGTGCCGCTGGTCGTCCCCGAGGTCAATCCGCACAGCGTCCGGCGCCGGCCGCGCGGGATCATCGCCAACCCCAACTGCACGACCCTGTCGATGATCGTCGCGCTCGGCGCGCTGCACGCCGAGTTCGGGCTGCGTGAGCTGGTCGTCTCCTCGTACCAGGCGGTGAGCGGGGCCGGGCGCGCCGGGGTCGAGACGCTGCGGCAGCAGCTGGCGCTGGTCGCGGGCACGGAGTTGGGCACACACCCCGGTGACGTACGGCGGGCCGTCGGTGACAACACCGGGCCGTTCCCGGAGCCGGTCGCGCTGAACGTCGTACCGTGGGCCGGTTCGCCGCGTGCGGACGGGTGGTCCTCGGAGGAGATGAAGGTGCGGGACGAGTCCCGCAAGATCCTCGGTCTGCCCGCGCTGCCCGTCGCCGTCACCTGTGTCCGGGTGCCGGTCGTCACCGTGCACTCGCTGACCGTCCATGCCCGCTTCGAGGGCGAGGTCACCGTCGACAAGGCGCGCGAGATCCTGGCCACCGCGCCCGGTGTCGTCCTCTTCGACGACCCGGAGGCCGGGGAGTTCCCCACGCCGGCCGATGTCGTGGGCACCGATCCGACCTGGGTGGGCCGGGTGCGGCGGGCGCTCGACGACCCGACCGCGCTCGAACTCTTCGTCTGCGGCGACAACCTCCGCAAAGGAGCGGCCCTGAACACCGCGCAGATCGCGGAGTTGGTCGCGGCCGAACTCGCGGGTCGCTGAACTCGCGGGTTTGCTGACGGGTTTGCTGAGGACTTTGTAAGATCGGTCAACGAAATGTGAGCCGGTCGATGGTCCGGACCACTTGCTGCGGGCGCTCCTCGCGTCCGAAGATTTTCCTCCCCGCCCTCCGCAACCGCGAACAGGGCGGGGAGCGTCTTTGCGAACGCCCTTCAGGGGGCCTGCGGGACGCGGTGCGAAGTGTGGGGACACTTCGGTCATTCAGGACACAGGGGAAGAGCGGGTAGGCATGAGGGCGTTTGACGCACGGTCGGTTGCGCTGCCTGACACCAGACGGCCGCTTGCGGCACATGACGCAAAAGTGACGCTCGGCGCGTACAACCCTGTCGGGGGGCAGCGGGTCCAACTGGCGTGGCAGAGGTTCTCGACTTCAGCGCGGCGACCCGCGGTACGGCCCTACGGCCCCGCCCGTCGCTCCGACCCCGCATGCCCGGTGCGCCCGGCGGCATGCCGGTGATCGCGCCCATGCCCGCAGCGCGGCCCGCCCGCATACCGAACCAGCGTGACGGGGCCGAGTACGCCGAGGACACCGCGGCGGCCGGCACCACCGTCGACCATCTCACCGAGACCTACCGCGCGCACTACCGCTCGCTGCTGGGTCTCGCCGCCCTTCTGCTCGACGACACCGCCTCCTGCGAGGACGTGGTCCAGGAGGCCTTCATCCGGGTGCACTCGGCGCGCAAACGCGTCCGGGACCCGGAGAAGACGCTCGCCTATCTGCGTCAGACGGTCGTCAACCTCTCCCGCTCCGCCCTGCGCCGCCGCATCCTCGGACTCAAGCTCCTGTCCAAGCCGATGCCCGACATGGCGAGCGCCGAGGAGGGCGCCTACGACCAGCTGGAGCGCGACTCCCTCATCAAGGCGATGAAGGGCCTGCAGCGCCGCCAGCGCGAGGTCCTGGTGCTGCGCTACTTCGCGGACATGACCGAGGCGCAGGTCGCCGAGACGCTCGGCATATCGCTGGGCTCGGTGAAGGCGTACGGTTCCCGCGGGATCGCCGCCCTCCGGATCGCGATGGAGGCCTCGGCATGAGCCGGGACGCCCAGGGACCCGACTCCCACGACCGCCACGAGCCGTTCGCCTGGCATGAGCCGACCGAACGGCGAGAGCAAGACCACACGCAATCGCACGCTGGGAACGGAACTGTGAACCACGGCCTCGACGACCAGAACCCCCGCGGGTTCGACTCGGACGAGCAAGCCCTGCGCAGGATGCTGCACCAGGCGGTGCAGACGGTCGAGCCGCGCGACGGCACGCTGGAACACCTGCGGCGGGCCGTGCCCGCCCGACGCGCCCGCAAACGGCAGGCGATGGTCGGCATGGCGGCCGCCGCGCTCTTCATCGGCACCGCCGTACCGGCTCTCGTGCACGTGTCCAACTCCGCCGGCTCCGACGTCAACCCGTCGATGGCCGGGCAGGCGTCCCAGGCCCAGGGCGGGGCGAGCCAGGGAAAAAACGCCGACGGCAGTGAGTCCACTGCCGGCGGCTCCTCGGGACAGTCCCAGGCCACGGGCAAGGCCGGGGACAAGGGCGACGGCAAGGGGAAGAGCGGCGGCGCGGCGACGGCCGGCGGCACCGGCACCGGCCCCGCGTCGACCCTCGCGGCGGCTCCCGTCTGTACGGCGTCGCAGCTCGGCTCGCCGACCGACACCGTGGGCTCCCCGGACACCGGCGGCGCGGTGTACGGCACCTTCAGCGTCGTCAACGTCTCCTCCACCTCCTGCACGGTCGGCGGACCCGGCACGGTGGCCCTCCAGGCGACCGGCGCGGCGGACGCCACCAAGATCAGCGTCAAGCGGCACGCGGCCGGGGACGCGGCGGTCTCGCTGCCCGACCCGTCCACCGAGGTCGCCTCGCTCGTGCTGGCGCCGGGCGCGGCCTACCAGGTCAAGTTCGCCTGGGTGCCCTCGGAGACCTGCCCCACCACCGGTGGCACGACCGGCGGCACGACGGACGGCGGCGCCACCGCCTCACCGACGCCCACGGACGCCACGACCAGCTCGGGGTCCACGACCGGCGGCACGGACAGCGGTGTGACGACGCAGATGGTGACCGAGGACGGCGGCACGGCGGACGGCAGCGTGATCGTCTCCCACACGACGGAGGCGGGCTCGCCGACCGTCTCGGCGACGGTGCCCAACGCCTGTGCGGGGGTTGTCTACTACACCGGGGTGCTGGCCGGTTCCTGACCGGACTCGGTCAGCAACCCCATCTCCGCGTCCCGGGCGAACTCGACCTCGCGGCGCACCAGACGGAACCACATGAAGACCACGAAGCCGGCGAAGACGAACCACTCGCCGGTGTAGCCGAGGTTCTGGAACGCCTTCAGGTCGAGGCCCGAATCGGCCGGTGCCGTCGCCGGCACGGCCGTCATACCGGCGCCCGTCTTGTTCAGGGTGATCCAGGCGTCGTACACGTCGTACGGCACGAGATTGACCAGCGACGCCGAGCTGATCGCCGCCGTCTGGCCGGCCGGGAGGCCGCCCTGGGCGCTCACCCCGTTGTCGCCCGGCGTCTCGGAGGCCTGCAGCGCGCCGGTCACGGTGACCTCGCCGGTGGGCGCGGCGGGCGCCTTCGCGGCATCCGCCGAACCCGGCAGCCAGCCCCGCACCACGGGCAGCGCCTCGCCGCCGTCGGTGCGCAGCAGGGTCAGGACGTAGAAGCCCTTCCTGCCGTCGAGCGTGCGGTCCGGCACGAGCAGCTGCTTGCCGTACCGGCCGGTCGCGGTGACCTGTTTGCCGGACGTCGCCTTGTTCACCGGCAGCAGCTCCCGCAGCGGCCGGGCCGCCTCGTGCTTGCTCTCGGCGACCTGCCGGGTGGCGTTTCGGTGGTCCTGTACCCGGCCCTCGAAGCGGCTCAGCTGCCATGACCCCATGAAGAGGCAGAAGGGGATGGCGAGCAGCACGAAGACGTTGATCCCCCACCAACGGGGCGTCAGCAGAAACCGGTACACGCCATCCACGGTACGGGGCCCCCGCGGCGGGCCGGGCCGCGGGGGTTCGGTACCGCTCGGTGAGATGGTCCCGGCCGGCCGGGGGCTCGGCGACCAGCCGCTCTGTCCGCAGGTGCCAGTCGCCGGGGTACTCCCGGTCGAACCGGACGTACCGCGTCCGGCCGCTGATGCGCTCGCGGGTCTGCGGGAGCGTGCAGACGACGTCCTCGGCCAGGGTGCCGGCGAACGCGTCCCGGTCCCGGGCCTCGGCGGCGGCCCAGAACCCCTCGACTGCGCTGCGAAGCTCGCTCATGCCGACGAGTCTGCACCCCGCCACTGACAATCAGTCCTGACCTGCCTGGACGTGTGTTCGGTAAATGCACGGTAGAAGTTATCCACAGGCTGAGGACCTCGCCGACGAATTGTCGGCGCGGGCGGGCAGTATGGGGCCATGACTGAGAGCAACGGGTCCGCTGCCCCCAAGCGGAACGAAGAGATGCCGGACTGGGAGAAGCGCTTCAGGGCGCCCCGGGTGTCCCTGCCCGACTGGGCCGAGGACGCCCCCGACCGCTCCCTGTTCGTGTCGAACGCGACGGGGACGTACGAGCTGTACGCCTGGGACCGCTCCTCCGGCGAACAGCGCCAGGTGACGGACCGGCCGAACGGCACGACGGACGGCGTGCTCTCCCCGGACGGCGCGTGGATCTGGTGGTTCGACGACAAGGACGGCGACGAGTTCGGCGTCTGGCGCAGACAGCGCTTCGAGGGCGGACCGGACGACCTCGCCGCCCCCGGCCTGGACGCCTCCTACCCGGCGGGCCTGGCCATCGGCCGCGACGGCGGCACGGCGATCGTCGGCCGCTCGACCGACGAGGACGGTACGACGATCCACCTCGTCCGCGCGGGCGAGGAGCCCGTGGAGATCTACCGGCACCGCGAGTCGGCCGGCGTCGGCGACCTCTCGCACGACGGCTCGCTGATCGCCGTCGAGCACACCGAGCACGGCGACGCGATGCACTCCGCGCTGCGCGTGCTGCGCCCCGACGGCACCGCGGTCGCCGAACTCGACGACACCGAGGGCGGCACCGAGGAGCTCGGCCTGGAGGTGCTGGGCTTCGCGCCGGTCGACGGCGACACCCGGCTGCTCGTCGGCCACCAGCGCCGGGGGCGCTGGGAGCCGCTGGTGTGGGACGTGGCGAGCGGCGAGGAGACCGACCTCGCCCTCGACCTGCCCGGAGACGTCAGCGCCGAGTGGTACCCGGACGGCACGGGCCTGCTGGTCGTGCACAGCTTCGAGGCCCGCAGCGAGCTCTTCCGCTACGACCTCGCGAGCGGCACGCTGGAGCGGGTGCCGACCCCGCCCGGCTCCGTCTCCGGCGCTACGGCCCGCCCCGACGGCAGCGTGGAGTACCTGTGGTCGTCGGCCGCCGAGCCGTCCGCGGTGCGCTCGACGACCGGCGAGGTGGTCCTGGACCCGCCCGGCCTGAAGTCCCCGGGCTCGGTGCCGGTGGAGGACGTGTGGGTGGAGGGCCCGGGCGGCCGTATCCACGCCCTGGTCCAGAAGCCGGCCGGAGCGACCGGCCCCCTGCCCACGGTCTTCGACATCCACGGCGGCCCGACCTGGCACGACAGCGACGCCTTCGCGGCGGGCCCCGCGGCCTGGGTCGACCACGGGTACGCGGTGATCCGCGTCAACTACCGCGGATCGACGGGCTACGGCCGTGCCTGGACGGACGCCCTGAAGCACCGCGTCGGCCTGATCGAGCTGGAGGACATCGAGGCGGTCCGCGCCTGGGCGGTGGATTCCGGCCTGGCCGACCCCGACCGCCTCGTCCTGACCGGCGGTTCCTGGGGCGGCTACCTCACCCTCCTCGGCCTCGGCACCCAGCCGGACGCGTGGACCCTGGGCATCGCGGCGGTCCCCGTCGCCGACTACGTCACGGCCTACCACGACGAGATGGAAGCGCTGAAGGCCATGGACCGCACGCTGCTGGGCGGCACCCCCGAGGAGGTCCCCGACCGCTTCGAGGCGTCCTCGCCCCTGACCTACGTCGACAAGGTCAAGGCCCCGGTCTACATCTCGGCCGGCGTCAACGACCCGCGCTGCCCGATCCGCCAGATCGAGAACTACGTGGACCGCCTGAAGGACAGAGGCGCCGTCCACGAGGTGTACCGCTACGACGCCGGGCACGGCTCGCTGGTGGTGGACGAGCGGATCAAGCAGGTGCGGCTGGAACTGGAGTTCGCGGAGCGGCACTTGGGGGGAGCGCAGGCGTAGCCGCGGGCAGTCGTGCCGCTGGGGTGGCGCCCGACCCGAGGACCCGATCCGAGGAAGGGCGGCACCCCAGCGAGCCCGGGCGGCGAACCCCCGCCCCATCCCGCCCCAGCGCCGACTGTGCCTCAGGCTCCGGCCCGCTCCCGAGTCCGCCGCCCCAGCAACTCGGCCAGTCCACGCCGCGTCGCGGCCAGGACGACCCGGTCCGACCCCTTCAACACATAGGAGGAATCCAGGTCCCACACCAACCCCGACTGCCCGCCGTCCTCGTACGCCTCCTCCGTGGCCGTCTCCTGTCGATCCCGCCCGGCCGAACCCGCGGACCCCACCGGCCGGTCCAGCGCCAACACCCGCCACGCCCCCGCCCGGAACGCCTGCGCGACCGTCTTCCCCTCCAGCTGCGGATGGCCGCCCACCTCCACCGTGGCGAACAGCAGCACCCGCCGCTCGACCGGGATCGCCCCCAGGATCTGCCGCCCCATCATCGCTCCGGCGAAGGCGGGAGCCGCCAGATGAGACACACTGCGGGACCGGGTGGACGCCCGCGGATGTGCCGCCCGCAGCGTGCGGTACACGGCGGTCGCGAAGTCGTCGTCGTACAGCCGCAGCACCACCCGCAGATCCGGCCGCACCGCACGGGCGTACAGCACGGCCTCCAGATTGGTCGTGTCCGCGCTGGTCACCGCGAGCAGCGCGTGCGCACGGTGGATCTTGGCGGCCTCCAGGACGCCCTCCTCGGTGACGTCGCCGAGGACGACCGGCACCCGCAGGCGCCGAGCGGTGGCCAGTCCCCGCGCGTCCGGGTCGGCCTCCACGCACACCACCGGAATGTTCAGTTCCCGCAGCCGGGTCAGTACCCGGGTGCCGATCTTGCCGAGCCCGAGGAGGACCACATGCCCGCCGAGGCCCCGAGGCGGCTTGCGCAGCGCGGACGCGGAGCGGAAGGTGCCGAGCGCCTCCAGCACCGCGGCCAGCAGCACCGGAAGCAGCAGCAACCCGACCAGTCCGGAGAGGAGTTGGAGGATCTGGCGGCCGACGGGCTGCCCGATGGCCGGGTCGTCGATCGCGAAGAGGTCCAGCAGCGTCAGATAGAAGGCCTTCAGCGGATGGATGTCCGCCACCGCCGACAGCGCGACGGCCAGGGCGACCACACACGCCACCATGCCCGCCAGCGACCACCGCAGCCGCCGCGAGAACAGCGAGGCGAACGGTACGGCGCCGCGCGCGGGCGGCAGGGCGGGGCCGGTGTAGGAGACCTGTTCCAGGACGACGGTCCCGCGTCCGGTCGCGTCGCGTACCGTCTGCGCGTCGGGGAGCAGCAACGGCCCCTGTTCCTCGGCGAGTTCGGGGTCGACGGTGCTGGGCGGGTCGTTGCTGGAGAGGACCGCCAGGGTGGCGAGCCCCGGCTGCGCCACCTGCCCGGGACGCGGTGTGCGCTCCACCGCGCGCAGCATCAGCCCGTCGGTCTGGACGACCTTGCTGGTGCCGGCGACGGCGGTGGCGACCAGCGCCGGTGCGGCCGTGTCGGCGTCGGACAGCACGGTCGTGGAGGCGTCGAAGCCGTCGCCGCCGCCCGCGGCCAACGTGGCCGCCTGGTCGAGGAGTTCCTCGATGTGCTGGCCCAGCCGGCGGTTGTAGAGACGCAGCACGAGGCGGAGCCGGGGGTTGAGGCGGCGGGCGGTGAGGGCGGCGCGGATGTTGGTCTCGTCGTCGTCATAGACCAGGGCGAGGGCGGCGGCGCGTGCCACACCGGCCTCGGAGAGGACGGCTTCGGTCACCTCGGCGGCCTCGACGATCTGCTGGGTGCCGACGGGTTCGGCGCCGTTGCCGCCGGCCCGGTTCACGGCCGCGCTCACCCGGTCGATCAGTGCCGTGGTGGTCGCGCGGGCCCGGCCCACCACCGGCAGGCGGACGCTGCGGTCGGAGGGCGGTACGACGAGGGTGACCTGTTCGCCGTAGACACCGCGCAGTTCGGCGGCGAGACGGTGCGCAAGACCGTCGTCCCCGCACACGACCATGTGCGCGTACCCCGCCGCACCGTCCGGCTGACCTTGATTCGGAACGCTCGCCACGAGGGGCAAGACTGCCTCACCGGGACGGGTGGTTCCAGCAAAGAAACCGTATGGTCCTGAACACCGGCGGGCGGCCCGCCGTACGGAGGGGGAGGGACAGCAGCGCCCCGACACAGCGCACCACCGGAGGTACCGAGCCTGTGGCCATCACCAAGCCGGCCCCCACGGCCAAGCCGGCCCCCACGGGGGCGGACCGCCATGAGCCGGTGCGCACCGCGCCGGGGCCGAAGCCGGAAGAGACACCCGGGGTCGGCCGGGAAACCCAGGAAACCCAGGACTTCCCGCAGGCCAAGGGTGCACTGAAGGGCAACAGCGCGCCGGACGCCAGCCGCTCGCCGGAGGACAACCGTTCGCCGGAGGGCAAGGACTCGCGGTCCTCGCTCGTGCTGACCATGGTGCTGCTTCTCCTCGTACTGCTGCAGGGGCCCATCCGCGGCGCCCTCTCCGCGCCCGTGATGCAGAGCTGGATGACGGTCTTCGTGGCCGTGCTCGTACAGGCGCTGCCCTTCCTGGTGCTCGGCGTCCTGCTCTCCGCGGCGATCGCGGTGTTCGTGCCGCCGGCGTTCTTCGCGCGTGCCCTGCCCAGCCGGCCAGCGCTCGCGGTGCCGGTCGCCGGGATGGCGGGCGCGATGCTGCCGGGCTGTGAGTGCGCGTCGGTGCCGGTGGCCGGGGCGCTGGTGCGCCGGGGCGTGACCCCGGCGGCGGCCCTCGCCTTCCTCCTGTCCGCCCCGGCGATCAACCCCATCGTGCTGACGGCGACCGCGGTGGCCTTCCCCCGCAACCCCGAGATGGTCGTGGGCCGTTTCGTCGCGAGTCTCCTCGTGTCGTGTGTGATGGGCTGGCTGTGGCAGCGGCTCGGCCGCACGGACTGGCTGCGCACACCGGAGCGCTCCCACTACGAGGGCCCGAGCAAGAGCGCCGCCTTCTGGAACTCGGTCCGGCACGACGTGATGCACGCGGGCGGTTTCCTGGTGGTGGGCGCGATGGCCGCCGCGACGCTGAAGGCCGTGGCCCCGGCGAGCTGGCTGCGCACGGCGGCACAGAACCCGCTGGTGGCGATCCTCGCGCTGGCCGTCCTGGCGGTCCTGCTGTCGATCTGCTCGGAGGCGGACGCGTTCGTGGCGGCGTCGCTGACCCAGTTCTCGCTGACGGCCAAGCTGGCGTTCCTGGTGGTGGGCCCGATGATCGATCTCAAGCTGTTCGCGATGCAGGCCGGCACCTTCGGCCGCGGCTTCGCCCTGCGCTTCGCCCCCGCCACCTTCTGCCTCGCCATCGCGGGCGCGGTCCTGACCGGGGCGGTGCTCCTGTGAACCGGCAGGCACAGGCGGCGATCCTGTTCCTGACCGGCGCGGCCCTGCTGCACGCCGGTTTCACCAACCTCTATCTCCGGTACGTCAAGGCCGGCCTGCAACCGCTGCTGCTGGCCTCGGGCGCGGTACTGATCGTCACGGCGCTGGCGACGGTCTGGTACGAGTGGCGCGGCCGCAGGAACGGCGACGCAGAAGACCATGATCATCATCAGCAGGGGCAGGGGGACGCCCACGGGCACGGAGACACCCACGGGCACGCAGACGGGCATCTCCATGGAGAGGGTCACGTGCACCGTGAACCCCGTATCTCCTGGCTCCTCGTCCTCCCCCTCCTCGCCCTGATCCTCGTCGCCCCGCCCGCCCTCGGCTCCTACAGCGCGATGCGGACCGGTACGGCCCTGCAGCAGCCGTACGGCTACGACAAGCTGCCCGCCGACGGTCCGCTCGACCTGAACGTGGTGGACTACGCGACCCGGGCCGTCTACGACCACGGCCGTTCCATAGCGGGACGCCCGATCAGGATCACCGGGTTCGTCGCCCTCGACCGCACGGGCGCCCCGTACCTGGTCCGCATGGCGCTCAACTGCTGTGCCGCGGACGCCCAGCCGGTCAAGATCGCGCTCACCGGCAGGATCCCGCCCGTCCTGGAGCCCGACAAGTGGCTCGAGGTCACCGGGACCTACACCGCCCGGCGGACCAAGGATCCGGTCAACAACGGCCCCATCCCGTACTTCCGGGTGACGTCCGCCTCCCCGGTGCCGACGCCGAAGGACCCGTACGACGAGAGCTGGAACAACTGACGCGCCGTCGCACAGAGCTGTCCACACCGAGAAACGCCAGGTCACGGAAGTCGGCGCTATGACATCATGACGCCCCATGACGACCGGCCAGACCCCGTTGACCATGCAGGACGCCATCCTCACGCTCCAGAACTACTGGAGCGCCAACGGTTGCATGATCACGCAGCCGTTGAACACGGAGGTCGGCGCGGGTACGGCGAACCCCTCCACGGCCCTCCGGGTGATCGGCCCGGAGCCGTGGAGCGTGGCGTACGTCGAGCCGAGCGTGCGGCCCGACGACTCCCGGTACGGCGAGAACCCGAACCGCCTGCAGACGCACACCCAGTTCCAGGTGATCCTCAAGCCGGACCCGGGCAACCCGCAGGAGCTCTACCTCGGCAGCCTCCGGGCCCTCGGCGTCGACCTGACCGCGCACGACATCAGGTTCGTCGAGGACAACTGGGCCTCGCCCGCGCTCGGCGCCTGGGGCCTTGGCTGGGAGGTGTGGCTGGACGGCATGGAGATCACCCAGTTCACCTACTTCCAGCAGGTCGGCGGGGTCACCCTGAACCCGGTGTCGGTCGAGATCACCTACGGCCTCGAACGCATCCTGATGAACCTCCAGGGCGTCTCCCACTTCAAGGACATCGTCTACGCGCCCGGCATCACCTACGGCGAGGTCTTCGGCCAGAACGAGTACGAGATGAGCCGCTACTACCTCGACGACGCCGACGTGGAGACCAACCACCGGCTCTTCGAGGCGTACGCGGCCGAGGCGCGCCGCCTGCTGGACCTCGAACTCCCGGTCCCCGCCTACCTGTACGTCCTCAAGTGCAGCCACACCTTCAACGTCCTGGACGCGCGCGGAGCGATCAGCACCACCGAGCGCGCCAAGTCGTTCTCGCTGATGCGCGGCCTGACCCATGAGTCGGCCAAGCTGTGGGCACAGCGCCGTACCGCCCTCGGCCACCCGCTCGGCGTGACCCCGGACCCGTCCCCGGCGGTGCGGGCCGCCCTGCCCGCCATGTCCCGCCCCGAGACACTGCTCTTCGAGATCGGCCTGGAGGAGCTGCCGTACGCCGATGTCGTCGCCACCACCGACGCGGTACGGGAGTCGGTCACCACGAAGCTGGCCGCCACCCGCCTCAAGCACGGCAGTATCACCGTCATGGCCACCCCGCGCCGGGTCGTCGTCACGGTCGGGGCGGTGCAGCCCCGCGAGGCGGACACCGAGAAGACGGTACGGGGCCCGAAGGCGGCCGCCGCCTACAAGGAAGGCGCTCCGACGCAGGCCCTGCTGGGCTTCGCCCGCAGCCAGGGCGTCGAGCCGGAGGCCGTGCGGACGGTCCAGGTCAAGGGCGTCGAATACGTGGCGGTCACCCGGCAGGAGCCGGGCCGCCCGGCGCCCGAGGTGCTCAGCGACCTGCTCTCCGAGGTGGTCTCCGGGCTGCGCGCCTCCCGCAACATGCGCTGGAGCGACCCCAACCTCTCCTTCTCCCGCCCGGTCCGCTGGCTGCTCGCCCTGCTGGGCCGCACCCCACTGCCCGTGACGGTCTCCGCGCTCGCCTCCGGCACCACCACCCGCGTCCACCGCACCGCGGCCGACCCCGTCGTCCATGTGACCACGGCGGAGGGCTACTCCCACTTCCTGCGGATGCACGGCATCGTGCTGGAGCGGGAGGTCCGCCTCGACGCCGTGGTGCGCGGCGCGGAGCGGCTGGCCGTGGAGGCAGGCGGCCGTATCGACGCCGGGGCCCAGGCCGGGCTGATCGACGAGATCACCGACATCCTGGAGTTCCCGCACCCGGTCCTCGGCTCCTTCGAGGAGCGCTACCTCGACCTGCCCGCGAGCGTCCTGACCACGGTCATGCGCAAGCACCAGCGCTATCTGCCGGTCCTGGCGGCGGACGGCCGCCTGATGCCGCACTTCATCACCTTCGCCAACGGCGCCTGCGACGACGACGTGGTGCGGGCGGGCAACGAGGCGGTGCTGCGGGCGCGTTACGAGGACGCGGCCTTCTTCTGGCGGGCCGACCTGAAGGTGGCGCCGGCCGAGTTCCGCAGCCGCCTTGACCAGCTGACCTTCGAGGACCGGCTGGGCACGGTGGCGGACCGAGCCGCTCGTATCGCCGCGCTCGCCCTGCGACTCGCCTCCACGGCAGGGCTGTCGGAGGACACCCTGGCCACCGTCCGCCGGGCCGGTGAACTGGCGAAGTTCGATCTGGCCTCGCAGATGGTGGTCGAGTTCTCCGGGCTCGCGGGCGTGATGGCGGAGGAGTACGCCCGTCGCGCCGGTGAACCCGAGGCGGTGGCGCGCGCGTTGGCCGAGATGGAGATGCCACGGGCCGCGGGCGGCGCGCTGCCCACGTCCGAGGCGGGCGCGATCCTCTCCCTCGCGGACCGGTTCGACCTGGTCACGGGCATGTTCGTGATCGGCGCCGTGCCCACCGGAAGCTCCGACCCGTACGGGGTGCGCAGGGCCGCCATCGGCCTCGTCAACGTCCTGCGCGCGGTGCCCGCGACGGCCGGTGTCGGTGTGACGGAGGGCTTGCGGGCCGCCGCCGACCGGTACGCGGCCCAGGGCATCGAGATCCCGGCCGAACGCCTCACCGAGGCAGCCGAGTTGATCGCCCGCCGCTATGAGCAGCAACTGGTGGACGCGGGCCATGAGCACCGCCTGGTGCAGGCCGTACGGGTATGGGCGGACCGCCCGGCCCAGGGCGACCGCGTCCTGGCGGCGCTCGAACGGCACGTGGACACCGAGGAGTTCACGGCACTGGTGGCGGCACTGCAGCGGGTGGTGCGGATCCTCCCGGCGGACCCGGTCGAGGACGCCGACCGCACCCTCCTCACGGCCCCCGCCGAACTCGCCCTCGCCGCGGCCACCGACTCCGTCCGCCAGACCCTCCAGGGCCAGGAGAACGACCTCACCGCACTGGTGGCGGCCTCCGGCCCCCTGGTCACGGCCATCGACGCGTTCTTCGAGGGCGTACTGGTCATGGACCCGGACCTGGAGGTCCGTGCGGCGAGGCTGGCCCTGCTGTCGGACGTGGCCCGTCTCGTGAACGACACTCTCCAGTGGAGTGCCCTGTGAGTCAGAGCTCCTTGGCAGGCCAGTCCAGCAGCCGGGCCCCGATCACCGCCGTCTGCAGCATGTAGCGGTGAGCGGGGTCGGTCGGATCCGCGCCGGTCAACTTGTGGATCCGCTCCAGCCGATACGTCAGCGCCCGCACACTCAGGGACAGCCGCCGAGCCGTCTCGGCGGCCACGCACCCGCACTCGAAGTACGCGGTCAGCGTGGCCAGCAGCGGCTCGGCCCCACCCCGCGCCCCCGTCAGCGGGCCCAGCGCGTCCTGCACCAGGTCGGCCATCGCCTGCCGGTCCCGGGCCAGCACCGGATACACCAGCATGTCGGCGGCCCGCAGCACCGGCCCCTCCAGCGTCAACCGCCCCGCGAGATCGAGGGTGTTGAGTGCCTCCTCATAGGACTGCACGACCCCGCCGGCGCCGTGGTGCGGCCGGCCGATGGCGACCCGCCCCCCGTCCGTGGCCGCGTACGCCTGCTTGGCGAAGTGGGCCAGCACCTCGCACGGGGTTCCACGGTGACGTCGAGACGCTGGTGGGGGAGGCGGGCGCGCTCGCCACGGTCGCCGAGGCGACCCCGGTCGGCGCGCGCCTCGACGAACTGACCGGCCGACTCCGCACCGTCACCGAGGTCCTGGCCACCCTCGACATCGCGGACGCCACGGTCCGTACGTCCGTGCTGGAGCGGATCGCCGAGGTGCTGGGCGGGGTCAACCGTGCGCGTGCGGTGCTGGAGGGCCGACGGCGGGAGCTTCAGGAGCGGGAGGGGAGGGCGGAGTTCGCGGCGGAGATGGCACTGCTGGCGCAGTCGGTGTCGGGGGCGTTGGCCGGAGCCGTGGATCCGGAGTCGTGCGACACCCAACTGACCCTGCTGCTCGTGCGGTTGGAGAGCCTGGAGGGCCGATTCGCGGACTCCGGCGAATATCTCGCCGAACTGGGGGACAAGCGGGCGGAGATCCACGAGACGTTCGCGGCCCGGAAACAGACCCTGATCGACGAGCGGGCCCTACGCGCCGAGCAACTCGTCGTCTCCGCCGGGCGGGTGCTGGAGACGGTCGCCCGCCGGGCCGGCGGGCTCCCCGACGCCGAGTCGATCAGCACGTACTTCGCCTCCGACCCCATGGTCGCCAAGGTCCGCCGTACGGCCGACGACCTGCGTGCCCTCGGTGACCGCGTCCGCGCCGAGGAACTGGACGGGCGTCTCGCCGCCGCCCGTCAGGAGGCCGGCCGCGCCCTGCGCGACCGCACCGACCTGTACGCCGACGCGGGACGTACCCTGCGGCTGGGGCGCCACCGCTTCACCGTCAACACCGAGCCCCTCGACCTCACCCTCGTCCCGTACGGCACCGACGGGCTCGCCTTCGCCGTCACCGGCACGGACTACCGCTCCCCGGTCACCGATCCCACCTTCGCGGCCACCCGCCCCTACTGGGGACGGGCGCTGCCCTCGGAGTCACCCGAGGTCTACCGCGCCGAGTACCTCGCCGCGCGCCTCCTCGCCGACCATGGTCCGCGGGCGCTGGCGGCGGAGCCGGGGGCGGCCGACCTCGCGGCGCTGGTCCGGCGGGCGGCGCAGGAGTCGTACGACGAGGGCTACGAGCGTGGCGTGCACGACCACGACGCGACGGCGATCCTCGCGGAGGTGCTGCGGCTGCGCTCGACGGCGGGACCGCTGCGCCACCGGCCGTCGGCCCGGGCCGCCGCCCAGCTCTTCTGGGCGCACGGCTGCACCCCCGAGGCGCGAGAGGTCTGGACACGGCGCGCACGGTCGCTGGCGCGGGCGCGGGACACGTTCGGGGTGGTGCCGGCGATAGGGGAGTTCTGCGCAGAACTCGGTCGCGCGATGGGGGAGATGGGGGGCATGGATGGCATGGGGGACACGGCGGCGGCGACGTACCTCTTCGAGGAGCTGACGAGCGGGCCGGAGGGGTTCGTGATCACGGCCGGCACCCGGGAGTTCCTCGACAAGT
>Ga0182007_10000775_pt1 | contig 17875 bp, 18 predicted proteins | sample Sormic07211113_1_FD_123023 | JGI IMG/M metagenome (GOLD analysis project Ga0182007, IMG submission 123023) | Rhizosphere microbial communities from Sorghum bicolor, Mead, Nebraska, USA - 072115-113_1 MetaG | ecosystem: Host-associated > Plants > Roots > Rhizosphere | place: USA: Nebraska... | reverse complement strand
CGTTTCTCCGGATGGGGTGACGGGGGGACGGGGTGACGGGGGGACGGGGGGTGACCGGGGGACGGGTGGGGACGAAAACGTTCGGGGTCAGCCCGCGAGGACGACCGAGCGGCGGCCTGCCGTCCGCAGGCTCCTGAACGGTGCGATGCTGCTCGGCGGTCCGGGCAGTCACTTCAACCTTTAAGTCGAAAAGTAGCGGCAATAACTTAAAGCTTCAAGTGAAAAGGAGAGGGAGACACTTCAAGCGTTAAGCATCGGTACATTGGGGGGCATGACGAACACCCCTACTGACGAGGCACCCCGCTGGCTCGACGAGGAGGAGCGCCAGGCCTGGCTCGCCCTGGTGGGCATCATGCGACATCTGGAACTGGCACTCGACACGCATCTGCGCGACGAAGGGCTGACGCACTTCGAGTACGGCGTGATGGCGGCACTGTCGGAGGCGCCGGAGCGGGAACTGCGCATGAGCGCGCTCGCCGCGTATGCCGAGGGCTCTCTGTCTCGCCTCTCCCAGGTCGTGACCCGTCTCGAACGCAAGGGATACGCGCACCGCCGGCCCGATCCGGCCGACGGCCGCTACACGCTGGCCACCCTGACCGACGAGGGCTACGCGAAGATCGTCAGCACAGCTCCCGGCCACGTCGCGGAAGTGCGCCGACTGGTGTTCGATCCGTTGACCAAGGCCCAGGTCAGACAGCTCACCCACATCGGCCGACGGATCCTGCGCGCCATCGCCCCCGACTCCCCGTCACCCCACCTCCCGCCGTCGCAGCGCTGACCACCCCCGATGCCGATGGCGGAGGTGTGCGATCGCATACTGGGCAGCAGCAGTGCACCATGATCCACTCCCCTCCACTCCCCATCCCGGACGGACGAGAGACCCGCCTCGATGACCACGCTCTTCAACGACGACTCCTTCGCCCAACTCCTCCTCTCCAGTTACCGACGGCTGACCGGCACCCCGCTGTTCCCCTCGGAACCCGCCGGTGACACGGCCCGCCGACTCTACGAGAACGCCCCCTTCGGACTGCTCGCGCACGACACCGGCGCAGACCCGATCTTCATTTATGCGAACAGAACCGCCCAACAGTGCTTCGAATACTCCTGGGCGGAGTTCGTGCGGCTGCCGTCCCGGCTGTCCGCGGCGGCGGAAGGACAGAGCGACAGGGAGAAGTTCGTGCGATCGGTGACGGAACACGGCTATGCGTCCGGCTACCGAGGTCTCAGGATCGCCAAGTCCGGCCGGAGATTCTGGATAGAGGACGTCACCATGTGGAATCTGGTGGACGCCGACGGCACCCACCACGGTCAAGCCGCCGTGTTCCGGTCGTGGACGGAGGCGGCGCAGGCACGGACAGAGACGCAGTAGGGGCCTGCCGACACGGCCTCGGCGGACCCGGGCCGTACGCGTCAGCCGGTCCGAAGGCCGAGCGCCAGTGTCAGTTCAAGGACCCGGTGTGGCGATGCGAGATCCGGAAACAGCTCCCGCAGCTGCGCCATGCGGTAGCGGACGGTCTGGGGATGGACGAACAACGCCGCCGCGACCTCATCCCGCCTGCCCTGGTGCAGCAGCCACTCCCGCAACGTCTCCTCCAGCCGCCGTGCGGTGGCCGCCGGCAAGGTCCGCAGCGGTGCGAGGGCGCGGGCACGCAGGTCCGCGAACGCGTCCGCGTCGGCGCTCAGCACCAGTTCGGGCAGGTGGTCCTCGGTGTCGCGGATGTCAGAGGAGAGGGAGCGCGCGCGGACGGCTCGTTGGTAGGAGGCGGACGCACGAGTCCATGGCCGGGCCGGGCCGATGACGGCGGTGCGCTCGGTCAGCTGCCGCAGCAGATGCGCCCGCTCGGCGTCGGGGACCAGCAGCACACCCGTGGCGTCCGGCAGGTCGTCGAGGATCAGGGTGCTCGCATCGAGCGAGCGGTAGGCGGGCCGGGCCTGGGCCGCGGGCAGCAGGACCGCGGTCAGTGAAACCGGCGGCTGCCATCCGGCCCGTTGGGCGGAGGCCAGCAGCACGTCCGGGCTCGCGCCGGCGAGGAGGTCGCGGGCCAGCTGTTCCAGGTGGCGCTCATGAGCCCGGCCCCGGGCGGCCAGTTCGTCGGCATGGCCGGCGGCGCTCGCGGCGGAGAGCTCGTCGATGTAGGCGAAGGTCAGTTCGGCGAACTTGGCGACCTCGGCGGCGGGCAGACCTGCGGGTACGGCGCCTGCCGCCAGGCATCGCCAGGCCACGCGGGCGCCGACGCGGTAGGCGCTGAGCAGGGCGTCCATCGAACGGCCGTCGCGCACCTCGCCGCGGCCCAGCTCGTAGGCCGCGTCACCGGCGTCGCCGCCTGAGGCGTTCCCGCTCGCGAGGTCCAGGTAGTGCCCCAACGCGGTGCGGACGGCTCGGCGGATGGTGGCGCCCATGTGCCCCGAGAGGGCGTTGGCGTAGGGAGGGACTTCATCGATGATCGCCTGGACGACCTCTTCGGCGGTGGTCTTCAGCGCGGCCCGAAGTGCGGTGACCGTCGTCTCATCCAGGGCCAGTTCACTGACCCTCCGCATGGCATGGCTCACGATTTTATTCCCTACGAACAATTCAGCCGACCAAGTTCACGTCCTGTGGTCAGGACTTTACGCCTCAAGGCGCAGCAAGCTGGTCTCATGACGAGTACTGCCCTCCGCACCAGGGCGTGGAAAATGCTGGAGATGGTCACGACGCCGCTGCTGCCGTCGGACTACCTCGACCTGTTCAGCCCGCTGCGTGCGGGCGCTGACCTGCGGGGTCGCATCGAGGCCGTCCACCCCGAAACCCCCGACGCCGCGACCATCGTGATCAGGCCGGGACGGGGCTGGCGCGGCCACACGGCCGGTCAGTACGTACGAGTCGGGATCGACGTCGATGGGGTGCGCCTGTGGCGTGCCTACTCCCTCACCTCGCCGACAAACCGCCGGGACGGCCGCGTCACGATCACCGTGAAGGCGATCGAGGACGGCAAGGTCAGCAACCACCTGGTCCGCAGGACGAAACCGGGCACGCTGATCCAACTCGACCAGGCGACCGGTGACTTCGTACTGCCGAAGGCCAGGCCCGCCAAGGTGCTGTACCTGACGGCCGGCAGCGGCATCACACCCGTGATGGGCATGCTGCGCGACACCGAGTTCGACGACGTCGTCATGGTCCACAGCGCGCCGAAGCCGCACGACGTGATCTTCCGCGACGAACTGCACGACCTGGTCGCGGACAAGAAGCTGCGGCTGACCGAGGTGCACACCGACACGGACGGCATGCTCGACATCGCCCGTCTCGACGAGCTCGTACCCGACTGGGCCGAGCGCGAGACCTGGGCCTGCGGGCCCGCGGGCCTGCTCGACGCCGCCGAGAAGCACTGGAGCGACCACGGCGTCCCGGAGCGCCTGCACACCGAGCGTTTCCGTCCCAGCGTCGTCGCCACCGGCGACGGCGGCGAGGTCACGTTCAGCGCCACCGGCAGGAGTGTCGACGCGGACGGCGCCACGCCGTTGCTGGACGTCGGCGAGGAAGCCGGCGTGCTCATGCCCTCCGGGTGCCGTATGGGCATCTGCTTCGGCTGCGTCACCCCGCTCAAGGCGGGCGCCGTCCGCGACCTGCGCACCGGCGAGATCACCCAGGCCGAGCCGGGCGTCCTCATCCAGACCTGTGTGTCCGCCGCCGCGGGCCCCTGCGACATCGAACGGTAGGAGCACCTTGACCGCCATCGACCCCACCGCCCACCTGACCGCACAGCAGATCGAGGAGCTCGGCCGCGAGCTGGACGCGATCCGCGACGAGGTCATCGCCGACCGCGGCGAGAAGGATGCCGCCTACATCCGCAAGGTCATCTCGGCGCAGCGCACGCTCGAAATGGTCAGCCGGGGCGTACTGCTGTTCTCGATCTTCCCGCCCGCGTGGCTGCTCGGCACCGCCGGACTGTCCGTGGCGAAGATCATGGACAACATGGAGATCGGCCACAACGTCCTGCACGGCCAGTGGGACTGGATGCGCGACCCGAAGATCCACTCCACCACGTGGGAGTGGGATCACGTCTCACCGGCCGACCAGTGGAAGCACTCCCACAACGAGCTCCACCACACGTACACCAACGTGATCGGCAAGGACAACGACCTCGGCTACGGCATCATGCGCGTCGACGAGGACCAGAGGTGGTACCCCTTCCACCTCGGCCAGCCGCTGTGGAACTTCCTCAACGCCTGCTTCTTCGAGTACGGCATCGCCGCCTACGACCTCGAACTCGGCAAGAACCTGCGCAAGCACCGCCGCAACAACCCCGCCTTCCGCGCCCGGGCCAGGGCCGTGGGCCGCAAGATCCGCAAGCAGGTGCTCAAGGACTACGTGATCCACCCGCTGCTGTCGGGCCCGTCGTTCCTCCCCACGCTCGCGGCCACGTTCACCGCGAACCTGGTCCGCAACATCTGGTCCCACTCGGTGATCATGTGCGGGCACTTCCCCGAGGGCGTCCAGGTCTTCGAGCGCCGCTCCATCACGGGCGAGACGCGCGGCCAGTGGTACCTGCGCCAGATGATGGGCTCGGCGAACATCAGCGGCAGCAAGGCCATGCACTTCATGACCGGCAACCTCTCGCACCAGATCGAGCACCACCTCTTCCCGGACCTGCCCAGCAACCGGTACGCCGAGGTCGCGGTGAAGGTGCGCGCGCTGTTCGAGAAGTACGAGCTGGAGTACGTCACCGGGCCGCTGCCCAAGCAGGTGTTCTCCGCGTGGCACAAGGTCTTCCGGCTCTCGCTGCCGAACAAGAAGCAGAAGCCCGAGGTCACGACGCCGGACCGCGAGCAGGAGCTCGTCGCAGCCTGAACCCCGGCGGCCCCCTGGGGCATGGCCACTTTTCCCCAGGTACGGGCCGTCGACGGATGGCAGGAGTCGGCCTTCGACGACGGCGGCTGGCCGGCGGTCAGGGTGGCGGCGGCCTGGGGCGCCGACCCCTGGGGGCGGGTCGTCCCGGTGTCGTACGCCGTCACGCAGTTGCGCCGCGCCTTCCGGCTGGCGCGCAAGAAGATCGCCCGCGCCCGTCTGTACACCACGGCACTCGGCCTGTACGAGGCGCATCTCAACGGCACCCGGGTCGGCACCGACCAACTCGCCCCCGGCTGGACCGACTACCGCACCCGGGTGCAGTACCAGACCTACGACGTCACCGACTTGCTCAGACCGGGCGCCAACGCCATCGGCGCCCACCTCGCCCCCGGCTGGTACGCCGGCAACGTGGGCATGTTCGGACCCGGCCAGTACGGCCCCCACCCGGCGCTCCTGGCCCAGTTGGAGGTCGAGTACGCGGACGGGACCCGTGAGCGCGTCACCTCCGGCACCGACTGGCGCGCGGCCGCCGGCCCGATCGTCGCCGCGGACCTCCTGGGCGGCGAGACGTACGACGCGCGCAAGGAGACCCCCGGCTGGGCCTCGCCCGGCTTCGACGACCGCGGATGGCTCCCCGTACGCGGCGAGGGCGACATCGGGCCGGATCTCATCGTCGCCCAGTCGGACGGACCGGTGCGCGTGGAGCGGGAGCTGACGCCCAGGCGGTGACCCGACCCAGGCCTGGCAGCTACGTGCGAGCTGGTCGGCGCCGTAGTACCGGTAGCCGCTGGCCGGGTCGGTGCGCTGCGGGCGCAGCAGGCCGAGGGCGTCGTAATGCCGCAGCATCCGAACCGACACCTGGCCGTATCTGGCGAACTCTCCAATGCTCAACATGACGACTCCAGTGCAGGGCCTCACACCGTGTCAGAGTCAACACCTCTGATCAATTGGGCACAGCAGGGCTGCTCAGAGATCAGAGAGGGTGGTCGGGTTCGTCGGGGTCGGCCTGGATTGACGGAAAGTCCCGGCGACGCGCGTCGACGACGTGCGGCTCGCGGTGACCGCGAACCCGCGGCAGAACGTCTACCTCTCGGCGTACAAGGGGAGCGGTTCTCGTGTGGTCATCGTGGCCGTCAACAAGGGGACCTCGCAGGCGAGCCAGCAGTTCACCCTCCAGAACAACAACTCCCCCGGTGTGTGGGCCTGGTTGACGGACGCGAGCAGGAACCTCGCGTCCCAGAGCAGGATCACGGGGACGAACGGCTCCTTCACCGCACAGCTTCCCGCGCAGAGCGTGACGACCTTTGTGACCGGGTGACGCCCCGTGAGGGGGCGAGGGGGCTCCCTGGCCTGCTGGAACTACTCAAAGACCAGCCGTCGGCTCGCCATGAGCCCGTCCGCCGCTCCGGCATGCCTATAGCGATGCTATAGTCTGTAGCCATGCTACAGAACATGGCCGGTGATGCCCGCGGGCGAATGCTTGCGGCGGCGTTCGAGATCGCCACGCGCGACGGGGTCGACGCGGTCTCCACACGCGCGGTCTGCACCGCCGCGGGCGTACAAGCTCCGTCGCTGTACCACCACTTCGGCGACCGAGCGGGACTGATCCGCACTGTCGTCGATACCGCGTTCGAGGAGTACTTCCACCGCAAAGACGCGGTCATCGCGGCGGATGACGCGGACCCGCGCGCCCGCGTCGCCGCGGGATGGGACGCGCACGTCGCGTTCGCGCTCACCTACCCGGGTCTCTACCCGGCGATGTACCCGACATCGGGCCCGCTGCCAGCGCAGGTCGAACGGAGCGGTGCCCTGCTGCGCGCCGGGTTCGACGAGCTCGAGCAAGCAGGTGCCCTCCGGCCCGGGATCACCGCGGCGCTGGCGACGAACGCGCTCCGCGCGGCGCTGCGCGGCGTCGCCCATGCCGTCGCCGCGAACCCCGCAAGCGACGACAACACCTGGACGTCCGCCGTCGTCCGCGACGCTCTCATCAAGGCACTCGTCGCCGACCCGGAACGCGACTGACCAATTGGCGATCCGGCCCGGACTCGATCCGGCCCGGATCGAGCGAGAGCCCTTACAACGGAGCAACTACCATGACTGACCTGCTCGCAGGCAAGACCATCCTCATCACCGGCGCCTCCTCCGGTATCGGCAGGTCCGCCGCGCTTCTGTTCGCCCACGAAGGCGCGAACGTCGTCATCACCGCCCGCCGCAAACCTCAACTCGAGCGTGTCGCCGAGGACATCACCGCCGACGGAGGCAACGTCCTCGCCATGCAGGCCGACACCACCGACGCCGAAGAGATGCAGCGAGCAGTCACGGCCGCGGTCGCGGAGTGGGGGCACCTCGACGGCGCTCTGAACAACGCAGGCCTCAGCCAGGGCGGTGGCCGCCTCGCCGAGGTCACCGACGAGACCTTCGACTCCCTCCTCGAGACCAACTTCAAGGGCGTATGGCTGGCGATGCGTGCCGAACTGCAGGCGATGACCACGCAGGGGACACCTGGTGGCTCGATCGTCAACGTCAGCAGCATCGGCGGCACCGTCGGCGCCGCGGGGCAGAGCGTGTACGGGGCGACGAAAGCTGCCGTCATCGCCATGAGTCGAGCCGCCGCCGAATACGGCCGCGACGGGGTCCGGGTCAACGCGATCGCGCCCGGTGCCACGATGACCGAGATGATGGCCGCCTGGCAGCGGCGCGACCCGGGCGTCGTCGAGCGCCTCAGCTCCCTCGCCGCCCTCGGTCGCCCCGGCCAACCGGACGAGGTCGCCGAGGCCGCCGCCTGGCTCCTCAGCGACCGCGCGAGCTATGTCACCGGCATGACCCTCGGCGTCGACGGCGGCATGGCTCCCTGGCCGCACTGAGCCGAGTCATACCGAGCCCGTGCCGCACCCCCTTCGAGGCCCGCCGCCCACCCACGTAACCTCCAACTCCCGCCCCCCATCGGTGAGTTCAAGGCGACATGTCACGCCACCACCATCCGCCACCAGCCAGCAGCCACCAGCCACCAGCCACCAGCCACCAGCCACCACCGACGATCTTCGAAGAGGGACCCTAATGACGGACCCTAATACGCCACCCCAACCCCCTCCTTGACCGTCCCCGGATCCTCGATCATGCCCAGCATCGCGTGAGCGACGTCCGCCCGTGCGATGAACCGGCCCCGGCGCGGGAAGCCTCCGACGACGACCCGGTACGAGCCGGTGAGAGGCTTGGGGGCCTCCCGCCCGCTCCCCAGCTGTCGCGCCGCGGAAAAGCCCCGCGAACGCCCCCGCCGCGCTGACGTTGATCCGCGGCGCACCGCCAACACCCCCACCCCGCCTGTCGGCCGCCCAGCGCCGCGAGCGTGCACGGACCCACGGCGTCTGGTGGGCTGCCGCGTCCGACGCCCTTCGATGCCGTCTTGATAATCGCTTATCGAAAACGTACTGTCGAAAACACGTTTTCGATCCGGGCGGTCCAGATGGACGAGCAAGGACGTAGACCGGCAACGCGGACGGCGGAATCACTGATGAGCAAGCAGGCACCGGCCTCCAACCAGGCACCGGCCTCCACCCGGCGAAAGCGGCTGACGGAGGAGCGCGAGCGGGAGATCCTCGATGTCACCTTCGACCTGGTCGCCGAGGTCGGCTACGAGCAGGCGACCGTGGACGAAGTGGCCAGAAGGACGAAAGCGAGCACGGCCACGCTCTACCGGCAGTGGGACAACAAGCCCAAGCTCGTGATCACGGCGATGATGGCGCGCAAGTACCCACCCCTGCCGCACATCGACACCGGTAGCCTCCGCGATGACCTGGTGGCGCTGGCCCGCCTGATGCCGGCGCCACACCCCAAGGGCGCCCCCACGCTGGGCATCTGGCAGGCGGTCGTGTCCGACCCGGCCCTCGCCCAGGCTCTGCGGGATGTCCTGTTCGCCCCCTACCTCGACGCGCTGCGCTCGATCCTGACCCGGCACGTCGAGCGCGGAACGATCCGTGCCGACAATCCGGCCCTGGCGCACGCCGAGATGTTCCTGATGGGCAGCGTCTTCGTGGAGAAGCTCTTCACCGGCACCGAGGCGGACGCCGACCAGCTCATCGCGGTCATGGACGCCCTGCTGTTGCCGGCGCTGACCAGTTAGCCGCAGTTGACCCCTCTCGTGCCGCCCGGCGCCGCGTGGGCCGGGCGGGACGAGGACGAGAAGACAAAGGAACCTGGCCATGAGCAGCACTTCGACCGATACCGTCCTGGTCACCGGAGGCTCCGGATTCCTGGGCGGCCGTGTGGTCGCCCAGGCACTCGATGAGGGCTACCGGGTCCGCGCCACGGTGCGAACCCTCAGCCGCGAGGCGCAGGTTCGCGGGGACCTGGAGTCCATGGGCGTACAGGCGGGTGAGCGGCTGACTTTCGTGGAGGCGGACCTCACCGCGGATGGGGGGTGGGCGGAGGCGGTGGCAGGCTGCCGCTACGTCCTGCACACCGCCTCCCCCTTCCCGGCCGGCGAGCCCGACCACGAGGACGACCTGATCGTCCCGGCCCGGGAAGGCACGCTGCGCGTACTGCGTGCCGCTCGCGACGCAGGGGTCGAACGCGTGGTGGTCACCTCGTCGTTCGCCGCCGTCGGCTACGGCAGGGCCGCCACCGACCGGCCCTTCACCGAGGACGACTGGACCGACCCGGACAGCGACGTCCCCGCCTACATCAAGTCCAAGGTGCTGGCGGAGCGGGCCGCCTGGGACTTCGTCGAGCGCGAGGGCGACGGCCTCCAGCTCGCCACCGTCGCCCCGGTCGGCATCTTCGGCCCCGTCGTGGGCCGTGACCACTCCTCCTCGATCAGCATGATCACCGGCCTGTTCGGCGGCGCCATGCCAGGCGTACCCCGCCTGTACTTCGCCGTCGTCGACGTCCGGGACGCCGCCGACCTGCACCTCAAAGCCATGACCGAGCCCAGGGCGGCGGGCGAACGCTTCATCGCCGCCGCCGGCGACGCCGTCTCCCTGCACCGGATCGCCCTCGCCGTCCGCGACCGGCTCGGCGACGCGGCCAGTGCCGTCCCGGCCGTCGAGCTCCCGGACGAGACGGTACGCCAGGCCGCCGAGGCCGACCCCGCGCTGAAGGGCCTGCTGCCCAATCTCGGCAAGGTCCGCCACGTCAGCAACGACAAGGCCCGCACCGTCCTGGGCTGGAACCCCCGCAGCAGCGAGGACGCCGTCGCGGCCACCGCCGAAAGCCTCCTGAAGCTCGGGCTCCTTCCCGTCGCGCATCCCGCATAGGTGCAAGCGCGCATGTGCGCACTTGCCCGCTCGCCCATGGATTTCCCGACGGAGGAAACATGCCCAAAGCGATCACCCTGACCGACTTCGGCGGTCCTGACGTCCTGCGATGGACTGACGTCCCGCTTCCCCAGCCGGGCGAGGGGCAGATCAGGGTGAAGGTGAAGGCGGCGGGCATCGGCCCGACCGACCTCGCCCTGCGGTCGGGCCGGCTCAGGGCCTTTTCGCTACGGCCGAACGCCGTACTCGGCTTCGAGGTGGCCGGCACTGTCGACGCGGTCGGGACCGGAGTGACCGGAACGCGTGTCGGCGACGAAGTGTCGGCACTGCTCTTCGACCTCGGTGGATACGCGGAATACGCGATCGCCTCGATGTGGGTCGCGAAGCCGCCCTCCGTCCCGTGGGCGGCCGCGGCCTGTCTGCCTGCGTCGGCGGAGGCGGCTGCCGGGGTTCTGCGGCAGCTGGGGGTGAAGACGGGCGACACACTGCTGGTGCTCGGTGGTGGCGGGGCCGTCGGTTTGATCGCGACGCAGTTGGCTGTCGCTCAGGGCATCGAAGTGGTGAGTGCCGTGGGCGCGCGGGACGACGCGCTGGTGACGTCCCTGGGTGCCACGCCCGTCCGCTACGGCGCGGAGCTGGTGGACGCGGTCCGGGGTGTCGGGACGGTCGGTTTCGCGTTCGACGCGTCCGGCAAGGGAGTGCTGGCGGACGCGATCGCGCTGACCGGAGCCGCCGACCGCGTGATCACCTTGTCCGACCCCGCCGCGGCGGACTTCGGTGTCGCACTGTCACATCCCGGTCCCGAGCGGGCTCCTCACGCGCTGGAGGACACGATGTCCATGCTGGCACGGGAGCGGCTCCGGCTGCGGGAGTACACCACCATGCGTATGCAGGACGCCGCCGAGGCCCACCGTCTGCTCGAAGGCGGTGAGGTGCGCGAGCGGATCGTACTGACCCTCTGATCGCGATTCCCGGCGGGGCGGGCAGGAGCGTGAAAAGCTTGGAAAAGGTGCAGACCTGTGCTCGTTTTGCCGCTATAACAACTCAATCACGCACTGTGGTTTCATTGAAGTGCGCACAGCACGGCGTACACCGGCGACAGAGAGTTGACAGACATGGCGGCACCGCAGGCCCGGTGGAGCGCGCTGCTCGAGATGCTGACGCGCGATGGACGGATCGAAGTCGAGGCGGCCGCCGAGGAGTTGCGGGTCTCCGCCGCGACGATCCGGCGGGACCTCGACGAGCTGGCACGCCAGCAGATGGTCACGCGCACCCACGGCGGAGCCGTGATCAACGCGATCGCCTACGACTTGCCGCTGCGCTACAAGGCCGCGCGCAACGCTCCGGAGAAGGAGCGGATCGCGCATGCCGCCGCGGGGCTGGTGAAGGCCGGAGCCGTGGTGGGGCTGAACGGCGGCACCACGACGACCGAGGTCGCGCGGGCGCTGGCCACCCGTGCCGATCTGAGTTCCGGCGGTGGGGAGACGGCGGTCACCGTGGTGACCAACGCGCTGAACATCGCCAACGAGTTGGTCGTACGGCGTCATGTGAAGCTCGTGGTGACGGGCGGGGTGGCCCGGCCGGCGTCGTATGAGCTGATCGGGCCGCTGGCGACGGAACTGCTGGCGGAGATCGCGCTGGACCAGGTGTTCATCGGGGTGGACGCCATCGACGTCGCTCACGGGGCGACCGCTCACCACGAGGGTGAGGCCAGCATCAACCGGGCGCTGGCCCGCCGTGCGCAGCAGGTCGTGGCGGTCGCCGACGCCTCCAAGCTGGACCGGCGGGCCTTCGCCCGTATCTGTCCGGTGGAGGACATCGACGTCCTGGTGACCGACAAGACCGCCTCGGACCAGGTGACGGAGTCGTTCACGGCGGCCGGCGTCGAGGTCATCCGCGCCTGACCGCTGGGCGATCCTCGGCTGGCAGACCAACCCCTCCAGGTCACTGCTCGACGGCGTCGACAAGAGCCGCATGCTGATCGTGGACGGCCTCTCGGACCGGTACACCACCGTCACCGACAGGGAGAGCGACTGGGGCGGCACGCCGTACGCCTTCGGCAGCATCTGGAACTTCGGCGGACCCACCCCGATCGGGGCCAACGCCCCGGACCGGGTGGAGCAGCACCCCAAGTGGCGTGACGAGGACGGCAGTTCACTCGCCGGTATCGCGGCGGTGCCGGAAGCGGCGGACAACAACGCACCCGCCCTGGCTCTGCTGACGGACCTCGCGTGGACACCGGGAACCGTCGACCTGGACGACTGGTTCGCCGCCTACGCCCTCTCCCGCTACGGCGGCCCGGACCGGCACGCGGCCGCGGCCTGGCGAACGATCCGCGACACCGCGTACGCCATGTCCCGCGCGGACTCCTGGAGCCGCGAAGTCATCGTCGGACTTGGGGTGAAGTTCGAGCCCTGTGGCATCTCGGTAGAACCCGGCCAACGCCTGCGGATCAGGGCAGTCGACTGTTATCGAGGTTCACCTCGTGCCTTGGCTCTGACGTGATCAACGGCCCGCGCCCACGCAAGATCACGAAGTCCAACTGGCCAGGAGTGTGCCGATTGCCGCGTGGATAGGCTGGTCGGGTGATCGAGACTGAACGGCTCTTGCTGCGCCCTCTTCGGGTTGAGGATGTCGACGCGTTCATTGCGCTCCATGCCGATGAGCGTGTGAACCGGTTCGTCGGCGCCTACTCACACCAGCAGGCGTTGGACCGGCTGGCCTCAGTCGAGCAGCAGTGGGCCGAACGGGGGCATGGGCTGTGTGCCGTCGAGCTGAAGTCCACCGGTGAGTTCATCGGCCGGGTCGGGTTGAACTACTGGGAGAACTTCCATGAGGTGGAACTCGGCTGGACTCTCAAGGCCGGGACATGGGGCCACGGCTATGCGACCGAGTCAGCCCGCGCGTGTCTGGACTGGGGGTTCGCGACCCTGGGCGAGCCCTACTTCATCTCCTTGATCCGTCCCGGGAATACCGCCTCGGTGCGCGTGGCGGAACGGCTCGGTTTTGCCCCTCTGCGTCAGGACGAGCTCTTCGGGAATCCGGTCACGGTGTACTCGTTGAACAGGCCGACCTCAGTGTGAAGCACGTGTGTCTGCGGTTCTCGCAGGTCAACGTGGCTTAAAAGCGCACTTGTTCCGGCGAACCCGTGAGTGGTGGCGGCGAAGTTTCACAGGTTCGACCTTGCAGAGACGACGAAGAGGGTCGGTCGTGCCTTATCTCGCCGCAGTGACGACGTGGTCGATCGCGGTGGCGACGTCCTGGGCGACATGGGTGGGCTGGTAGGAGTCATGGGCCCACGGCTGTCCGTTCGACACCCACACGCTTCGAAGCCCGAGCGCGTTGGCGCCGGCGATGTCGGCATGCGGGGAATCGCCGATGACCCACGCGCCGGCGAGGGACGCTCCGACAGCATCCGCGGCAGCGTGGAAGATCTCCGGTTCGGGTTTCTTGCGGCCGACCGCCTCGGAGATCGCCCAGCCCTGGACGAGCTGGTCGAGTCCGGTGCGACGGATCTTGGCTTCCTGTTGGGCAGTGCGGCCGTTGGTGACGATCACGCAGGTCCAGCCGTCGGCCCGTGCTTTGTCCAGGGCCTCGCGGGAGAGATCGGCCAGCATGACGCGATCGGCAGCGCCATGGTCGAGCAGGGCATGGATGGCTGTCGCGGGCACCATGCCCTGGTACCGGTCGGTCATGGCCGCGGCGACATCGTGGCGGGCGGTATAGCCGCTGGCGTCGAGAGCCATCACCCAGGTGAGGTCGGTGTCGGGCAGGCGATGCTCGGTGAGGAATGCCGTGACGGCATCGTGGAAGGCGGCGTCGCGGTCGACCAGGGTGTTGTCGAGGTCCAGCATCAGCAACGGCATGATCGACAGTAGATCACGGGCGATGATCTCGGGGGAGGTGGGTTTCCCGTCCAGGGTCGACGTGGTCGGCGAGGTAGATAAGGGTGGCCTGGGGTCCATACCGAAGGCGGCGGCGACGAGCTTGGGGTCCATGGTGTTCACCAGGTCGACGAGACGGGTGCTGCGGATCATCCGGGGCGGATACCCGAAGTCGTCAAGTACGTGGGACAGGTAGGCAGTTGAGGCCGGGCTTCGCCCGGCCTTGGTTCCTTTGGTGACCATCACGTGCGGGTTGGCCGTCGGCCATGCCTCGCGGTGGCACCTGCTCGCCCTGGCCACCGCCCGCACCTGGTTCCTCACCCGGCGCGGCTCCGGCGACGGGCCCGCCTACGACCGCGACCACGCCCGGCTCACCCTTTACTACAGCGCCCAGGCGCACATGTCCGTCGCCAAGGCCGCCGCCTGCATCGGCCTGCCCGGCCACCGGATGCGTGCCGTCCCCACCGACGAGCACGACCGACTCGACCCCGCCGCCCTGCGCGCCGCGGTCACCGCCGACCTTGATGCCGGTCTGCTGCCGTTCTGCACCATCACCACCCTGGGCACCACCGCGACCGGAGCCGTTGACCCACTCACGGAGGTCACCGACCTGTGCCGCCGTACGGGGATGTGGCATCACGCGGACGGCGCCTGGGGCGGCCTGGGCGCCGCCGTGCCGGCGCTGGCTCCCCTCTACCAGGGTGTCGGGGACGTCGACTCGCTGACCGTGGACCCGCACAAGACGCTCAGTGTGCCGGTGGGCTGCGGAGCGCTGCTGGTCCCGGACCCCGAGCACTTGCACACGGCCTTCGCCCACCGCGCCTCCTACCTCACCGCCGGCGAACCGGACGCCCTGCCGTGGCTCTCCCACGCCACCATCGAGCTGACCCGCCCCGGCACCCGCGCCCTGGCTCTGTGGGCCACCCTGCACCACCTCGGCCGGGCCGGCGTCACCACCCTGATCGAGCACTACCTCACCCTCGCCGACCAGCTGCGAGACAGGATCACCGCCCAGCCCCGGCTGGAACTGGTGGCAGGCGGCCCCTGGCCGGTCGCCTGCTTCCGCATCATCCACCCCGCCGGCGCCCCGGACGGCCTCCACGCCCGCGTAGCCCACCGCGTCCAGGCGGCCGGACGCGCCTACCTCGCCACCGTCGCCGTAAACGATCGCACCGTTCTGCGCGCTTGCCTGTGCAACTACCGCACCAGCACGGAGGACCTCGACCTGCTGATCCGCGAAGTCCTCCACGCCGCCGACTCCGACAGCCCAGCAGTGCCCGTCACGCGCGAGCGCCCGACACACAACCAATGATCACCCGCGCCACCCAGCGCCACGGCCCTCGAAGACAACCATCGACACCAAGCTGTTCGAACCCATTGCCCCGGGCTGGTCCACCGGCTACGGGACGGACGGATCCGGACCGATTCCACCCAACACATATCGGCCGCAGCAGTTCGGTGCCTGAACCCGGCAGAGCTGGTCTCGGACCTGTGCGCGGTGCTCCGAAAGCGCCCGCCATGCGGGGCAAGTGGTGGCTGGCCGCTCTGGTCACCTCTGACCGTGCGGCCTGTCGGCAGGACCACGGCGTGGCCCGGTAGCGGAGGCGCCGCTCGATACCTGATCGCTGCGACCAGGACCCGCGGCACGGGGGCCGCGGGCATCCGCGTTCGTCTCGCGGTTCCTGGCCTGGCTTACGTGGAGCTGATGGAGCTGGTGGAGCTGGTGGAGCGCCAGTAGATGTCGGACCAGGGCGAGTGCGGCAAGCAGCGCGACGAGTGCGCACACGCCCCACCAGCCGGCCCGGCTCCAGACACGTAGTCCGAGCCAGGAACCTGCGCTGCCGCCGAGGTAGGCGCAGGTCATGTAGGCGGTGTTGAGCCTGCTGCGGGCATCGCCGCGCACGGCGTAGACGCGGACTTGGTTGGCGACCATGCCGGACTGCATCGTGGTGTCGAGGAGCAGCGTGCCCAGGGTCAGGGAGGTCAGACCCGGCGTGCCGCCCGAGGCACCGAAGGCGAGGATCGCGGCCGAGACGAGGACGCCCAGGATGCAGACCAGGTTGACCGGATCGGGTCCGTAGCGGTCCACCAGACGGCCGGCGAGCGGGGTGCAGATCATGGTCGCCGCGCCGACCAGGGCGATCATCCCCACCGCCTGGGCACCCAGCCCGTAGGCCGGTCCGGCGAGCAGGAGCGCCAGGCAGGTCCAGACGGCCGAGAACCCGGCGAAGACGGTTGCCTGGTAGAAGCACGAGCGGCGCAGATCCGGCTCGGTACGGAGCAGGCGCAGCGGCTCGGCCAGGAGCGTGGTGTACGGCTGACGGGAGGACGGGGTCGTGGTCGGCACCGCGAGTCCCAGGACGATGGCGAGGATGAGGGCCAGGACCGCGGCGACCAGGTAGGGGGCCCGCCAGCCGAGCCACTCACCGAGTGTGCCGCTGAAGGTTCGGGCCAGCAGCATCCCGCCGGTCGATCCGCTCAGTAGGGTGCCGAGCACTGCTCCTTGGCGGTCGGCGGCCACGAGACCAGCCGCCAGGGGGCCGACGACCTGCGCGCCCACCGTGCTCAGGCCGACGAGGGTGCTCGCGGCGATGAGGGCCGGCAGAGCCGGTGCGCAACCCGCGGCGAGTAGTGCCAGACCGGTCAGGGCGAGAAGGGCGACGAGGAACGCGCGGTGCGGGAGTCGGTCGCCGAGCGGCACCAGCAGGACCATCCCGGCCGTGTAGCCGATCTGTGTGGCGGTCACCACCGCAGCGGCCGAATCGGGCGACACATGCAGGCCGGCGGCGATCAGTGGTCCGATGGCCTGCGGAAAGTAGATGTTGCCCACGGCCACGGCACATGTGACCGCCAGGATCAGGACCAACCGGCGGCTCATCCTTCAGTCCACCGGCCCCTCTGTGATGTGGAGGGCGGCGGCCGGAGACGAACCTCGCCCGGACGGACGCGGAAGGAGGCGGTGCCCTACCTCCACGATGCTCACGTCGATCGGCCGGGCCGAGGCCCTGGTCATGTCGCGCGCGACGACTTCCGGCGCGAGGGTGTTCGCGGTCAGGCCGTACGGTCCGGACATGCTCGTGCATGGCCATCGGGCTGTCACCGTGTGCCGACATACGGCCCCGAGGACCAGCACCACGGGCCGCCGGGGGAACGCGTCGGCGGCAGCGCGGACAGTACTGGTGACAACGGCCGTCCGCGGCACATGAGTTGTGGGTGTCATGAAGGAAGTCCACGGCATCGACGTTGCCGTGCCAATCGATGTAGCGTATGGCTTAATGATCAGCTTTGTGCTCGGCGTCGAGGACCTCGCGGACACCCGCTTCGCCCTCTCCCCCCTGCACGAAACCCTGTTCAGCCTGCGGGTGCTGCAGGATCCGGGCCTGTCGGCGCTGCATCTGCCCTGGCGCAGATCCGTACTCGGCAGACTCGGCACGCTCGACACCGCTCTGCTGATGTCGCTGGTCGCCCAGCGCCGTACCCTCCCCGACTTCCTGACTCCCAACCCCGCCGGCTTCGCGCAGACCTTCGAAGAAGAACTCTCCGTGGTCCGTCGGGCGTCCTGCGCTCGGGTCCGCCACGACCTCCTGCTCGCGCACGCGCCGGACCCCGTGCCCGAAGCGCTCCGCGACGCCACCGCAGCCGAAGACGCACCTGTCGCCAGACTCCGCGACGCCATCTGCGATCTCCTGCGGCAGTACTGGGCGGTGGCCATCGAGCCGGTGTGGCCGCAGATGCGGCTGGTACTGGAAGCCGACATGACCTACCGCGCCCGCCAACTCGCCCTGGGAGGCGCCCGACTGCTGTTCGCCGACATGCACCCGAACCTGCGCTGGCAGGGCGGAGAGCTGTACATCCGCCAGATGATCAGCAGGCACCGGGTTGCGGCTTCCGGCCGGGGGCTGCTGCTCATGCCG
>Ga0182007_10000773_pt1 | contig 17925 bp, 17 predicted proteins | sample Sormic07211113_1_FD_123023 | JGI IMG/M metagenome (GOLD analysis project Ga0182007, IMG submission 123023) | Rhizosphere microbial communities from Sorghum bicolor, Mead, Nebraska, USA - 072115-113_1 MetaG | ecosystem: Host-associated > Plants > Roots > Rhizosphere | place: USA: Nebraska... | reverse complement strand
CCGGCGATGACGAAGGAGTAGACGTCCCCGATCCACAGGAGCTGGGTACCGGAGGGCTTCAGGTCCTCGCTGATGTAGGGGGTCGCCAGGCCGAGGACGGTCGCGTCGACGGCCACCAGCAGCACGGCGAGCACGAGGACGCAGAGCGCGAGCCGGCGGCCCGGGCGCTTCACCGCCTCGGTCGTGGACGCCGACTGCAGGGTGCTGGTCATGATTCCTCTCTTCGGGAAGGTTCGTGGGGTCGGGAAGTGCCCTGGGATCGGGAAGCGTCCCGGGGGGTGCTTTCTCGCAGTGCGCCGCCGAGCAGCAGCTCGGTGACCATGTGGGTGAAGTCCCTGGAGGCCACCCGGCCCTCCGTCACCGCCCAGGCGCCGGAGGCCAGCAGGCCGTAGAGCGCCTCGGTGAGCCAGGCGGGGGTGAGGTCGATCCGGAACTCGGCCACCGCCTGGCCACGGCGGAACAGGGCGCCGATACGGTCGTCGATCCTGGTCCAGCCCTCGTTCTGCCCGTCGCCCTCGAAGAGCTGGTTCTCGGTGTAGAGGAAGGCGAGCAGGGCGGCCGCGGGTTCCAGGGCCTTGACCAGACGCCGTACCGCTTCGGGTGCCGGGCCCTCGTCCAGGCGGGCCGCGTCCAGCGCCGCCTCGCACTCGGCGATGCCGAGCGACTCCAGCGATCGTACGAGCGCGTCACGGCCCGCGAAGTGGCGGTGCAGCGTGGCACGGCTGAGGCCGGCCGCCCTCGCGACCTCGTCCATCGTGGCGGTGGACTTGCGGGTCAGCAGGGCGGCGGCGGTACGGAGTACGTGGTCGCGGTCGACAGCCATGAGACAACAGTAACCCATGTGAGACATTCGTGTCTCATCACGGGCATGCGTGACTCATCAGCGCCGGTCGGGAGGGTGATCGTCAGTGCCAGGGCAGGCCGGCTCGCGTCCGCCAGTACGCCTGCGGTTCCTCCACGAGCGCGGCGAGGCGGGTCAGCTGGTCCTCGTCGAGGTCCACGACCGCCGCGTGCAGGTTGGACGCGAGCTGACCGAGGGTCGCGGCACCGGAGAGGACCACGCCCGCCCAGGGCTGACGGAGGATCAGGGCGAGGGCGACCGCGTCGCAGCCGAGGGATGTCTCCTCGGCCACCGCCTTGAGCGCTTCGGGGGCGTTCGGGGCCGCGAGGCGGCCGTTGGCCATGCCCTCCTTGACGATCACCGTGAGGCCGGCGTCGTGGGCCTCGGCGAGGGCGGGGGCGGCCGACGTCTCCAGGGCGTTGTACGTCGACTGGACCGTACGGAAGAGGGGCTCGCCGTCGACCGTCACGGCGAGGGCGGCGCGGACGGCGTCCGCCTGGGCGGGGCCGCTGGTGGAGAAGCCGATGGTGACGCCCTCGGCGGCGGCCTCCGCGAGCCTCGCGTGGAGGTCCTTGTCGGTCAGGGCCGGGCTGTCCGGGGTGACCGAGTGGATCTGGTAGAGGTCCAGGTGGTCGCCGAGGAGGGCGGCGGTCTCGGCGCGCTGACGTTCGTAGGTCTGGACGGTGTGGTCCTTGACCTCGTGGGTTTCCGCGTCCGTGGTCCAGCCGGCGGTGTAGGTGTAGCCCCACTTGCTGCCGATGACGATGTCGGTGGTGTCGGGGCGGGCGTTCAGCCAGTCGGCGAGGAACTCCTCGGAGCGGCCGTAGGAGCGGGCCGCGTCGAAGTAGCGGACGCCCTGGGCGTAGGCGGCGTCGAGGAGTTCATGGGTGCGGGTCCGTAGCGTCTCGACGCTACGGTTGTCTCCCAGGTCCTCGTCTCGGCCCAGGTTGATGTAGCCGGGGCGGGCGACTGCGGCGAGGCCCAGGCCGATGTGGCAGGTCGGGGTCGTGGCGGTGGCGAGTCGGGCGAAGGGCATGCCCACAACGTAACGCGGGATGCCCTTCGCCGGACGCGGGATGCCGTTCGCCGGAGCTCGGGTCGTGCGGTGCGCCCCTCGGGTGTCAGCGCTTGGCGTCGGCCCAGTCGTGCTGTGCCCTCACGTTCACCTTCACCTCCGCGAGCTGGATCGCCACCGCGCTCGGGGCCGTTCCGCCCCTGCCGTCGCGGGACGCCAGCGCACCCGGCACGTTCAGCACCGACCGGACCTCCGGGGTCAGGTGGGCGGAGATCTTGGCGAACTGGTCGTCCGTCAGTTCGTCGAGTTCCTTGCCCTCGGCCTCCGCCGCCTTGACGCACTCGCCGGCGACCTCGTGGGCGACGCGGAACGGGACGCCCTGCTTGACCAGCCACTCGGCGATGTCGGTGGCGAGGGAGAAGCCGGCCGGGGCCAGTTCCTCCATGCGGTCGCGGTGGACCGTGAGGGTGGCCATCATGCCGGTGAAGGCCGGGAGGAGGACCTCCAGCTGGTCGATGGAGTCGAAGACCGGCTCCTTGTCCTCCTGGAGGTCACGGTTGTAGGCGAGGGGCAGGGCCTTGAGGGTGGCCATCAGGCCCGTCAGGTTGCCGATCAGGCGGCCGGACTTGCCGCGCGCCAGCTCGGCGATGTCCGGGTTCTTCTTCTGGGGCATGATCGACGAGCCCGTGGAGAACGCGTCGTGCAGGGTCACGAAGGAGAACTCCTTCGTGTTCCAGATGATGACCTCCTCGGCGATCCGGGAGAGGTTCACGCCGATCATCGCGGTGATGAAGGCGAACTCCGCCACGAAGTCGCGGGACGCCGTGCCGTCGATGGAGTTGCCGACGCTGCCGTGCTCGAAGCCGAGGTCCTTCGCCACCGCCTCCGGGTCCAGTCCGAGGGAGGAGCCCGCGAGGGCGCCCGAGCCGTACGGGGAGACCGCCGTGCGCTCGTCCCACTGGCGCAGCCGCTCCGCGTCCCGGGACAGGGACTGGACGTGGGCCAGGACATGGTGGGCGAAGAGGACCGGCTGGGCGTGCTGGAGGTGGGTGCGGCCGGGCATCGCCACGTCCGGGTGGGCCTCCGCCAGGCCGACCAGGGCGTCCTGGAGGTCGGCGATCAGGCCGCCGATCGTGCGGGCGTGGTCGCGCAGGTACATCCGGAACAGGGTCGCGACCTGGTCGTTGCGGGAGCGGCCGGCGCGCAGCTTGCCGCCGAGGTCCGGGCCGAGGCGCTCCAGCAGACCCCGCTCCAGGGCGGTGTGGACGTCCTCGTCGGCGATCGTGCCCACGAAGGAGCCGTCGGCGACAGCCGCCTCCAGCTGGTCCAGGCCCTCGATCATCCGGGTCAGTTCGTCGTCCGTGAGCAGGCCCGCCTTGTTCAGCACGCGCGCGTGGGCGCGCGAACCGGCGATGTCGTAGGGCGCCAGCCGCCAGTCGAAGTGGACGGACGCGGACAGCTTCGCCAGGGCCTCGGCGGGACCGTCGGCGAAACGGCCGCCCCAGAGCCTTACGTCACCGCTGTTGCTGCTCACTTGCGTTGCTCCTAGGGAGGGTTGGTGGGTGGCTCGGATCTCCGACGACAGACTAGCTATGCATGAGTATGCAGAGCCTTGCATGAATCGTCAATTTGGGGAGCGCTTGAACATGCGTAACCGCTTTCCCGTACCTCTCGCCGAACGCAGGCGCCGCGTTTGTACACCACAGCCACACAGCAGTGACACCTCTGTCACCCGAGACCCGAGTGAGGCAGCCGCATGTCCAGGGCTCTTCCGAAGTACAACAAGCGTCGCGTCGTGATCGTCGGCGGCGCCGCCGCTGTCGCGCTGTCCGGGGCGATCATCGCCGGTACCGCCCTCGCCGGTACGCCGTCCAAGAGCAGCGCAACCAACGCGCGGACCCTGGCCGCGTCCCCCGGCACCATCAGCTGCCCGGACGTCGCCTCGAAGCTCCCGGCGATCCCGGCCTCCGCGCAGGCCGAGGTCACCCGCAACCTGACCCTGCTGCAGACGCAGATCAACGAGGCCGACAAGCGCCTGGTCGACACGGTGGGCCAGGGCGGACCGAACTTCGTGAACAACGCCATCCTCGGCCCCCTCAAGGACAAGCGGGTGGCCACGATCAACCGCATCGCCACCGCGATCGGCCGTACGGCCGCCAAGCCGACGGGGCTGGACTCGCTGGCGCCGTGCGCGCTGAACGGGGTGGGTGCGGCCGCGGGCAACACCGGCAAGGGCAACGCGGGTAAGGGCAACGCCGGCAAGGGCAACGCCGGCAACGCCAGCTCCGGCGCCAACGCCTCCACCGCGGCGAGCGGGGCGTCCGGCGCCGCCGCCGTCGGCACGATCGGCTGCCCGGACGTCGCCTCGAAGCTCCCGGCGATCCCGGCCTCCGCGCAGGCCGAGGTCACCCGCAACCTGACGCTGCTGCAGACCCAGATCGACGAGGCCGACAAGCGCCTGCAGAGCACGGTCGGCCAGGGCGGACCGAACTTCGTGCAGAACGCGATCCTCGGCCCGCTGGCGGACAAGCGGAAGTCCACCATCGACCGGATCGCCATCGCGATCGGCCGTACCTCGGCCAAGCCGACCGGCCTGGACTCCCTGGCTGCCTGCACGCTCACCAAGTGACGTGACAGGCGCTGTGGCCGCCCCGATTGAGCGCCGGCCGGGGCGGCCACGGTGGGAAACCCGCCCGGATGGGCCATCGGGGCTGCCGTGGACGCCCGCGCCGCCTACGGTCTGAGCCATGAGACCGCTTCTGGCCGCCGCCGGTACGTCCGTGTGCGCTTCCTTGCTTGTGCTGGGTGCGGTCTCCGCGGCCCCCGCCGCGAGCCCCCCGCTGCCCGCCCGGATGGCCGACACGGGCGGGGGTACGCAGCTGATCACCGCCGTGGCCGCCGGGACGAGCTCGACGACCGGGACGCTCACCTGGTGGAACCGGCGCCACGGGCACTGGGTGAAGGCCGGTTCGGCTCCCGCGCGGTTCGGGGCGAAGGGGCTGGTCGAGGGAACCGCGCGCAGACAGAACACCTTCACGACCCCCACGGGGCTGTACGACCTGCCCTTCGCGTTCGGCATCAGGGCCGCGCCGACCGGGACGACGTACAAGTACCGTCCCGTGCACGCGCGTTCGTGGTGGTGCGAGGACAACGGCTCGAAGTCCTACAACCGTTGGACCGAGCCGCGGCCGGCCGACTGCCGGGCCTCCGAGTCCGAGCACCTGGCCTCGTACGAGACGCAGTACGCGTATGCGATGGTCATCGGGTTCAACTACCACCGGCCGGTGCGGCAGCGCGGCGCCGGGATCTTTCTGCATGTCGACGGGCGCGGGGCGACGGCCGGCTGTGTCTCGGTGCCGGCATCCGCCGTGCAGGCCGTCCTCAGGTGGGCCTCGGCCGGGAAGAAACCGCACATCGCCATCGGCACGACGGGCGGAAGCACCGCGATCACCCGGTACTGAGCCTGAGGGTGAACGTGGTCGATCCCGGGCGGCTCTCCAGAGCCACCTCTCCCCCGTGGGCCTCCGCCACCGCCGCCACGATCGACAGACCCAGGCCCGCCCCGCCGCCCACCGCGCCGGGGCGGCGGCGGTGTTCGGCGCGGGTGAAGCGTTCGAAGACTCCCGGCTGCAGCGCCTCGGGGATGCCCGGACCGTCGTCGTGGACCTTGAGCACGGCCGAGGTGTCCGTCTGCTCCAGGGTCACCGTGACCTTCGTGCCGACGGGCGTGTGCAGACGGGCGTTGGCCAGCAGGTTGGCCAGCAGCTGGTGGAGGCGGTGGGCGTCGCCGGGCACGGTGACCGGTTCCTCGGGCAGGTCGAGCGTCCAGCGGTGCTCGGGGCCCGCCGCGCGGGCGTCGGTCACCGCGTCCAGGACCAGCATCGTCAGGTCGACCGGCCGGCGCTCCAGCGGGCGGCCCGCGTCCAGGCGGGCGAGGAGCAGCATCTCGTCGACCATCTCGCCCATGCGGGAGGACTCGGCGGCGATGCGTTCGAGGGCCCTGGTGATCTCCGGGGGGACCGGGCCCGGGTGGAGCAGGGCCAGTTCCGCGTGGCCCCGGACCGACGCCACCGGCGTGCGCAGCTCGTGGCTCGCGTCGGCCGCGAAGCTCCGCAGCCGTTCCTCGCTGGCGTGCCGCTTGGTGAGGGCGTCCTCGACATGGCCCAGCATCCGGTTGAAGGCGCCCGCCATCCGGCCCACCTCGCTGCGCGGGTCGTCCTCGGGGGCCCGGGACGGCAGCGCCACCTCGCCGCTGGCCAGCGGGAGCTCGGCGACCCGGGTGGCGGTGGCCGCGACCCGGCTCAGCGGGCGCAGCGACCAGCGGACCCAGAGGGCGCCCGCCACACCGGTGAGGGTGAGGGCCGCGCCGAAGACGATGGCCGAGACCAGCTCCAGACGGTGGACCGCGGCCTGCACCGGCTCCAGGGGCAGACCGGTGATCAGGACGTCGCCGTCGAGGCCCTTGGAGGCGAGGACCCGGTAGGAGTGCAGGGTGGACAGGCGCACGGTGTGCGCGTCGCCGTCGGCCGGGATTCCGGCGAGTCGTCTGCGGTCCTCGGCGGTGAGGGTGACGTCGCGGACGCCGGTCGAGCGGACCACGGCCGCGTTGGTCGCCGTACCGTCGACGAGGCGGGCGCCGAAGGTGCCGGTGGCCTGGCGGCGGTCGTCGCCGTGTTCGTCGCCGTCGTGGTCGTCGGGCGCCTTGCCCTTGTGCTCCAGGCTCGCGGCGAAGCGGGGGCCGACGTCACCGAGCTGCTGGTCGAGACGCCTGGTCAGAAAGCCGTCCAGCTCGATCACCGCGGCCACGCCGACCGCGGCGCAGCTGATCGCGAGGAGCACCGCCAGGCCTACGGTGAGGCGGGCGCGGAGGGTGCGGGGCCGGGGCAGGCGCCGTAGGAACGTCATGGGGCGACCGGCTTGAGGACGTATCCGGCGCCCCGGACGGTGTGGATCATCGGCTCCCGGCCCGCGTCCACCTTCTTGCGGAGGTAGGAGATGTACAGCTCGACGACATGGGCGCGGCCCCCGAAGTCGTAGGACCAGACCCGGTCGAGGATCTGGGCCTTGCTGAGGACGCGGCGGGGGTTGCGCATCAGGAAGCGCAGGAGTTCGAACTCGGTGGGGGACAGCTCGATCAGCTCACCCGCGCGGGTGACCTCGCGGGAGTCCTCGTCCATGACCAGGTCGCCCACCGTGAGGCGGGGGCCGTCCTCGAGCTGGCGGGCCATGCCCGCGCGCCGGAGCAGTCCGCGCACCCGGGCGACGACCTCCTCCAGGCTGAAGGGCTTGGTGACGTAGTCGTCGCCGCCCGCGGTGATGCCGGCGATACGGTCCTCGACCGCGTCCCGGGCGGTGAGGAAGAGGACGCAGACGTCCGGTTTCACGGTGTGCAGCGAACGCAGGACCGCGAAGCCGTCGGTGTCCGGGAGCATCACGTCCAGGACGACCGCGTCCGGCATCAGCTCCCGGGCCTCGGTGAGGGCGGAGGCGCCGTCCGCGGCCGAGCGGACCTGCCAGCCCTCGTAGCGCAGCGCGCCGGACAGCACCTCGGCGAGGTCGGGGTCGTCGTCGACGACGAGGACGCGCAGCGGGGTGCCGTCGGGGCGCGTCAGGGCGGGGCGGCCGGAGCGGGTGGTGTTCATCGCCCTTCCAGGATCCCCCCTCGCGGGGCGCGGCGGGCGGGGCGCGAGGCTCTGAGTTTCCTCTGAGTGGGCCAGGCGGGGTCTGTCTTGAGAGCTCGCTGAGAGGTTCGCCCGGCACAGTTGCGTCTCGTACAGGCGAAAGGACGCATATATGACCACCGTGTACGCGCCGCCCCGAAGGAGCGCGCCCGCGCGGCACTCCCCCGCCGGGGCCGTGCTCGCCCTGCTCTGGGCGGGCGCCGCGGGCGTCGTCGCCCTGTGGTGGGCGGACACCGGGTCGGTGGTCGGCGCCGCGGGCCGGCTGACCGGGGCCGGGCGGATCGCCGGGCTGCTGTGCGGCTACGCCTGCGCGGTGCTCGTCGGTCTGATGGCGCGGGTGCCGCTGCTGGAGCGGCGGATCGGGTCCGACCGGGTGGCACGCTGGCATGCGATGGCCGGCCGGTACACGATCTGTCTGCTGCCGGCGCACATCGTGCTGATCCTGCTCGGCTACGCCGCCCAGGACCGGGCCTCGGTCTGGCACGAGACGGTGACCGTGGTCCTGGACTACCCGGACATGCTGAAGGCGACCTTCGGGACGGTCGTCCTGTTCGCGGTCGGCATCACCTCGGCGCGTGCCGCACGGCGGCGGCTGAGCTACGAGTTCTGGTACTACGTGCATCTGCTCACGTACGGCGCCGTGTTCCTGGCCTTCTTCCACCAGCTGACGCTGGGCAACGAGTTCAACGGGCACCCGGTCGCCACGGCCGCCTGGTACGCGCTGTACCTGGGCGTCGCGGCCCTGGTGCTGTGGTTCCGGGTGCTGACTCCGGTGCGGCTCAACCTGCGGCACCGGCTGCGGGTGGAGTCCGTGCACCAGGAGGCACCGGACGTGTACTCGGTCGTCGTCCGGGGTCGGCGGCTGCACGAACTCGACGCGCGGGCCGGGCAGTTCTTCCGCTGGCGGTTCCTCGGCCAGGGCATGGGCTGGACGTCGACGCCGTACTCGCTGTCGGCGCCGCCGCGCCCGGAGCAGATGCGGATCACCGTCAAGGCGCTCGGCGGCCACAGCGCGGCCGTGTCCCTGCTGCGGCCCGGCACGCGCGTGTGGGCGGAGGGCCCCTACGGCTCCCTCACCGCGGACCGGCAGAGCTCACCGAAGTCCCTGCTGATCGCGGGCGGGGTCGGCATCACCCCGATGCGGGCCCTGTTCGAGACGCTGCCCGGCGAGGTCACCCTGCTCTACCGCGCGCGTACGGCCGCCGACCTCGCCCTGGGCGCGGAGCTGGAGGCCATCGCCAACTGGCGCCGCGCGAAGGTGCTGTACGCCCTCAACGGCCCGGACGGGCGTCGTCCCGACCTCACCGCCCGCACCCTGCGCGCGACCGTCCCGGACCTGGCCGGCCACGACGTGTACCTGTGCGGCCCGCACGGATTCGCCCGGGAGATGTACGACCAGCTGCGTGCCGCCGGTGTGCCGGACCGGCGTATCCACCACGAGTCGTTCGAGCTGTGAGGCGGTGGCCCCCGTGCACGCGTTGAGGAAGAACAGCCCGCTGCGCCGGATCGTGCTGGCGAGTGCCGCCACCGTGTCCGGGATGGTGCTGCTGCTGTCGCTGAAGCCGCACTCGACGCCGGAGACCGCCCTGGCGGTGCCCGCGCCCTCCAGCAGCTCCGGGGCCGGCACCTCCGGCGGGAGTTCCGGCGGCTCGTCCGCCTCCGGCACCAGGACCGTCACCGGCGACACGATCCAGACCCGCTGGGGCCCGGTCCAGGTCAGGATCACCCTCAAGGGCGGCAGGCTCACCGAGGTGACGGCGGTGCAGTACCCGACGGACAACCCGCGCGACCAGGAGATCAACAGCTTCGCGCTGCCCCGGCTGCGCAGCGAGGCCCTGCAGGCCCAGAGCGCGAACATCGACACCGTCTCCGGGGCGACCTACACGAGTGACGGTTACCGTCAGTCACTCCAGTCGGCACTGGACTCGGCGGGTGGCTGAACACACGGGCGGCGCGGCACGTATCTCAGGGCCAAGGGAACACGCCAACCCCCTTGCCCCCGCCCCCGGAGGAACAGTGACCACCACGCTCGCAGGCGGCCGCGCAGCCCGCCGCCAGACGATGCGCCGCATCCGCCCGCGCCGCTCCCCGGCGACCGTCCTGCTGCTCGCGGTCTTCGCGGGCGCGGTCGGCGTGCTGTGGCTGTGGTGGATGAACACGCCGTCCATCGCCGACCAGAACGGCAAGATCCTCAACGCGGGCCGGATCACCGGTCTGCTGGCCGGTTACCTGATGGCACTGGTCGTGCTGCAGATGGCCCGGGTGCCCGCCCTCGAACGGCGGGTCGGCTCGGACCGGGTGGCCCGCTGGCACGCGATGAGCGGCCGCTACACCCTCTGCCTGGTCTTCGCGCACGTCTTCCTCATCATGTGGGGCTACGCGCTGCAGGCCGGCAAGTCGCTCGGCGACATCGTCCAGCAGACCATCGACTCCATCAACCAGCTGCCCGACATGGGCAAGGCGGCCATCGGCACCGGTCTGTTCGTACTGATCGGCCTGACCTCGATCGGTCCGGTGCGGCGCAGGCTGCCGTACGACGCCTGGTACCACGTCCATCTGCTGACGTACGGGGCGGTGTTCCTGACCTTCTGGCACCAGATCACCACCGGCAACGACTTCGCCGTCGAGCCGACCGCGAAGACCTTCTGGTACGCGCTGTACGGGTCGGTCACCGCGCTGGTGATCTGGTACCGCATCCTCACCCCGATCCGGCTCAACATGCGCCACCACATGCGCGTCGAGGCGGTCATCGAGGAGGCGCCGGGCATCGTCTCCGTCCTCATCGGCGGGCGGAAGCTGCACCGGATGGGCGCGCAGGCCGGCCAGTTCTTCCGGTGGCGGTTCCTCGCGCCGGGCATGCGGTTCAGCTCGCACCCGTACTCGCTGTCGGCGGCGCCCCGCCCGGACATGCTGCGGATCACCGTGAAGGCGATCGGCGACCACAGCGCCCGGCTGCGGGAGCTGACGCCGGGCACCCGGGTATGGGCCGAGGGACCGTACGGCGCGATGACCGCGCAGCGGCGCAGCCGCGGCAAGGTGCTGCTGGTCGCGGGCGGGGTCGGCATCACACCGATGCGGGCGCTGTTCGAGACGCTGCCGGGCGCTGCCGGTGACATCACCCTGCTCTACCGGGCCAACACCACGCAGGACCTGGCCCTGTGGGACGAGCTGGCAGCCATCGCCGACGACCGCGGTGCCCGGCTGATGTACGCGGTCAACAGCCCGGACGGGGAGCGCCCCGACATCTCGGCGGAGCGGCTGCGGCAGAAGCTGCCGGACATCGACAAGCACGACGTGTTCATGTGCGGCCCGGCCGGGTTCGCACAGTCCGTGTACGAAGCACTGCGCGGCGCGGGAGTGCCCGCCCGCCGCATCCATCACGAGTCGTTCGAGATGTGAGCGACGGGACTTCAGGAGCTCAGGTACCGATGAAGAAGAGTCACCCCATCCGGCGTGTCGTGCTGGCCACCGCCGCCACCGTCTCGGGTGTCGTCCTGATGCTGTCGCTGAAACCGGCATCGGACCCGAACGCCCAGGCGGCCGGCGCGGCACCGCAGCAGACGGTCGCGGGCCAGGAGGCGCCCCAGGGCGGCACCTCCGGGACCGGTTCGGCCAACGGCACGATCGACGGTGCCGTGGCCCGGACGCAGTACGGCAATGTCCAGGTCCGGCTGACCGTCGCGAACGGCAAGATCACCAAGGCGGAGGCGATCCAGGCGCCCAAGGGCGGCACCAGCGACCAGAAGACGGCCCTGTCCATCCCGAAGCTCACCCAGGAGACGGTCGCCGCGCAGAGCGCGCAGATCGACTCGGTGTCCGGCGCGACGTACACGAGCAACGGCTACAAGCAGTCGCTGCAGTCGGCGCTGGACAAGATGAAGGCCAGTGCACCGGCGAAGGGTTCCTCCGGCGGCGCCTCCCAGGGCGCCGGATCCGGTTCCTCCGGCTCGGGCTCCGGTGCCTCCGGCTCCGGCTCGGGCTCCGGTGCCGCTCAGGCCGAGACGGTGACCGGCAGCGTGGCGCAGACCGAGTACGGCCCGGTCCAGGTCCGTATCACGGTCGTGAACGGCAAGATCACCAAGGCGGAGGCGGTCCAGGCGCCCAAGGGGGGTCTGAGCGACCAGAAGACGGCGCTGGCCGTCCCCAGGCTCAACAAGGAAGCGGTGGCGGCGGGCAGCGCGCAGATCGACTCGGTCTCGGGCGCCACCTACACCAGCGGCGGCTACAAGCAGTCGCTGCAGTCCGCGCTGGACCAGGCCGGTGTCTGAGGCGGTGGCCGAGCCGGCGGAGACTCCCGTCGCGGTGCGTCGGCACGCGGAGGAGGTCATGGGGACCGTCTTCTCCTTCGACGTCCGCGGCGGGGAGCCCGGTGCGGTGCAGGCGGCGCTCGGAGAGGCGATCGCCGAGCTGCACCGGGTGAACGAGGTGTTCAGCACCTACCGCGAGGACAGCCAGGTCTCCCGGCTGGCGCGGGGTGAGCTGACGGTGGAGGAGTGCGACCCCGAGGTCGCCGAGGTGCTCGAACTGGGCGCCGAGGCCGAGCGGGTGAGCGACGGCTGGTTCAGCCTGCGCTACGAGAGGCGGCTGGACCCGACGGGCATCGTCAAGGGCTGGGCCACGGAGCGCGCGGCACGGCGGATACGGGCGGCGGGCGCGAGCGGGGTGAGCGTCAACGGGGGCGGCGACGTCCAGCTGCTGGGCTCCCCGGAGGCCCACCGCCCCTGGCGCGTGGGCGTCTCGGACCCGCTGCGCCCCGGTGGCCTGGCAGCGGTGGTCTCGGCGGCCGGCGCGGACGAACTGGCGGTGGCGACCTCGGGCACGGCGGAACGCGGCGCCCATATCGTCGACCCGAGAACCGGCCGCTCGGCGGTGACGGACCTGGTCGCGGTGACGGTGGTGGCCCCCCGGCTGACCTGGGCGGACTGCTGGGCGACAGCGGCCTTCGCCATGGGTTCACGGGACGGCTTGCGCTGGCTGGAGTCGCTCCCGGACGTGGAGGCCCTGCTGATCACGGCGGGGGACGAGGTGAGATGCACGGGGGGCCTCGCGTCCCGACTCGGATGAGCGGGCCCGCCCGGCTTCCCGCGCCCTCCCCCTCAGTGGCCGTTCTGAGCCAGCCTCAGCAGATGATCGGCCAAGGCATGTCCCCCACTCGGATCGCGGCTGATCAACAGCAACGTGTCGTCACCCGCGATCGTCCCGAGGATGTCGTGCAGCTCGGCCTGGTCGATGGCCGACGCCAGGAACTGCGCCGCCCCCGGAGGCGTCCGTAGCACCACCAGGTTCGCGGACGCCTCCGCGGAGATCAGCAGCTCCTGGGACAGCCGCCGCATCCGCTCCTCCTTCGCCGACTCCCCCAGCGGCGCGCGGGGGGTACGGAAACCCCCCTCGCTCGGCACCGCGTAGATCAGGTCGCCGTCGGTGTTGCGGATCTTCACCGCGTTCAGCTCGTCGAGATCGCGGCTCAGGGTCGCCTGAGTGACCGTCAGGCCGTCGTCGGCCAGAAGCTTCGCCAACTGGCTCTGGGAGCGCACCGGTTGCCGGTTGAGGATGTCCACGATCCGGCGGTGCCGCGCGGTCCGCGTCTGCGGCACGGCAGGTCCGGCGTGCTGTGCGTCGTCCTGCGCCTGACTCATCGACGTCTCATCCCTCCGGATCATCCATCCCCGTTTGCCGCGTCCAGGATCCCGGGCAGCGCCCCGAGGAACGCCTCCACCTCGTCGTCGCCCAGATTCAGCGGTGGCATCAGCCGTAGGACGTCCGCGGCGGGCACGTTCACGAGGAACCCGGCCTCCTGAGCGGCCTGGCGCACCTGGGGCGCCTTCGGCTCGGTGAGCACGATACCCAGGAGAAGACCCGCGCCCCGGACATGGCCGACCAACGGGTGCCCCAGTGCCTCGACTCCGTCCCGCAACTTCTCGCTCTGCCGCTTGACGTTCTCCAGCAACCCGTCGTTCGCGATCGTGTCGAGTACGGCGAGTCCGGCGGCGCAGGCGACCGGGTTGCCGCCGAAGGTCGAGCCGTGATGGCCAGGCTGCAGCAGCTCCGCGGCCCGCCCGAAGGCGACGGTCGCGCCCAGCGGCAGCCCGCCGCCCAGGCCCTTCGCCAGGGTGACGACGTCCGGCAGGACACCTTCGTGCGCCTGGTACTCGAACCAGTGGCCGGTGCGTCCGACACCGGTCTGCACCTCGTCGAGGACCAGCAGCGCACCGTTCGCGGCCGTGATCGCGCGGGCCGCCTTGAGGTAGCCGGGCGGCGGGGTGACGACACCGATCTCGCCCTGGATCGGTTCGAGGATCACCAGCGCGGTGTCCTCGGTGACCGCGGCGGCCAGCGCCTGCGCGTCGCCGTACGGCACATGCGTGACATCACCGGGCAGCGGCAGGAACGGTGTGCGCTTGCCCTCCTGGCCGGTCAGCGCGAGGGCGCCCATGGTGCGGCCGTGGAAGCCGCCCTCGGTGGCGACGACGTGCGTCCGCCCGGTCAGCCGGCCGATCTTGAAGGCGGCCTCGTTGGCCTCGGCACCGGAGTTGCAGAAGAAGACCCTGCCGTCCCGGCCGAAGCGCTGGAGCAGCCGCTCGGCGAGGGTCACGGTCGGGTCGGCCATGAAATAGTTGGAGATGTGGCCGAGGGAGCCGATCTGCCGGCTGACGGCCTCGACGACGGCCGGGTGGGCGTGTCCGAGCGCGTTGACCGCGATACCGCCGACGAAGTCGAGGTACCGCTTGCCGTCGGCGTCCCACACCTGGGCGCCCTCGCCGCGCACCAGCGGCAGCAGCGGGGTGCCGTAGTTGTTCATCAGCGAGCCCTGCCACCGCTGGGTGAGCTCTTCGTTGGCGGTCATTCGGCGTCGTCCCCCTCCACGGCGTCCGGCACGACCATCGTGCCGATGCCCTCATCGGTGAAGATCTCCAGCAGGATCGAGTGCTGGACCCGGCCGTCGATGACGCGGGCGGTGGTCACACCGCCTCGCACGGCGTGCAGACAGCCCTCCATCTTCGGCACCATCCCGGAGCTCAACTCCGGCAGCAGCTTCTCCAGTTGGGAAGCGGTGAGGCGGCTGATCACCTCGTCGCTGTTCGGCCAGTCCTCATAGAGACCCTCGACGTCCGTGAGGACCATGAGAGTCTCCGCTCCCAGCGCGGCAGCCAGTGCCGCAGCCGCCGTATCAGCATTGACGTTGTAGACATGTCCGTCGTCCTGGCTCCGGGCGATCGACGAGACGACCGGGATACGGCCGTCGGCGAGCAGTGCCTCGATCGCGCCCGTGTCGATCGCGGTGATCTCGCCCACCCGCCCGATGTCGACCAACTCGCCGTCGATCTCGGGCTGGTGCTTGGTGGCGGTGATGGTGTGCGCGTCCTCGCCGGTCAGGCCGACGGCGAGCGGCCCGTGCTGGTTGAGCAGGTTGACCAGCTCGCGCTGCACCTGCCCGGCCAGCACCATCCGTACGACGTCCATCGCGTCCTCGGTGGTGACGCGCAGGCCGGCCCTGAACTCGCTGACGATGCCGTGCTTGTCGAGGGCGGCGCTGATCTGCGGGCCGCCGCCGTGCACGACGACCGGCTTGATCCCGGCGTGGTGCAGGAAGACGACGTCCTGGGCGAACGCGGCCTTGAGGTCCTCGTCGATCATGGCGTTGCCGCCGAACTTGATGACGACCGTCCTGCCGTTGTGCTTGACCAGCCAGGGCAGCGCCTCGATGAGGATCTGGGCCTTGGGGAGCGCGGTGTGCTTCCGTGTCGTGTTGCTCATGAGGAGTACGCGCTGTTCTCGTGGACGTAGTCGGCGGTGAGGTCGTTGGTCCAGATGGTGGCGGTCTCGGAGCCGGCGGCGAGGTCGGCGACGATGTGCACCTCGCGGTAGCGCATGTCGACCTTCTCGCGGTCCTCGCCGACTCCGCCGTTCTTGCACACCCAGACGCCGTTGATGGCGACGTTCAGCCGGTCCGGCTCGAAGGCTGCCTCCGTGGTGCCGATCGCCGACAGCACCCGGCCCCAGTTGGGGTCCTCGCCGTGGATCGCGCACTTGAGGAGGTTGTTGCGGGCGATGGAACGGCCCACCTCGACGGCGTCGTCCTCGCTCGCGGCGTTGACCACCTCGACCTTGATGTCCTTGCTGGCGCCCTCGGCGTCGCGGATCAGCTGCTGCCCGAGATCGTCGCAGACCTGCCGTACGGCCTCCGCGAACTCCTCGTACTCCGGGGTGACTTCGGAGGCGCCGGAGGCGAGCAGCAGGACAGTGTCGTTGGTGGACATGCAGCCGTCGGAGTCCACGCGGTCGAAGGTCGTGCGCGTCGCCGCCCTGAGCGCCTGGTCCAGTACGTCGCCGTCGAGGGCGGCATCCGTGGTGAGGACGACCAGCATGGTGGCGAGGCCCGGGGCGAGCATGCCCGCGCCCTTCGCCATGCCGCCGACGGTCCAGCCGTCCTTGGTGACGACGGACGTCTTGTGCACGGTGTCGGTGGTCTTGATGGCGATGGCGGCCTTCTCGCCGCCGTGCTCGGAGAGTTGGGCGGCGGCCGTCTCGACTCCCGGGAGCAGCTTGTCCATCGGGAGCAGGACGCCGATGAGACCGGTGGAGCAGACCGCGACCTCGATGGGGGCGCGGCCGAGCACCTCGGCGGCCTTCTCGGCGGTCGCGTGCGTGTCCTGGAAGCCCTTGGGACCCGTACAGGCGTTGGCGCCACCGGAGTTGAGGACGACGACGGAGACCTGGCCGCTCTTCAGCACCTGCTCGGACCACAGCACGGGCGCGGCCTTCACTCGGTTGGAGGTGAAGACACCGGCGGCGGCGCGGCGGGGCCCGTCGTTGACCACGAGGGCCAGGTCCGGGTTGCCGTTCTCCTTGATCCCGGCGGCGATGCCGGCCGCCGTGAATCCCTTGGCTGCCGTGACGCTCACGGTGCGACTCCGATCGTGGAAAGCCCGGTGGTCTCGTCGAGACCGAGGGCGAGGTTCATGCTCTGTACGGCACCGCCCGCGGTGCCCTTGGTCAGGTTGTCGATGGCGCTGATCGCGATGATGCGGCCGGCGGCCTCGTCGTACGCGACCTGCACCTGAACGGCGTTGGAACCGTAGACCGACGCCGTGGCGGGCCAGCGGCCCTCGGGGAGCAGACGGACGAAGGGCTCGTCGGCGAATGCCTTCCCGTAGGCGGCGCGGACCGACTCGGCGGTGACGCCGGGCCTGGCCTTCGCGCTGCAGGTGGCGAGGATGCCGCGGGGCATGGGCGCGAGGGTCGGCGTGAAGGAGACGGTCACGCTCTCGCCGGCCGCCCCGCTGAGGTTCTGGACGATCTCGGGCGTGTGCCGGTGGCCGCCGCCGACGCCGTACGGCGACATGGAGCCCATGACCTCGCTGCCGAGCAGGTGCGGCTTGGCGGCCTTGCCCGCGCCGGAGGTGCCGGAGGCGGCGACGATCACGGCCTCGTTCTCGGCGAGAGAGGCGGCGTACGCCGGGAAGAGGGCCAGCGTGGCGGCGGTGGGGTAGCAACCGGGCACCGCGATGCGCTTGGACCCCTCCAGCGCGGCGCGGGCACCCGGAAGTTCGGGGAGGCCGTACGGCCAGGTCCCGGCGTGCGGGGAGCCGTAGAACTTCTCCCAGTCGGCGGGGTCCTTCAGCCGGAAGTCGGCGCCCATGTCGACGACGAGGACGTCCGGGCCGAGCTGCTCGGCGACGGCGGCGGACTGGCCGTGGGGCAGGGCGAGGAAGACGACGTCGTGTCCGGCGAGGACCTCGGGGGTCGTCTCCTGGAGCACACGGTCGGCCAGCGGCAGCAGATGGGGCTGGAGCGCGCCGAGCTGCTGGCCGGCGTTGGAGTTGCCGGTCAGGGCCCCGATCTCGATCTCCGGGTGCGCCAGGAGCAGCCGCAGGACTTCACCACCCGCGTATCCACTCGCTCCGGCCACCGCCGCACGTACCGCCATGTCGCCCTCCTCTGGACGGCATGACTATACGTATCGCTGCAGTTTTATGCAATCCCATGGATCACTATGCAGAGCGTCGCCGAAAGGCATAGATCAAGCCACACACCCGGCGAAAACTACCCCGCCGCAACCATAGGCAGCAGCGATCGCTGTCATGAGGACCACCGAGTTCCGAGACGTTCACCGCGCTGTTTCACTCAGGTCACCGCTGGGTTTCCGGCCAGGACGACTGAGTTGATCAGGAGCGTACATGGTGAGAAACAGAGGGCTGGGCGTCCTCGCCGCCTTCGCCGTGCTGGTGATGGCGCTGCTGAGCGCCTGTTCCACCACCTCGACCACCTCGACCACCTCGACCACCTCGACCGCCGCGAGTGCGCCGAGCGCACCGAAGAACGACCGCCGGGCGTTCGGCGAGATGGGTCTGGAGCGCCGGATCCGGGTTCGGGTCAGCGGCTGGCTG
>Ga0182007_10000772_pt1 | contig 17934 bp, 13 predicted proteins | sample Sormic07211113_1_FD_123023 | JGI IMG/M metagenome (GOLD analysis project Ga0182007, IMG submission 123023) | Rhizosphere microbial communities from Sorghum bicolor, Mead, Nebraska, USA - 072115-113_1 MetaG | ecosystem: Host-associated > Plants > Roots > Rhizosphere | place: USA: Nebraska... | reverse complement strand
TAAATGAATCATCTTCTCGGCAAGTTCGACGATCCGCACTGGCTCGCCCATGTCCAGGACGAAAACATCTCCCCCCTGCCCCATTGAGCCTGCCTGAATCACCAGTTGCGCGGCTTCGGGAATAGTCATGAAATAACGAGTGATCTTCGGATGAGTGACCGTCAGCGGCCCACCCGACTTGATCTGCTTGTGAAACAGCGGAATCACCGAGCCGGACGACCCCAGGACATTGCCGAAACGCACCATAGTGAAGCGCGTCTTGTTAACGCGGGAAACGTTGGTCGAGTCGCCAAAAAGCACCGGAGCCAGTTCCTGGCTGAGCGCCTGCAGCGTCAACTCGGCAAGGCGTTTGGTACTGCCCATTACATTTGTAGGACGTACCGCCTTATCGGTCGAGATCAGCACAAAGTTGGCGACGCCTGCCTGAAGTGCTGCCTGGGCGGTATTCAGCGTGCCGATTACGTTATTGAGTACGCCTTCGGCAATGTTATGTTCAACCATGGGTACATGCTTGTAAGCCGCAGCGTGATAAACCGTACCCACATGCCAGGTTTTCATCACATCCAGCAACTTGTCCTGATTACGCACCGAGCCCAGAATCGGCAACAGACGAATCGATAAGGACTCGCGTGCGATGCGCTGTTCAAGCTCGGACAAGATGCTGTAAAGGTTGAACTCACTGTGTTCAAAAAGTAAAAGCGTGGTTGGACGCAATGCCAGAATCTGACGGCACAGTTCAGAACCGATGGACCCTCCGGCCCCGGTGACCAGAACGGACTGCCCCTTGATGCAATGCTCAAGCAAGTCAGCCTGGGCCGGAACGGCATCACGCCCCAAGAGGTCAGCAATGTCTACCTCCTGAATATCATCGACCTTTACTCGACCGCTGGCCAAATCCATAAATCCTGGGACACTTCGCACATGGAGAGGGAACCCCTCGAGGAAACTAAGAATTTCGCGACGGCGCCCACGGTTGGAAGAAGGGATAGCAAGGAGAATTTCCTGGGCCCCGGTGTTATCGATCATCTGCTGGATATGTTTGGGCTTGTAGACCTGCAAACCGGAAATGACCCTGTCGGCGATCCCGCTATCATCATCTATAAACGCAACAGGGCGCATGACCCGGCCCATTCGCAATGCGGCAACGAGTTGGTTACCTGCCGCCCCTGCACCATAAATGGCGACTCTTGGCAAACCGTCATCCCGGTTGGTAAATGGTACGTGCTGAGCAGCGCTGAACCAGTCCCCCAAAAAATACTGACGCATCGCCAGGCGCAGGCCGCCGATCATGATCAGACTCAACCACCAGTAGTTGAAAATGATCGAGCGTGGGACGACATTTTGATGATTGCTGTACCAATAAACCACAATGCCGAGTATCAAGGACGACAAGGTGACGGCCTTGATAATGGCGATCAGCGCGTCATTTCCAAAATAGCGCATGACGGCTCGGTACATGCCAAAGCGAATGAAAAGAGGAATGGCCACGGCAGGAGCACTGACAAAAAGCCAGAGGTGCTGAGTGAGTGGGTTGACCATCTCGTCCAGCCCAAGGCGTACAACGAAAGCCATCCACAATGCGAGCCAGACCAACAGGATATCAGTCATCACTTGCACAATACGCTTGTGTCGTCTTGGCAGACTTAGCAACTTTGCCCGAATATTATCCATAACCCCTCTAACCACCTCTCGAGCTCCTAGCGTTGATACAGCAACCGCTGATTTCGGTATGCCACATCCACACTGCGCATTACTAAACAATCAAAACAACGATTAAGATTTCTTTGCAACTTCCAATTCGCCCGCGTGAAATTTGAAAGCTAGCAACACCAATGGTACGTACGCCAAAATTAGACCTACTGCGCCGTCGAGGTATCGCATCACTACCAATATAGCGACCGGTACTAACCACAACAAATTTATGGCAGATATCGCCACAGTCACTGGTCGATGGCTTCCCACCTTGCGTGACGCATACTGGTATCCATGGCTACGATGAGCTTCATAAACTTTATCCCCGCGCAACAGACGTCGGATCAGGGTAAAGGTGGCGTCAACGATAAACACGCCCAGCAAAATGAGCCACGCCCACAGAAAAACGGGGTCGCTCCAGGCGGCATGTAGCGACAACACTCCAAGCACCAAGCCTAAAAAACCGCTTCCGGCATCGCCCATGAAAATTCGTGCGGGGGGGAAATTCCAGATCAGGAAACCGAGCACTGCCATTGCCAACATCGCCGGGGCAATACCCAGACTCGCATAGCCTCCAATCCAATAAACAAGGCATGCACCCACACAGGCACAAATCGCTTCGACGCTCGCCAAGCCATCAATGCCATCCATGAAATTATAGAGGTTCAGCATCCAGACCAGATAAAACGCACCGATCACATAACCAAACCATCCAAGATGGACGTCTTGACCAAAGACAGTGAACGCGGCCATACCGCCAATCCAGCACAACGCCCACGCAGCGCCACCGAAGTGCGCCAACAAGCGCCAACGCGCAGCAATATGCCCATGATCATCCAGAAAACCGATGACAGCAATCCAGCCCCCGGCGCCGAGCAGTGCTAACGCAAGAAGCCAGGTGATTGCGCCTGTCCATGCCAGGATCGGCAGAGCAACCAGAAAACTGAGGACGATGGCCACACCACCGCCCCGCGGCGTCGGTACCGAATGCGAACTACGCGCGTTTGGAACATCTATCAGGCTGCGTGCCAATGCATACTTGCGCAACGCACCTGTGGCCAGAAAAGAAACGCCTACTACTATCGCCAACAACCATATTGTGTTCAAAGGTCAACTTCCTGAAACAGCCAAAACCAATTCTGCAATTGAACCCGTGCTGTCATATGTAATGTGTCGGCTTACCGCTGCCTTTCCTTGTTCAAAAAATAGTGTACCGTCGACAGAAGCGCTTCGTCGACACTGACTGGAGGCGTCCAGCCCAGCAACTCTCGAGTTGTTATATCGACTTGCAACGAACCACACAGTCGCTGCGAGAGAGCCCATTTGCCCAAAAGCAGCGCACCCCATTCAAGCAGTACGCTCGGCACAGGTAACAGGCGTGGGTTTACCCAATGCCTGCGCCATCCCCTCAACAATTGCGTGGACAACTCCTCTCCATCGCTAACGAGGAAGGTCTGATTGGCGGCGGCTGGATGACGGACCTCAGCACTGAGCCCGGCGATTCGAACGGTAGTAGCGCGTGACGGACAGTCAGGCAAGGCGTGCCCACGAACGGCTGCGACCGGTTCCAGATCATCGGAGGCCGCCAAGCGAGCCAATACCGCGCGACCTACGAAACCCGTAGCACCTGTCAATAAAACACGCATTTTTCAAACCTCGACGACGCTCAGGATTTGGACCAGACAGTACGATTGATGTAGTCGGTATAACTCAACACAACCCGAACTACCTGCTTCGACACAGGACCTGCCTGGTAATCCCTCACGACCGGGATAACGCGCTGGGTACGATCATGCTGGCTGGTCACGACACGCACGGCATCCAGCACGCCTTCCACTTTCAGACCACTCATGATGAGAGTGCCTTCATCCATCCCTTCGGGACGCTCGTGCGCATTACGAATGGTAATGGCAGGCAAATTCAGCAGAGAAGCTTCCTCGGTGATGGTGCCGCTATCGGACAACACGCAAAACGCCGACATCTGCAACTTGATGTAGTCGAGCAGACCAAATGGCTTCGAGAAACGAATCAATGGGTGATCCAGGGATTCACCGATCGCTTCCAGACGCTTGCGGGTACGAGGATGCGTGGAAACGATAATGGGATACTGGTACTTGTCGGCCAGGGCTCGCAGGGTTTTGAGCAGGTCGCGAAGGTTCTCCGGCGTATCGACGTTCTCCTCACGGTGAGCACTGATGATGAAGAACTTGTCCTGCTCCAGGCCTTCTCGCGCCAACACGTCGGATGTGAGGATTTTCGGCATGTAATAGTCGAGTACCTCCTCCATGTGCGATCCGGTCTTGATGATCGTTTCTGGACGAATCCCTTCAGCGATCAGGTAACGCCGGGCATGCTCTGTCAGGACCATGTTGATATCGCTGAGGTGATCGAGCACCTTGCGATTGAGCTCTTCAGGCACGCGCTGATCAAAGCAGCGGTTGCCGGCTTCCATATGGAACACCGGAATCTTGCGGCGCTTGGCGGCAATGACGGCCAGACAGGTATTGGTATCGCCGTAGAGCAAAAGCGCATCCGGCTTCTCGGCCTCAAATACTTCATCCGCCTTGGAAATCACTTCGGCGATGGTCTTGGCTGCGGTATCGCCTGCTGCACCCAGGAAGTAATCAGGCTTGCGAATTTCAAGTTCATCAAAAAAAACCTGATTCAATTCGAAGTCATAGTTTTGACCTGAGTGAACCAACACATGATTAACCTGCTTATCAAGCTCGGCAATGACGCGGCTCATCTTGATAAGTTCTGGTCGCGTACCGACCAGCGTCATGACCTTAAGCATCAAGTTGCTCCTGAATATATTCCAGGTTCAAAAGAAGTTTCTTCACGCCTTCAACATCCAGACGCTCAGTATTGTGCGAGGTGTAGTCGTCCAGATCGGAAATTTCCTGCTCGCCTTCAACAAAAAACTTCTTGTAGTTCAGGTCACGATTGTCCGAAGGAATGCGGTAGTAACGCCCCATGTCTTCGGCTTTGGCCATTTCTTCGCGAGAGATCAGCGACTCGTAAAGTTTTTCGCCATGACGGGTGCCAATGACTTTGACGACATTGTCGCGAGCAAATAGCTCCTTGAGCGCTTGCGCGAGGTCCGCCACTGTCGAGGCAGGTGCTTTCTGGACGAAAATATCACCTTGCTCGGCGTGTTCGAATGCGTGCAGAACCAGGTCGACAGAATCCTCGAGCGACATCAGGAAGCGTGTCATGTTCGGGTCGGTAACAGTCAGCGGCTCGCCGCTCTGCAGCTGGTTGATGAACAATGGGATCACCGAACCGCGCGAAGCCATGACATTACCGTAGCGGGTTGCGCAGATCACCGGGCCTTTAGCCGGGATCATCCGCGACTTGGCAACCATCAGCTTCTCAGCCATGGCCTTGGAAATACCCATGGCGTTAATCGGATAGACAGCCTTGTCGGTACTCAGTACAACGACACGCTGCACACCCGAAGCAATGGCCGCGTTCAAAACGTTTTCAGTGCCCATGACGTTGGTACGCACGGCTTCCATTGGGTAAAACTCGCAGGAAGGTACCTGCTTCAGGGCTGCGGCGTGGAAAATGTAATCCACCCCCACCATAGCCTGTTCAAGGCTATCGCGATCACGTACGTCACCGATGTAGAACTTCACTTTGTCATTGGACAAAGCAATACGCATGTCTTCCTGCTTTTTCTCGTCTCGGCTGAATACGCGAATCTCTTTTACATCGGTATCCAGAAAACGCTTCAACACCGTATGGCCAAACGAGCCCGTACCGCCCGTGATCATCAAAACCTTATTATCGAACATAACTACCTTCCCAAACCTGATTGAATTTAATGATCAACGCAACGCACGCATCGATTTAACCAATTCCAACCATGAAGGTGGAACGTAACCGGTTGCAGCCTGAAACTTCGAGGAGTCCAGTGAGCGATCTATGGAAACTTGACTGTCTGCGATGATATCGATTTCCTTTTCGTAAACTTCCGCTACCAGTTTCAGAAGAGACAGTTTATCAATCGGAGCCACCGATACATGGTAAAGGCCATGAAGCTCCGGATTCGGTATCACGTAATCGCGAATGACACGTGCCAGCTCCGCGGTAGGCAACCCCGAGAAAATGGCCTTTTCATAGCCTTTGACGGCGCCATTCTGGGAAAGAAACCAGTCCACCAGCGAATACTGGCTTCCCAATTCGTGACCAATGATGGAGGTCCGCAGGGTGATCGCATTCGATACAGCATGAAGCTCGCCAATATACTTCGACTTACCGTAGAGATCCTCCGCGTCGGAGATATCCTCTTCGGTGTACGAACCCTTGCGACCGGAGAATACGCAATCGGTGCTGATGTGAATCAGGCGTGCACCGGACAGCGCACACAGCTTGGCAATGCGGTGCGGCAACATCGCATTGATAGGCAGAGCCAATAGAGGATCCTTGGCATCAGCCAACTGCTTGATCAATCCAACGCAGTTGATGACGACATCTGGCTTGACCCGCGCCAGTACCGAAACCAGGGAATCATGGTCAAGCACGTCAACGTTACTGATTAACGAACTGTGGGTGTCTTCAGAAAAGTATTTGGCGCCATTCGGGTTGCGCAAAGTGCCCCACACCTCAAGGTGCGGGTTTCCGTGGAATTGCCTGAATACCGTGCTACCCAGCATTCCGGTGACCCCTAACACAAGAACCTTCATTTTGACCTGCCTTTCAATTCGTTAATCCTGCTGTAGAGAATCTCGACCAGGCGCTGGCTTTGCCGCTCCATTTCGAAATGCTCGAGGTAGTACGCTCGCCCTGACTGCCCCAACGATTCTCGTTGTTCCAGAGTCATGCGAAAAAGTTGTTCAATGCTCTTCGCCATGCCTTCGGCATCCTGCGCCGGACACGTCAGACCAGCCCCAGCCTCCTGGATGACGCGAGCCCCCTCGCCATCCAGTGCAGCAATGATGGGCCTCCCTGCTGCCAGGTAAGCCTGGACTTTACTGGGGATGGTATAGGAGAACGCCTCACTCTGCTTCAACGTCACTAACAAACCCGCAGCCCGTCTGAAAAAATGTGGCATTTCATTCGCCGGGAAACGTCCGGCAAGGATAAGGTTGTCCAATGCTCGTGATTGCTTCTGACTTTCGATCCAGCTCAACATGCTGCCGCTGCCGACAAGAACAATTTTAAGGCCGGATAAACCGCGAAGCTTGTCCGCCACCTCGACGAGGGTTTCAACCGACTGGGCAGTCCCCAGGTTTCCGGCGAAAACAAGACAGAAATGATTCTCGAGCTCTGCAAGCAAGGGCGCAGGAATCCGGGTTTGCTCAGTACTTGGAGGCACGTCCTGAAAGGAGTTTGGGTAATACACAACTTTACCCGGGTCAGCGTAGCGGGAAACCGGCTCACGAAATGCTCGCGACTGAACCAGAAGCGTATCGGCGAATGCGTAAATGCCTCTCACCATCCAGCCAGCGACACGCAGCGCTGTTTTGTTCTTGATGAATCCCGTTGCACTCAGGCTCTCTGGCCACAGATCTTGAACCCATATAGCCAAATGGCTCTTGAGCTTCCACTTCAGATAAATGGCAGGGATGGCCGACGTAATGGGAGACATTGCAAATACAAAGATCGCATCGAAATTTTCGCCTTTGACTGCACGCGGGTAGTATCTCAGCCCATTCACAATGAAAGATAAATAATTCAACAGCAGGTTTTTTGCGCTCGACGAACCACGAGGCCTGAGCGGTGCGCGACAAACCCTGACCGAAGAGTCGAAGATTTCTTCCTGGTATCCAGAAGCACTATAACCATCGAATGCAACTCCCTCCGGATAGTTTGGTTTCCCAGTGAGAACCTTAACGACGTGCCCCTGAGCAGTTAAATTGCTGACCAGATCATTAATAATAAAAGATTCCGGCCAAAAATATTGCGACACCAAAAGTATTTTCATCTATCAAACATTTCCCTTTGCGCACTTGGCCAAAGCCAGCAACTCGAACCAAGTTTTCCTCGATGTGTTTTCCCAGTCAAACTTGTCACTTTGCGCTACTGCCGCGGTGGACAATTTCTTCAGAATATCTGGACTCGTTAATGCCTCGGAGAGAACATCTTTTATGTTTTTCGAATCAAACGGCGAAAAATAAAGTGCAGCCTCTGCTCCAAATTCCGGCATCGGCATTATATTGGAACAGATCATTGGCCGGCCGGAAGCGAGCGCTTCAAGAAGAATATTCGGGCAGTTCTCACAGGACGAAGCAAAGAGATTCAGATAGGCGTGATGATACAGAGGAGGAAGGCTTTGATAGGGAATAGCGCCCAACAACAGCACCTGACTTTCCAGGCCAAGTGTAGAAATCAGAGCTTTTACGCGCTCGGCCTCTGGCAGATTTGTTTCACCCACAAAAATCAGCGGAAACCGTTCACGAAGCTCCTGAGGGAGGTTTGCGTAGGCACTGACAACCTCATAATGATGTTTGTAAACATCAAATCTCGACACGTATAAAATGTAATCACTCGCGGGGAGAAAATCAGGTCGAACAGTGCTGCTGTTGTGAGTTCGAAACACCGAACCAATCCCATGGGGGATGGTTACGGCATTTTTCACCTTGGTCAGCGACTCGATTACACTCCGCGCGTAATTAGAGATAAAGATTGTCAAGTCGGCTTCCGACATGCTCTTGAGCATAATACGGTTCAACAACCAATTCCTCAGGCGCTGCCGCCCAACCGGGATACTTTTACGCACGCGCATATCAAACGGGATCATGTTCCGAAACATCGTCGCAACCTTGCAGCTCGCGGGTGCACGAGTGCCCACTACCCCGCCAGGGCAAAACAGGACATCAGCCTTTTCAGCCTTCAAGATACCGGGCAGTACCCATTTCTCCCAGAGTGCTCTGAAAATCGGGTTCTCTGTGGGCCAAGCTGGTTCGATTCGACGGATCGCGGGATGATCCGGTAGCTTCAGCGAAGCCGGGGCGAAGACAAGAATCTCGAGGTCTTCATTGACGGGTACGAATTGAAAAAGATTGATCAGGTATGTCTGACCGCCGCCTAAACGGGCAGAGAGCGCATTGAAAACTATCTTCATACAAACACCTTTGCTCAATATAAATTAACGACTATTTTTATCAAGCCAGGACTGGAACATTAGAATATTCCACAAATGAAGACTGCGATCGTATGTTCCATTTTGATGCTGGACCCATGCCGAATGAATTTTCTGACAATCAAAATATCCCTCTCTCTTGATCCGCTCTTCGCTCAACAGCTCCTCGGCCCACTCTCTAAGCGGTCCACGCAACCATTGAGCCAGCGGAATGGAGAAGCCCGCTTTTGGCCTATCGAAGAATGAAGTAGGTACATACCGCTTCAGTAACTCACGAAGTGGCCATTTCCCAACGCCATTTTTGATTAACTGGTCTGAAGATAAAGAAAACGCCAGTTCCGCAACTCGATGATCGAGCAGTGGGGCTCGGGTTTCGAGGCTAGCGCTCATGGCGCCGCGATCTACTTTAACCAGCAAATCGTCAGGTAAATATTGAGATACGTCCCACCGACGCATTTCCTCGATATAGTCCTCCGCCGACTCCCAACAGACCACGCCCTGGTCCTGACCGCCAATCCCCAGCACAATATTGTCAGCAGGTTGCCACTGTGACATCAAACCGGTGTACATCAGCGCCAGATTTTCGGAGGCCAGCAACTCGGACATTCTGTAGATACGTCGACCATTCACCTTGGCGCGTACCGTTCCCGGTAGAATGGAGCAGACGTTGTCCCATCCTTTCGAGGACAGTGACCGAAGTGAGTAAGCCATGACACGGCGTGCAGGCAATGGAAGCTTTTTTATACGCGCCCATAAACCGGCAGTGATCTGGTACCGGGGATAACCGGCAAAAAGTTCATCACCTCCATCCCCGGACAGCGCAACAGATACATGCTGCTTGGTCATCCTGGAAACCAGGATCGTAGGGATCTGCGAGGAGTCAGCGAAAGGCTCGTCGTAAATTTCCGGCAAATGCGGAATTATCGAAACAGCGTCATCTGCACTTAGATAAAATTCAGTGTGATTCGTCCCCAAGTGCTTGGCGATCGCCTTCGCATACGGCGCTTCATCAAACTCAGGCTCATTGAAACCGATGGTGTAAGTGTTGATGCTTGAACTGCTTTGCGACTGCATCAACGAAACAATGAGGCTTGAATCCACCCCACCGGACAGGAACGCACCGAGTGGGACATCCGCAATCATCTGCGACTTCACCGCAGCCGAAAGCCTTTCACCGACAACGTCTACCACTTCTTTATCAGAAGCCTGCGACAACTCTTCCCTTAATGCACTGGATTGCGGCAGTGACCAGTATGAAACAGGTGTCTGCCGGGAAGAAAAAGAGTCCACCGTAAGATAATGGGCTGGCGCCAGTTTCTTGATGCCTTCGTAGATAGACTCAGGGGCTGGAACATAGCCAAATCTAACGAACTTCGCCAGCGCATGACGATCAATGCGCAGATCATCAGTAAAGGCCGCCTTGATTGCTTTCAACTCGGAGGAGAAAACAAACCGGTTACCGACAATACCGTAATACAGGGGTTTTTCCCCCATACGATCCCGGGCTAACGTTATTGTTTTGCTGACCGTGTCCCAGACAGCGAATGCAAACATGCCGACCAGATTTTCGAGCGTTGTTTGTACACCCCACGCCTCGATCGCAGCCAACAGTACTTCCGTGTCAGAGTGACCACGCCAAGTCCGTGTCGAACCAGAGTCAATCAGTTTTTTCCGCAACTCATTGAAATTATAGATTTCACCATTGAACACAATAACGAAACGCTCGTTATCGGACACCATTGGCTGACTTCCATGTACCGACAACTCCAGAATAGAAAGCCGCCGATGGCCTAGCGAAACTCCACTATCGGCATCTGACCAAACTGCTCCGTCATCGGGCCCGCGATGTATCAGCGCATCCACCATTTTGCCAACCGCAAAGGTGCTCTGCTGATCCAACTTCCACCCGACAACTCCCGCAATTCCGCACATACCTACGCTCTCACTCCAGTGAAAATATTTAAACTCACTTCAAAACCCGAACGAGTTTCATCGCGAAGAATAATCCTAATGACAACACATAAAAAACCATAGCATTCAGCAAGCTTATTTCACCATACCAAACCGAGTGCATAATCGATGCAGCACAAAGCATATACAGAAAAAGCTGCAAGAAGTCGTTATCGCGCCAGCGCGAATCGACAAAACGGAAGAAACAGACGGTGATGAACCCATTGAGGAATACACCAAACAAGCCGAAGTTTTCGAACGCCACACCAGCGGCATGGATCCCGCCCATCCCGGTAATGAAGTACCAGTAGGCCGGGTTATCCAACGTAATGGGCTTTACTACATCGAAAGCCGTATAAACAGGAGAAGGTGCCAGAGAAAGAAACATGTCGAGGTAGGTCTGACCATACCGCAGGTGCTCCCCATCCCAGAAGCTTGTCAACTGCTCGACGAGCGGCAAAATTATTGCATTCCAGGAATTGTACAAAAAGAATTCTTCAATATTATCCGTAGTTAAATCAACATCCATGCGTACCATAGAAACAATAACGCCACTGCTCAGAACTACCACCATAAAAGCCGCAACACACAACAATGTTTTAAGTTTTATGAGATGACTGTAGCGATACATCAAACCCAAAACATAGGCCACTACCAATACAACAAAATCCCGATCTCCGGTCATCGCGTTGGCAACGGAATAAGCTAGCACCAGCAGCGTCGACAAGGTAAGCATGTACCGTGATGGATAGGCAAACGCCATTGCAGTGACCGCAATGATAGAGAAAACCACCAAAGCCTCAACACCCGCAAACATCTCGAGCATCGCATCCACATTTATGAGTCTGAGCGAAACAAAGAAGAACGAGAGCGCAAGAAACAGCAGCCCTGCTAACTTGAAGTCCATTGGGGAGAAAAAAGCATTGCGGCGCGGGGAGGAATTTCCAGCAGGCACCAAAAGCGCCAATAGATAGGCAGTCAACCCGCCCGTGACACCTAGAAACCAGACAAGCGAAAGTTTGAATACGAACGGGTCATCAAGGTAAAAACTATAGGCCCCGATCGGGACCGGCCAAAGCGTAACGGTGTCTCCCCATAGGCTGCTTACCAGCCCAAGGAAGGGCACCGAATAGCAGACGGCGTACAACGCCACCAGATATTTTTTAGATATCAGGCACAAAATACATTGAACGACCAAAATCAGCAAGCATGTCGAAACCAGTAATATGACCATGAACCTAACTCAAAAAATTAAAGCAACACAACCGACAACCAGTTCCAACACTGGACCCAATATCACTTACAGACATGCGCATAGCGTGAGCATGACTCATATCGAATATATTGTTCATTGCAGCAACTTACGTCCGCCCAAGGACCCAAGCACAACAATTTGCGCAATCAGGGCCAGCACGAATGACCGAAAAAGATCGACTGCCAACATATCGCCTTTCACACCCGCAAAAACCGTCGACGAGAGATAGACAATCGCGTAAACGCAGCTAGCCAGAAAAACAACCCTTGACAGATTCTTGCTATGCAAGATTTGAGTGACGATGGTAGTCACAAGACCAAGGCCCCCCGCCAATACTGCAAAAGTCAAAAGGTCGGTTTTACTGCAAAAATTACTGCCTAGGATACATAGCCAGTAACTCTGCGTCAGGACCATGAACAAAGGTAAACAAATCGAAATTGTTACACCGAGCATCAAGTACAATTTACTGGCGCTGTTTCCACACCCGGCCAGCCTGACGATGGCATATGAAGCAAGCGAACTCGGAAGAACCGTGACCAGAATATAAAACAGGAAAAACAGGTTGAAATAGCCTACTTCAGAAAAATTCAAACTTGAGTTCGCAAATATCATCAGACAAACGATGTGAACAGGCGCCCCCAAAAGCATGCTTCCAGCGATCGCAGGAGCACCAGAATGGGAGAGCAGAGCTAACATCTTTCCGAAAGAGAAGCACTCGCGCCCTACCCCTTTTTCATGAGTGAACTTGCTTGTCTTTATCATCATGAAACCGAACGCAGGAGCGATCAACGTGCAGAGTCCAAGTGTCAAAATGACACCTTCGATACGCCCGTCAACCTTCGCGATAGCCACAACCAGAAGCAATCCAAGCAGCCCATGAGCGGCCAGTGCGGCTGCCCATCTTCCTGAGGTATTAAGCGAGAACATCAGGCCGGTTATGGTCAAATTGCAAACACAAGCAAACCCGAGAAAAAACGCTCCGGCCATCAAGTAGCCAGCACTTGCCTCATAAGACGAAACGGGTGCCGGGAACACTGAAAAAACAGCGACACAGAGGGCACCCACAACGATGCCGCCCCATGCCATGAGACTCAAGGAAGTCCTGTAGTTTACATTTTCAGCATTCATTACTGCATAACGACTGAGCGCCACACTCAAGCATTCACCTGCCACAGTCGCGATGCCTGTTACGATCACGTAGTGGTAAGAGAATACGCCGTATAACTCAACCCCTAAAATTCGGGCCAAGCTGAACAGCAAAACAAACATGCAAATTTTGTTTGCCAAAACTGTAACAGCACAGATCTCTTTAATCACAAGTGTTAACTTCTTGCGAAGAACGAAACGTACCAGCCAGCTGCTTTCAACATACCTTCGCCAACATTGAAGAGAGGTTGATAGCCCAGCAGATCCTTTGCCTTGTCAATATTGGCTTGCGAATGCCTTACATCACCGGCACGGAAATCCCGATATACCATTTCAGACGTAGTCGTGACATCAACATTGGACAAAGCACCCTTGATACAAGCAAAGACCTGATTCAATGTCGTGCGATCTCCAACGGCGACGTTATAAACATTGTTTTTTGCCTCAGGACTCGCACAGGCAGCCAGAATGTTAGCTTGCACCGCATTCTCTACAAAGCAGAAATCGCGACTCGTTTCACCATCACCATTAACGAAAACTTCCTCGTTGTTGATCATGGCCGCAGTCCACTTGGGAATAACAGCTGCATAGGCGCCATTTGGATCCTGACGCTTGCCGAACACGTTGAAGTAACGAAGACCGATGGTTTTGAAACCGTAAGTGCTAGAAAAAACCTCAGCGTACAGTTCGTTTACATACTTCGTGACGGCGTAAGGAGAAAGAGGTTTTCCGATTACCCCCTCAATTTTAGGCAGTGCCGGGTGGTCACCATAGGTAGAACTGGAAGCTGCGTAAGTAAAACTCTTCACCTGCGCGTCTTTCGCCGCGACCAGCATATTAAGAAAGCCATCAATATTGGTGCTGTTCGTGGTAATAGGATCATTGATGGAGCGAGGGACGGATCCCAGTGCCGCCTGATGCAGAACGTAGTCCACCGAAATATCAGTGACGGCATCAAAAGTCATCGCCCTTCTGCAGTCTTCAATATTTCTGATATCCCCGTTCACCAGTGCGAATCGCGCCCATTGCTCCAGGCTTACTACCGACTGCACTTCGTCGAGATTACGTTGATGACCGGTCGCAAAGTTATCGAGCCCAACAACCCGTTGATCCAACTGCAACAGCGTCTCCAGTAGATTGGAGCCGATAAATCCGGCGACACCTGTGATCAACCAAACCTTTGGAGACTTTTGGATTTCAGCTTTGACTTTCTCGAAACGGATCATGTAATTCTCGACTTGGCATTTTTATATCAGCGATAACGAATCAGATTCTTCACAGCCCCTGAGGATCACAGACGCAGATCTGACTGAGAGGCATCCAGCAGATACTTGAGATCATAGAGAACGTGTTCGGCTTTACCCAGGCTCCGGATGCTCTCAGCGCCCATTGCCGAAAACTCGTTATGTGCCACAGCCAGAATAATACCGTCGTAGGAATTGACCTCTGGTTGACTGATAGGAGTAATCGAGTACTCATGCTCAGCTTCAGCCACATCGACCCACGGGTCGTACACATCTACAACGATATTAAATTCAGCGAGTTCATTGACGATGTCGATGATTTTGGTGTTTCGCAGATCCGGGCAGTTTTCTTTGAACGTCAATCCCATGATCAGCACTCGAGCACCATCTACGTGAATCTTGCGCTTGAGCATTGCCTTGACCAGTTGAGAGACGACGTAGGCGCCCATACTGTCGTTTAAACGGCGACCGGCCAGAATGATTTCAGGGTGGTAACCAATAGACTGAGCCTTGTGCGTCAGGTAGTAAGGATCTACACCAATGCAATGCCCACCGACCAGGCCCGGACGAAATGGCAAGAAGTTCCACTTTGTCCCGGCCGCCTCCAAAACCGCCTCGGTATCAATACCCATTTTATTGAAAATCAATGCCAACTCATTGATCAGCGCAATATTCAAATCACGCTGCGTATTTTCAATAACCTTTGCAGCCTCGGCAACCTTGATGCTCGTGGCCTTGTGAGTGCCGGCAATGATGATTGTGTTATATAGCGCATCGACGAGATCGGCGACTTCTGGAGTTGAACCCGCTGTAACTTTTTTAATGGTAGTTACGCGATGCTCTTTATCGCCCGGATTTATGCGTTCCGGACTATAACCCGCAAAAAAATCAACATTGAATTCGAGACCGGATATTTTTTCCAACACCGGAACACAGTCTTCCTCGGTAGCGCCAGGATAGACTGTTGATTCATAAATAACGATATCGCCTTTTTTCAGAATACTACCAATGGACTCACTCGCTTTAACCAAAGGCGTCAAGTCCGGCCTCTTGTGCTCATCGATCGGCGTAGGCACGGTAACAATAAATACGTTGCAGCCAGACAACTCATCCAGCGCGCAGCTAAAGCTTAGTCCTGATGCAGACTGCAACTCATCATCAGACACCTCGAGAGTAGCGTCATGACCGGCTTTGAGGGCTTCAATTCGTCGCTGGCTGATATCGAAACCAACCACTTGCACTTTTTTGCCAAACTCAACCGCCAGCGGCAAGCCCACATAACCGAGACCCACTATGGCCAACTTCACATCTTCGAGTTTAAGCATTGTTTTCCCTTGCCATTCATCAATATTAAGTCGATCGTTAAACCACTTCACATCTCGCGCGTCAAAAACGTACCGTATAGCTGCGCAAACTGGAAATTATACCGAAAACCTCACAGGGAAACATAATCATTTTCAGCAACCCGGGAAAGGATCCCCCCCACCCTTGGCGTAACTGCGAGGAGCAACGCGACGCCCGAGACAATAACTGCCAGCGAAACGATTGGAGACTGCCGACGGTCAATCCGCGACCATCGCCACATATCACACTACTGAGCAAAGCTCGACTCCGCCCGCCGAAAAAACGCTGAACCGGGTGATTACGAGCAAGGGACATTTCACGCACGACTTCGTCGAACCTTGACAGACAAGCAAATCGAGAATCGATCCACCCGGTACTGCCCGCCAGGAAGCAGGACCCTGCCTTCCTTCCAATGATAAATTACCGCCCCATCGCTCGACGATAGGGCGCTGAAGCATTACTGACAGAGGGTATATAGTTTAATCTTCCGATTTCGCGGTGAAGAATCCACGCAACAATACGACAGCCAAACCCAGAATAAAGCCAAAAATAATACCCAACACAATGATTAATGCCTTGTTAGGCTTGATAGGGGTATCTGGCAGTTCGAGATCTCCGTCCTGTCGATAGGTAGACACCGCTGTCGCATCAGTTTTCAACCCTTTGAAAAAGTTGTATTTACCCTGAAGCTCACGCAAATGATCCGTGAACGGGTCATCCGACGTACGGGCCTGAATATTTTTGATTTCCGCCTTAAGCGCTATCGAGCCACGCATGTACGTAAGCTGACCAGACTCACCACCTGCAATAACAGACTGACTCACCGTAATTGCGGGCGGCTTCTCCAATCCAATCGACTCGGCAATGCGCAAGGCTTCAGCCAACCTGACAATTGAGTCCTCTCTCGCCACGCGACTAGCCTCCCTTGTGGTGACTATCTGCTGTTCCAAATTACGAGCACGAACCTCAGACTCAATCGAAAGATTCCTGATCATTTCTTTTTTAGCTAATTCGCCGGCCTGGGCAATGTACGCCGCGGCCCATTTAGTGGCCTGCTCAGGATTACTGGTCTGCACGATAACCACATACCTGTCCCCGGTCTCCTTGAGCGGAGGAACGACACGGAGCACCTGAGAGAAATCCGCATACAAAACATCTTGGGAGCTTTTACTCTTCTTCTCAGGCAAACTCGGTAAATAGACCTTATAAAAAAAATCTCGACGCAGCGACTCTGACTGCAAACGACGAGTGTATATGTCGTAGACATCCTTAATACTATAAGGCGTCAACTCCGCATCTCTCGTTCGTCCGTAGTTAAAGTTAGCAATCTCGTTCTGAGTTGGCGGAATTACGAAAGCCTTCGACTCATAAATTGGAGTAGCGACAAAAGCGTAGCTCGCTGCAGCGACAGCCCCAAGGACAGCAAAAGCTAAAATCATAAACTTCTGACGTAAAACCGCTCGAACAAACCTTTGAAAATCAAAATCACCCATACTACTTTCCTCTCTGGAGTCGCCCTGCATATATTGTAGCCTTTTACTTATAAAGTTACTTTACACTGCACAAACACAGATATTGAGAACCATCAACGCAAAACTCCAGAACTCAAGCTATAACCGCACCGCGCCCCTCTCTTAAAGAGCGCTCGCAGCACACGACATAGCAAAACCCTGACTGAGCGCTCGAACACCCAGCGTCAATCTCAATGAGAAACTTGCCGCACTCTCCTCCTGGATCTCAAGGCATAAACGGCTGCCATCAACCCGCCCACGATCATTCCGACCAGGAATGCGGCAACCCCAACAAGTGATACCTGCAACTGAGGGGATGAAAAACCTATAAAGGAAACGACAACAAGCTGCTGGTTTTCCAACACAAAAAGCAAACACGCAACCGCTACCAACAATACCAGTCCTGTAATCGCAAACCGCTTGAAGCGACTCCCGACACTCCAACTACTCCTCACCGCAACCTTCCTCTTCTTCATTCACCCGATCACGCAACTCTTTCCCCGGTTTGAAATGAGGAACAAATTTGCCATCGAGACTGACTGACTGACCGGTTTTCGGATTGCGACCGACACGCGGCGCTCTGTAGTGCAAGGAGAAGCTGCCAAACCCACGGATCTCGATGCGATCACCGGTGGCCAGACATTGGGACATTTGTTCAAGCATGGTCTTGATGGCCAGCTCCACATCCTTGGATGAGAGCAGCCC
>Ga0182007_10000770_pt1 | contig 17939 bp, 14 predicted proteins | sample Sormic07211113_1_FD_123023 | JGI IMG/M metagenome (GOLD analysis project Ga0182007, IMG submission 123023) | Rhizosphere microbial communities from Sorghum bicolor, Mead, Nebraska, USA - 072115-113_1 MetaG | ecosystem: Host-associated > Plants > Roots > Rhizosphere | place: USA: Nebraska... | reverse complement strand
CATTCACATGCCCAAAATGAAGACCAAGAGCAGCGCGAAAAAACGTTTCCGCGTTCGTCCCGGTGGCACCGTCAAGCGCGGTCAAGCCTTCAAGCGTCACATCCTGACCAAGAAGACCACCAAGAACAAGCGCCACCTGCGCGGTGCCACGGCAGTTCACGAGACCAACATGGTTTCGATGGCCGCCATGTTGCCCGGTAGCGGCATTTAATCCAGACGAACAAGGAGTACACACATGCCTCGCGTCAAACGTGGTGTAACGGCTCGCGCCCGCCACAAGAAGGTTCTCGCACTCGCCAAGGGTTTCCGCGGTCGCCGCGGCAATGTCTTCCGCATCGCCAAGCAGGCGGTGATGAAGGCGGGCCAATACGCCTACCGTGACCGCCGCACCAAGAAGCGCGTGTTCCGTCAGCTGTGGATCGCGCGTATCAACGCCGCCTCCCGTGAACTGGGCCTGACCTACAGCCAGTTCGCCAACGGCATCCGCAAGGCGGGCATCGAGATCGACCGCAAGATGTTGGCCGATATCGCTGTGCACGACAAGGCCGCTTTTGCCGGCATCGTGGAGCAGGTCAAGGCCAAGCTGGCTGCTTGATCCTGCACAGCAGAGCGCCGTCCCCGGACGGCGATTTGCGCCCACGTCAAGGGCTGGCGCTTGAAAGGGCTCCAGCCCTTTTTTCATCCCGCGGCAGTCCTCGCATTTCTTTTTTGATCTCGAAGAATTTCTCCATGAACGAGCTGGACTCCCTGGTCGACACCGCCCGCGCCGCCTTCGCCGAAGCGAAAGCCCCGGCCGAACTCGAGAACGCGAAGGCGCTGTTTCTCGGCAAGGCCGGCCGCATCACCGAGCTGATGAAGGGCATGGCCGCGCTCAGCGTCGACGAGAAGAAGACGCGCGGCGCCGCCATCAACGTCGCCAAGCAGGCCATCGAGGCCGCGCTCACCGCGCGCCGCCAGCAACTGGCCGACGACGAGCTCGCGGTGCAGCTGCGCGCCGAGGCGCTCGACGTCAGCCTGCCCGGCCGCCGCCGCGTGGGCGGCGGGCTGCATCCGGTGAGCCGCACGCTGGAGCGCATCGAGGCGATCTTCTCCAGCATGGGCTTCGACGTCGCCGACGGCCCCGAGGTCGAGAGCGACTGGCACAGCTTCACCTCGCTCAACAACCCGCCGAACCATCCGGCGCGCTCGATGCAGGACACCTTCTACGTCGACATCGACGGCGAGGACGGCGTGCCCTACAACCTGCGTCCGCACACCAGCCCGATGCAGGTGCGCTATGCGAACCAGCATGTCAAGAAGTACGCCGCGCAATTCGAGGCCGCGGCCGCCGACACCACCGGCACGGTCAAGGCGCCCGAAATCCGCGTGATCGCGCCGGGCCGCACCTACCGGGTCGACAGCGATGCCACGCACTCGCCGATGTTCCACCAGTGCGAAGGCCTGTGGCTGGGCGAGAACGTGAGCTTCAAGGACCTGAAGGTCGTCTTCACCGATTTCTGCCGCACCTTCTTCGAGAGCGATGACCTGGTGCTGCGCTTCCGCCCGAGCTTCTTCCCCTTCACCGAGCCGAGCGCCGAGATCGACATCCAGTTCCAGAGCGGCCCGCTGGCCGGCCGCTGGCTGGAGGTCGCGGGTTCGGGCCAGGTGCACCCGAACGTGGTGCGCAACATGGGGCTGGACCCCGAGCGCTACATCGGCTTCGCCTTCGGGATGGGGCCGGACCGGCTCACGATGCTGCGCTACGGGGTCAACGACCTGCGCCTGTTCTTCGACGGCGACCTGCGCTTCCTGAGCCAATTCCAATAAACGACTAGAACGAGTACGACGAGATGCAATTCCCCGAGTCCTGGCTGCGCGAATTCTGCGACCCGCAGCTCAGCAGCGAAGCCCTGGCCGAGACGCTCACGATGGGCGGATTCGAGGTCGAGGAGCGCCGGCCGGTGGCGCCGCCGTTCAGCAAGATCGTGGTCGGCGAGATCAAGGAAGCCGTCCAGCACCCGAACGCCGATCGCCTGCGCGTGTGCCAGGTCGATGCCGGGCAGGGCGCCTTGCTCAACATCGTCTGCGGCGCGCCGAATGCGCGCGTCGGCATCAAGGTGCCGCTGGCGCTGGTCGGTGCCGAACTGCCGCCGGGCGAGGACGGAAAGCCCTTCCTGATCAAGCTCGGCAAGCTGCGCGGCGTCGAGAGCCAGGGCATGCTGTGCTCGGCGCGCGAGCTCCAGCTCAGCGACGACCATGGCGGCCTGCTCGAGCTGGCCGCCGATGCGCCGATCGGGGCCGACATCCGCGAGGTGCTGAAGCTCGACGATTCGCTGCTGACCCTCAAGCTGACGCCGAACCTGGCGCATGGCCTGAGCGTCTACGGCATCGCGCGCGAACTCGCTGCGCTGACCGGTGCACCGCTCAAGAAGCCCGCGATCGCGCCGGTGCTGCCGGCCTTCGACGACAAGCTGGCGGTCAAGGTCGAAGCGCCCGAGCTGTGCGGCCGTTTTTCGGGCCGCATCGTGCGCGGTGTCGACACGAAGGTCGCGACCCCGGCCTGGATGGTCGATCGCCTGGCGCGCTGCGGCCAGCGCAGCGTGACGCCGCTGGTCGACATCTCGAACTACGTGATGTTCGAGTACGGCCAGCCGACCCACATCTTCGACCTCGACAAGATCCATGGCGGCCTCACGGTGCGCTGGGGCCGTCCGGGCGAACAGCTCAAGCTGCTCAACGGCAACACCGTCACGGTCGACGCGAAGGTCGGCGTGATCGCCGACGAGCGCGAGGTCGAGTCGCTGGCCGGCATCATGGGCGGCGACGCCACCGCGGTCTCGGACGACACCCGCAACATCTACATCGAGGCTGCCTTCTGGTGGCCCGAGAGCATCCAGGGCCGCTCGCGCCGCTTCAATTTCTCGACCGATGCGGGACATCGCTTCGAGCGCGGCGTCGACCCGAGCCGCACCGTCGAGATCATCGAGCGCATCACGCAGCTGGTGACCGAGATCTGTGGCGGCGTGGCCGGCGCTATGGACGACCAGACCCTGCGCCTGCCGGAGGCCCGGCCCGTGACACTGCGCGTGGCGCGCGCGGCGCGCGTGATCGGCATGCCGCTCACGCAGGCGCAGTGCGCCGATGCGCTGCGCCGGCTCTCGCTGCCGGTTGCGGAGGGCGATGGCACGCTGGTGGTCACGCCGCCGCCGCATCGCTTCGACCTCCTGATCGAGGAAGACCTGATCGAGGAGGTGGCCCGCCTGATCGGCTACCAGAACCTGCCGACCACGCCGCCGCTGGCCCCGATCACCGCGCGCCTGCGGCCGGAGGCCGAACGCAGCCGGTTCTCGGTGCGCCATCGGGTGGCTGCGCTGGGCTACCAGGAGACCATCAACTTCAGCTTCGTCGAAGCGCATTGGGAACAGGAGCTGGCCGGCAACGCCGACCCGATCAAGCTGCTGAACCCGATCGCCAGCCAGATGAGCGTCATGCGTTCGTCGCTGCTCGGCTCGCTGCTGCAGGTGCTGAAGTTCAACCTCGACCGCAAGGCGACGCAGGTGCGGGTGTTCGAACTCGGCCGCGTGTTCATGCGCGACGCTTCGGTCACCACCACCGACAGCACCGTCAAGGGCGTCCACCAGCCGATGCGGCTGGCCGGCCTGGCGTGGGGCGATGCGGCCCACGGCCGCTGGGAAGGCAAGGCCGAACGGGTCGACTTCTTCGACATCAAGGGCGATGTCGAGGCCCTGCTGGCGCCCCGCGTGCCGACCTTCGAGGCGACCGAACACCCGGCGCTGCATCCGGGACGGGCGGCGCGCGTGCTGCTCGACGGCCGCGAGATCGGCGTCGTCGGCGAGCTGCATCCGCGCTGGCGCCAGAAGTGGGACTTCGCCCAGGCGCCGATCCTGTTCGAACTGGCGCTCGATGCGGTCACCGCACGCCCGGTGCCGGTGGCGCAGCCGGTGCCCAAGCAGCAGCCGGTGGAGCGTGATCTGGCGCTGGTGGTGGCCGAGGCGGTGACGCACGACGCGCTGATGGGCGCGATCCGGGCCGCTTCGGACGCCAGCCTGCTGCGCGATCTGGCGCTGTTCGACATCTACCGACCGACCGTCGGCCGCGACGGCGCGGTGGTGGGCGGCGGCCTGGCGGCGGGCGAGAAGAGCATGGCCGTGCGGCTCAGCTTCAACAGCGACAGCGCGCTGACCGACGAGCAGGTCGAAGCGGCGGTGCGCAAGATCATCGATCAACTGGGCGCCCGGCTCGGCGCCCGACTGCGGGTATGAACGGCATGGATTTCACGCTCGAGGCCCTCGAAACGCCGGCGCTCACCAAGGCGCACCTGGCCGACCTGCTGTTCGAGCAGATCGGCTTGAACAAGCGCGAGTCCAAGGACATGGTGGAAGCCTTCTTCGACCTGATCGCCGGCAGCCTGATCGAAGGCACCGACGTCAAGATCTCGGGCTTCGGCAATTTCCAGATCCGGGTCAAGGCGCCGCGGCCGGGGCGCAATCCGCGCACCGGCGAGGCCATTCCGATCGGCGAGCGGCGCGTCGCGACCTTCCACGCGAGCGCCAAGCTGAAGGAACAAATCCACGGAAGCATCGGCGCCGCGGCGCCGCAAGAGGTGGAATGGAGCGTCGGCGCCGAATAACATTGGTGCTCCGTGCGCCGGTGGAGTAACCTATGAGGTTTCGCTCGCACTGTCTTGATTTCAATGGAGAAAACACTCCCGCCGATCCCCGTCAAACGCTACTTCACGATCGGTGAGGTGGGCGAGTTGTGCGGTGTCAAACCGCACGTGCTGCGCTACTGGGAGCAGGAGTTCACACAGCTTCGCCCGATGAAGCGGCGCGGCAACCGGCGCTACTACCAGCACCACGAGGTGCTGATGATCCGCCGCATCCGCGACCTGCTCTACGACCAGGGCTTCACGATCAGCGGGGCGCGCAACAAGCTGCAGGAACTGGTCCAGACCGAGCGCGACAGGCGCCGCGCCGGCGAGGTTCCACTCGAGGGCATGGAGGCGATCGAGATCGACCAGGAAGAGTTCGACGCCGCGGTGCAAGATGGCATCGAGCCGCCGCCCGAGGGCGTCGAAGCACCGGGTCGCACCATCGATCTGTCGCAATTGCTCTACTTGCGGCGCGAACTGACTGAAATTCGTGAGCTGCTCGGCGCGAGTCACTGATTTCGGGCGGCTATAATCGAGAGCTTCGGTGTGTGGCGCAGCCTGGTAGCGCACTTGCATGGGGTGCAAGGGGTCGAAGGTTCGAATCCTTTCACACCGACCAAAATCGTTAGATAGATCAACGGGTTACGCTCACAAGGCGTGACCCGTTTCTCTTTGCGCGTGACAAATTCGGGGTGTCCGTGACAAACCCGGCCCGAATCAGCCCTTTCCACGCCCCCCAACGCGCGGAACGACAAGGAGTTGAGACTCACTTGCAAGCCCGTTCCTACTGCGTTTGTCGGCTTGCACCGAATCGCTCCTCACCAACAAAGCGCGAAGGTAGTCACCCGAGTCCTTCTTCCAGACTCTTCAAAGAGGTGAAATCATGACGAGCACCATCGGCGGAAACCAAGAGCGCAACGACTGAGCGCTTGCGCGTCGCGCTGTTGCCATGCCCGTATTCATCCCCGAGCCGCGAAACCTGCCTGAGCTTCCGCCGAGCCCCAAGGTCAGCATCGCGATCACCTCGTACAACTACGGCAGCTTCCTGGCCGAGTGCCTGGACAGTTGTCTGGCCCAGACGGTGCGCGCCGACGAGATCGTGGTCGTCGACGACGGATCGACCGACGACACCCAGCGGATCCTGCAGGACTACATGGCGCGCTTCCCGAGCGTCATCGGCATCCACCAGGTCAATCGCGGCATCGTCGGCGCAACCAACACGGCGCTGACGAATTGCACTGGCGATGTAGTCCTCCTTCTCGATGCCGACGACATTCTGCTTCCTCAACGGGTCGAAAAGGTCGTGCGCGCCTTGCGCGAGACCATCGACGGGCATCGGCCGGGGTGGGTGCACCACTATCTGCTGCGCTTCACGCGCGAGCAACCCGAACAGGGGCCGGTGCCGCGCTACGCCGACGCGGCGCCGCAAGGCCTGCTCGCCGCCCAGGTGCTCGCCACCGGCGACAGCCCGGTGGCCACTCCCACCTCCGGGCTCGCCTTCAGGCGCGAACTGCTTGCGGCGATGCTGCCCTTGGACGATGGGCGCCATATGCTGCAGGACCTGCAGCTGCGCACCGGCGCCGCGCTGTTGAGTCCGCTCGCCTGGATTCCCGAGCCGCTGACGCGCTATCGGATCCACGCGACGAACAGAACGGCGGGCCTGATGGTGAATGTCGATCAGATCGGCCGCGCGCGCCGGGGCCATGCCGACCTCGACGCCTGGGTCAGGCGGGTGCTGGACAGGCACCAGCCGGGCCTCACCTCGTCCTTGCCGCCGCTGGACCAGCAGCCAGGCTATCTGTGGTTGTGCTACCTGCACCGCTGGCTGTCCGGGGAACGACGTGACTACGGCCTTCTGCACAAGGTGCTGAAGCACCCGGCCACGCGCCGCGCGTCGAGCCAGCTGCGCCTTTACTACTACAGCGGCCTGGTCTTGCCGAGGCGCGAGTTCGTTGCCTTTTCGGACCTTCTGTTTGGATTCAGCCCCATCAAGTCCTTCCTGCGCAAGGCACTGGGCCGGGCTTGAGCCGGTGGACCTGCCGTCGCCGGCCCTGGTAGAGGATGCCGCGGCAACCCGCTCGTTGCGAGTGGGCCCTCGATGCCTGTGGCCCTTCATCGCGCGACATCGATACGTCGCTTTTGCAGGCACTCCGCGGCACCGTTCGGCCTCCTGGTCGGAAATTGGCTGGCCCGGACATGCCGTCCCGAACGTGCTGCGCGCTCGCCGGCCCGGAAAAAGACGGACACGGCGCGGGGGACTGAGTAATATCTAAGTTGTAAATTTGTCTTGCAGCTAGGAACCATGATGCTCGACGCCAGCGGAGTCACGTCTTTACGGCTCGCAAGGGTCTTGTTCGGGTTCCTGCTGCTGTGCGTCGCGAGCCTGTTCGCGTCGCCATTTGCTTGTGCGCAAGCCACCGGCGCCTCGCCGGCCCCGGCGCGATCCGGCAGCATCGTCGGCATCGTCGAAGGCGAGGTCTCGCTGATCCGCCAGACCACGCGCTACGCGCTCGCCGAGGGCGTGTTGTTGAATGACCAGGACATCATCGAGACGGCGCCCGGCGCATTCGCCCAGATCGAGCTTCCCGGGGGCGTCCTCGTCGGCATCGGTGAATCCACGCGGCTGATGCTGGCGCCTCGCGTCGGCAAGGGGCTGACGGCGCCGCCGCTTTATCTGCTCGAGGGCTGGCTCAAGACCACCGCCCCCGGCGCCTTCGGCTACATCGGCCCCGGCGTCGAGGTGGCGACGCAGGCCGGCGCTGCCGTCATCCACACCAAGGGGGCGCAGTACGAGTTGTTCGTCGAATCCGGCTCCGCCAGGCTGACGCTGCGCGACGGCTCGCAGACGGTCATGCAACTGGCCGGCGGCGACTTCGCACAGCGGCGCGAAGGCACCACGCCAACGGTCGGGCAGCGTGCCACGCCCGAGTTCGTGAGCAAGGTGCCGAGCCAGTTTCGCGATCAACTGCCCGCGCGTGGCGAGCAGCGCGCCAAGCGCAACGTCGCACCCAAGGCGCGCGGCGAAATCAGCTACGCCGATGTGGCCGCCTGGCTGCGCACCGAACCGGCGCTGCGACTGCCGCTGCTGCCGCTGTGGCAGTCGCGTGCGGCCGACCCGGACTTCCGGGCCGGGGCCAAGGCCGATCTGGCGCAGCACCCCGAGTGGGAGCGCTATGCCGACCCCGAGGGGTATGCGCGCCGCCTGGCCGAAGAGGCCGAGCGTCGCCGGGCCCGGGAGGCCGCGGCCGCAGCGGCACGGGCCCGGGCGGCTGCCGCTGCTGCTGCTGCCGCCGCCGCCGCTGCCGCCGCACCCGCACCCGCGCCTGGATCCATCCCCGCAGCCTCGGGCACCAGCACCGGGCGCGGCACGTCTCAGTGAACCGTTCCCTGGCGTGGCGCAACCCAGCGACTACCACGACCAGGACTGGAGAATTTCATGAGCCTTCTACTCAAGTTCAATCTGATCTTTCTGGTTGTCTTCGTCACGGGCGTGGCCGGCACGGGCAAGATTTCCTACGACCTGCTGCAAGGCAACGCCAAGCAGGAAGTGCTCAACCATGCGCGCCTGACCATGGAAAAGGCGATGGCGGTACGCGCCTACACCAATGACCAGATCCGCCCGTTGCTCGAAACGCAGATGAAGTACACCTTCCTGCCCCAGACCGTGCCGGCCTATTCCGCCACGGAAGTGCTGGCGACACTGGCCAAGAGCTTCCCGGACTACACCTACAAGGAAGCGACCCTGAATCCGACCAACCCGCGCGATCGGGCCGTCGATTGGGAAGCCGACATCGTGAATCGCTTTCGCACCCAGGCCGATCAGAAGGAGTTCATTGGCGAGCGCGAGTCGGGTACCGGGCGGGCGCTCTACATCGCACGCCCGATCCGTATCACGAACGCCGCCTGCCTGAGCTGCCACAGCACGGTCGAGGCGGCGCCGCGCACGGTGATCGAGAAGTACGGGCCGGCCAACGGCTTCGGCTGGCATTTGAACGAGGTGATCGGCGCGCAGGTCGTTTCGGTGCCGATGTCGGTGCCGCTGGCGCGCGCCGAACAGACGTTCAAGATCTTCATGACTTCGCTTGTCGGCATTTTCCTGGCCATCGGCATCGTGTTGAACGTGATGCTCTACCTGCTCGTGATCCGGCCGGTGACGGCGCTGTCGAGGGTGGCCAACCGGGTCAGCCTGGGCGAACCCGATGTGCCGGAGTTCGCGACGGATGGCCGTGACGAGATCGGGACCCTGGCGAAATCGTTCACGCGCATGCGCCGCAGCCTCGATCAGGCCATCAAGATGATCGATTCCTGAGGCCCGTACCCGCATGTCGCCGCCCACCCACGTCGGTCCGTACCCGCTCCGCGGCGTGATCGGCTCGGGCGGGATGGGCATCGTGTACCTGGCGCACGATCCGGCGATCGATCGTGCGGTGGCGATCAAGACGATTCACCGCCGCCTGCTCGAATCGGGGGGCGACGACATGAGCGTGGCGGCGCGCTTTCGGGTGGAAGCCAAGGCGGCGGGGCGGCTGACCCACCGCAACATCGTCTCGATCTACCAGTTCGGCGAAGACAACGACTTCGCCTACATCGTGATGGAGTACGTCGCCGGACGCAACCTGCGCGACTATGTCCAGCCACCGCGCAAGCTCGAGGTGCCGCAGGTGCTGTGCGTGATGATGCAACTGCTCGACGGCTTGCACTATGCGCACGAGCGCGGCATCGTGCACCGGGACATCAAGCCGGCGAATCTGCTGATTGCCGATGATGGGCGCCTGAAGATCACCGATTTCGGCATCGCGCGAACCGAATCATCGAATCTGACCCGCGCCAATTCGGTCGTCGGGTCACCCGGCTACATCGCGCCCGAGCAGTACACCAACCGCGAGATCGACCGCCGCGTCGATGTCTTCTCGGCGGGCGTGCTGCTCTATCGGATGCTGAGCGGGACGACGCCATTCGTCGGCACGGACGACGCGATCATGTACAAGATCGTCTACGAGCCTCACAAGCCGCTGAGCGAAGTGACGAACGACGCCAGCCTCAAGCCGTTCGATGCGGTGCTGGACCGCGCGCTGGCCAAGGATCCGGCGCAGCGCTATCCGAACGCGATGGCGATGCGATCGGCGCTGCAGGCGCTCGCCACCGAGACCTTGCCGGAGGTGCTGCCGGCCGACATCGTGTTGGCGCCTGTCGTCGAGAGCCTCGAGCCGAGCCTGCCCGTCCCGACGCTGCGCCACCTGTCCGACATGCCCGGGCCGAGCGCGCCGATCGTGCCGACGGTGCCCGACACGGAGCGGAACGCCGCGGCGCACCCGAAGTCGCTTCCCGTCACCGTCCCGCCTTCGATTCCCACCCCCACCGGATGGGACACCGCCGCGCTGGCCGAGGTCGAGCGCGAACTGGCCCAGCACGTGGGCGCGGTGGCGCGCGTGATGGTGCGCCGCGCCGCGCGTGGGTTGTCCACGCTGGCGGAAGTGCGCCATGCCGTCGCCAGCGCTATCACCGACATCGAAGCGCGCGAGCGCTTCCTGGCCAGGGCCGGCGTGCCGCCAACCCAGAGTGCGGTGTCGGCAGGACGAGCCTCTGGTTCCCAGGTCTCGAGAGCGGAGGGCGCGGCATCGAGCGGCGTGCCCATGCGCGAAGGCGATGTCGACAAGGCGGCCGCTGCACTCCTTTCCTCGCTCGGGCCGATTGCGCGGGTGGTCGCGAAGCGCTGCGCCGCGAAATCGAACACCCGCGAGCAGTTCGTTGCCAGCGTCATGGAACAGCTCGCGCCCACCGTCGATGCCCGCCGTGTGCAGGCCGACTTGTGGCGAGCCCTGGGTTGATCCGAACGGGCCCACCGTGATCGCGCTGCATGTCATGCGCCGCCCCGGCGCCACCGAGCCCGATGCGACGGCGCTTCCGCTTTCTCCGGAGGGCATCATCATCGGCCGCGCTCCCGAATGCGACCTGGTGCTGGCCGATCCGCTGCGCGGGGTGTCGCGCCAACACGCGCAAGTCGTCATGGCCGGCCAGGACGTGCTCGTGCGCTGCATCAGCGTCACCACCCCCTTGTGGGTGAACGACACGCAGCTCGCCCCGGGTGACCAACTGGGCCTGTCGGTCGGGGACTGCCTGCGCATCGGCGGGTTCGAGCTCGCTGTCGAGTGCATTGCGGCGCCGGCGGCTCCGCGGGCGCGTCTGGATCGCTGGTTCGACCTGGACGGCGCGCTCGATCCGCTCGCCGCGCAATCGCCGCTGCCGGCCCTGGCGCCGGCGCCCGAAGCGGCATCGGCGCCCGAGGCGGTGTCAGCGAGCGCGGTGGTGTCCTGGAAGACGGATCCGCTGGTCGTGCGGACCGGCACGCCGGTGATGCACAGCGCGCCCTCGTTGCCACCGCCTTCGGCGGAGCTGCCGCGGCCCGCCAGCGCAGCGGCTGCCGCATCGACTGCGCCCGCGGGCGCATCGCCGGATCTGGCCGAGCTTGCAGCGGCGTTCGGTCGCGGCGCCGGACTGGGCTGCGCCCAGGTGCCGCCGTTGACGCCGGAGTTGATGGAACACCTGGGCGCACTGCTGCGGGCAACCGCCGAGGGCACGCTCGCGCTGCTGAAAAGCCGCGCGGTCGCGAAACGCCACATGCGCGCCGAGGGCACGGTGATCGCGCCGCGTCAGAACAATCCCCTGAAGTTCTCGCCGGACGCGACCGAAGCCTTGACCCGGATGCTGCAGCGTGTCCCGAGCCCCGGCTTTCTCGACCCCGTGGCGGCGCTGCGCGATGCGAATCGGGACCTGCTGGTCCACCAGGTGGCGATGGTCGCCGGCATGCGCGCGGCGGTGTTCGAGCTCTTCTCCCGCCTGGGGCCCGAGGCCGCCGAGAACGCGGAGGGACCGCCGCGCGATCTTCTTGCTCGCCTTCCCAAGCGCCGCGCCGCGGCCCTCTGGGAGCGCCATCGGCTGCAGCACGCCCATCTGCTCGCGCACCTGGATGACGACTTCGAGACCATCTTCGGACGGGAATTCCTGCGCGCCTACGAAGCCCAGTCGCGCGTGAACGCCGATGCCGATGCCCCACCGCGGGAGCCGCCATGGCCCAACGCGCGTTGAACTACTCGGTCGCCGCGCTGTCGCGAACCGGGCGGCGCGAGTCCAACGAAGACGCCTTCGGCTATTGGCAGGGCGCTGACGCCCTTGTCGCCGTCCTGTGCGACGGTGCGGGTGGACACGGCGGCGGCCAGACGGCCTCGCGCGCGGCCGTGACGCATGTGCTCGAAGCCTTCGCGCTCCGACCCGAGGTCAGCCCGATCGCGCTGAAGCGCCTTGTCCAGGGGGCCAACGACGCGGTGGTCGCGCAGCAGGTCGCGGGCACGACCACGGCCGACATGCGCACCACCATCGTCGTGCTGCTGCTCGACCTGCGCAGTGGCGCGGCGATCTGGGCCCATGCCGGCGACTCGCGGCTGTACCGATGGCATGACGCCCGGTTGCTCGGGCGCACGCGCGATCAAAGCCTCGCGCAGAGCTTGCGCGATGCCGGGCTGAACGCGAGCGACGCCGCCCCGGGGCAGCTGACTTCGGCGCTCGGCTCGCCCGAAGGCTTCGACGTCGAGATCCTGGAAACGCCGCAGCTGCTCGCTGCCCGCGACGCCCTGCTGCTGTGCAGCGACGGCCTCTGGTCGGCGTTCGACGATCTGGCGATGGAGCGCAGCCTGGCCGGCTGCAGCGGCATCCAGGCCTGGCTCGATCGACTCGAAGCGGGTGTGCGGCGAGCCGATCGCAGCGACCAGGACAACTATTCCGCGCTCGCGATCTGGTGCGAGCCGGGTTGAACACCGAGCAGTTCGAGCAGAAGTGCCGGCTCCGGCGGCCAGGCCGCGGGCCGCGCAACGACATCGTCTGCGGCGGCGAGCGGCCACCAGAGGCTGGCCGGCGCCGGCGGCCAGGGCGCGGCCGGTTTGAAGTCCTGCTCCGGACGGGGCGGCAGGGCGGCGATCGCGGCCTCGAGCGCCTCGGGCCCTTGTGCGGCTGCGTCGAGCAGCGACGCGAGCCGTGCGGCGCCTTCGCCCGGCGAGGGCGGGGTGTTGAAGCGTTCGGCCAGCGTCAGCGGAAAGGCGCGTCCGACACGATCGTGCGACGCCGTGAAGATTCCGCACCAGATCTCGCCGGACGTCGGCAGCGCCAGATAGCACCACGGCGCGAAGGTGCTCAGGCGTTCACGCAGCGCGGCGGCGCCCAGCGTCGTCGCGGCGAGGGCGAGGCCGCGTTGCAGCCATCCATCCCAGTCGCTGCGCCAGCGTGCGGGCAGGCCGCGGCCGACGAAGTCGCCACGCGCGGGCAACTTTCCGTACCAGGAGACGCGACGCGAGGGCGACTTCACCATGATGCCTGCGGGCAATGAAAACGTGCCAGTTCCCGGAGGGTCCAGACATCGGCGTCTGGTGTCCCGGCTGCGCTCGCCTCGACGTCGAGGGTGCGCGTGTCGACGACGAAGCTCAGCTGCGCCGGCGCGCCGTGCTCGCCCTTCCAGTCGCCGCGCAGCAGCACCCGGAGCCAGGCGAACGCACCTTCATGGACTTCGGCGCCGACGCCGGTCGGGCCGGGCGGCAGCACGCGCAGCAGCACTTTTTGCGTCGAGGCCGGTCCGGGCCAGACCAGTTCCTTGGCGCGTGGCGGGCCGTTCTCGAAGCGCAAGAGCTGGCCATCGACATCGATGCTGAATTGCAGCAACTCGGCATCCATGTGCCGTGGCGTGATGCGCAGTTTGAGCTCGGGCAGCGGCGCACCCTGGGGAAAGAACAGGCTGCCGATGGCCGCCGCCCGCTCGAATGCGTCCGAATTGCTCGAGGCACTCGAATCGGCCCCTGCGCTGCGCGCCTTCCACGGCCGGGTCGACGTGTCGACTCTTTCGGTCAACTGGTTGCGCCGGAATTCGTCGAACAGGCCACCGGGTCCGAACAGGCGCGCGAAGTCGGACGGCGCCATGTCCCGCGTCGCGGTGGCACTGAACGGAAAGCGCTCGCGCGTCAACGTACTGCAGGCCTGCGCGAGTTCGACCAGCGCGGCGTCGAAGCCCGGCTTGGCGCGGCCGCGCGAGCGGATCAAGGTCCCGAGGTCGGCATAGAGCCTGCGCAGCGGCGCTGGCGCAGCGGCCGCTTCGTTGCGCAAGGTCGCGTCGAGTTCGGCGCGTCGGGTCTCGTCGCGCTTGCCGGCGACCAGGGCGTGAAGGCGGTCGAGCGTTTGCGGTCCGGGACCGGCCGCGTAGTCGCCGAGCGCACCGAAGCGTGCCCGCAGCGTGCCATCGAAGGCGATCTCGGCGGCGCTTGCGCCTTGTGAGGTCGCGCTGAAGTCGTCGGCCAGGCGTGTCAGGAGGCGGCGCAGCGGCGAATCGGGCGCCGTGAGTTCAGTGGCCTGGCGCGAGGCATCCATTGCGTCACTGCCGGGTGCCAGCACAAGGGCATCGAGTTGGCGCGACCAGGTGGCGATCACGCGTTCGGCCTGGCGCTTGCCGACCTGGGTGGCGATTTCGTCGCGCCAGGCGCGGTCCTTCTGCAGGCGTCGCACTTCGCCGCCGGTGTCGCCGAGCACCCAGTCCGCCTCGTTCGCGAGTTCGTCGAAGGTCGTCTCGAGCGCTGGCGCCAGATTGCGCCGCCAGTCGCTGGCGCTCGAATGCGCCGGCATCGGCCCGGCGCTCGACGCCGCGAACAGAAGGGCGCTGGCCGCGCCGAGGCGCGTCGGCAGATCCTGCGGCGGCTCGGGATCGGGAACGCGTCGCAGCAGGCGTTCGTGCACGCGTTGCGCCAGCGGCAGCGCCGCGAGGGCGCTGCGCGCCGCGCCCACGCCGGCGTCGTCGGGGCGCATGGCCTCGGGCAGCCCGCTGCGTTCGAGCAGGTTCCCGGCATGGCGCGCCACCTCGCCACGCTCGCCGGCGCCGCTCGCCTGTGCCAGCGTCTGCTCGACCCAGCCGCGCAACTCGCCGCGGTTCAGGCGTGGCGGGTCGGTGAGCATCAGTGCGGTGCGCAGCGCCTCGTAGCGTGTCGCGCTGTCCCCGGCCTCGCGCAGGTCGCGCCGCAATCGCTCGATGAGCAGCGGCGCCAGGCTCCGGTCCAGCATCTCGCGATAGACCTGTTCCGCCGAGCGCGCCAGCCGCGGTCCCTGGAACAGCCCGAAGCCGAAGCCCGCCGGCGGCGCGTCAGGATCGATGCCGTCGTTCGCGGCCAGGTGGTCGAGCACCGAATAGAGCGGCAACACCTGTTCGAGACTGGCCGATTCCAGGGGGCCGATGCGCCGGGTCAACTGCTCGACACGCGTGCGCACGGCGTCGACATAGTCGAGGTTGCGCCGCCAGCTCTGCCACCACAGGGCGGAGGCGGCGAGCAGCGCGGCACCGGCGAAGGCGGCGCCGAACATGCCGAGGCGCCGACGCCGCTGCAGCCGCTGCAGCCGCTGGCCCGCCAGCGGCGCTTCGACGATCACCAGGCGCTTGAGCAGCGCATGCAGGAAGAACGACTTGCCACCGGCATCGGGGCGCGGCAGCGGCTTCAGCGCCAGGCCGTGGCTGCGCGCGAGTTCGCCGATCACCCGGTCGATCGGATTGCCCTCCTGCGTGCCACTCGTCAGCGCGATCGACCGCAGGCGCTGCGCCGGCGCGGCGGCAACGTCGGCGAAGGCCTCGCGCACGAATCCTTCGAGGGGCGCGAGCAGGGTCTTGAACTGTGCCGCGAAGGCGTAGATCGGCAGGCGGCGCTGCGGCACCCGCTCTTGCTGCAGCAACTCGGGCGTGCGTTGCGCCAGGCGCTGCGCGAGGTCGTCGAGGCGTGCGCCGAGATCGGCCGGGAGGCCTGCGACATCGGCGCCGAACACAAGGCCCCAGAGCTGCTCGCGTTGCGCAGCGTCGAGATCGCCGAAAGTCTCGACGAAGCCGGCGAGCAGGTCGGCCTTGGTCACCAGCAGGTAGACCGGAAAGGCGAGATCGAGTTCGCGGCGCAGTTCCGCCAGTCGCGATGCGACGGCTGCCGACTGGCGCGCGAGTTCCGCGCCGCCTTGCAGCAGGTCGGGCACGCTGACGCTGACGATCACGCCGTTGATCGGCTGCACCGGCCGGTGCCGGCGAAGGAGCGCCAGGAACTGCTGCCATTCCCCGGCGTCGGCCACGGCGTCGCTGTCCTGCGTCGTGTAGCGTCCAGCCGTGTCGATGAACACGGCGTCCTCGCTGAACCACCAGTCGCACTGGCGCGTTCCGCCGATACCCGCGAGAGGGTCGCGTCCGAGCTTTTCGGCGAGCGGAAAGCGCAGGCCCGAATGCCATATCGCGGTGGTCTTGCCGCCCCCGGGCGCCCCGATGATGAGGTACCAGGGCAATTGCTGCACCTGTCGCCGGCGCTGCCACCAGCGATGCGCGCCTTGCGCTCCGACACCCTGGCGCAGCAGCGCGAGCGCTTCGCGGAAGCGCTGGCTCAGCTCGACGGTGGCGTCGCCGGATTCGAGGCCCTTCAGCAATTGCTCGTTGCGCCGCCGGGCCAGCCACCCGCGCAGTCCCCGCAGGCCGACCAGCAGGAGCGCCGCCAGCGCCAGCAAGGCCACGCGTGCGCGCGGGCCGTCGAAGGGATGCCAGCTGCCGAAGGCCAGCAGCGGTGCCGCGAACCACAACAAGGCGCCTGCCGCGCCGAGGTTGACGGCGCGTTGCACGAAGCGTGGCGAGGCCGTCATTCCGGGAACAGGACGATCTCGACGCGTCGAAGTGGCGCGCCGGCCGCGGCGTCGACGCGGGCCTCGACCGCCAGCCGCTCATCGCCGAGTTGTGGACGCAGGACGTCGGCGGCGCCGCGCGCCCATTCCATCGCCTGATGCCAGGCCGAGGGCGTGCGCGCCGTCGGGGGATCGCTGCCGTCGGTGTAGCCGACGACGAGCACCTTGCCCGGCATCTTTTTCAGCGCCGAGCCCAGGCGCGTCAACGGGCCGGTGGCGTCGTCAAGCGCGTTGGCGCCGATGACGACCACGCTGCGCAGCGCTTCATCGCGCACCGACAGCCGGCCCGCATCGATGTCGTCGCGCAGGCTCGAGGCCAGCCGCGGCGGCCCCTTCGCGGTGGCCACCACCGGCTGCGCGGCGACGGCGGGTGCCGGTACGAGTCGCTGCAAGGACGCCAGCACGCCGTCGACGCGCGCTGCAAGCTGAAGCTGGCTGGCGGTGTAGATGCCGACGGCAAGCACGCCGAGCAGCAGCACCGCCGGCAACGCGACACGTGACGCCCGCGGTGGGTTGGCCGCAGCGGGCGCGCAGTGCCACGGCGCCACCAGCGCCGGAACCGGGGACGCCTGTTCGAGCGCGAGGTGCACGCGCGTGCGCAGGATTTCATGGTCTCGGCTGTCGGGCGCCATGCCCGCACGCAGCCCGAGACTCAGGCAGGTATGGAAGAGCTCGAGCAGCGCGCGATGCTCGCGCGGCTTTTCGGCCAGCCGCGACAGCAGGCGCAGGAGCTTGTCGCCGCCGTCGGCCTCCCCGTGAAAGCGCTGCAGCAGTCCGGCGGCTCCGGCGCCGAACTGCTCGTCGCCCCAGGCGCAGAGCACATAGCTCGCGGCCGCGACGCTGGCCTCATCGACACCTGCGACGCGCGCATTGGCCTCGAAATGGGCCACCGCCGCTGACAGCGTCCGGCGCAATTCGGCCGGATCGACGGGCGCCGAGTCGCGCAGGCGTGACAGCAGGGCAACGAGGGGGAGGGCTTCGACGCGAAGTGCGCGCGCGGCGGCCGGCTCGTCGACGCCGCTGCCCATCACTTGGCCCACCCCAGTTGCAGCCGGCGCGCCTGCGCGTCGAGGCGCGCACGCGCAAGCGATCCACCCGGCAAGGGCAGGACGGCACGCCACTGCGAGCTCTCGATTTCCCGAAACGCGCCGAACACCGCGACGGCACGCGCGTCGCCGCGCAGTTCGAGGTCCAGCTCGCGGGCCTCGCCGGGGCGCAGGAACAGACTCTGGCGCGCAAGCATGTTCGACCCGAGGGTGGCTTCGTCATCGTCGTAGAGGCTGTCGAAGCTCGCCTTCTCGAACCCGCTCGCATCGCTCAGTACATAGACCCGCAGCGCCAACGAGGCCGATGCATCGCGCGCATCGGTGTTCAGGCTGCGTTGCGCCTGCACGAGCAGCTGCAGGTTGCGTTTCGGCCCGGCCAGCGTCGGTGCCGGCGCGGGGTTGAACATGAAATTCACGACCATCGACGTGTTGACCCAGGGGATCTGGCGCTCCTGGGTGTCGCGCAGCACCTTGATGCGAACGGTCTTCATCATCTCCTCGACATCCACCCCCGGGGT
>Ga0182007_10000768_pt1 | contig 17959 bp, 13 predicted proteins | sample Sormic07211113_1_FD_123023 | JGI IMG/M metagenome (GOLD analysis project Ga0182007, IMG submission 123023) | Rhizosphere microbial communities from Sorghum bicolor, Mead, Nebraska, USA - 072115-113_1 MetaG | ecosystem: Host-associated > Plants > Roots > Rhizosphere | place: USA: Nebraska... | reverse complement strand
GGCCAGCCTGGCGGTGCCACCAGAACCGATCTGGCTCTGCGCGATTTTACTGGGTGTCTACATCAGCGGCCTGACTTACCTGGCTCGCCAGGAACACCGCAACCACCTGATCAGCCGCCTCCCCCTGCTGCTGATGCTGAGCCCGCTGGCCTTGGCGATTTATGCAGGCAACGCCTGGTTTTGGCCAGTGTTGCTGTTATGGCTTGGCTGGTTGGGCTGGCACTACTGGCGCAACCTGGCTAACCCCCGGCAACGGCAGGTCCGCGCCTTTATCGGCGCCGGCCTGGCAGCCCTGCCACTGTTCGATGCCCTGGTGCTGGCCGTGGCTGACCAGCCATTGGGCAGCCTGCTGTGTGTCCTGGTGTTTTTCCTGCTTCCTCATTTCCAGCGCTGGATCAAACCAACATGAACACGGACGTTACTGCACCGACCTCGGCGCCCCTCGACATGCGCCACGACTGCCTGAACGAACAACGCCGAAATTTCGTCCAGTCTCTCGATGAAACCGAACGGCAGTGGTGGCACCAAGCCCAGGCGCAGCTTGCCCTGCGCCCGGACGCCAGCACCGCGGCGCTGCTGAGCAGCCAGTGCAAGCGCCACCTCAAGGAACGCGCGCAGCCCGACACCGACGGCTGGAGCAACGTCCAACTGGCGCGGGCATTGCTGCTGGCCCAGGCCCTGGAACTGCAGCCCCTCGCCGGGCAAGTCCCCTTGCTGCACCAGTTGTTCCGGTGGGGCGATGACCAGGAAAAGATTGCCATCCTGAAAGCCCTCGACTGGCTCGATAGCCGTGGGCAGTGCGTGGAACTCGCACGCCAGGCCGGGCGCACCAGCAACAGCCAGGTATTCGCCGCCCTCGCCCTGGACACCGCCTACCCGTCCCGTCACTACAACGAACAGGCCTTCAACCAACTGGTGCTGAAAGCGCTGGGCATGGGCCTCGATGTACGACGCCTGATCGGCCTGACGCAACGCCAAAGCGTCACCCTCAATCAGTTGGCCCTCGACCTGTTGGACGAACAACTCGCCGCCGAACGAACGGTGTCCGCCGGCCTGCCCCAAGTGATTGCCTTCGACCTGCTGAGCCCGGCGCAACGCCAGCGCCTGGCCGGCCTGGGCCAGCAACAACGCTTGCCGCCGCCATGGCTCGAGCGCCTGGGCGACGCTTCGCCGAACTGATGCCCAACCGTCCCCCTGTTTTTTTGACGAGGATTCACCATGCTCAAGTACTTCGACCCGCATATCCACATGGTCAGCCGCACCACTGACGACTACCAGAACATGGCGGCCGCCGGCATCACCGGGGTGATCGAGCCGGCCTTCTGGCAGGGCCAGGCCAGGACCAGCGTCGGTAGCTTCATCGACTACTTCGACACGTTGTTGGGCTGGGAGCGTTTTCGCGCCAGCATGTTTGGCATCCACCACTTCTGCACCATCGGCCTGAACCCCAAGGAAGCCAATGACCTGTCGGTGGCCAACGAGGTGCTGGAGATTCTGCCGCGCTACCTGGTGAAAGACGGGGTGGTGGCGGTGGGTGAAATCGGCTACGACGACATCACCCCGGAAGAGGATCGCTTTCTCGCCGCCCAATTGGAGCTGGCCAAGCAATTCAATCTGCCGGTGCTGGTGCACACCCCGCACCGCGACAAGATCGGTGGCACCAAACGCACGCTCGCCGTCATTCGCGAGGTCGGCATCGCCGAACACCTGGTGATCATCGACCACCTCAACGAACTGACCCTGCCCCTGGTGCTGGACAGCGACTGCTGGCGCGGCCATTCCATCTACCCCAACACCAAGATGTCGGAGCAGCGCATGGTCGCCCTGCTGCAGCAGTACGGCACGGAAAAAATGGTCGTCAACAGCGCCGCCGACTGGGGCATCAGCGACCCGCTCAAGGTACCCAAGACCGGTCAGGCGATGCTGGCCGCCGGCTTCAGTGAAGCCCAGGTCGAACAGGTGCTGTTCCACAACCCGGTAGACTTTTTTGCCCAGAGCGGCCAGCTGGACAAAGCCCTGGTCGGCACGCCACTGCCCATCGATCAGCGGCGGCAGTGGCAGGACAACTCGGCCTTGCGGGGCCAGGAGCCGGTGATCAAATGAGTGCCCGCACGGGTTGGACGGCCACGCAGATCGGCTATTGCAGCAACGTGCACCCGACCCGTGACCTGGACGGGCTGCGCGCATCCATCGAGCGGCATTTCCAGAGCGTACGGACACTGCGCGGGCTGGACACGCAGGACAGCGGCCTGTGGATCAGCGCCCTCGCCGTCGCTGAACTCCAACAGGCGTCGGCCCGTGAGGATTTGCTCGACCTGCTGCAACGCAGTGGGTTACGCCTGACCTCGCTCAATGGCTTTCCCTACGGCCAATTTCACCACGGTGCGGTGAAAGCCGAGGTCTACCTGCCCAGCTGGGCCGACCCGCAGCGGCTGGCGTACAGCCTCGACCTGGCGCGGTTTCTCGCCCAGGCCCTGCCAGCCGACTGTTCCCAGGGGGTGATCTCCAGCGTGCCGCTGGGCTATGCCGCCCACTGGAACCCAACGCTACAGCAACGTGCCGAGCACCAATTGCGCGAACTCACCGCCGCGCTGGCCCAACTGCAACGGGAGACGGGCAAGAAGATCGTCATCTGCCTGGAGATGGAGCCCGATTGCGTGCTGGAAAACACCGACCAGGCCATCGCCTTCTTCCGCCACTGGCAAGCCACCGACCCGCACCATGAACACCTGGCGCTGTGTTTTGACGTTTGCCACCAGGCCGTGATGTTCGAAGACTGCTATCAGTCACTGGACCGATTGCGTCGGGCCCAGGTCCCCATTGGCAAGATCCAGTTATCCAATGCGCTGATTTGTCGGCTACCTGAGGACGGCGCTCGGCGCGAACAGGTGCTCAAGACCTTGGGCGGATTTGCCGAACCCACCTACCTGCATCAAGTGAAAGCCCGCGATGGGCAGGAGCGGTTATCGGCCTGGGCCGACCTCCCCGCGGCCCTGGACGATGTTGAGCAGAACGGCACCTTCCCTCCCGAACTGAGAATTCACTTCCACATTCCGCTGTTCAGCGAACACCTGCTGTTGCCCGAACTCAGCGGCAGCCAGGTCGCCCTGGCGCAAACCTTCGACTTCCTGGCCGACCATGGGGATTTTCGCCCCGTACTGGAAGTGGAAACCTACAGCTGGAGCGTCCTGCCCAGCCAGTTGCGGCCCACCACCGAGCACGCCCAGCTCCAGGGCATCGCGGCGGAGCTGCATTGGGTCGAGGAGCAGTTGCGGCAGCGCCAGTTGTTGCAACCCCAAGCACTGGAGGCCTGCGCCGATGCCCTCTGATCCTGCGCGTCAGCCGCTGCTGCTGATCAATGTGGTCGGCCTGACCCCCGCGCTGCTGGGTGCCGCTACCCCCTGCATCAATGCCCTGTTGAAAACGGCCAAGATGGCCACGTTGCAACCGGTATTCCCGGCGGTCACCTCCACCGTGCAAGCCTCGATCCTCACGGGGCTGGCACCATCGGACCACGGCATCGTCGGCAACGGCTGGTATTTTCGCGACCAGGCCGAAGTGCGTTTCTGGCTGCAACCCAATGCACTGATCCAGGGGGAAAAGGTCTGGCAGGCACTCAAGCGCCAGCACCCCGGGTTTCGCTGCAGCCAGTTGTTCTGGTGGTACAACATGTACGCGGACGTGGACGCCGCCATTACTCCACGGCCGCATTACCCGGCCGATGGGCGCAAGGTGTTCGGCCTGTACTCGACGCCCGCCTCATTGCATGAGCGTATCGAGCAGCAGATCGGCGAATTTCCCTTTCCGGGCTTCTGGGGCCCGGCGGCCGGCATCGCCTCAAGCCGCTGGATCGTCGATTGCGCCATCGCCGAATTCCAGCTCGACCGACCCGACCTGCAATTGATCTACCTGCCTCATCTCGACTACAGCCTGCAACGCCTCGGGCCCGATCACCCGTCGATTGCCGACGAGGTACGGGCCATCGACAGCGAAGTGGGACGTCTGCTGGCCTTTGCCCAAGCGCAAGGCGTGGCGGTGATGCTGCTGTCCGAATACGGGATCGAAGCCGTCACGCAATCGGTTTCCATCAACCGCTTGTTACGTGCCGAAGGCCTGTTGCAGGTACGCCAATCGCTGACCTGGGAATTGCTCGATCCCGGTGCCAGTGCAGCGTTCGCCGTGGCCGACCATCAGGTCGCGCACATCTACGTGAAGCAGGCGCGCGACGTCCCTCGGGTCAAGGCGCTGTTGCAACGCCAGGCCGGCATCGAGCAGGTGCTGGATAAAACCGAACAACGGGCCTGGCAACTGGATCATCCCCGCAGCGGCGAGCTGGTGGCCGTGGCCGCCGCCGGCTGCTGGTTCGATTACTACTACTGGTTCGACGATCGCAAGGCCCCCGACTTCGCCCGCACCGTGGACATCCATCGCAAGCCGGGCTACGACCCGCTCGAGCTGTTCATCGACCCGGCCATTCGCTTCCCGAAACTGAAAGTGGCGCGCCGCCTGCTCCAGAAAAAGCTTGGCTTTCGCTACTACATGGACCTGATTCCGCTGGACACCCGCCTGGTCCGCGGCAGCCATGGCCGGCTGCCGACGAGCGCGGAGACCGGCCCGCTGCTCATCACCAATTGTGATCTGTCGTTGCCACAGCACCTTGCGGCCACGGCGGTGAAGCAACTGCTCCTGGAACACTTCCAGGGGCACCCTCATGCCGATACGGCGAATGCCAAGGAGCTTCCATGCGGCGAACCATTTCCATCACTGTTCTAAGTGCCCTGGCCGGATTGGCCCAGGCACAGGACACCAATAACTTCGATTGCGGTAACTTCCTGCAATTCGGATACAACGCAGAGCAGACCCGGACCGCGTTCAACAAGAGCCCGGAGACCATGGCCTGGAACTGGTTCGTCTGCTTGAACCAGTCCGACGCCAAGGGCTACAACCGTCAGTGGGAGCTGTTCAAGCCTTCCGATCAGGTCTATCTGGCCAATGGCGCCAACCCCGGTTCGTATGACAGCCGCGTGACGCCGCCGGCCGAAGTGCTCAGGCAAGCCAAAGCCCTGGGGCTGGACCCGAACCGTGTCTTGCATAACATCAACGCCGTGCAGCAGGTCGACGGCCTGAGCCTGGCCATGGGCGGCACCGCCGTGCCTGCCGCACAACAAGGTCACGTCGTGCGCTTTCAACTGCTGATGGGCCGGGACACCTACGACTACATCGTAAAAACCAATGTCTACAACGTGGATGGTCAAGAGGCGCTGACGAGCAACCTGAACTTTCCGGCCACGGCCTGGGAGTTGAAAGCCGCCTGGCTGTGGATCGGCACGGACGCTACCTACAAGAAGCAGCTGGAAAAAGATGGCTACTACGTGGCCCAGGCCTACTACGCCGTGGGCACCGGGTACAGGGTCGGCTATGCGGCGTTGAGCGGCTTGCATGTGGTCAACAAACTGAACGCCGACTGGGTCTGGACCACCTTCGAAAACCTCAACAACCCCAAGTACACCGTGACCAAGGACTATCCGCCTAAGCCGATGACAAACAGCACCGGGCCGACAGCGGACGCCATACCGGTCAACGCACAGTTCCAGGCTAATAATCCGACGCTGTCGAAATACGAGTTGATCGGCGTGGAATTCCAACCCAAGACCCAGGTCCTGGCGAACTCGCAGTTAGAGTCGGCATTCCAGGACACATCGTCCTGCCTGGCCTGCCACGGCACCGCCGCCTACTCGAAGAATAACGGTTACTTCAGTTTCGCCATCCCGGGCTCAGGCGGTCTCACTTACCCCACTACACCGCTGCCGGACAAGGCCTTCGTCGGCTACAAAAAACTGGATTTTGTCTGGTCGTTGAAACACGCCCAGTGGAAACGCTAAGGAGAGCACGACATGAGCATATTGAATTTTCCCCGCATCTACCTCAACGGCGAAATGTTCTGGAACCCGCCGACGGCCAATAACAATGACAAGTTCCCGCTGTATGACGCGGTGAAGGCGGACATCAACTGGCCGTTCATGAAGCACTTCAACGTCGACCCCCACAACGCCCCCGACAGACTGATGCCATGGGCCATATCGACGCAGTACATGGCTGGAATGCCGCTCTACGTACAGCAGGTGCCAGGCAATTTCGATCCGAATCATGACCCGTACATGCCCGCCGAGTGGGATCTGTTCGGCGACAACGGTTGCGGTCTGGTGAACTACGGGAAAACCACCTCGACCGTCATCGGTGGCGAACTGCAGGCCAGTACCTACATCGGCAACGGCCAGGACCCGCTGGTCGGCGCGCAATACCAACTGCTCGGCAGCCCCCTGGGCAGCTCCGCCCCGACTCCGGCGCGCTTCGTGGATATCAGCCCGTGGCAGAACACGTTCACGGCGTTGTACTTCGACAAACTGGTGCTGGGGGATAAGTCCTGCGGACTGACCCTCAACCGCAAGTACCGGATGATGGACCGTTTCCTGAACTTCAACTGGGGAGCCCTGGGTGGGCTGGTGAACGTCAGCACCACCTGGCAGACCTGCTTTCCCAAGGAAAACCTGGAATGGGCGACCGGCAACTCGCGCCTGCTGGCCAACCTGCAGCAGCAGATAACGCAGCAAGGGGCCCAGGGCCTGATGTTCCGGTTTTCTGTCTACCTGACCTGCTACGACAAGAACGGTATATTCAACGATTACCCGCAGCGCCTCAACACCCGTTCCAACGACCCGAATGTCATGGCGAATGTGCGTGATCTTTATAGGCAGGGTTTGAACAACGTCAACCAGATTTTCTTCAATCCCGCCTACAGCCGCACCTCGGCGGTGCTCGGTCTGTGGTTCGCCAACGAATACCCCACCGCCCCTTCCGGGGTGCGCCTGGTACCCACCCAGCCAGTCTCGGTTGTTCAACCGGGCCAAGATGCGAAGAGTGTCCCATTGGGGGTGATCTCGGCGCAGATCACCGGCAATACCCTCTCGCTGGACCTGAGCAACACGTTCCCGTGTTATCCCGTGAACGCCACAGCCGATATCCTCGTGCCGGAGAAATTCAACGCCGGCAGCTTCCTGTTAGGCGTCCGCCAGCAGGGGCAGTTCATGCCGGCGATCGGCTTCGGCTTCGACCAATACCAGCAATCGGCTTTCGAGCAACGCTCAGGCATCCTCGACCTCCCGCTCAACGCCGAAGCCAAGGCACTGCTGCAGTCCGGTCCTCTATTGCTGCAACAGCGCAACCCGGCCCCGGTCCCTCCGAAGATGGCCGCCGGGCAGCAACTGTGGACCGCCGAAGTGATCGAGAGCGGCAGCTTCATCGATGTCGGTGACCGCAAGATTCTGAGCATCATGGTGCAGAAAAATGGTCAGCCGGCCGCCAACACCACGTTGTATGTCGCGGAGTACGGCAACCCCTACATGGTGACCAGCAGCAACTACTACCTGGCTTTCAGTAATGCGGCCGATTTCACGCTGTTCTACGACAACACGTCGGACCGTACGAAGAACACGGCCAATCTGCCGCAGTTCATCGACGCGCCCAAGGTCGCCCTCTATCGCAGCACCGGCAGCGGTCGCCGGCTGACCGATCTGCAGGATGTGCCCGAACCCGTGGGCAACCCGATCGGGTATCAAGACTTCCTCAGAACGTCCGGTACGCCAATCGCCGTCGACCTGCGCCCCTGCCTGGTCTTCGACAAGGGCCTCAATGGCACCGGTACACTGCAGGACAAGAAAGCCAGCAGCGTCAATTACTCCTACGCCGTCATCACCACCAACGCCCAAGGCATCGCCCAGATAAGCTGCCGGGCAGTGGCGCCAGGCTTCCCGACCTTGCGCTTCTTCGTGCAGGAGAACGGCAAGAAACCGGCCATTCCGTTCAGCTTCCCGATCACCCAGGCCTACATCGACTTCCTCGCCCCGATACGGGTGCTGCCGCTGGACATGCAGTTGCAACAGGACTTCATCGACACCTGGAACGCCATCTACGAGCAAACAAATGCGCCAGAGCTGCTGTGGGACAAGTTCATTTATCCAAGGATCCTGCAGACCTTCTATTACCTCTACCCCATCATGAACAAATACATGCCGCTCAATTCCCGGACGCGCGTAGAGGGCGCCGTCGATCAGTTGATCTTGCTGATCAACAAGGATTACCAGGACCAGAGCACCCTCGCGATGCCTATCACCCGGGACATGTCCCAAAGCCGCCGGGCCGTCCTGGAACTATGGGCCAAGCGCCTGGTGAAGCTCAACTATCCGCCCAAGAAACTCAGCATGAGTGACTACAACGGTCTTTGACGATTTCACCCAGGATCACCGGGTGGCGAGCCCGCCGCCCGGCACTGCACAGGAGTGTCGATATGAAAGCCAGCATTTTGAGCCGACTGTTGTTACTGATCCTGTTGTTCAGTCCGGGGCTTTTTGCCCAACAGGACAGCGGCGCGGTGTATTTCACCATGGGCGTGCATAACACCGAGGGCTGCAACGAGCAGAACGGCAACTGCATCGCCAAACGCGCCCCGGGCGAGCCTTCCGATCCGTTTTTCCCGGCGTTCTGGATCAGCGACTGGACCATGTACCGGGTGATGCACAACTACGAAAAGAACCCGCCGCCCTACAGCAATCCTCCCTCCACTCTCACCCCGGCGGACTACACCGTCTCTCGCGGGACCAGCTACTACGACACCACCTACATCCCGGCCGATGGCGATGGCTTCGGCGCGATGATGGAGCACTATGAGAAGTACTGCCTGCCGATCTTCCCGATCAAGAACAACAACTACACCTGCTCCTTCGTGTCCCTGGGCAACAAGGCCTACTTCCTGACTTACCCGCAGGATCGCCCCAAGGACATGCCGGCCTGCTGCATGTTCTCGCCGATGAATCATCCGCCGCGGCAAGACTTCATCCAGCACCTGCCCTACAGCGCCGAGCGCAGCCAGAACCTCGACGCCAGCGTGCAGGCCTACGCGCTGGACCTTCAATCGCCCCAGGGGCCGATCCTGTTCGGCTATGCCTTCTACAAGAAAATGACGGGGCAACCGCCCTACCGGCAGCCGCAATCGTTCTTTTTCTCCGGTGACACCAGCGTCGCCAATGCCCCCATCGTCAGCCAGAACTACACCAACTTCCGCATCGCCAAACCGGACCCGGCCCAAACCTGGGCGCAGGTGGCCGCGATGTGCCCGGCGAATCCACCGCCCTGCCAACTGTTCGAGCCACCGGCCTCGCAGAGCAACGGCCAGAAAGCGCAGTGGAACAAGCTCATGCAGCGTAAACCCTGAGCAATGACGGAGGATCGCCATGAATACTTCACTGCGTTTCACCTTGCTTCTGCTGGGTATGACCAGCCTTCCGGCCCTGGCCCTGGAGCAATCCCAGGAACACGCCATGCCACGGGCGCAGGCCACGAACCTGAATTGCCAACCGCCCAGCACAGCGCCGGCGGCCAACGCCAGCCAGGATCTGTTCGATCAATACAGCTGGCAACTGTTCATCGCCGTGAACTGGCCCGCCCAGGCGGGGCAGCGAGGTGATCCCGACTGCAGCAAACAACCGGGAGACCCCGGCTACACCGTCTGGCAGACCTACAAGACCGTGGAAGAAACCTTCCTGCCTCGCGGGGCCGATCCAGGCCCCTGGAACACCCCACAGCTTGCCAAGAGCCTGGGCATCATCAACATCGCCGCCTTGAAGAACAGCTCCCAGGTCAATGCCGTCGACCAGGCCGTCGGCGGCTGGCTGATCGACCAGGCCGGCAACCCGACCTACTACGATATCTCGGCCAACGAGACCTCCTATAACTACATCGTCGCCAACCAGTTCTATAACGCCGATGTGGTTTCCAAAGCCAACAACATCAACTTTCCCTACGGGGTCATCGAGGTCAAATCGAGCTGGCGCATTCTCACCCCCCATGACAACGCCGGCCGCTTCCTGACCATGCTTGCGCGTGTGGCCACGTTCGACGACCAGGGCCAGCGCAACGGCGTCACCGAGGCCTACCTGGGCCTGGTGGGACTGCACATCATCACCAAGGTCAACGGTTATCCGCAGTGGATCTGGTCGACCTTCGAGCAGATCGACAACGTTCCGCCCAAAGCACAGGTAAACGGCGTATGGGTTGACCAGCCAACATCCGGCACGGCGTATTCCTACTTCAACCCCAGCGCTCCGGCAGCCACCCTCAACCAGTCACCCTGCGACTGGCAAACCCAGGGCGCGCATCTGGTCTGCGTGCCAAAACCCGGCACCACGTTCCAGACCCCGAACCCGCTGAACCGCGTCACCCCGATCGCCGAGATCACCAACGAGGTCAACGCTCGTTATCGCAGCGACCCGGGCCTGCAACGCAGCGTCTTGAAGTACTACCAACTCATCACCACCCAGCGCCCGCTGATGCCGGACAACCCCAGCAACCCACTGGGCCAGCCGACACCGGCCCTTTCGGCCAACGTGACCATGGAAAGCTACATCCAGCCCAACAGCAGTTGCATGAATTGCCACTCCATGGCGACACCGGTCAAAAGCCCCTACAAGGCCGACTATTCCTACCTGTTCAAATTCGCCAATGCGCCTGTCGGCAAACCCTTCAAGGACGAGGAATAAAACATGAGCATCCTGAACGGACCACGGCTGAATTTCTGGGGCGGCATCCGCACCGACGTCAGCCTGCCGAACAACTCCCCGACCATTCCTTACGAGGGCAATGACGACTGGCCGCTCTTCGACCTGACCACCTCGACCCTGGCACCAGGCGCCCAGTCCTACACCGACGACCAGTTGAACAACATGATCAATGCCCCCACCGGCAACTACTACACCGCCGGGGGCTGGAATCATTACGGGCAGCATGTCGTCGACATGCAGAACGCCTTGATCAGTTCCCAGGGTATCCCCGGCAGCATCAGCACCACCGGCGACCTGGTGGGCCAGGCCGTCTACCTGCTCGGCTCGGTGGACCCGGTGACCGGCCAGGGGCCCGTTTCCGGTCCGATGATGGTGGACCTGGACCCCACCGCCTCGACGACCACCCAAATCTTCGTCGGCGGCCTGCAAATCGGTGGCAACGACAACATCCAATTGCTGATCCGCAGCAACACCGTGTGCAGCAGTTTCGACGTGGCGGGACGTGTGCTGCTGCCGAAAAAAATGGACGCGCCGGGCTCTTTCCACGCCAGCGGCACGTTTCAACTGACCTTCCCCTTGAGCAGCATTGTCAGTTGGAACCAGAACAGCAGCGGCCTGCGCTCGATCATTCAGGCACCGGGGGCAACGGGCATCGTCCTGCGTTTCGTCATGTTCGAAATGTGCCCCACGATGACCACCGAACAACTGGACGCCGACTACGCCGCCGGCAAGTACACACCCAACCCGAGCATCGGCCGGGTCATCGGCACGCTGGCGCCGGCCTTCGCCGACGAGCCGCTGAACTGCCAGCCGGGCCGGCAACTGGTCAACCAGAGCACGGACAACGCCGGCTATGCCGACCTGGGCAACAACGGTTACCTGAGCATCGACATGGTGAACGTCATTCCAAAGGAAACCTTCCGGGCGGTCCGGGACGACATCACCAGCCCTATCGGCCCCAATGCCAATTACGGGACCGTGACCATCAGCGCCGGTTCCACCACCCTGACGCCCCTCGACCCGACCAGCAGCCCTCTGGTGGACTACTACGTGTATGGCGGCATCGTCGACCTGCCCCTGACCGCCAGCCAGCAGCAGGCGGTGCGCAGCGGCGCCCTGGCGATCACCGCGCCGGGCACGGTCGCCGGCACCACGTTGCAAGCCACCGAATCGACTTATCGGATCTATGCCGACCAGCGCAATGTCTATCTGGAGGACTACCCCAACGGCCTGTCGATCACCCTGCAGGTCAGGTACCTGGGCGGGGCGGTCCCCAGCACGACCGAAATCGCCCTGCAGGCACTGCCGGCAGCTGATCCTCCCGTGTACAAAGAACCGCAGTACTGGGACTTCCTCGACTTCCCTGATTCGTTGACCGTCAACAGTGGCCAGCTTTCCGTCAGCTTCCCCGTCACCGTCAAACCAGGCAGCGCCGCCCAGGCGGGTTTCGTCGCCCTGACCTGCACGGCCAATGGCCTCGACAGCAGTGCTTACTTCACCAACTTTCGCAAGTATGCCCAGACCGACTTCGGCATTCCCTCGGGCACCACCATCACCTGGCCGCTGATGTACCCCAACGTCCTGCGCTTTCACTACCTGGCGTTCCCCGCGATGTCGCGCTATATCCCGCTGAATCAGCCCGACGCCATCATGAGCGCCAAGAACCCCATCCTCGCCCGCACCTCGGATGCCTACAAAGGCACCACGCTGTTCATGCCGGTGGTGCGCTCGATGTCGCCCTGCCAACGAGCGTTGCTGCGTGCCTATCTCACCGGTGAGCCCTGGCAACCGCCGCAATGAATGCGTCCCCCTTTTGTTCATGGAGAGAACCTATGGCCGTTCCCCTTCAGATTCCCGCGCATCCCAGCGTAGCCCTGCGTCCCAGCACCTTCATCGCCGAAGACCTGCTGAACCCTCGTGGCCTCTGCCTGCAGGCCGACGGCAGCTTGCTGCTCACCGAAGCAGGCTCGGGATTGCCCGACCAGCCCTTCAGCGGCCGTATCAGTCGACTGCGACCGGATCCGCAGCGGCCCGGTGCCTACCTGCCCCGCGAAACACTGGCCCAAGGTTTTCGCGCCATGAACATGCAGGCACGCATGTTGCGCGATGAAATCATGGGGGTGTCGGACATCGCCTGTGGTGACGGACGCTGCCTGGTCAGCCAGACCGATTACGTCGCCGGCTCCAAGCTGCTGGACCTGCAATTCACACCACCCGAGCCGGTCTTCCATAGCCGCGGTAATCTGAACGCGCTGTGCTACCACCCGACCCGCCGCAGCTGGCTGGCCGTCAAGCCCGATACCAATCAGTTAGTGGAGTTCGCCATGGGCCAGGAGGAGCGCGTGCTAGCCCAACTGCCGGAACTGGATCAAGGCCAGGAAGCCGTTCCCGTGACCCTGGTGTACGAACCGGCGACAGACGCGGTGCTGATCAGTCTGTTCTCGGGCGAACTGCATGGCGAACCGAGCCGCAAGGGCATCGACTTTGCCGAGAAGGCCGGCCAGGTGATCCGGGTCTGGCCCGCCAGCGCGAAAATCGACATCCTGATTCGCGGCCTGCAACTGCCCACCGGGCTGGCGCTGCGCCCCAACGGCAATCTGCTGGTGCTGGAACTCTGTGAAAGCCTGCAACAACCCCTGCCTCTCGACTGGGACGGCGAACCCCTGCATGGCGGCTTTAGCCGATTCAGCGGGCGACTCCTGGGCTGTGATTTGCAAACAGCCCAGGTCACCGTGCTCGCCCGAGGGCTGGATACCCCGTCCAATCTGTGCCTGCTATCCGACGCGGTACTGGTCAGCGAAGGCATGGGCTTGGTCGGGCGGCCACTGCCTACGCCAGATGGGCACGTGGTGCCGTTAAGCGGCAGGCTTCGTCGGGTGCAACTCTGAACGAACACTCAAGGCCGAAGGCAAAAAAACGGCGCTTACCCTTCATGGGATAAGCGCCGTTTTTCTTGACTCAGTCAGCAGTGACCGTCATGCCTCCATCCGCCATGACAACCGAACCAACGATAAAGCTGGCACGGTCCGACGCCAGGAACGCCACAACCTCGGCAATTTCTTCCGGCTGTGCGGCGCGACCGATCGGCGCGGCCTCACCATGCTGGGCGAGGAACGCCGGGCCGTCCTCGACCACGTCATTGAGAATGTTGGTGACCACATCGCCAACGCCGATGGCATTGACGCGAATGCCATGCTCGATGGCTTCCAGCGCCAGGGTGCGGGTCAACTGCGCCAGGGCCCCCTTGGACGCGGTGTAGGCGGCAATGGTCGGGAAGGCAAAATAGGAGGCGTAGGACGCGATGTTGACGATGGCGCCCGACTTGTTGGGCATCATCGCCTTGACCGCTTCGCGGGAATGCAGGAAGGCGGCGGTAGCGTTGACCGCCTGGATGCGCTCCCAGTCCTGGCGCGTCATATCGATGACCAGTTTATTGATGATGATCCCGGCATTGTTGACCAGGATGTCCAACCGGCCGAACTGCTCGACGGCCAGGCCGACCGCGCGCTCGGCAGCACCATCCTCGGTGATATCGGCCTCCAGCGGTACCAGCCCCGGACGGGCCAGCTCATGGACAGCGGGGTTGATGTCTTCCGCGACCACCTTGGCGCCGCGGGCGTGCAGCAGCAAGGCGATGGCCTTGCCGATGCCACTGGCGGCGCCGGTGACCAGTGCAACCTTGCCTTCGACTTCGTGGGGAATGTTGTGTTGGATATCGGTCATGATCGCTCTCCTGCGTGAGCGGGCAGACGAGGCATTCGCCAGCCCGGCGCCCGTGGGCGCTGTCGTTATCGACGGCTTCACTTTCTCGCAACGACGACTGCCGGGCTTTCGCAGGTTTGCTGGGACTGTCGGGGTTTTGCGCGAATCTGTCCTGATAATGCTGTTCCGCGAGCTTGTGGCGAGGGGGGTTATCCCCTCACCACAGGTTAATGAGACCTTCGCCAGCCCGAAGACCTACAAGGTCAGGAACAGCGCGGACGTCCAGACTCGTGACTGATCCCGCTGGCGGGCGCAGATGAACAACGGGTGTTCGCGCCCTGGCTCAAGCCCCAGGCGGGCCAGTTCGATTTTGCCCTGCAACTCACGGGGCAACGGGGCAGCGGTCATCCGCTCCAGGGACATCTTCAACTCCGCGCCTGGCAACGCTTCGACCACTTGCGATGTTGCCAGCAGTTCATCACCGGACAGTTCCATCAGCACCGTCGGCGCATGTACATATGGTTGGGGTTCGGAGGGGTCGCCAACCTTGACGTAGTTGTCGATCCGGCTGTGGATCTGCAGCGTGGCGCCGGCCAGTTGCGACAAGTCGATTTCGATACTGTCGGTATCGCCGTTGGTATCGGTGCGAAACGCCAGGACCGTTGCATCCTTGCGCCATACGGTCTGTTCGGGATGATCGAGGCCCAAGGCGCGAAAGCCATTGATGACCGCGCCGGTGATGCGGATCTCGCCGGTCCAGTAGGCACCGCGATAACGGTCCTTGATCCTTGCGCCACCCAGGCGCAAACGAATGCGTTGTGTGCAGAAGCCCAGCTCCTGGTGCAGGTTGCGCGACCAGATCAACTTGTCGCCATCGAACAGATCGACCTGCTCCCAGCCCGCCTCTCCCAACAGTCGATAGTCCAGGGGGGCATTCGAGTCGGCGGTAAAGACTTCACCCATCAAGTGCTTGCCCTGGCGCAGGCTGGCGAACGAACGTTCCCCGGTCGTGGCGAAGGTGCGACGGGCGCGCAGGGCCTTGCCGACGCTGGCTCGGTCGAAAGCCTCGGCGAGAACGCCGGTCAACCCGCCCCGGGAGCCGAACACCGCCGTGGCTGGAACGCCGCCACCGCAGCGTCCCTGGTGTTCATCGCTGTTCGCCGCGGCGCCGACCCGATAGCCTCGCTGCAGCGCCTCGGCGTAGACCCAATGGAACTGGCCCCAGGCCGAACCGACCTCGATCAGCCGTTCGAGCTCCGGGTGATGCCAGTCGAGGTTGCAACGGCGTCCACCGACGTGAGGCATCATCAGGTGACCTTCGGGGTCCTTGGCATAGGCGGCGTACAACTCGTCCACCGGCCAGGCGCCCGGCTTGATGGTGCCGGCGGTGAACTCGTTCCACTCGAAGGAACGCACCAATCGTCCTTGATTGTCGAAAGGGAATTCGGGTTTGCGGTCATGCAGGAAGACGACGTTGCGGTCACCGCCCGCACAGGAGTTACCGCACCACTCGGTTCCGGGGTAGCACACGAACCGGCCCGGTTCGTTAAGCTCGTGGATCAACTTGACCGCCTGGTCCCAACGCTGCTCGGTGATATTGAAATCATTGGCGGTGTAGCCGAGTACATCGAGCCCGGCGACATCACGGCCATAACTGAGGTTGTACAAGGTGTCGTTGGTGCCCACCGTGTCATCGGAGTGCACATGCAGGTCGGCGTAGAGCGGGCGCAATGCAGTACCGGCCGGATCGACGGTGACGAAGGCCTGGGCAGCGTCAACAAAGGGCGCTTCCACCTTGGCGGACAAACGCCACTCGCCTACGGCACCGAGGTCAAGCCCCTCGAGCCGGGCCGTCGCCCAACCTTCGGACGCCAGCGTGAACGGCTGTCGACGCTCACCGCCCTCCGGATCAACCAGGGTCAGCACACCTTCGAGCGGCAGGTTTCGGCAGGTATTGCCCCAGGCATCGTCCACCCGCAACAGGACATCGAACGCCTCACCGGCGCTGACCAGCCGCGGCACGATCAACTGTACGCGCTGCGCCGGCCCCGGCACGATGTCCAGCAAAGGATCACCGGGCACCTCGGCAAATTTCGAGCTGCCCAAGGGGTCGATGAACAGGCGGAAACGGAAGTCCTTCTCGACGAAACTCTGGACCCGAGTCCCCGCCCCGCCCTGGCGCCGATCGCCCAGGCGGATGATGACTTTATCGCCCGGGTTCAGGTAACCGTCGATGATGTCGATGATGATCGCTTTCTGGAATGGCCGTTCATGGCCCTTCTGGTCGAAGCGCACTTTCAAGTGCTGCACCGTGGCCTGGCTCTGGCCGGGGACCAACTCACCGGCCTGGTATTCGGCGCTCACATAATTGGGACCCGCCGGGTTCGAGGTCTGGAACAAGGCCCAGTCGGAATAGAACTTGAAGGCCAGCTTGAGCCAGGCGCCGTCGGCCAGGCCACTGCCACCGACTTCGTAGACCAGGGTGATCTCATCCCACTGCCCGGCGACCAGCGTGTCACGGTCGCAGTGGATACTGCCCAGGAACGGACGTTTCTTGTTGCGCTCGTACAGGCCTTGCGGGGCGATGTAGTGCCCGGCTTCGCGGGGATCGAAAACATTACTCACATGACACCTCGTGCAGTGGTCCACTGAAGGTTTGAAGGGGCGGCGAAGACAGCGACGGTGCTTATTGCACGCGCCATTTCTGGTAGTGGCGCTCGATACGCCGGAACACAAAGCTCTCCATGAGCCAGGCAATCAGGCCGATCACGACAATGCCCAGCAGCACCTGGCTGCTGTTGCCGATCTGCCCTCCCGTGGCGACCATCCAGCCGATGCCCCGGGACGCGCCGATCATTTCCGCCGCGACCAGCGCCCGCCAGCCCTGGCTGAAGCCGATGCGCAAGGCGGCGGTCACGAACGGCAACGAGGCCGGCAGGTAGACATGGGCCAACAGTTGCCAGGCGTTGGCGCCCAAGGTGCGCGCCGCGCGGACTTCACCGCCGCGGATACTCTGCACGCCCTCCTGGATCGTCACCGCCATGGGGAACATCGCGGCAATGAAAATCACCAGCACGATGGAGACATAACCCAGGCCGAAAATGATCATGATCAGCGGCGCCCAGGCAATCGGCGGAATAGCCATGAACAGGCTGTTGAGCGGCGAGATAAAATCGCGAAAGCGCGAGGACAGGCCTGCGGCCGTGCCCAGCAGGAGCGCCACGAGCACGGCGGCGCAAAAACCACCCAACTCTTCCAGGACGCTGGCCTGCAGGTGCTGCCACAGCGAACGGTCGCCCAGCCACCGCAGCGCCTCGCGGGCGACGTCCCAGGGTTGCGGCAGGATGTAGGTGGGAAAGCGGCTCGCCAAGGCGATCCAGATCAACAGCAGGAATGGCAGCGACGCCCATCCCCAATTCGGTTTTGGCAAGGACATGACGGACTCAGTGCGCGGCTTTTTCCAGGTAGGAGGTATCCACGATCTGTTCGGTCTTGAGCGTGGTATCGATAAAGCCCAGGTCGTGGGAGTAATCCATCAGGCGCTGGATGAACTGGATGTCCGAGGCCTGCAACTGCGCCGACCAGCCCAGCCGGGTTCGGGCCTGGGCGACAATAGCCTGCGGCGCGATGATCTCGCCGTCAGT
>Ga0182007_10000767_pt1 | contig 17961 bp, 18 predicted proteins | sample Sormic07211113_1_FD_123023 | JGI IMG/M metagenome (GOLD analysis project Ga0182007, IMG submission 123023) | Rhizosphere microbial communities from Sorghum bicolor, Mead, Nebraska, USA - 072115-113_1 MetaG | ecosystem: Host-associated > Plants > Roots > Rhizosphere | place: USA: Nebraska... | reverse complement strand
ACGGTGGTGCCGTGCGACTCCCCGCTCACCGAGTCCGACCCGTCGGGCCTGTGCATGGCCGACCAGTGCGGCGTCGGCTACCCCATCGGCGGGCTCCCCGCCGCGCAGTCGACCAACCCCTCCCGCCCTGGCCTCCGTGCTGCCGTACTGGCAGGGACACCGGCACCGCCCCTACGCCCGAGGACAGCCCTCCCCGGCGAACGGGCCGCCAGAGGAGTACCGGACAGGAAACACACGGGGACATCGACCAAGTTCCTGGCAATTCTCGGGCGACTGCCCGCACGCCGGCGGGGGTGAACCTCTGCGGATCCAGCTGTCCGAGGCCGCGGGGCCGTCCTACACTGCTGGCGTGACCGCTGCATACGACTACGAGGACATGCACCACCTGGTGGACCGGCTCACCCCGACCCAGGTGCGACGCCTGCGCCTGCTCGTCACCCAGGATGAGGAACTGTCTCAGATCGCCCAGTCGCTGCCGGCAGTCGACGCGAACGAGGAGGAGACGGTCCCGGCCGGACTGCTGGCCTTGATCGGCAGCGTGAATGGCCCGGAGGATCTGGCTGAACGGCACGACGACTACATCCGCGAGCGGATGCGCGAGCGCTTCGGCGACTCGGCGTGATCGCCACGGTCCTGGACACCGGACCCCTGGCTGCGGCGTTCAACGCGGCTGACCGGCGTCACCCGGAGTGCGCCTCCCTGCTGACGTCGCTGACCGGCCGCCGTCTGCTGCCCAGTCCGGTCATGACCGAGGTCTGCTGGCTGCTGGAGCGCTGGCCCCGGGTCGAAGCGGCGTTCCTCGCCGAGGTCGCACGGGGAACATTCGAGCTGGTCCACCTCACTCCCACCGACCTGACGCGTATGGCTGAGCTGGTCCTCCAGTACGCCGACTTCCCGCTCGGCGGGGTCGACGCCTCGGTTATCGCGGTAGCCGAACGCTTCGACGTGGACCGGGTAGCCACCCTCGACCGACGGCACTTCAGCGTCGTCAAGCCCGCCCACGTCCCCGCGCTGACACTCCTGCCGTAGCCCGGCCAGAGGTCTGTAGCCCTGACGGCAGCGCTGACGGCAACAAGCACGGACACCAGGGCACAATCACGGACGACAGCGGAGCAAGAAACCGCCGATGACCTGCGAAAACGCAGGTGGGGAGGGGCTGCGTAGCACACGTACTATGTGTTGGCGGGCGAGACACCGGTACTCGTACATAACTGTGGAACGGCCGATCCCTTCAGCCTCAAGAGGACCGAGGCGCTGTCCGGTAACGCGTCTAAGCGGAACGTGGATAACCTGACGGCTTCCATGAAGGAAGGAGGCTGGCAGGGTGATCCGATCAAGGTGGCGCAGCATAACGATGAGCTGTACATCCTGGATGGTCACCATCGTGTCGCAGCGGCAAAGCGGGCGGGGATCGAGATCCCATATTAGGTGGTTCCCGAAGAGGAATTGTTGGCGCGTTACCCGGGCGGTATCGACGACGTGACTACCGCGTGGGCTGAAGTGGGGCCCTATAAGCTCGTGAACCGTCACAAGAGGCCGGGGTACAGGTGATGAGTAATGCGTCCGTCGAGGTGGCGAAGTACGTTGAGGCCCTGGCTTGTGTTCAATCGGAGGTCCTGCAAGGTCTGCCGGACCTGCGGTCGAGCCTAGCTTCGATCGTGAAACATGTACGTGTAGGTCACATGCCGAAGCATGGGGAAATCGCGGGTGGAATCGAATACTCGATACACGGTAATGGCTGTCTGTTTGTTTCGAACGACGGCCACGAAGTCGATGTCGATTTCCTCGCTGATGGAACTCCTGTATTTGATTCATGGCGGATCGAGAGGTTCTCTTTGAGTCGGGGGATTGCGTCAAGGGCCACTGCCGAGGAATTGACCCGAGAATGCCGTCTGATGGCCTCACGCGGGGGTCTCGAAGAGGTAAGTGAAGGATGGTTCGCGGTGAAGAGCGAGGCATCTACGAGTGATCAACCGATAGACTGCGGCCAAGGCTGACGCTGCAAGCGGATGCCCCAATTGGGCGAGCGATAAATGAGGCCCCACCGAGTGATTCTGGTGGGGCCTCATGCTCGTTTGACGGCAACGCTGACGGCGGCTGAGCTGGTGAAACACGGCGGGCGGCGGGCGGCCCGCAGTGGTTGGAATCGGACTGGGACCAGGGATGGACATGGCTGCTGCTGACGAAGCGCGCTCGACGTTCGAACGCATCGCGGACGACCTGCGGCAGCAGATCCGGGACGGCGAACTGCGTCCGGGCCAACTGCTGCCGACTCAGAGCCAGCTCATGCAGACCTACAAGGCATCGAGCCTGACCGTACAGAAGGCCATCCGGCTCCTGCGCAACGAGGGCTGGGTCATCGCCCGCCAGGGACGCGGCACGTTCGTCACGCGTGCTCCGACCAGGGCGCGACAGACGCCTGGCCGGAACGGAAACGCGTATGGCGGCGGACAGGTCAGGCGCGCTGAGTCGTTTGCGAGGCGTCCAGCTCGTCGTCCTCGTAGTCGATGGCGTCGAGGTCTTCGTAAGCCGGTGAGGGCAGGCGCTCGCCCCGGCTCACCGCGATTCGGTGCACATTGGCCAGCGCTTCGGTCAAGTGGACCGTAAGCAAGTGCAGTTCACCTTGCGTCCACTGGCGCCCGTCCAGAACACGTCTTGCTTCCTGGATGAGTTCACCGGCCAGACCGATCTGGGCGGACTCCATGTTGTCCGCGAGCCGGGACAGGTATCCGGTTCCCTCGCCCGCGAGATAACACGGCTTGCCCTGCGGCCCGGCCCAGGGCAGCAGACGCAGCTGACCCACCGGGCTCACCATGCCCGTACCTCCACTCCGCCGACCAGCAGCCGGGCATCGATGTCGATGCCGTGCACGGCCAGCCGCACCACGCGTCGCCGTGCCCGTCGACGCTGTTGCTCCCGGCGCTCGTGCGCGACCAGGTACGGGCGAACCAGCCCGATCTCCTCACCTCGCACTACCGGGGAAGCCGATGAGCGGGAGGGACACGTGATCGGCGCCTCCACACAGAGGCCCGCGGATGGTTGATCGGGGCTGCGATGGCGGCCCGGCGCGGGCAACAGCAGCAGCAGCGGCTCGAAGATGCGGACGATACAGTGCGGCACGTCGACGCTCCTTGTCAGCGTTGGCCATGCCCCCGGACCGTTCGCCCGGTCGCGGGGGTCCTGACGAGACGTCAGCTTGCCGACCGGCGATGCACGACGGTTGCACCAAGAAGTGCAACCGCCCTTGCCCGGGATCTGCTATATCCCGACCCACTCCGCGTATTGCGCCAGCGAATTGCTACGCGTCCGCTCCTGGCGCTTCAGGGCGAGCACCGTCTCTCGCACGGTCGGGTGGTAACGGGTCTGCTGCGGCGCGATGCGCCGGGCCTGGTGCAGGCAGTCCAGCGCCTGCTCTGTTTGGCCTGACCAGGCATGGGCGCGGCCGAGATCCATCCAGTGGTGCCCGGCCCGGGAACGGGTCCAGCCGCGCGGAATGCGTACATCCTCGGCGAGTTCGATCGCACGCCCGAAGTCGTCCATCTCGGCGGCGATGGCCACCGCATGCACACCGACATTGGTCGGCCCCCAGGTGACGCCGAAGTCGGGCAGCTCACCCGTGACCCGGGCGAGGGCCCGGGCTTCGGCCAGGCGCGCGTCCGCGTGATCCCGGTCCTTCATCCGGCCCGCGATCACCGCAGCCCGCAACTGCATCACCCCCCGCACCGCCTCCACGCCTGCCGGGCGGCGCGCATCCTGTCCGGCGAGGTCGCGCAGGGCCCGGTCGATCACCCGGATGCCCACGTCATAGCGGCCGGACGACATCGTGGTCTGCGCGCGCAGATAGGCGTGCATCGCGGCCAGGCCCGGATCGTCGGCCCGCGGGGCGGTCCACGCCAGACGGTCCAGCGCGACGGTCGCCAGATCGATGTAGCCGAAGTTCCAGGCCACGGTGAACACGCACCGGAATGTCCCCGCCAGACACTCGTAGGCCAGCCGCTGCTCTTCCCCGGTACTGGTGTGCACTGCATGCACCGACTCCTCGATCAGCGCCGGCAGATCGCGCACCATGTCCGTGTACTGCGCCTGACGGCGCTGCCCCAAGGCGCGCTGCACGTCAGCCCGGATCAAGGCAGCGGGACGGGGAACCGTCTCCCAGTCGAGAGCGATGTCCCAGTTCTCCAAACCCTCACGGATAGGCTGGATCAGCGCGTCCATCCGGTCCCGGCGCAGTTCCTCGGCGTACGGCTGCCCCAGCAGCTCGGACGTGGAAGCACCCAGCGCGCGGGCACAGGCAGCGACAAGAGCCGGGGAGGCGGGCTTCTGCCCGCATTCCACCTTCGACAACAGCGACTTCGACACATGCGCCCGCATCGCCAGCCCCTGCTGTGTCAGGCCGCGCTGCTTCCGGATCCGGGCGATCCGAGCGCCTGTGTGCTCCTCGATGCTCTGCGACACGGCGAACTCCGTTCTGCGGCAACACTCCGACGGTACCCCCAGGTGTCGTAGCGGTAGACGGTGGAGCAGGCAGGGCAGCGGGTGGCGCGGCGGTTGCCGCAGCGGACCAGCAGTTCGCCCGCCGGGAGCTGACCGGAGTCGACGTGGTGCGTCTACATGGCGCTCATGTCGCTGGACCCCACCGGCAAGGGCCGCAAGCGGTGGACCATGCGCTGGAAGGCTCCGCTCAACGCCTTCCAGATCGCCTTCGAAGGCCGGCTCACCCCGGCCAACAACTGAACCTCAACAACCAGGATCAGCCGTTAAATTGACACACCCGAATCCGCTGGGCCCACGGTCGGTCCTTCATGTCGGGTTACATCAACCCCGGGTCGAGGAAGCCGCCCCGGCCCGTCCCCGCCTGTTGGGCATCGGCATCGGATCGACGGGGACGCCCCAGGTGGAGGCCGGACGATGACCCGTGGCATGGACGGAGTGCGTCTGCTGCCCTGGAACGGGCCCGCGGGCAGGCCCTGTTATCTCGTCGGTGACGGGACCGGATACCTCTCCCGCGTCGCAGACACCATGGAGGCCGCGCAGCTCGACATGGCCGACGAACTCCTCGACCACGCCGCCGACATGCTCGGCGACTGCTGGGTCACCGCCGCGCAACTTCACTTCCTGGCCGCCCGTCTGGCCGAGGCCCTGCGCGACGTCCGCGTGTCGCGGAGAGCCGGGCGCCCGCCTCTGACCGCACCCCGATCCCCGCCCTGAGAACACACGTACAACTTTCGGTCATCTTTGCGCGTCGGGAGAGGTGAGTGCGCCATGGTGCGCTCGTCGACTCAAGAGAACGGGGAACCTCCATGACTCACGGGATATCCACCGGACGTGCGAGAACGCTCGTCGTCAGTGCTGTCGCCGCCGGCGTCCTCATACCCACCCTCGCCGCCGCCTCGCCCGCCGCCGCCGCGGCCACGACACCGACCGTCAGCTGTACGTCCGCGAAGGCCGCGTTGGCCACCAAGCTCCAGAAGGACATCACCGCCGCCCTCGCCAACCGCACGGGCACGATCGCCGTCGGTCTCTACGACCGCACCACCAACACCACCTGCTCGCTGCGCGCCACCTCGTCCTACGACTCCGCGAGCGTCGTGAAGGTCACCGTCCTCGCCACCCTGCTCTGGGACGCGAAGAAGCACAACCGCTATCTCACCGACACCGAGGCCTCGCTCGCCAAGGCCATGATCACCAAGTCGGACAACGACGCGACCAGCAAGCTCTGGAAGCAGCTGGGCCTGACGAAGATCAAGGGGTTCCTGAGCGCCGCCGGCATGACGAAGACCGTCCCCGGCGCGAACGGCTACTGGGGCCTGACCCAGATCAACGTCACCGACGAGCAGAAGCTGCTCAAGCTGATCACCGCGAACAACAGCGTGCTGAGCGACAACTCCCGTGCCTACATCCTGAAGCTGATGGGCCAGGTCATCTCCTCGCAGCGCTGGGGCACGCCCGCCGGCGTCCCGTCCGGGGTCTCCTGGCACGTCAAGAACGGCTGGCTGCAACGCTCCACGCACGGCTGGCGGGTGCACAGCGTCGGCACCTTCGACGGCGGCGGACACGACTACATGATCACGGTGCTCACCTGGGGCAACAGCACCATGAAGTACGGCATCACGACCATTGAGGGCGTCGCGAAGGTCATTCACCGGGATCTTGCCGCGAGTTGACCCCGGACGGCCTCCCGCCGGTCACCGTTCCGCCTTACGGTGACGCCCATGACGCCCATGCGCCTGCCTCGAACCAAACACCTGCGAACCAAACACCTGCGAACCGAACACCTGCGAACCGAACGCCTGAGTACCGGACGCCCGAGTGGCGTACGTCTTGGCGTACGTCTGCGGACCCTGCTCGCGACCACCACCGCGGCCCTGGCGGCGGCCACCTGCCTCACCGCCGCCGGGCCCGCCCCCGCCCCCGCCCCCGCCACCGCCGACGCTCACGCCGACGCGCCGGTCAGCCATGCCTGCTCGCCGTCCGTCTCCCTCGACGGCTTCTCCGACGCGCTGGACAAGACGACGTTCGACAACACCTTCGTCGGCAACTTCTCCGCGCTCGCGGTCGACAAGGACGGCTCGATCGCCGCCCTGGAGGACCGTTCCTCGCTGTTCGACCTGGACGCGAGGACCCTCCGGCCGAAGTCCGTCGTCCAGCTCGCCGACGAGAAGGGCGCCGCCCTCGACAGCGAGGGCCTCGCGATCGACCGGGACGGCACCCGGCTGATCACCTCCGAGACCGAACCGTCCGTACGGCGCTACGGCACCGACGGCGCCATCCTCGACCGCCTCCCGGTGCCCGCCCCGCTGCTCGTCGCGCCCGCCGGCCGGGCGACCGCCAACCTGACCTTCGAGGGCCTGACCCTGCTGCCGGGCGGCCACACCCTGCTGGCCTCGATGGAGGGCGCCCTGACCGGCGACAGCTCCACCATCCTGCGCTTCCAGACCTGGGAGCGGACGAAGGGCGACCACTTCGGGCTCTCCGCCCAGTACGCCTACCCCGTCGACGCCGGCCTCGGCGTGCCCGAGGTCCAGGCCACCCCCGACGGCCGCCTCCTCGTCCTGGAACGCGGCTTCACCTCCGGTGTCGGCAACACCGTCCGCCTCTACCTGGCCGACCCGCGCCACGCCACGGACACCCGCGGTGTCGAGAACCTGACCGGCCAGGCGGGCGTCCGTCTGATCAGCAAGACCCTGCTCGCGGACCTGGTGACCTGCCCGTCACTGGGAGCGACCGCCAAGCAGCCCCAGCCCAACCCGCTCCTGGACAACATCGAGGGAATGGCGATCACCGCCCACCGGGGTGACCGCCTGAAGGTGCTCCTGGTCAGCGACGACAACCAGAACCCGGTCCAGACGACCCGCTTCTACCGGCTGCGGGTACGGATCTGACCCCTGCCCCCGTTTTGTTCGCTGCCCCCGTTTTGTTCGCCGCCCCCCGTTTTGTTGCGGAGGGATGAAATCCGGTTCATTTCGCGTTGGTGCCTTCCGGAAGATCAGGTCTCAGGTCTCAGGTCTCAGATCTCAGATCTCAGATCTCAGTTTCAGGTTTCGAGGAGGGCACCACGTGAGCGCGCAACGGGGCTGGGCACGGCGACTGGCGGGGTACGCATGGCGCCATCCCGGGGATGTCGTCCTCGCCCTCGGCTCCTCGCTCGCCGGCATGGCCGTCATGGCGCTCGTCCCGCTGGTCACCAAGGTGATCATCGACGATGTGATCGGCGACCACAGCCGCCGTATGGGCCCGTGGGCAGGCGCCCTGGTCGGCGCCGCCGTCCTCGTCTACGTCGCCACCTACGTCCGCCGCTACTACGGCGGCCGGCTCGCCCTCGACGTGCAGCACGATCTGCGCACCGAGATGTTCGAGACGATCACCCGGCTCGACGGCCGCCGTCAGGACGAGCTGTCCACCGGCCAGGTCGTCGGCCGTGGCACCAGCGACCTCCAGCTGATCCAGGGCCTGCTCTTCATGCTCCCGATGACCATCGGGAACCTGCTGCTCTTCCTGATCTCCCTGGTGATCATGGCGTGGCTGTCGCTGCCGCTCACCCTGGTCGCCCTCGCCGTCGCCCCGGCCCTGTGGGGGATCGCCAAGCGCAGCCGCTCCAGGCTGCACCCCGCCACCTGGTACGCCCAGGCCCAGGCGGCGGCCGTCGCGGGCGTGGTCGACGACGCCGTCAGCGGCGTCCGCGTGGTGAAGGGCTTCGGGCAGGAGGACCAGGAGACCGGGAAACTGCGGGAGGTCGGGCGCAGGCTCTTCGCGGGCCGGCTGCGCACCATCCGGCTGAACAGCACGTACACCCCCGCCCTCCAGGCCGTCCCCGCGCTCGGCCAGGTCGCCATGCTGGCCCTCGGCGGCTGGCTGGCGGTCCGCGGCCACATCACCCTCGGCACGTTCGTCGCCTTCTCCACCTACCTCGCCCAGCTGGTCGGCCCGGTCCGGATGCTCGCCATGGTCCTCACGGTCGGCCAGCAGGCGAGGGCCGGTACCGAACGGGTCCTGGAGCTGATCGACACCGAGCCGTCGATGACCGACGGCACCAAGACCCTGCCCGCCGACGCCCCCGCGACCGTCGAGTTCGACGACGTGTCCTTCGGCTACGACCAGGCCTCCGGCGGCACCCGTCCCGTCCTCGACGGGCTCAGCTTCGAGATCCGGCCCGGCGAGACCCTCGCGGTCGTCGGCTCCTCCGGCTCCGGCAAGTCCACCGTCTCCCTCCTCCTCCCGCGCTTCTACGACGTCACCCACGGCGCCGTTCTCGTCGGCGGCCACGACGTCCGCGAGCTCACCCTCGACTCGCTGCGGGCCGCGATCGGCCTGGTCCCCGAGGACTCGTTCCTCTTCTCGGACACGGTCCGCAACAACATCGCCTACGGCCGCCCGGACGCGACCGAGGAGCAGATCCTGGCCGCCGCCCGCGCCGCCCAGGCGGACCGTTTCATCAAGGAGCTCCCGCAGGGCTACGACACCAAGGTCGGCGAACACGGACTCACCCTCTCCGGCGGCCAGCGTCAGCGCGTCGCCCTCGCCCGCGCGATCCTGACCGACCCGCGCCTGCTCGTCCTCGACGACGCCACCTCCGCCGTGGACGCCCGTGTCGAGCACGAGATCCACGAGGCCCTGAAGCAGGTCATGCAGGGCCGCACCACCCTTCTCATCGCCCACCGCCGCTCCACCCTCAACCTCGCCGACCGGATCGCGGTCCTGGACGACGGACGCCTCGCCGACATCGGCACGCACGAGGAGCTCCAGCGGCGCTCGGCCCTCTACCGCCGCCTCCTCACCGACCCCGACGAGCTCGGCGGCGTCTCACCCGGCCACACCCCGCCCGCGGCCCCGGCCGAGGACACCTCCGTACGCGACGAACTCGACGCGGAGTTCGACGCCGAGCGCGGTGTCACCCCGAGGCTGTGGACCGGCGACCGCGAGCCCAAGGACCACGCCCTGACCGGGATGCCGGCCGGCCCCGAACTCCTCGCCCAGGTCGACGCGTTGCCCCCGGCGACCGACACGCCGGACATCGACGAGGCACGCGCGGTGCAGCCGGAGGAGTCGTACGGCCTCAAGCGTCTGCTACGAGGGTTCGGGCTGCCTCTGCTGGTCAGCCTCGGGCTGGTCGCCGTGGACGCCGGCATGGGGCTGCTGCTGCCGATCCTCATCCGGCACGGCATCGACCAGGGCGTCGACGCGATGGCCGTCGGCGCGGTCTGGTCGGCTTCGCTGCTCGGGCTGCTCGCGGTGATCGCCCAGTGGGCGGCGCAGATCGGCGAGACGCGGATGACCGGGCGGACGGGCGAGCGGGTCCTGTACTCCCTCCGGCTGAAGATCTTCGCCCAGCTCCAGCGGCTCGGACTCGACTACTACGAGCGGGAGTTGACCGGCCGGATCATGACGCGGATGACGACGGACGTGGACGCGCTGTCGACGTTCCTGCAGACGGGCCTGGTCACCGCCTTCGTCTCCGTCGTCACCTTCTTCGGCATCATGGCCGCGCTGCTGGTGATCGACGTACAGCTGGCGCTGGTCGTGTTCGCGACCCTGCCGCCGCTGGTCGTCGCCACGTTCTTCTTCCGCCGGGCGAGCGTGAAGGCCTACGAACTAGCCCGTGAGCGGGTGTCGTTGGTCAACGCCGACCTCCAGGAGTCGGTCTCCGGGCTGCGGATCGTGCAGGCCTTCCGGCGGGAGCGGGACGGCGGGGCGCGGTTCGCGGAGCGCAGCGACAGCTACCGGAAGGCGCGCGTCCGGGGCCAGTGGCTGATCTCGATCTACTTCCCGTTCGTGCAGCTGCTGTCGTCCGTGGCGGCGGCCTCGGTGCTGATCGCGGGCGCGGGCCGGGTCGACGACGCGACGCTCACGACCGGCGCCCTGGTCGCGTACCTGCTGTACATCGACCTGTTCTTCGCGCCGGTCCAGCAGCTCTCCCAGGTCTTCGACGGCTATCAGCAGGCCACGGTCTCACTCGGCCGCATCCAGGAACTCCTCCGGGAGCCGACCTCCACCGAGGCGGCCGAGGAACCCCTCGAAGTCCTCTCCCTGCGCGGCGAAGTCGCCTTCGAGGACGTGCACTTCGCGTACGGGGACGACGAAGAGGCGCTGTCCGGTGTCGACTTGCGCGTCCCGGCGGGCCAGACGGTCGCCTTCGTGGGGGAGACGGGCGCCGGCAAGTCGACCCTCGTGAAGCTGGTGGCGCGGTTCTACGACCCCACGGGCGGCCGGGTCATGGTCGACGGCACCGATCTGCGCGCCCTGGACATCACCTCGTACCGCCACCGTCTGGGCGTCGTCCCGCAGGAGGCGTACCTCTTCCAGGGCACCGTCCGCGACGCCATCGCCTACGGCCGCCCCGACGCCACCGACGCCGAGGTGGAGGCGGCGGCCCGGGCGGTCGGCGCCCACGAGATGATCGCCACCCTCGACGGCGGCTACCTCCACGAGGTCGCCGAGCGCGGCCGCAACCTCTCGGCCGGTCAGCGCCAGCTGATCGCGCTGGCCCGCGCCGAACTGGTCGACCCCGACATCCTCCTCCTCGACGAGGCGACGGCCGCCCTCGACCTCGCCACCGAGGCCCAGGTCAACCAGGCGACAGACCGCCTGGCCGGCCGCCGCACCACCCTCGTGGTGGCCCACCGACTGACCACGGCGGCCCGCGCGGACCGCGTGGTGGTGATGGACCACGGCCGCGTCATCGAGGACGGCACCCACGACGAACTTGTTCAACTCGGGGGGCGGTACGCCGAGTTGTGGCGCACGTTCATCGGGGAGCCGGACAGTGAGGAGCCGGTGGGGGTGTCGTACTGACGTTCGCGCAACCATTCGACGTACGTCATGCGTCCGTACATCAGTACGTTCGTTGGCGGCGATGGGGGAGGGGTTGCAGTGGGCATTGGTGCGATACGTCGGCGGATGGCGCTCGGCATGGCCGTGCTGACCACGTCCGGACTGCTCGCGCTGGCGGCACCGGGGAGCGCGCAGGCCGCCTCGTACTGCGCGGGGCGCAAGGTCAAGGACCTGCCGTTCTCCACGGGTGTCGTGCACGTCTACAAGCGTGACGGCTACGTCTGCGCCGTCACCTTCCCCACCGAGCCGTCCACCGCCGAGCGGCCCATGTCGGTCAGTGTCCAGGCCCGCGGCAACCGCCCGGTCGTCGACAAGGGGCGGTACTCGCACCACGCCGGTCCGGTGACCGTGCACGCGGGACACCGGTGCGTGTGGATCAAGGGGTCGGTGGAGGACGGGACCGTCAGCTCCGGCTGGATTCTCTGCTAGCTCCTGGACTTCGCACACGTCTTCACGGCACCCGGGCTGAACCACGGCGCGAACGTCGCCGGCCTGGTCCCCGACCAGAAGGCGTTGGCCACGGCCCGCAGCCTGGACTGGGCGGGCGTCCCGGCCGCGTCGGTGGCCCGGGCGAAGCCGCCGGCCGGGTTCGACAAGAGGCTGGATGTGCGGGACGTGGAGCGCGAGCCCGCTCTGCGGCCGTAACCGCGGTGCCGCGCCCGGCAGCCGACGTCGACGTCACAGCTGCCGGGCGCAGCCCACCGGGTCGCTCCCCTTCAGCCGCACGTACAGCGCCGTCCCCGCCGGGCACCGGGCCCGCCCGGCGACCGCCTTCACCACCTTGTACTCGGGCTTTCGCGCCCCGCTGCCGTCGCACGCCGTCTCGCGGACCTGGCCGTGGCCCGAGCCGTAGACACAGTCGCCGACGATGGTGCGCGGACCGCCCCCGTTGCCCGGGTCGCCGGGGTGCGGGGGCTCCAGGTCGCGCATACAGGCGTAGCCCTCCGGGACCATGCCGTCGCCGTCCTCGTCGGAGGATGGATTCTGCATGCTGATGTGGAGGACGAAGTCGGTGGTCGCCGGGCACAGCGGGCCCGTGCGCACCTTGCCGTCGTAGCGCGCGATCACCCGTGCCGCCGCCCGTTCGCTGGTGCAGGGCACCTCGGTGAAGCTCGTCGTGCCGAAGGAACTGCACTCGTCGACGGCCAGGAACTGCGCCCCGTAGCCGGTCTGTCGGGTGGGAGTGGCATGGCCGCTGCTCGCGGGCGCACTGGGCCCGTCGCCGCCGGAGCGGGACCTCGACAGCAGACCGCACCCGCTCACCAGGCCCGCCACCAGTACCAGCAGTGCGCAGACCACCCCCACCGACCATCTCTCACGCATCGCCATCCCCCACCCCACCCCTGATCCAGCGTGACCCGCCGCGGCGGGCGCACGCCAGCCGCGCGGGATGCTTTGGGCCTGTTGGGGGGCGCACGCCAGGTGCGTGACGTATGTGCTCTACGCCCCTTTTAGTACGACAGTCCGAACCCGATGGAGTACAGCACGCGCGTCGGATCGTCCGCCCGCCGCACCGCAACCGGCAGCCTCCCGCGCGGCCCGACCTTCCCGGCGATCACCCGCGCCGCGGCCCGCAGCTCGACGTCGGTCCAGGAGTAGGTCGCCAAGTACGCGGGGACGGACGGCAGTTGGGCCACGTCGTACGGGTTGCGGATCGCCACCGCGATCAGTCCTGGTTGATGCCGATCGCGCGCAGTCCGGCGCCGGAGATCCGGCCCAGGGTGCGGGCGTCCTCGCGGGAGCCGCCGGCGCCGATGGCCATGGCGCCGGGGAAGAGGGTGGCGGGCGCGCCGACACGGCAGACGATGCCGTGTTCCTGGTCGGTGGTGATGAGGGCCGGGAGACCGCGGGGCCCGCCGAGGGACGCCTGCTGGATGCCGTTGGAGAGGGCGGCGATCTGGTGCGGGTCCTTGGTGTTGTTGGCCCAGCCGAAGTAGATGATGCCGCCGACCCGGTACCGGGCGATCAGCTCGGCGGCCGTGCGGACGCCGATCTCCTTGAGGTTGGCGTCGATGTCGGCCTGGTCGGGGGCGGTGGCGGAGGCGCCGTGGACCCGCATGACGAAGAGCTGGCCGACCTTCTCCTCAAGGGTCATACGGGAGACGAGGGTGCGGAGCTTCTTGTCGTCGGGGGTGCCTGCGTAGGCGTGGGGGCCGAGTGCCAGGGCCGCGGTGACCCCTGCGGCGGCGGTGATGACGGTACGTCTGGAGGGCACGTGCGCTCCTTCCGGAGATGATCCGCTGAAGGAAACTTCCGTGGGGGAAGCGATATCCGGGAAGTTTCTGCCAGTCAAGGGAGCGCGCAGGGACGTGCTTTGGGAGAGGGGCCGCCATCGGCGCTGTTGGAGGGGGCGCGCCGATGGCGGCTGTGCTGCCGGCCGCAGTACGGCGGAGAGGGTAGGTCAGCGATCGCAGCCAGCAGCGAGGGCCGACACCGCACGGCGGAGACTCATCCGGCAGCCTGCGGGTTGGACGAACCGTATTCGGGGTGGGTTCCCGCCTTCCCGGCGAATCCCGGAAGTCGGTGCCGGTGGGGCCGACGGGACGGATGTGCCGCCACATCCGGCCACCGCTCCCGCAGAGTGCGTACGGCCTCTGCGAGGAACGAAGGAAAACGGTCCATCCCGTGGACGGGGCGGCGATCGGGCCCGTGTTCGGCCGATCATGAGGCCATGCCCTCGATCGACATCCCCGGTTCCAAGTCCATCACCGCCCGCGCCCTCTTCCTGGCGGCCGCGGCCGACGGTGTCACGACCCTCGTACGGCCCCTGAGGTCGGACGACACGGAGGGGTTCGCCGAGGGGCTGGTCCGGCTCGGGTACCGGGTCGGCCGCACCTCGGACACCTGGCAGGTCGACGGCCGCCCGCAGGGCCCCGCGGTGGCGGAGGCGGACGTGTACTGCCGGGACGGCGCGACCACGGCCCGCTTCCTGCCCGTACTGGCGGCGGCGGGACACGGCACCTACCGCTTCGACGCCTCGGAGCAGATGCGCAGGCGCCCGCTGCTCCCGCTCTCCCGCGCCCTGCGCGACCTGGGCGTGGACCTGCGGCACGAGGGAGCGGAGGGCCACCATCCGCTGACCGTGCGGGCGGCCGGGGTCGAGGGCGGCGAGGTGGTCCTGGACGCGGGTCAGTCCTCCCAGTACCTGACGGCGCTGCTGCTGCTCGGCCCGCTGACCCGCGAGGGCCTGCGCATCCGGGTCACGGACCTGGTGTCCGCCCCCTATGTCGAGATCACCCTCGCGATGATGCGGTCGTTCGGCGTGGCGGCCGAGCGGCAGGGCGACGTCTTCGTGGTCCCGCCCGGCGGCTACCGCGCCACGACCTACACCGTCGAGCCCGACGCCTCGACCGCGAGCTACTTCTTCGCGGCGGCCGCGCTGACGCCGGGCGGAGAGGTGACGGTACCGGGCCTGGGGGAGGGCGCCCTCCAGGGCGACCTCGGCTTCGTCGACGTACTGCGCCGGATGGGCGCGGACGTGACGGTGGGCCCGGACGCCACCACCGTCCGGGGCACGGGCGAACTGCGCGGTCTGACGGTCACCATGCGGGACATCTCCGACACCATGCCGACCCTCGCCGCGATCGCCCCCTTCGCCTCCGGACCGGTTCGGATCGAGGACGTCGCGAACACCCGGGTGAAGGAGTGCGACCGTCTGGACGCCTGCGCGGAGAACCTGCGCCGACTGGGCGCGGACGTCACCACCGGCCCCGACTGGATCGAGATCCGACCGGGCCTCGACCCGCACATCACCGAGATCAAGTCGTACGGCGACCACCGCATCGTCATGTCCTTCGCGGTGACCGGACTGCGCGTACCGGGAATCTCGTTCGACGACCCGGGCTGCGTACGGAAGACGTTCCCCGGTTTCCACGAGGCGTTCGCCGACCTGCGCAGCAGGCTGGGGGACGACCGATGAGCCGCGAGGCGTAGTACGCGGGTCAGGTGCCCGAAAGCCCGCTGCGGGAAGAAAGCCCGCTGCTGGAAAGGGAGTCAGTCAGAGGCTCACGGCGCGTCCGGCGCCGTAGCGGAATCCCTGTCCGGTGCCTCGGCGGAGCCGCCGTCCGCCGCCCGGTCCTGGCGGCCCGCCGCGCCGTCCCGCAGTTCGGGCGTGGAGGCCGCCACGCCCGACACCGCCGCCACGCACAGCGCGCCCCCGACGACCAGCGCCGTCGCCCCCGAGGTCCAGCCCGCCACCACACCGGCCCGCAGATTGCCGAGCTGCGGGCCCGCCTGGCCGACGATCATCTCGGCCGCCGTCACCCGGCCCAACAGGGCGTCGGGGGTGTGGGTCTGGACGATCGTCGTACGGGAGAGGACCGCGACCGCGTCCGCCGCGCCGGCCACCGCCAGCATCCCCAGGCCCGCCCAGGCGCTGGTGGTCAGGCCGAACAGGGCCAGCATCACACCCCAGGCGGCGGACGCGCACAGCATCACCGGGCCGGGGCGGGCCAGCCGGGTCAGCGGGCCGGAGAGGGCGGTGGAGGTGACACCGCCGACGGCGAGGGCGGAGAGGAAGAGGCCGAGGGTGCGCGGGTTCCCGCCGAAGCGCTCCGCGTTGACCAGCGGGAAGAGGGCGGTCGGCATGGCCAGCAGACAGGCCGCGAGATCGGTCAGCAGCGCGCCGCGCACGACGCGGTGGCCGACCAGGAACCGCAGACCGTCCAGGACACCGTGGACGCCGGGCCGGGACCGCTCGCCCTCGGGCGGCAGCGCGGGGAGCCCGTAGGCGCCGTAGAAGGACATGCCGAAGCTCAGGGTGTCCAGCAGGTAGCAGGCGCCGATGCCCCACCAGCCGAGCACCACACCGGCGACGGCCGGGCCGACCAGCATCATCGCCTGGCCGGTCGCCTGCTGGAGGGCGACCCCGGCGCCCACCTGGTCCTTGGGCAGCAGCCTCGGCACGAACACCCCCGCCGCGGGCGCGCCGAGCGCGGCGAACGACGTCTGTACGGCGACCAGCGCGAGGACCACGGCCACCGGCACATGACCGGTGAAGCCCTGCACGGCCAGGAGGAGGGAGCAGGCGGCCGAGCCGACGGTCCCGGTGAGGTACGTCCGGCGCCGGTCGGTCCGGTCGACCCAGGCACCGGCGAACAGGCTCACCCCCACCATCGGCACCGCCTGCGCCAGCCCCACCGCGCCCGTCCACACCGAGCTGTGGGTCATGTCCCACACCTGGTACATGACGGTGACCATGGTCATGAAGCTGCCCAGCGTCGACACCGTGCGCCCGATCAGCAGCCGCCGGAAGACGGGCGAGGTGCGCAGCGGCCGGACGTCGAGGAACGTGCGGCCGAGGCTCATGAGGGCAGCAGGGGGTACGGGACGGGCCGCTCTGGAATCACCGGGGGACCTTAAGCGGCGTGGCCCGGCCTCCGCCAGCGAATTAGCCGCCCGGCCTCCGCCGGCGAATTAGCCGCCCGGCCTCCGCCGGCGAATCAACGGCAAAACCAACGGCATCACGCCGAATCGTTCAGCAGCCGCCCCAGATGCGCCCGCCCAGCCGCCAGCAGCCCCTCCAGCGGTGCCGCCTCCTCGTACCACCGTTTCTCGTACTCCCAGCACAGCCACCCGTCCCACTCGTGTCGGGAGAGCACCTCCACGGCGTCGGCGAGCGGCAGCACCCCGGCGCCCGGCGCCAGCGGGGTGGTGTCGTCGGCCGAGGCGATGTCCTAGACCTGGACATAGCCGAGATACGGCGAGAGGGCCGCGTACGTGTCCACGGGCTGTTCGCCGCCCAGCCAGGTGTGCATGACGTCCCACAGGGCGCCGACGTGCCGGTGGCCGACCAGACCGAGGACCCGGATCGCGTCGGCACCCGTGCGGTGCGAGTCGTGGGTCTCCAGGAGGACGCGTACGCCGAGGTCGGCGGCGTACTCCGCGGCCGTGCCGAGCCTGCGGGCGGCCGCCGCGTCGGCCCGCTCACGGGTCTGCTCGGTGCCGGCGCCGGGGAACACCCGTACATAGGGGGCGCCGAGGTCATGGGCCAGGTCCAGCAGATCGCGGATCTCGTCGATGACGGGGCCGTCGTCCCCCGGCGCGGCCACGCGCGTGTACCCGGCGAGGCCCAGCAGCTCGATGCCGCCGGCCTTGAACTCGGCGGCCACATCGGCCCGTCGGCCGGCGTCGATACCGGGATGCACGGGCTCCTCCGGGTGGGCGCGCAGCTCCACTCCGTGGTAGCCGTGGGTGGCCGCGAGCCGGATCACGTCCGGGATGGGCAGGCCGGGGACACCGAGGGTCGAGAACGCCAGTTTCATGCGATCCACTCTCACTCGAACCCCCGCACAGGTCCAGGCCGCCACTCCTTCCCACCCGACACCGACCCACTTCAACGACTGCGTCCCTGCCACCCCGACTCACTCGGACACACACGCGCGTCCGGCGACCGACCCCGACGACTCCACCCCCCGCCTCATCCACTGCGGACCTGCTCTCCGCACACCCGGGAGGCGCGTGTGATCTGGGTTCGGTCTCGGTTACTCCGGCCCCCGGCTGAGCCGGTTCGGCCCCGCCCTCCGCTTGCTCGGACGTGCGCGTGTTCCGGGTTCGGTCCGGCCGCTGCGGCGCACGTCTCGTCTGCGGCGGGCTGGGTCTTGCTCACGCCCACGCGGGTGTTCCGCGAGCCGT
>Ga0182007_10000765_pt1 | contig 18028 bp, 38 predicted proteins | sample Sormic07211113_1_FD_123023 | JGI IMG/M metagenome (GOLD analysis project Ga0182007, IMG submission 123023) | Rhizosphere microbial communities from Sorghum bicolor, Mead, Nebraska, USA - 072115-113_1 MetaG | ecosystem: Host-associated > Plants > Roots > Rhizosphere | place: USA: Nebraska... | reverse complement strand
TCCCGATGCGATCGCCTCGGGCAGGGATGCGGCAGCAGGCCAGGAGTTGACGAGGGCGAAGTAGGCCGCCAGGAGCGACCAGAGGATGAACCGCATGACGGCCTCTCTTCAGGTAGATCGGGTGGGGTGGTGGTGCCGGGTCGGATCTCCAGGGCGGGCATCCGGGGTGGATGCCCGCCGTGGGCTACCGGCTCAGCTCTCGTCGTCGTCGGGCTGCTGCGGGAGGCTCATCCACCAACGGCAGCCCGGGTCTGTGCGATCCCGGCGCGGGTTTCCGCGATGAGCTGCTGGGTGCGGGCTTCCGCCTTGTCGATGTGGGCGTTCAGGTCGGCGAACGCCTGATCGTGGGCGCGGCCCGACTGTCCGGCGGCACGTTCGGCGCCCGTCTGGACGTGGGTGATGCAGGCCTCGGCCACGGTCAGCCCTTCCGGCCGTAGGCCTTGTCGAGCGCCTTACCGGCGTCCTTGACCTTGCCGGTGACGATGCCCTTGTAGACCTCCTGGCCCTTCGCCACGTTCGCCTTGCTCGTCAGGTCCTTCTTGCTGCCCATGCGGGTTCCTCTCAGGTCGGGTTTCGGTTGGGGTGGTGGGGCGATGTCCCGGGCCGGTCCGACACCGGCCCGGGGCCGTGGTGCTAGACCTCGTCGAGCGGGATGCGGGGCTTCTCCGGCTCGGGCTCGGTGCTGCTCGCGATGTTCAGGGTGTGGATCATGCGGTTCTCCCTCAGGTTGATCGGACGGGGGTGGTGCTGGGTCGTCGCGGGTTAGTCGACGTAGCGGTCGATGACGAAGCCGCCGCCGTCGGCGCGGGTGTGGCCGCGGACCTCGTCGACCGTGTAGCCGGGGTTGTCCTGGTACAGGTGGGCGTGCTGGCCGGTCACGAAGCGGGTGCCGGCGGGGGTCGTCACCCTGTGGGCGATCTCCTCGCCGGTCTCGCTGTCGCGCTTGAACATGGCCATCGGTGGTCCTCTCGGATCGGGTCGGGTTGGTGGTGCTGGTCGTGCAGGACGCCGCACCCGTGATGCGGTCTCCAGCCAGACCGGCCGGGGAGGCCGTGGCGTGGGCGGGGGAACCCCACACCACGGCCGAACAGGGGGTCAGGCGGCGAGCGCCATGCGCGGCCCGTAGGTGCGAGCAAACGCAGCAGCCGCCGCCAGCAGGTCCAGAACCTCCGGCAGGGTCCGGGCCGCCTTGTCCTGCCACACGTCCAAGTCGACGAACGGGGCCCCAAGGTGGGCGGCGAGGATCTGCTCCATCAGATCAACGCCGACGGCCTGCGTGTCCTCGTCGTGCAGGGCGTCCAACCGAACCTGGCGCAGGGCATCGACAAGCTGACGGTACGAGCCCGCCCCGTACACCTGCGGGTCCCAGTTGTCGCGGCGCATCAGCCGGGCCGCATCCACCAGGTGCGCGGCAACCGCTTCGCCGGTGACGCGCTCACCGGACAGGGAAAACCAGGTACGGGAATCGATACGGGACGCTGCGGCACGGGCCGCGAACTCGAACATGGACATGACGGGTCACAGATCCTCTCGGGACCAAGAAAAGGGATGGGGGGTTGGAAGCCGCGGGCGCGAGACGGGGGGAGCGTTCAATCGCGCCCGCGGCAGAATGTGGGGCTACTTGGGCCGGGTCTCGGAGCGCCGGTTCGCTTCAGCGACCTTCCGGGACAACTCGGCGCGCTCGGAGTCAGTCATCACTGCTCACCCCCGTCGACGACGCTCAACAGCATGTTCACCGCGGCGAGCAGCTTGCCGATCCGGTCGATGTCGTCCAGGTCGATGCGGGAGGCCACGATCACCACCCCCGGACCGCGAGGATGCGGCGACGAGACCGAGTGGCGCGGGGCAACGGCGGCAGGGTCACACCCTGCGGGTGCGGGCGGGGAGGCCTGGTCGGCAGCGGGTCCTTGACCCTCTCGTGCTCGGCGGTCACACCGCACCGCCGATCAGGTCCAGGCGGCCGGCGGCGGCGAGGACGGCGTACGACTCGCGCATCACGTCCTGCGCGAACTCCAGCGACTGGAAGTCGGCATCCGACAGGCCGTAGCGGTACAGCCAGTCCGACAGCTGAGCCGTCCGGAACGAAGCGATCTCGTAGCGGGCCACAGCCGGAAGCACCTCAGGGGCGCGGAGGCGAAGTTCCAGGCGGGCCAGGGCCTCGGCAGCCGGGGCCGGAAGCGGAGCAGTGGGGGGCTCGTCGTCCCATTGAAGGTCGCTGACGGCCATCACGTCCGAGTTGGCCAACGTGCCCAGCTCCCGAGTCGTCAGACCCCTCCGCTGGGCGCCGTCCCACACCAGTTCCGGCGAGACCGCGCCAACCAGGGTCTGCAGCGGGCCCTCGCAGAACAGGGCCATCAGGGCGGCGTCGTCCGCACGCCGGGCGCCAATCCGCTTGCCTGCCGCCAGGGCTGCCTCATAGGACGGGTAGGCGACGGTCTTCGCCTCGCGGACCGGGGCTGCGGCAGCGGATCGGACGGCTTCCGCGTCCAGCATGCGCTGCTCGATGCGGGCGATACGGTCCCGGGCCTCAGCGTCCGACTCGACACCAGTAAGATCGGTGGTAGCCACAGGGTCTCCTCTACAGAACCTGGTGGTCAGGGCCGGCCTGCGAGTGGAGTCGCGGTGTCCGGCCCGTCTTCGTTTGTGTGCACCGGTGGAGCGGTGCGTGAGGCTTTGGGCGGTGGAGCACCCTTGGCTTCAACACCATCCTGAAGCCTGCCTGAGGGTCTGTCAACACCATCTTGAGAACTGGCGTGTTGACTCCTACTCTGGCTTCATGACAGATGCGTTCACGGAGTCCCTGGAGGCGAAAGTCGCCGAAGTAGCAGCCATCGATGACCTGCTCGCGCGAGGCCGCGCCGCTCTCGAAGCCCGCCAGCACCTGGCGAAAAGCGACCAGGACCTCTACGTGATTCAGCAGGCCGCCGTACAGGGACTGCGGCAGGGACGCACGTGGGCCGAAGTCGGGGAACTCTTCGGACGCAGCTACGCCTGGGCGGAAGCCCTCGCCAAAGGGCGAAGCTCGAAACGTGGAAAAACTGACCATGCCGCCGAGTCAACGCCTCGCGCGGGCGCGGCAGAAGGACACTCCCCCGACACCGAACCGCCAGAACAACCGTAGGTAGACACCACGGCGACACGAGACCGCCGCGGCACCGCCAGACCCGAGCGCAGCGAGCACGGGAGCCCCATTGTGGACGTAGTCGGCACCTGGACAGGCGCCACCGCATGCCTTCTCCAACAGGCCATGCGAATGACGAACGAGGAGTTCGCTGAACGCCTCGGCCTGTCCGACCGGACCATCACCCGATGGCACTCATCCCCCGCGATGAGCCACCGGCCCGAAGTGCAACAAATCTTGGACACGGCATACGAACAGGCAGGTGAGGCGGTGCAGCGACGGTTCGCACTCCTAGTGCGCCCACCCGCGCCACGCATGGAAGCGCAGGCGCTGCGGGTGGCGATAGCCGTGGTGCTCCGCGGAGACGATGTCCTCCTCGTGTGCCGGCGCGGTGACGGCGAACTCCGGTGGCAGTTCCCGGCCGGCATGGTCAAGCCGGGCGCCACTGCAGAGACGATCGCCGTGCAGGAGACGCACGGGGAGACCGGAGTGCACTGCACCGTCCGTGAAGAACTCGGCGAACGCATCCATCCCGTGACCGGCGTCGTGGCCGTCTACCACCTGTGCGACTTCCTCGCCGGCGACGCTTCCAACCGGGACCAGCTGGAGAACGTCGACGTGGCTTGGGTGCCGCGGTCCGCTCTCACTCGCTTCATTCCGCAAGACCAGATCTTCCCGCCGATCCTGAGCGCCCTGGAGGCCATCGCATGACCGAGATGAAGACCGAGAAGCCCGCGATCTCCGCTGCGATCATCGTCGACGGGGGCAAGGTCCTCATGGTCCGCCGCCGCATCTCCGAGGGCGAGCTGTCGTGGCAGTTCCCGGCCGGAGCCGTTGAGGCCGGCGAGTCGATGGAGGAGGCCGCGGTCCGCGAGACCTTGGAGGAGACGGGTCTGGTCGTGGAGGCGGTGAAGCTGATCGGGGACCGGGTGCATCCGAAGTCGAAGCGCTTCATGGGCTACACCGCGGCCCGAGTCGTGTCCGGTGAGGCGCACGTCGCCGACGCCGACGAGCTGGACGCGATCGCCTGGGTCGCCCTTGGTGAGATCCCCGAGTACGTGCCTTACGGCCTGTTCGAGCCGGTCCAGGACTACCTGAACGAGACGCTGGCGGGCTGACTCGTTCAGGCCACTCTCAACGGCTGGCCGATATGTCCGCGCGAGGGGAGGGATGCGCGACAGATCCTATCGGATCAGGCAAACCAGCGATTACCCCAGCTAGACCTCCGGACCGGCATCGGTCTGGATCTGGAGCCAGCCGCGAAGGAGCGGGCCGAAAGTGGCCTAGCGTCTGCGGCGGAAAAGCGAGCGGCCCGGTGCGTCAACACCGGGCCGTTTCGACCAGCGAGAGCGAACTCGCTGACCAACAGAACACCCAACCCGTCAAGATCGGAGTTCTACCCTATGACTGTAGTGGATGAGCGCTCTGTCGCGCCTGCGGCGTCTGTCACGCCTCGCACGTGGTCGTTCATCGACCGCCGCACGGGCGAGGAGCGCGTCTATCGCTGCATGGACGGTTGCACCCTGGACCACACGCACGAGCAGGGCCGGGATGTGAACCCCGAGGACCTGTGGTGCTGGACGACGCCTGAGTCTCTTACGCTGCCGGTGAACACGGACGGTCGGCCGGAGGAGTTCCGCGTCCTGTCGACCGTCATCAAGGTAGAGCCGTGGTCTCCCGTGATCGCGCAGCGTCTGCCCTACGCCACGGTCGAGCTCGTCGATGATCACTTCATTGAGGGCCTCGACCCTGACGGGCTGGAGACGGTCATCAACACGCTCGCGGGCCGGCTCGACCAGATGCGGGCCACGCACCGCCGGCTGGTCGAGGTGCGCGAGGAATACCGGACGCGGTAGCGCCTAATTGACGCCCGATTTCCGCCACTTAAGGCACAGGCGTCACATAGATAGAATGAGGAAAAAAGAAATGGCCGGACGGGGCTCATTCCGTCCGGCCATTCTCGCATATAGCGGGGCACCACCCCCGCCGCACCGCTGGCTGTCCATCCTCAAAGAAAGCCGAGCAACACCAATGACCATACCGTTCTGCACCCTCCCCTGCCAGACAGGGGCCGGCCGATGCTGATCGTCAAGCGATCGAAGCTGTCCAAGGGCTTCTCTCAGCCGCCGAACGAGATGGTGTTCGACGAGCGGCTCGGCATGCTGGCCCGCATGGTGCTGGTAGAGATCATCGCGCGCCCGCCGGGCTGGCAGACCAACGCGCAGCAGATGTGGGAGAAGGCCTACCGGAGCCGGGGTGCGCGAGCCGAAAGCAAGCGGGCCTACCGGACGGCGTTCGCAGAACTGGAGGAGTTCGGTTACATGACGCGGGAGACGCGGAAGATCCCCGCCGGAGAACCCGGTGCGGGCAACTTCGTAACGGTCCTCACCGCATACGACCTTCCTCGGAAAACGGACAATTAGAGGACGCAATTAGCAGGCCCCTCCAGGATGGGATCCCCCGACCTGGAAGGGGTCCGCCGCGGACACCTCGCCACCGGTACCTCTTCAACAAGACGGGTTACCTAACACGGCTGGCGAACACGAAGTCGGCTCCCGCCTCCTGCTCTCCAATACGCGGGGCCCGCAGGCCCGGCCTTAGTGCGTGCGCGCGCGAGGCGCTTGAGGTGGCTGATGCGCATAGCCGGTGACCCGCGCCACACTCCCCCGCAGCCTGCTTGCTGGAATCCGGGCCTCCGCCGATGCTCCGGGTCTCAACTTCACGCGGCCTCGGGGGTGTTGGCCTTGGATTGCCCACAGTGTGGATCGCCGAATATCGAGCAGCTCGCCCACTACTGGCACAGCCTGCCGGCGGAGTCGACGCTGCGGGTGCGGTATGCGCCGCCGGCGAAGGTGCCGTCGCAGGCTTTGATAGCGCTGCTGGCGGTTGTGGCCGGGATCGCGATCACGGTCTCGGGGTCGGTGTTGATCGGTTTGCTGGTGGCGGTTGGCGGCCTGGTGTTTGGTGCGGTGAATCGGGCGGCGGTGCAGCGGTATGAGCTGGCGATGGCGGAGTGGTCGTCGGCGAAACTGTGCCTCGCGTGTACGGGACGCTTCCTGCCGTAGCCCTGCGCACGACGAGGCCCCGACCGGAGCGGTCGGGGCCTCGTTCTGCAGCAGGCGGTCGTGGTGCCGCCAGGTTGACCACGGCCGCACCGCTGATCGTACGCGCTGCCGCTGAAAGCTCGTCTACTGTCGGGTCTGTCACCGTTCCGGGAGGTTCGAATGTCTGCTCGTACTGCCGCCGCCGAGCCGTTGGAGGCGCCGCGTCTGCTGTTGACGGAGATGGCCCGGTCGGGTCCGTCGTCGCTGCTGGCCCGGGTCCGCCCGCCGGCCGACGAGTCGGGGCCGAAGCCGGTGCGGGTGGCCGCATTCCAGTCCTCGGTGTAGCGGCCGATAGCGTGAGAGCCCGGCCGTGGTGGCCGGGCTCGTCGTCTGTCCAGCCGACGGTGTCAGCGCTCGGTCCAGCCGTCGACGGGCGGCCGGCATCCGGCGTCGAGGACGTACTCCGCGGCGTCACGGAGTCGGTCGGCGGCGATGTCGCGGTTGTCGAGTTCGAGTTCGATGGCGCGGCCTGTGAGGGCGCGGTGGGTGTGTTCGGTGATTTCCCCGGTGGCGTGGAGGCGTTGGATGGGGCTGCCGTACTGGCCGGTGTGGGGGCGGAGGGTGTTGCGGAGTTCGGCGTCGGTGAGGGCCATGGGTTCTCCTTGTCGGTGTGTGGGTTGCGGGTCGGGGGTGGGGGCTGGTTCGCTCACGCGGTCCGCCCACGTCGTCAGTTGTTCGGCGAGGTGCCGGGCCTGTGCTGGGTCGAGGATGACGCACGGATCATTGCCGGGGGCGTCGAGGTGTAGTCGGAGGAATGGCCAGGGTGGTCCGTCGGCAGGTTGGTCGTCGCGGCCGTCGGCGGTGATGTGGGACGGGATGACGGCGAGACCGACTGTCCCGCCGCGGGGGCCGTCTTCGCGGGGTGGGATGTGGCTGCCCTGGTACGCCCACGGGGCGCCGAGGTGTTCGGGATCGCCCAGGTCGCCGATGCCTTCGATGCTGGCGTAGATGCTCACGGCTGCTCCTTGGTGGTGCGGTGGCTGCGGAATGGCCGGTCGACGATCGGCGAACTACTGCTGGTGGGCGGGTGGATCGCCTGGTGGAGTTCGGTGAGGCGTTTGTCCCACCAGCGGGCCATGCTGGCGCCGAGGGGTGGGGGTCCGGCTTTCAACCACTGCTCGTAGAGGGCGGTGACGCGCCCGAGGTCGGTTTCGGTTTGTTCGCGGCGCTCGTCGGGATACGAACGGATCGGACGATCGGTCACTTGGTCCTCCGTGCTGCGCGCGCGAGTGCGCGGCGGGTCTCGCGGTTCGGGCGGGGATCGGGGGCGGTGTCGTCGATGTGCTGCTCGGTGCGGATGAGTTCGGTCTGCCAGGTGACGGCTGGGGCGGGCGTGTGCTCGCCGCGGGGTGAGGACGACGGCCTGGTCATAGGTATTCCGGTGGGGGTTTGAGGATGGTGATGGTGCCGTAGCGGGTGACGTCGGCGGCCTGTCCGGCGAGGTCGATCCACGTGCAGGCGGGCGGCCGCTCGTCTTCGTCGTCGGGCTCGGGGTCCCGGTGCGCGTTCACAACTGGCCTCCGGTGTTGATGGTGCGGGCCATGGCGAGGGCGTGCGGGTCGGGCCCGATCTCGCGGGCATCTTGGGCGGCCGCGTCCAGCCAGCGGGCCAGCTTCTCGCCGACGTCCGGACCCATAGCGGCGATGTAGCGGCCTTGGTCCGCTCCGATGCGTGGTCCTGTGCCCCGTGCGCCGGGGCCGGAGGGTCCGCCGTGTAGGAGGTGGTTGTCGGTTCCGCTGTCGGTGGCGACGAGCCGGACGGGCTGGTCGCGCTGTTCTGGAGATCCGGGGAGTACGCCGGGCTGGTAGCGGACGGTCCAGTGGGCTGTGGGGCGGCCGCGTCTGTCGGTGGAGGCGGCCGTGGCGAGGCGGCGGAGTTTTTCGGCTGCTGCGGTGATCTCTTCGGCGGGGGTCATGTTGCTCCTGGTGTGGGTTCGGTTCGGGTGGTGGGCCAGACAGGCGGACGGCAGGGTCAGGGCTGTTCGTCTTTCAGATGGGTGAGGAGTGCGTCGATGTGGTCGCGGGCCGCGACCAGGCGGCGGGTGAGGAGGGCGGCCTCGCGGTTGCCGCCGGGCAGAGGCTGCACCAGGGGCTCCCCGCCCTCGATGGACCGGGTGATGAGGTCGGCGGGGTCGATGCCGAGCGCCTGCGCGGCCGCAATGAGGGTGTGGATCTGGATGCGCTGGGTGCCGGACTCGATGTTGGCGACGGACGCGCGGGTGAGACCGACTGCGACGGCCAGGTCGGATTGGCGGATGCCGCGTTCCTGGCGTGCTGCGGCAATGTGGCCGCCGATGGTGCGGTAGAGGTTGGTGATGGCGGCGGTTGCTGCGACGAGGTCGGTCATGCGGCTTCGTCCCATTCGTGGTTGATCGGTTGGATGGGTCAGGCTTCGGCGCCGCAGGTGCGGCAGGCGAATCCGGTGGGCGGGGAGTCGAGGCAGGCCGAGCACTTCGGCTCCCACGGTGTGAGGAGCTGCTCGACGGGGGTCTCAAACGCGGTAGCGAGGGCCACGAGGTCGTCGACGGAGATCTCCAGGGTTCGGCTGCCGTCGGCTGCGGTCTCGATGCGGGAGAGGCGGCTGATGGCGATGCGTTTCCCAGAGGCGGCGCACCGGTCGGAGAGTTGGCGTAGGTGCCAGCCTCTGGCCCGGCGGAGGTTGACGACGTTGCGGGCGACGCCGAGGGAGACGGCGTCGCGGCGGCTGTCGGTCATGCGGTGTACCTCCGGACGGGGATGCCTGCCTGTTCGGCGAGGGCTGCGGTGTGGGAGGCGCCCCGGCTGCCGTTGCGGATGAACGCGAGGCACAGGTCGGCGCCGAGGTTGACCATGCGGGCGTTGCGGATGAACCCGGCGCGCTTGCCCTCCAGTTGCCAGTTCGCAGGATGGCGTTCGACGGTGGCGCCGTACTTCCGGGCCCACGCGTCTGCCATGGCGTCGGCTCCGCCCGGGCAGTGTCCGTGGACGATGACGAGTTCGCGGTCGACGGGGACCGGGGCCACGGCGTCGCCGAGGGCGCGCCAGATCGTGTCGCGGTCGCTCCAGTCCCGTGATCCGGTGACGAGGATCCGGTACGGCTTCACGCTGCCTCCTCGTATCGGGTGGGCTGTTCATGCGCCCACGGCGGCCGTGTGTGGCTGCTGGGGCGTCTGGCGCGGGTTCGGGCGTACCGGCGGGCGTCGGAGCGCCTGAAGGCCCAGGAGGGGCCGTCACGCCGCTTCCTGGCCGTCTTCCACACCCACCGAACGATGCTCCACACGATCGCGATCACCGCGTACAGGGCGAGCGTCGCCGCGGCAGCGGTGAGGAGCAGCCAGGCGGCACCCGCGTAGAACAGGCGGCACGCGGTGTCGACCGCCTCGACGAACAGGGCGGCGGTCACGGGCGCGCCTCCTCGTGAACGATGGACCACGACCAGCCCATCCGGGCCCGGTGCTTCTTCCCGCCGTGCCCGGCAGGCAGGTTGCACGGCCGGGGCTCGTACTCGGGCAGGTGCTTTGGGCCGCCGATCGACCCGCACTCGGGCTCGCCGGGGTTGGCGAAGTCCTTGAACCAGTCCAGGTGCAGGAGCGTGTCGGCGTCGCTGCGGTAGCAGATGTGGGCGACACAACTGCCGCAGAACTCGCACTCGGTGCACTGGTCGAGGTTCCACGGGTCGACCTGAAGGCCGAAGTGGGCGAGGTAGCGCTCGTTGGCGCAGGGCGTCTCCCAGGCGCGGGCCATGGTCAGGCCTCCTCGTCGTTGTGTGTGTCTGCCGCACGACCCGGGCCAGCAGCAGCCGAGGCGGCGGCGTCTCGGCCCTCGAACTGGTCGAGGACCGCCAGGGCGTGGCGCACGTCAGCTTCCGTCGGGTGCGGTTCGGGAGCGGCTGCGGGGCAGTCCCGGTAGTGGCCGAGCGGAACGAAGCCGTCACCGGCAGACACGCACGTGCAGGCGCCTGGGCACTCGGGCCCGCAGAAGCAGTGCTCCCCCTCGGCGTGAGCCTGCTCGCGTTCGTGGTTCGCGCAGGGCTCGCCCGACTCGGCATCGCACTGGCTCGGTGCGGGGCCGCACATCGTCTCGGTGTCGGGCTGGGGCGTGTCGGTTCCGTCGTAGTACGGGTCCTGCCCGTGCACGCCCTCGCTGGGGCTGAACGCCGTGCCCGTCTTGCGGCCACCGAGGGGGCTCGCCTCAGGCTGCGCCTCGGCGGCCAGACGGCGCAGCTCCTCGGCTGCCGCGTTCCAGCAGTCGGCGGTGCGATATCGGGCGTCAGTGCCGCCTTTGACGAAGGCAAGCGGGTCCTTGCGGGCGGCGTTCGTGAACTCGGCTGCTCGCGCGTCCAAGTGCCCCGCGGCGCCCAGAAGGACGGCAGCCCGGTTGGTGGTGTGTCCGTCGGGCGGCAACACAGCCAGCACCGCGCCCGCCCGCCCCAGATACTCCTGCCAGGTCGGGCTTTCGGACTTGAAGCCGGGCGCCCACTTCCAGCCGTCGGCCTCAGCGAGCGCCTCGGCTACGCGGTCGCGGAGGGTCTGGTCCGGCAGGGACGACGGGGCGGTGGCCTCCTCCTCGTTCAGGAGGCGCAGCAGCTGCACGGCGCGCGTCATGCCGCGCTGGTAGTCGGCGCTCTCACCGCTCGATGCAGCGTCCCTGTCGAGCTCCAGCGCCGAGGCGGCTGCGAGAAGCGGCGGGAGAGGGGCGGGTGGGTTGGTGTTCACGGGTGCTCCAAGGGGTGAGGTGAGAAACTCGGGGCAGCCAGCCGGCCGCATAGCCCGCGGCCGGTCGGTCAAGCCATGTCGAATGCCAGCTGGCGGGGCGCCGCGTCGGCCATCCGGGCCAAAACCCGCTGCCGCCACTGCAAAGCCCAGTCGGGGCAGTTCGCGCAGTTCTTGTGCCGGGCGTCGTGACCGGGCAGCGGCGGATTACGGCGAGCGTCGTAGGACCAGGCCATCGAATCCGCCGACGCCAACTCCGGCCCGTAGTCGCCGAGGCCTTGCGTCTTCACGCCGAACCCGTGCAAGCGCAGCCCGCGGCCATGAAATGTGGAGACGATCTCGTCGATCTCCACAGTGGCCTGCCGGCGGCACACCGAGCCGAGGCCAACGATCGGCTCCGCGGCAAGGTCGATGCCAGCAGCAGCGTACATGTCGGCACAGTCCAGGTAGTGCCGGAGTTCCCAGCCTTGGAGCACGGGCATCCACGGAATCTCGGGGGCAAGACGCCGAAGTTCGATCAGATTCTCGACGGTGCGTTCCTGATGGAAGCGGACCGCGTCATCGAACGGCTGCTCGTCGTCACCGGGGTTGTCTGCCGGGCCGAGACCGCGGGCTTCACGGGTGCCGTGGAAGTACTTCTGGTCCCGGGTCGGGAGGTGCCAGTTCTGGCCGGTGATCACCCAGGGTTCGCACATCCAGTCCATCGGGGAAACGAAGTCGGGGATGCCGACTCCGGCGACGATGCGGCGGATCTGTTCGATGAACTCGGGTTCGCTGACGGTCCACTGGCCGTTGCGTTGGAGTTCGGTGAAGCCGTTGGAGTCGACGGCGAACCGGCCGACGGCCCGCGGCAGGGTTTTGTAGGTGTTGAGCCGGTTGCGGGTGGGGAACAGTGGCACGTTCTGGAACTGGGGCAGGCGCAGCCAGTGCGGCTGATGTGTGCCCAGGTAGAAGATCGGCTCGTTCATGCCGCCACTTGCTTTCGAGCTCGGGATGCGGCGACCCGCGGCGCGCAGTTGGCGGTGTTCGCGGCCCGGCACTTCGGGCAGCGGCAGCCCCAGTTCGTGTACGTCGACGGCTTGCCGTGCCGTGGGTCGTCGGGGGCGAGGCCTTTCGCTGCGCGCCGCCGGCGTTGTTCGGCGCAGCGGGTCGCGTTGAAGGCCCGTTCCTTGGCGGTGCGCGGTGGGCGGTTGGATGGGGTGAGGCCGAGGGAGGTCACCAGGTCGTCCCATTTGGTGGTTCCGCGGCTGTTGTTCATGCGTTTGTCTCGCTGGTCTCGGCCACAGCCGGAACAACAACAGCAGCGGCAGGGCGGCTGGTCTTGAAGCCGCCGCGGGCGACCGCGCGCCGCACGGCCCGCGCTTGGTGCTCCCAGTAGGCGCGGTCAGCGTCGTCGAGGGCGTCCCAACCCGCGCCGCCCGGCATGAACCGCTGGTACAGCCACGCGGGCAGCGTGTCCGAGACGGTCGGCTCATCGTGCCGGGCGGCCCGTGGGGCGGCGTCGTGGCCGTCGTCCGGGTGGACCTCGTGCGACCACCAGCCGCCCGTCGGGCAGTCGATCCAGCCGACGACGCCCTTGCAGACACCGCAGACCGAGGTGGGTGGCGGGGTGTTGACTTCGAGGACGGCTTGCCAGCGGGCGAAGCGGGTGGGGTCGATGTCGGCGGACCCGTCGTAGTAGGCCACCGGGCCGCCGTAGGTGTCGTGCATCGGGCTGAAGGTGCCGAGGACTTCGCGGAGGGTCGCGGTCAGCTCCTCGATACGGGAGTCGTCGCGCAGGCGGCGGACCTCGGCGACGAGCGCCTTCACCGTCTCGGGGCTCGCGGCCTCAATGAACTCGCCGTTACGGGACGCCGCGGTCGGCTCCCACACGTCGGCGATCTTCACGCCGGTGAGCGGGGCGACGATCGCGTCAGAGTCGGTGAGATGCCACGGCCCTTTGGTGGCTGCGTTGGCGCGCTGCTCGATGGCGTCGAGGTCGAGTTGTTGTTCGGTGGGTGTGTTGTTGCTGATCACTAGAGGCTCCAGAGGGTGGGTTGCATGGGCTGTAGGTCGATGGCGGTCTGGCCGGGCATCGGCTCGGTGTGGGCGGGGGTTTTCACGGGGGTGCGTGAAAACCGGGTTGGGCTGGGCGTTTGGTGCCGGAGTTTCCGCCAGCAGCGTTCGCCGTATCCGCGGGCTCGGGCGCGGTCGCTTGTGAGTTTGCGTCCGCAGCCGCCGAGGCAGGTCAGGGGCGGTTCGGCGGGGGTTTCCATCATCCCACTCCCGGGGGTGACTTGACATGGTTTCAGCGGGTTTGCGGGGTGTGGGACGGGCCACTCCGAGCCCGCACGATCCAGCTGGTGATGACGGCGAACGTCGGCCAGTCCGCGAAGTCGGCGAACCAGGCCACGATCCGCTCGTCGTAGGCGCCCAACTCGACGCCGGCGTCGGCGAGAACGGCGCGGAGGAGGGCCTCCCGTTCGGCCGCCGCCGGGTACACGCCGGGCGTCGGGTAGTCGAGCGGCTCGGCGTCGATCCGGGCCGACGGGATACCGGGAAGGTCGGCGGTCATCGAGGCTCACCCCGCATCGCGCGCCGCAGGTTCGCGATCATCAGGCAGGCCGCGCGGGGAGTCTTCGGATCGTCCTTCGCGGCGGCCTCGAACTCCTCGACCTCCTCCGTAACTCGGCGCTTCCACTCCGCCAAGTCGGCGAGTTCGGCGAGAAGTGTTTCCATGTCGCTGCGCGTTGGCGCGTAGCAGCCACGCGGCCAGTCGTTGGAGCGGAACTCCTCGCTGTAGGCGATCTCTCCGCCGAGAGTGTGGGCGGTGGGCGTCAGACGCAGATAGGTAGCGATTCGAGCCGCCGCACGTCCGGGGTTCAGGGGCGCGCTCATGTCGTAGCTCCTTCGAGGGCTGGGTGTCGGGTGACGGTGTGTGCGGCGGTGATGGCGAGTGGCGGGAGCGGCACACCGTGGCGGGCGTTGGCGGAGGCGACCTCGTCCAGCCAGTCCGCGAAGTCGAAGGCGAGCTCGGGGGTGAACAGGGCGGCCAGTTCGGAGCAGTCGCCGCCCATGCCGTTGACGAAGCCGTCACGCCACGCCGTCGCACGCTCGTAGCAGGCCCAGGACTCGGCGGTGTCGAGATGGCGTTGGGCGGCTTCGACGGTCTGCCGGATGACGGATGCAGCCTCGTGGACGATGAGTGCCGGGCTCGGCGGCGGCAGGAGGATCCCGGTCACTCGGTCACCGCCTTGCGGGCGGCGAGCATCCGCAGCCAGTCGGAGACCTGCGGGCCGAACGTGGGCCCGAAGAACGACACCTCCGGCGGCTCCGGATCGGCCATGTCGGCGACCTTGTGCAGGACTTCGGAGGCGTGCTGGCCGAGCGCGAGCCCCGTGTCGTCCTTCGGGGCGTCGACAGTGAGGGTGGCCTGCGACAGCAGGTAGAGGGCGCCGAAGGCGTCGCTGCCGGGGTCTTCGAGGTCGTAGCAGAGCGCGGCCAGAGCGGACCGGGCGTGGACTGCGGCCTGCTCCAGGTCGGCGCGCTCGGCGCGGACTTCGGCGGCGAAGGCGTCGAGCAGTTCCTCGGTGCGGGTCTTGGCTTCTTCGCTGGTGCTGCTGGGGACGCTCCACCAGAGGAGGTCGGCGACCTTCTGGCGGGCGGTCTTGCGGTCGGCGGGTGCTGTGGGGGCGTTCGTGGCCCCGTCGCGGCCCGCAGCGGGCCCTCCAACGGCCTGGGAGGGGTTGGCGGGCGCCTCGCTGCCTTCGGGGGCGCGTTCGGGCGTCTGGCGGGCGTTCATCGGGTTTCTCCTGTCTCAGTGGGTCCTTCGAGGCCGAGTTGGACGGCGGCGAGGGCGACGGCTTCACGGATGGACAGGCCCTCTTCCGAGGCGGCACGGAGCGCGAGGGCGCGCGTGTGGAGGTCGTCGGCGAGGGCGAGTTGGGCGGGGGTCAGGCGGTTGCCGCCGGGGCCTGGTGCTTGGCGGTGGGCTGGGACGCGCCGGGTGGGCTTCCAGCGGTCTGCGGGTTCCGGGTAGTCGTTTGCGGTGCCGTCGCGGGGCTGTACGGGCCCTACGGCGGCCTCGGGGGTCGAATCCGGGGAGTTGGAGCTTCGGGGTGCTGCGAGGCTCTCTGAGGGCTCGTGACGGGCTTCGGCCCCTGAGGGGCTGTCCGTGATGTTCGTTTCGACATGCATTGGACGGGTTCTCCTTAGTCATGGTCAGGGTTTGTGGTTGCTGACAAGATCGTCAACAAGGCGGCTGGAGTTGTAGCGCGGCACATCACGCAACCGGCAGCGTCAACGCCGACAAGCGGCGGGCGGCAGCCTCGCACTGCGACTCGCGCTTCTCGATAGCGATCGCCCGCAGGCCCATCAGGCGGGCCGCTTCGAGGACGACACAGGACCCGGCCATCGGGTCGACGACGAGACCGCCAGGCGGGCAGGCGTAGTGCAGGAGGGGTTCGACGATGCCGAGGGGCTTCTCGGTCTCGTTGATGCTGCGGCCGTGCATGTTGCGGACCTTGATGACCGACCGCATAAGGCGGGTTCCGTCCCCGGTCCACATCTGGGGGGTGATCTTCCCGAGGTGGTCCCGGGATGATGCCCTTGCCTTGAAGCCTTTGTCGCCCCCGCTGCGCCGTCCGGACTTCTCCTTCGGCACCGCGCGGTGCTGCTCGTCCCACGGGCCTCGGTACCAGAACAGGGCGTGCTCATGAACCCTCTTGAAGCGGTCTCGAGCGAACCCGGACCCGTTTTGCTTCTCCCACACCACGTTGACGTCCCCGTATATCGGGGCGCCGTGTTCGTCGTGGCCGATGACGTCCTGGGAGAGCGTCCAGTCGGCGCGGAACTCGTCGAGGTGGTCGAAGAACATGCGCTGCGAGCCGAAGCACCACATCGAGTTGGCGACGGTGGCGGCGAGGGTGGGCCAGCCGTCGGGCCAGCGGTCCCACGCCAGGCTGGTCTCGGCGTAGGGCGGATCGCAGACGAGGAGATCTGCCTGCAGCCCGAGCGCGGGCAGGATCTCCCGCATGTCGCCGAGGTAGATGGCGAGGCCGGCGTCTTCGTCCTGCCAGTACGGGGTGACGGTCACTGGTCGCCCCCGTCGGTGTCGTACTCGCGGACGGTGGCGGTGACGGTCGGCTTCCACTGGGCGACGGCCGACTCGATGGCCTCGCGGATCTCGTCGGCCTCGTCCTCGCTGGCGAGGTCGGACACGTCGACGGTGAACTCGACGGCGTAGCTGGTCATGGTTGGTCTCCGGTGTGTTGTTGGCGGGTGGGCGGGACAGGTCAAGCGGCGTCACGGAGTGCGGCGAGGAGGCGTTCCCGGTTGGCGGCCTGCTGGGCGGGGCTGGTGGGCATGCGGCCTCCGGCGGGCTGATAGCTGGGGATGCGGCCGGTGGGTTCGGCTTCGGCGTAGATCCGGCGGAGGGTTTCGACCGGGGGCAGGCCGAGCGCGGTGCGGGCCCGGGTGACGGTGGACCGGCTACAACCGGCCCGTCGGGCGATGCTGATGTCGGAATGCCCGGCACGGAGCAGGACCGCGATGTCGGCACGGACGGTCACGGCTTCACCACCTGCTTGGTGGCGGGGTATTCGCGGACGCGGAGGTCGGCCGGCCAGTCCTTGGGGTTGCCGCCCTTGGTGTCGGAGGCGTCGTTGGTGCGCGCCCAGACAGAGCCGAGTTGCTTCACGAACGGTGCGGCGCCGGCCAGGCGGGCGTCGTCGATGAGGTCGGCTGCCCACTGGGGGTCGAACGGGCGGGCGCCGGGGCCGCTCTCGCCACCGATGATCATCCAGTTGGGGAGGATGAGGTCGGGGCAGGGGCTGGAGCAGAAGCCGCCGGGGAAGTCGTGGGTGGGGCAGTGGGCGTGCCCGCGGTTGAGGCGTACCGGGCCGATGAGGGGTTCGAGGGAGAGGAAGCGGACGGCGGCCGGGGTCTGCATGAGGGCCTTGATGCGGATGTCGGCCCGCTTCTGGTCCTCGACGGAGACGCCCAGGTGGACGTTCGGAAGAGGCCAGGGCGCCTTCCACACGCGCTGCTCGGCGTCCTCGGGTACTCCGGCGATGCGGTTCGGGTTGGCCTTGGAGACGGCCCAGGTCATGGCGGAGCGGAAGTGGACGCCGGGGAGGTGGCCGTTGCCGCAGGTGCAGCGGTCGTTGAGGACGGACCGCATCCGGGCGTGCCGCTTGGTGAGGACCTGGTACGTGTGCTGCGGGGTGAGCGCCATGACGGCGAAGAACCGGGCCAGGAACTCGTTCGTGACCTTCGCGTGGAAGAGGTCGCTCATGGAGTTCACGAAGACCAGGCGAGGCTTCTTCCATCCGAGTGCTACGGGGAGGGTGTCCTCGTGCATGGTGAGGCCGAAGCCGGGCCCGGAGGTACGGGGGTCGCCGTCGTTCTGGTACTTCGCCGAGCCCATGCCCTTCAGACGCTTGGCCATGGTGAGCGCGTAGCAGTTGTCGCATCCGGGGCTGATCCGGTCGCAACCCGTCGTCGGATTCCAGGTCTTGCCTTCGGTTCCGTCGTCACCGCGGGTCCATTCGATGCTGGTCATGCTGCGGTCTCCTTGGCTTCCTGTTCGCGGCGGTTGTGGACGGTGAACCGGGCGCGGCCTTCGTCGTGGCACTGGGTTCCGGGCTCGACTTGGCAGTCGGGGCAGCAGGCCGTCTGCTGCGCCCACGCGGACACGCGCTGCGGGTGCGGCTCGGTCAGCACCCGGTTGCGGGTCCGCAGCTGGCACGGCTTGTGCGCGGCGGCTCCGCAGTGGGGGCAGGGGACGGCGCGGGCGGGGTGCTGGCCGGCGCGCATGAAGTGGCGGAGGCTGTCGGGCATCGGTGCGGAATAGCGGATCGTCATCGGATCTCCTCGGAGTAGGCGGGGCTGGCGAACAGGGCATCGAGGGCAGCCGTGATCGGGTCGGCTCCGCCCATGCACCGCTCGGCACACGGGAAAGTGCCGATGCCGGGGCAGTCCTCGCGGTGGAGGAAGTCGGCGTGGCAGGTGTCGCAGGCCAGCCAGGCGGGCGCGTGGACGGCGATCCGCAGCGGGTGGCGGCAGATCCTGGTCATCGGCCGGTGCCGTTCACGACACGGGCGATCTGCAGGGCGTGGTCGGTGCCGCACCAGC
>Ga0182007_10000764_pt1 | contig 18031 bp, 17 predicted proteins | sample Sormic07211113_1_FD_123023 | JGI IMG/M metagenome (GOLD analysis project Ga0182007, IMG submission 123023) | Rhizosphere microbial communities from Sorghum bicolor, Mead, Nebraska, USA - 072115-113_1 MetaG | ecosystem: Host-associated > Plants > Roots > Rhizosphere | place: USA: Nebraska... | reverse complement strand
GGCCCGGGTGACCAGTTCGCCGGTGGTGACGAGGGGCACGGTTTCTCCCGTTCGATCAGGTGCGTCAGGGGGCGAGGATCACCGAGCGGGTGAGGTGGCGGGGCCGGTCCGGGTCGAGGTCGCGGGCCGCGGCTACGGCGACGGCCAGGCGCTGGGCGCGGACCAGTTCGGCGAGCGGGTCCAGGTCGCCCGCGATCCACAACGCGCGGGTGTCCCGCACCTGGTCGGCCAGGCCCTCGGGTGCCTCGCCGAACATCCAGGTGGCAGTGCCGTGGGTGGTGACGCTGATGGGGCCGTGCCGGTACTCCATCGCCGGGTAGGCCTCGGTCCAGGCGAGCGAGGCCTCGCGCATCTTCAGCGCGGCCTCGTTGGACAGACCCACCGTCCAGCCCCGGCCGAGGAAGGTGAACTGCCCGCAGGCGACGAGCCCTTCGGGCAGCGGAGCGGTGATCGCGGTGCGCGCGTCGGCGACCACGGAGTCGGTGTGCAGGCCCAGGTGGGCGCGCAGGAGAGTGACCGCGGTGGTGGCGAACCGCGTCTGGACCACGGACCGTTCGTCCGCGAAGTCGAGCACGACGACGTCGTCCGCCGCCCGCATGACAGGGGTGCGGGGATCCGCGGTGATGGCGGTCGTGCGCGTGCCGTTCCTCAAGTCGCCCAGGAGTTCCAGGACTTCGGTGGTCGTACCGGAGCGGGTGAGGGCGAGGACACGGTCGTACGGGCGCCCGTACGGGAACTCGGAGGCGGCGAAGGCGTCCGTCTCGCCCTGGCCCGCCCGCTCACGCAGCACGGCGACGGCCTGCGCCATGAAGTACGAGGTACCGCACCCGACGATCGCGACCCGCTCCCCCGGCGCCGGGAGGGCCTCGCGGTGCCGCGGCGCCTCCACGGCGGCCCTTGTCCAGCACTCGGGCTGGCTGATCAGTTCGTCCTCGACGTGCGTCATGACGCACCCTCCCCTGCCGCGACAGTACGCGGTGTGGCGTGACGTGATTGTTCTTGCAAGATATCCCTATCTTTCGAGCATCATCAAGCATGCGAGCTCAAGCGAGGTGCTTCAAGGTCGTGGAGGACACCGCGCTCCCGGACCCGGATCGGCCTAGGGTGAGAGCGGGATGCGCGTGGGGGTGCGCATCGAGATGCGTAATCGGGATGCGTGCCGGGTGCGGGAGGCTGCGATGGGCGTACGGGTCAATGACGAGGCCGCGCCCGGGGGTGTCCCGCGCTATCTGCCGATCGCCGAGCACGGTCTGATCGGTGATCTGCGCAGCGTGGCCCTGGTCGGGACCGACGGCACGATCGACTGGTACTGCTGCCCCTCCTTCGACGCGCCGAGCGTCTTCGCGGCGATCCTGGACGCGGATCGGGGCGGGTCGTTCGAGCTGGCGGCGGCGGTGCCGGCCAAGACGAAGCAGTTCTACTTCCCGGACACCAACGTCCTGATCACCCGCTTCTTCACCGAGGACGGCGTGGGCGAGGTGCAGGACTTCATGCCCGTCAACGGCGGGGCCGTGGAGGCCGAACGGCATCGGCTGATCCGGCGGGTGGTGTGCGTACGCGGCTCCATCCCGTTCCGCACCCGGGTCGCGCCCCGTTTCGACTACGGCAGCCGGCCGCACACCGTGCGCATGGCCGGCGAGGCGGCGGTCTTCGAGTCCGAGACGCTCTCGCTGGCGCTGACCGCGACCGTGCCGCTGGAGGCCGAAGGGCTCGACGCGCGGGCCGACTTCAAGCTGTCCGAGGGCGAGACCGCGGTGTTCGCGCTGGACCAGGTCGGCGGTGATCTGGAGCCGCGGCGGTGCGCGAAACTGGAGGCGGAGGAGCAGTTCGCCACGACGGTGGCGTACTGGCGGCGCTGGCTGTCCGCCTCCAAGTACCGTGGCCGCTGGCGGGAGATGGTGCACCGCTCCGCCCTCACCCTGAAGCTGCTCACCTACGCGCCCACCGGCGCGATAGTCGCCGCGCCCACCACGAGCCTGCCCGAGCAGCTGGGCGGCGAGCGCAACTGGGACTACCGCTATGTGTGGGTGCGCGACGCCGCCTTCTGCGTCTACGCGCTGCTGCGCCTCGGCTTCACCGAGGAGGCCGAGGCGTTCATGAAGTTCGTGACCCGGCACATCAGTCCGGGCGACGGCAAGCCGTCCGGCCCGCTGCAGATCATGTACGGCATCGACGGCCGCACCGACCTCACCGAGACCGAACTCGACTATCTGGAAGGACATCACGGCTCGGCGCCGGTGCGCGTCGGCAACGCCGCCGCCGAACAGCTCCAACTCGACATCTACGGCGCGCTGATCGACTCGATCTACCTGTACGACAAGTGGGCCAAGCCGATCTCCAGCGACCAGTGGGACGACGTGTGCGAGCTGGTGGACTGGGTGTGCGAGCACTGGGACCAGCCGGACGAGGGCATCTGGGAGACGCGCGGCGGCCGTAAGAACTTCCTCTACTCCCGCCTGATGTGCTGGGTGGCCATCGAGCGGGCCATCCGTATGGCGGGCCGCCGCGGGCTGCCCGCCGATCTGCCGCGCTGGCGGGCGAGCCGGGACACCATCTACCGGCGGATCATGAAGCGGGGCTGGTCCCCGACGCGGCAGGCCTTCGTCCAGCACGAGGACGACGACGTACTGGACGCGGCGGTCCTGATGATGCCGCTGACGAAGTTCATCGCCCCGACCGACCCCAAGTGGCTGTCCACCCTCGACGCCCTCACCCATGACCTGGTCTCGGACTCGCTGGTCTACCGCTACGACCCGATGGCCAGCCCCGACGGTCTGCGCGGCGACGAAGGCACCTTCTCCATCTGCTCGTTCTGGTACGTCGAGGCCATGGTCCACGCCGGCCGTGTCGACGAGGCCCGGCTGGCGTTCGAGAAGATGCTGACGTACGCCAACCATCTGGGCCTGTACGCCGAGGAGATCAGCCACACCGGGGAGCAACAGGGCAACTTCCCGCAGGCGTTCACCCATCTCGCGCTGATCAGCGCGGCGTTCAACCTGGACAAGGCGCTGGGTTGAGCGGCACCACCCCGTTGACGCTCTCCCGGGTGCGGCTGGGCCCGGGTGGACCGATGGGCGCTGTGCGGGTCGCCGGCGGGGTGGTCGTCGCGGTGACGGAGGAGGACCGTCTCGAAGGGCCCGCCGTGGACATGGACGGACGGACCGTGCTGCCGGGTCTGTGGGACGCCCATGTGCATGCCGCGCAGTGCCGACGCCCGCACGCTCCGCGAGATGCCGGTACACGCCACCATGGTGGGCGGACGCTGGACCCACGGGCCCCGGTGAGGTTCCCGGCCCGGAGTCACGCCAGTTCCGACAGTTCCGACAGTTCCGCGATCCTCTTGACACGCGCGACACGGCACGTGCAACCTTTGCGCCATCCTGGATGTCTCGGCCCATATCGGCACCACACATGCTTCGGGGGGACGCGATGAGACGAAGCAGAAGAGCATGGGCGGCCCTCACGATCCTGGTCACCGCGCTGGGCGCCGCCGTCCTCCCCGCCGACGCCGCGCAGGCCACCGTCTGCCCGACCGGCTGGGGCAGCGGCGCCAAGGCGGCGACGCCGAGCACGACGACACCCGTGCGGAACGTCAGGACCGGCCGTCACACGTGCTACGACCGGATGGTGATCGACATCCCCGGTGCGGCCAAGAACCACCTCGGATACTCGGTCCGGTACGTCGACCACCTCCGTCAGGACGGCTCGGGGCGGCTCATCCCCGTCGGCGGCGGAGCGGTCCTCGAAGTCCGGGTGTCGGCGCCCAGCTACGACCCCAGGACGGGAAAGTCCACGTATCCGGCGCGGTCCGGCCGCCCGCTGCCCGGCGTCGACCTGACCGGATACCGCTCCTTCCGGGACACCCGGTTCGGGGCGAGCTTCGAGGGCGACACCCAGCTCGGGCTGGGCGTCCGGACACGGCTGCCGTTCCGGGTCCTGCGGGTGGACGGCCAGGTGATCGTGGACGTGGCCCACACCTGGACCGGCGCACCCTGACGCCCCGGTCGGCCGCCCTCAGTCGTCCGCGACCAGTTCCGCCGGTACGGCGATGACGTCCACCAGCGCTTCGCCGCGCAGGGCGGTCAGGGCCAGGGGGCGGCCGATCGCGTCCTCCAGCATCAGCCGTTGCAGCGCCTGTGCGCTCTCCACCGGCTCGCCGTCGGCGGTGAGCAGCAGGTCGCCGTCGCGCAGGCCCGCCCTTGCGGCGGGGGACGCGGGGACGACCTCGACGACCCGCAGGCCGACGCGGTGGCCGGTGCGGGCCCGGAGCGGCGGGGGCAGCGGGGCGGGGGTGCCGGACACGCCCAGATAGGCGCGGCGGACCCGGCCGGTGGACAGCAGGGCGGCGATGATCTTCCGGCTGGTGTCGTTGACGGGGATGGCGAGTCCGAGGCCGACGTCGGCGATCGCGGTGTTGATGCCGACCACGCTGCCGTCGGCGGTGGCGAGCGCGCCGCCGGAACTTCCGGGGTGAAGGGTGGCGTCGGTCTGGACGACGTCGTCGATGACCCGCGTCGCCCGGCCCGCGCCGGCCGGCAGGGAGCGGCCGAGGGCGCTGACCACTCCGGCGGTGACGCTGCCGACGAGGCCGAGCGGGTTGCCGACCGCGACCACCAGCTGGCCCACCCTGAGCGCGTCGGCCTCGCCGAGCCGGGCCGGGGGCGGGGTCGGCCCGTCGGCGCGGACCACCGCGAGGTCGGAGAGCGGGTCGGCGCCGACGACGTGGAAGGGCGTGGTGGTGCCGTCCGCGAAGGCCGCCGTACCGGCGTCGGAGCCTCCGACGACATGGGCGTTGGTGAGCAGGAAGCCGTCGTCGGTGAAGACGACCGCGGAACCGGTGCCGACCACGAAGCGGCCGCGTGCGCGGCGGTGTGCGACGCTCAGGGCCGCCACCTTGGGGGTGAGTTCGGCGGCGACGGCGGTGATGATCCGGGAGTAGGAGTCGAGCGCGGCCTGCTCCTCGTGGGAGCGGTCGGGCCCGGAAAGTGTCTCGGCCACGAGTCGACCTTTCCGCTTGCCCAAGGGCTTGGATTACATGCTTACACCCTTGCTTCGGCGGGCGGGACCGACTTCGCTGTCGGCTGACCGGGGCCGGACGCGGTCAGTGTGCGCTCGGTCCCGAGGTGCCCGACCGGGTGCGCAGGGTGCCGACCGTCTTGAGGAGGCGGTCTGCGGGGGCACGCAGCTCGGGGTGGGCGTTGACGGTGTTTCTCAGGCCCCGCACCGGTCTGCGCCACAGCCGGTGGGCCGTCGCCACCGGGTGCGGGCGGCTGGCGAAGCCTTCGGCCACGCGCAGCTCGCGGGTCTTGAGCCAGTCCTTGTACTCCTTGTCGCCGCGCCCCAGGTCCATCAGCGTCACGCCGTTGCGGGCGGCCGCCTCGGCGGTGCGCAGATGCATCATCAACCCCGGTGAGTAGTAGTGGAGTTCGGGGTCGTAGGCGGTGAACCAGGCCGCAAGCACGGTGCGCGAGCGCGGGCCGAAGTGCGCGGCGACGGGGCGCTCACCGGCGTAGAGGACGGAGAGGACGCCGGTGAAGTGGTCCTCGCGGACCTGGAAGAGGTGGTTGACCAGGTCGACGATCCAGGGCCGGGAGAAGCGGTCCATCCGGCCGGTTCTGCGGTACTGGGCGGACTTCCACTGCATGAGCCGGCGCAGCATCCGCGGGTCGCGCTCGTCGAACTCGAACCGCACCTCGCCTATGTCACGGCCGAGGCGGCGCTCCTTCTTCAGCGTGGTCTTGGCGAGCCCCGGGTAGGCGCCGCGCAGCCACTGGGCGTAGCCGCTCTCGTCGGGCTTGAGGTCGACGACCGGGGAGGCGAAGGTGCCGGTGACATGTCTGCCGAACGGTTTCTGTTCGGCGACGAGATGGTCGAACTCGAAGATCGACAGCCCGCAGGCCTTCAGCAGTTCCTGGACCTCCCAGGTCACCCCGGGACGGTGTACGAGCGCCTGGCAGTCCGACAGGCCGAGTCCGATGGCCTTGCCCACACCGAACGCGTTGCGCTCGTACGGGAAGAAGCCGACCGGGGTCGTGGCCTCACGCAGGACCGCGACGCGGGTGCCGGCGCGGTACCTGCCGATACCGAGCGCGAACTCCGGTGCCAGGAAAGGGTTGGAGTACTCCGGCGACTCGTCCATCGCACGGTGCCACGCCCCGCGGAGCGAGGCGTCCAGTTCGTCGACTCTGTGGATCGTCACATCCACTTCAGATCAACCGCCCTTCCACAGGCTCCACGCGGAACGCACCGGCCGCGGCGCAGGCCGGAAGGGCGGGTGACTCCCTGCTCATGGATCGCATCGGCGACCGCTCCCCCGTGACGTCCCCCCATGACGCGCTGTCCGCGTCCTACCACTTCTTTGAGTATCAGCCGATTCGGCGCTGTGTACACGGTCGTTCCGCGATTGACCCCTCAGGTTCCGAACTGTCCGGCAGGGATCAAACGTCGCGAAACAGTACGCATGTTGTCAAGAGTGCCTACGGCAACGATAGTCGGCGACGAGCCACTCCCGGTGGCGTTTCAGAACGCCACCGACCGCTCGGTGGCATCGCGCCTCGTCAGTCGTGCGGGGCCTGGCCGCTCACCCGGTGGTCCGCGTGGCTGAGCGCCTCCAGGACCAGGCGGCGCAGATGTCCGTCGCTCAGGCGGTAGTGGATGTGGCGGCCCTCCCGGCGCGTGTCCACGAGTCCGGCCAGCCGCAGCTTGGCGAGATGCTGGCTGACCGCCGTGCGCGAGGCGTCGGTGCGCTCGGTCAGCGAGCCGACGTCCGACTCGCCCTGCGCCAGCAGCCACAGCAGATGGAGCCGGGTGACGTCGGAGAGCATCGCGAACACGCCGGTCGCCTCGGCCAGTCGGGCGCTGTCCGGGGCTCGTAGATGCGCACTCGGTGCAGGTGACATGGGGTCGCGTCCGGACATGGGAACAGCGTAGAGGCAGTGCGGCCCGGTGGACGCACAGGGAGCGGACGCACGGGCAGGGGAAGGTAATCCAGCCATCATGTGCACAGATGCGCACATGATGGTTACACTCGTCCTCAGGAACCGCCGGCACACGCCCCCGCGCCCAGGAGCCGCCGCATGCTCGCCGTCCTGCGCAACCGCGCCTACCGCCACCTCTTCGCCGCCCAGGTCATCGCCCTCGTCGGCACCGGCCTCGCGACGGTGGCCCTGGGGCTGCTGGCGTACGACATCGCGGGCGCCGACGCCGGTTCGGTGCTCGGCACCGCGCTCGCGATCAAGATGGCGGCCTACGTCCTGATCGCCCCGGCGATCGGCGCGCTCGGCGGCCGGCTCCCGCGCCGCACCCTGATGGTGGCCGCCGATCTGACCCGCGCCGGGGTGGCGTCGATGCTGCCGTTCGTGGACCAGGTGTGGCAGGTGTACGTGCTGGTGTTCCTCCTCCAGTCCGCCTCGGCCGCGTTCACACCGACCTTCCAGGCCGTGATTCCCGAGGTGCTGCCCGACGAGCGCGACTACACGCGGGCCCTTTCCATGTCGCGGCTCGCCTACGACCTGGAGAGCCTGTTCTCGCCCGCCCTGGCCGCGGCCCTGCTGTCCGTCATCACCTACAACTGGCTGTTCAGCGGCACGGTGTTGGGCTTCCTCGCCTCGGCGACCCTGGTCGTCTCCGTCCTGCTGCCCAGCCGGACGGCCTCCCCCGCCCCGCGCGCCGGGGCGACGGCCGGCACCCGCCTCTTCTTCACCGACCCTCGACTGCGCGCCCTGCTCGCCCTCAACCTCGCGGTCGCCGCCGCGAGCGCGATGGTCACGGTCAACTCCGTCGTCTACGTCCGCCACTTCCTCGGTCTGTCGGCGGACGCGGTGCCCCTCGCGCTCGGCGCGTACGGCGCCGGTTCGATGACCGTGGCCCTCGTTCTGCCCCGGGTGCTGGAGAGGGTTCCCGACCGGACCGTGATGCTGCGCGGTGCCCTCCTGCTCGGCGCCGTCTTCGCCTCCCTCGCCGCCATCACGGCCACGCGGCAAGGGAGTTGGCGGTGGCCGGCCCTGCTGCTGGTCTGGGCGGCGTTCGGTGCCGCATGCTCCATGGTGCTCACCCCCACCGGACGTCTGATCCGCCGATCGGCACCTCCCGGGGAACGTACGGCGGCCTTCGCCGCCCAGTTCTCCCTCTCCCACGGCTGCTGGCTGCTGACGTACCCGCTGGCGGGCTGGCTCGGCGCGGAGGCCGGACTCCAGACGGCCGTAGCCACCCTCGGCACGATCGCCCTGGCCGCTGGGGTGGCGGCGGTACGACTGTGGCCGGCCCGGGAGCCGGCCATGCCCGTCGACCGCGACCGAATCCACCCCGAACCCTCACACCCCTCCCCCACCCGACCGCCCCACACCCTCACGACATCGGCCTGACGCGGCCGGGGGGTGTGGTGCCGGGGGTCTCCGGGGGTCTCCTACGGGGCGGAGTCCTCCTTGCCGGGGGACGCCGCGTAGGCCTGGGTGGGCGTCATCGGTACGCCGTTGATCTCCACCGTCTTGTAGGGGCTGACCTTGGCGCAGGACTTGGCGTTGTCGGCGGTCTGGGCGTGGGCGTCGGAGACGGCAGCGTGGGTGTCGGCGGGGGCGGCCGAGGAGGAGCTGAAGGTCGTGCCGGTGGTCCAGTCGCTGCCGATGACCAGGACCACTCCGGCCGCGCCGCCCTGGGTGAGGTGCGAGGTGGGCAGCCCGAGGGCGGAGGCGAGCGTCTGGGCCTCGGGCTTCTCACCGGGGCCGTAGGTGATCGTCGTCTTCGACGACTGCTCGGGGGCGTTGCCCGTGCTGGTGCCGGAGCCGAAGCCCTTGGCGATGAGCGCGTCGGCGATCACCGAGGCGCGGCCGCTGGTGGTGGTGCCGTTCTCGACCCGCACGGTGACGTCGGAGGCCGGCACGGTGACCGCCGCGGACGCGGAGGGTGAGGCGGACACCTTCTTCTTGCCCTCGCCGCTCAGGGACTGGTCGTTGATGATGGCCGCGAAGAGCGACCTCGCGCCGGCCGCGGGGACGACCCGGTTGGCGTTGGTCGGGTCGGCGCCCGTCTGCATGGTGGTGAACGTCATGTGCTTGGAGGGGACCTTGTTCAGGTCGGTCGCCAGGTCGACCAGCCTGCTGACGCTGCCCAGGCCGTCGTCGACGGTCAGCGCCTTGGTGGCCGCGTCGGCGAGCGAGAGCACCTTGGCCGGGTTGGCCAGCGTGCCCGCGCTCTCGAACTTCCGGATCATCGCGGACAGGAAGAGATGCTGGGAGACGGTGCGGCCGAGGTCGCTGCCGTCGCCGAAGCCGTGCCGGGAGCGGACGAACTCCAGCGCCGCGTCGCCCTTGAGGGTGTGGTTGCCCTTGGCCAGCTTCAGGTGGGAGTAGGTGTCGTAGACGTTGTCGCTGACGCAGACCGAGACGCCGCCCACCGCGTCGGACATCTTCACCACTCCGGAGAAGTCGAGCATCACGAAGTGGTCGATGGGTATGCCGGTGAGCTGGTGGACCGTCTTCACCTGGCACGCCGGGCCGTACTGGAGCGCGCTGTTGATCTGCCCGTAGTAGCCGGGCGTCGCCTGGGAGCTGTCGGGGTCCTGGCAGGCGGGCACGTTGGTCATGGTGTCGCGGGGGATGCTCATGACCGTGGCGTTGGAGCGGTCGGCGGAGACATGCACCACCATCTCCACGTCCGCGTTGTGCCCGACGGTCGAACTCGCCGAGCCGCAGCCGCCGCCCAGCTTGCAGTCGGCCGCGTTGTTCCGGCCGTCCGAGCCGATGACGAGGACGTTGATCGGGGTCCGCCCGAAGGCGTCCGCCTTCTCCTTGCCGCCGGCGCCGTCGTCGATCGCGACGCTCTTGATGTTGCCGTTGAGGTGCTCGTAGAGCCAGGCCCCGGCCCCCGCGGTGACCAGGATCATCCCCGACACCGTGAACAGGGCTATGCGGACCAGGCGCTTGCGCCGGGTGACGGGCTTGGCGCGGCGGCCCGACCGGCGTCCCCGGGACTGGGCGGCGCGCCGGGCGGCGGCGCGGCCTTCGTACACCTGGCCGGACGGCGCGTCGTCGAGCTCGCGCTGACGCGGAACACCGGCCGAGCGGCTACGTGTGGCCGCACGGCCGTGGGCATCGCCCCAGGGGTCGCTCAACTCCCACTCCCTACGCTCGCGCAGACGCCAACCACCGACGCGAGAGCCGGGCGGTGGTCGACCGCCCCGCACGTCAGGGCGCACCCCACGGGTTGGATGATTGCGCAATATAGCAACCGTTGCTGAGCCCGCCGGTGTGCGCCGTCACATCCGCGGCCACGGATTCGGCAGCGCGAGGAGAACGGCGGACGGCGGCTCTACGCTGCATCACCGTGCGGTTTCTCTCCGTGTCCGGGCGCCGCCCGGCTCACAGGGGTGTGGTGTCGGTGGGTGCGAACGGCGCTCCGTGCCCCGGTACGATCAGTGCCGGTTCCAGTGCGAGCACCCGCTGCCTGGCCGCGCGCAGCTGCTCGCGGTCGGGGGCGAAGGGGTCGTCGGCCGGCCCTTCGGCGCCCCACCACAGATGGGTGAGCACGACCAGGCCCTGGCCGGTGGTCGCGAGGGTGCTGATGTCGTCGGCGGTGTGTCCCGGCGTCTTGATCAGCCGGATGGAGGGAGCGAGCTGGTAGCCGTCGGCATCGCGGTCCTCCCAGACGTCGTCGCGGTAGATGGCCATGTGGTCGTGGAAGCGGGCCTCGGGGAAGAGCGCCGCGTTGAGCGTGTGGTCGGGGTGGTGGTGGCTGAACACCACATCGGTGACCTGCTCCGGCGCCAGCCCCGCGGCCGCGAGCGGGTCGAGGATGAGCCGCCGGTCGGCCACCATGCCCGGGTCCACCACGGCGACCGTGTCGCCGTCGCGCAGGAGGGTCACCGTGCCGGCGACTCGGTCGTGGGCGTATCCGGTGGTCAGGACCTCGAATGTGGCTGTCATGACATGATCGTAGAGCTGTGGGTCCCGCATGTGGGCGAGCAATGCCGTGCTGGTGGCGGACCTTCGGTCGGGGCTGCTTTCGCCGCGCTGCCGGGCCTGTCGCGGCTCGGCGCCGGGCACCGTCCAGGAGCCGCCCGTGACCTGGTAGGCCCCTGGGAGCCTCAACTGGCTTATTCCTGGCGGGCGTTGACACTCCGACCGATCCGCGCGACGGTGAGGTCCCGTTTCCGTGCCCGCCCGGAGGTCCGCCATGGCTCCGCCGTCAGCACCCTCGTCCGACACTCGCCTCGTCGAACGCCTGCGCGCCCTCGGTCCGTTCCTCCGCGAGCGGGCACTGCGCACCGAGCAGGAGCGGCGGGTGCCGGACGAGGTCGTCGCCGCGCTGACGGAGGCCGGGCTCTACCGGATGAACGTGCCCCGGCGGTACGGCGGTTACCAGACGCCGCCGCACACGCAGGTCGACGCCATCGCCGAGGTCGCGGCCGCGTGCGGCTCGACCGCCTTCGCCACGATGATCCAGGCGGGCTGCGCCTTCATCGCGGCGCTCTTCCCCGACGAGGCCCAGGACGAGATCTTCACCAGCCCGGACATACGGGTCGGCGGCACCCTCGTCCCCGATGCCACGGCGGTCGCCACGGGCGACGGCTATGTCGTCAACGGCGCCTCGGGGTTCGCCACCGGCTGCCGGCACGCCGACTGGCATCTGCTGACCGCCCGCGTCGAATCGGGGGACGGGCCGCCCGAGGTGCTGTGGACGGCCGTGCCGATGGCGGAGCTGGAGATCCTCGACGACTGGTACGTCACCGGGCTGGCCGGCACCGGCAGCAACAGCGTGGTCGCCCGGGACGTGGTCGTGCCGGCCCACCGGGTGCTGCCGGTGGGGCCGTTGCTCGGCGGCGCGTTCCCCTCGAAGGCCAACGCGGACGACCCGTTCTACCGGATGCCGGTCCTGCTGATGTTCTGCGCGTGGGCTGCGCCGAACGCCCTCGGTCTGGCACGGGGCGCGCTGGCCGACTTCACCGAGCGCATCCATCGGCGGGGGATCACGTACACCTTCCACCGGCGGCAGAACGAGGCGACGGTCACCCATCTCCAGATCGCCGAGGCCGCGTTGAAACTCTCCTCCGCCGAGCTGCTGACCAGGGATTTCGTCGCCCGGATCGAGGCGGGCGAGCCGTATTCGCAAGAGGAGCGGGCCCGGATCCGGGCACAGAGCGGCTATGTGGCGCGGCTGTGCAAGGAGGTGGTCGATCTCGTCGCCTCCGCCTCCGGTGCGTCGTCGCTGCACCGGGAGGACCCCGTGCAGCGCGCGGTGCGTGATGTGCAGGCGCTGAACCTGCACTCCTTCGTCAACCCGGCGACCAACCTGGAGATCTACGGCCGGGTCCTGTCGGGTCTGGACCCGGGCACCCCGTTCCTCTGAGCCGCTCGGCCCTACGGCCACCCCGCGCCCGGCACCTCCACCGGCACCGTGAGCACCTGGCCGCTGCCGGGTGTCACCAGCTCGGCGTCCGTCATGCCCTGCCAGCGGGCCGCCGTGATGAACAGCGTCCTGCCGTCGCTTCCGCCGAGCACGCAGGCGAACGCCCCTCGGTCCAGCGGCACCGTCCGCAGTTCGGTGCCGCCCTCCGCGACGCGTACACAGCGGCGATGGGGGACGTCGGCGTACCAGACGGCGTTCTCCGCGTCGAGGCAGATGCCGTCCGGGGTGCCCTCGCCCAGGTCGGCCCAGATCCGCCGGTCCGACAGGGTGCCGTCGGCCGCGACGGCGAAGGCGAGGAGCCGGTGGCGGTAGGAGTCGGCCACGACCAGGGTGGAGTTGTCGGCGGTCACCGCCATACCGTTGGGGAAGGCGATGTCGTCGGCCACCTCGCACACCGAGCCGTCGGGGGTGACCAGGTGCACGGTGCCGGGTTTGACGTCCTCCCCCGCCATCGGGTCGAAGCCGGCCCGGTTGACGTACACGTTGCCGCGGCCGTCCGCGACGATGTCGTTCCAGCCCGGGATGCCGAGGTCGGCGTGGGTCGTCAGACGGCCGTCGGGTTCGCGGCGCAGCAGCAGGCCGTCGGCCGAGGAGACGATCAGCTGTCGGCCGTCGGGCAGCCAGGCGGTGCACAGCGGGAGTGCCGCCACCCGTGCGACGACCTCCTGGCGCCCGGCCGGGTCGACGGCGACGACCTCGCCGGCGGACCAGTCCGAGAAGTACAGCCGCCCGCCGTGCCAGCGGGGCGACTCCACCAAGCCACGGCCGCTGAGCAGCGTGGATACACCGGTCATCGTCATCACAGCCCTTCCGTCGCGCCGGTCCCCCAGCATCTGGCCCTCCAGCATCTGGCCCTCCAGCATCTACACGAACGCGGAGCGGGAAAATCGACGACGCGGCCGGGCGAATCGGTTGATCATGTGGGGATGGAGTCCCACTTCACCGGTATCGCCGGGCTCACGCGGGTCCCGTCCGCCGTCGTCGTGATCGACGTCCTCCGCGCGTTCACCACGGCGTCCTGGGCGTTCGCCGGAGGGGCCGACAGCATCCTGCCGGCCGCATCGGCCGAGGAGGCCCGTGAACTCAAGGCCCGTCGCCCCGAGTTGATCACGCTCAAGGACGGGCCGCCCGCGCCCGGCTTCGACATGGTCAACTCGCCCGCGCTGCTGCGCTCCCACGACCTCACCGGCCGTGTGCTGGTGCAGAAGACCACGAACGGAACGGTCGGCGCGCTCGCCGCCAGGACCGCGCCGCTGCTGCTGTGCGCCGGCTTCACCGTCGCCTCCGCGACCGCCGGGCTACTGCGTGCCGAGCGGGTCCAGGAGGTGACCTTCGTGGTCACCGGTGGGGGCGGGCATGCCGAGGAGGACCTCGCCTGCGCCGAGTACATCGCCGAGCTGGCTGCCGGTCGTACGACGAGTGCGGAGCCGTACCTCAGGCGTGCGGCGCGGTCGTCGGCTGCCGCCGACATCGCGGAGGGGGTCCGCCGTGGCCACCGGGGCGTTCACGCGGAGGACGTCCGGCTGTGCCTGGAGGCGGACCGCTTTCCCTTCGCCATGGTGGCCGCACCGGAGCGCGGGCACATGACCCTGCGGCCCCGCCCGGTCCCCGGGGGGGTGAGGGTCAGGACGGCTCCACGGCCCGTACCCGGGCCAGCACCTCGCGGATCATGTCGGCGCTGATGGTGAAGTGCTCACGGGCGATCTCCTCCGCCAGCTCGGGCTCTCCGGCCGCGATGGCCTCGTAGAGCGCCTTGTGGTCGTGGCTCGCCCGGTGGAAGTGGGTGCGCTCGCCCTTGCCCCAGGGCTCGACCGGGAAGCCGAGGCTGATGCGGGCCAGCAGGTCGCGGCTGAGCATGACGATCTGCGGGTTCCCGGTGGCCGCGCGGACGGCGTCGTGGAAGGCGCTGTCCGCGCTCTGCTCGTCGCGCGGGGTGCGAGCGGACAGATGCGCCGTCAGGGCGTCCCGCATGGGGTCGAGGTCCTCGGGGCGCCGGCGCCGGGCCGCCGTCGCGGCCACCATGCCCTCCACCAGTTCGCGCAGGTCGAAGAGCTGCTCGAACTCCTCCCAGCGGGGCACCAGGGTGTGCCGGACCGCGGCCGCGGTGGACTCGGTCCAGCTCTCACGGACGTAGGCCCCGCCGTTGCGGCCGCGCCGGATCTCCACGACGCCGACGGCCTGGAGCCGGGCGATCGCCTCGCGCACGGTGGGCCGGCTGACCCGCAGCAGCCCGATCAACTCCCGCTCGACGGGCAGCCGTTCGCCCGGCAGGAAGTCGCCGACGGCGATCGCGGTGAGCAGCCGGTCGGCGACCTCGTCGACGGCGGACGCGACGCGCACCGGGCGCAGTTCGGGTGAGGGCGCCCCACCGAGGAGGACACGGTCGAGCACCCGGGAGAACTCGCCCCCGGGTTCGCTCGCCTCAGGTTCGGATGACAGCTGGCTCCTCCTCGGTCGCCGGTTCTGTTAACGCGTGCGGGCCGCGTTAACTCGCCGTTACGTCTTCTTCTCGCGCCGCCAAAAGGTCTTGTGCGCTGACCATTTACCCAATCACCATCTCATCCATCCCGTCACACCCAACTCGTTTCGGACCGCGGCCGGATCCCCACGGCCGGTCTGGGAGGCATCTTCGTGGCGATCCCCGAACCGAACCACACCGGAACCGTCGACTTCAACGGCCATTCCACCTGGTACCGGATCACGGGCGAGCCGGGCAGAACACCCCTGGTGGTGCTGCACGGCGGCCCCGGCGCCGGTCACCACTACACGCTCAGCATCGCGGGCATCGCCCGGCAGGGCCGACAGGTGGTGCACTACGACCAGCTGGGCACCGGGCTGTCCACCCATCTGCCCGACCGGGGCGCCGACTTCTGGACCGTCCAGCTCTTCCTCGACGAACTCGACACCCTGCTCACGGAGTTGGGCATCGCCGACGGCTACCACCTGCTCGGCCAGTCCTGGGGCGGCATGCTCGCCGCCGAGCACGCGGTACGCCGTCCGGCCGGGCTGCGCGGGCTGGTGATCGCCAACTCCCCGGCGTCCATGGAGCTCTGGCTGGAGGCGGCGGCCGAACTGCGGGCGGCGCTGCCGCCGGAGGTCCAGCGGACCCTGCTCGCCCATGAGGCCGCCGGCACCACCGACCACCCCGACTACCGCGCCGCCGAGCAGGTCTTCAACGACCGCCATGTGTGCCGTGTGACCCCCAACCCGCCGGAAGTGCAGGCGACTTGGGACAACATCGCGGCGGACCCGACCGTCTACCACACCATGAACGGGCCGAACGAGTTCCATGTCGTCGGCACGCTCAAGGACTGGTCCGTCATCGACCGGCTGCATCTGGTCGAGGCGCCGACCCTGCTGGTGTCCGGCCGGTACGACGAGGCGACTCCCGAGACCCTCAAGCCCTTCGCCGACCACATCCCCGACGTGCGCTGGCACATGTTCGAGCACTCCAGCCATATGCCGCACGTCGAGGAGGAGGAGCTCTACCTCCGGGTCGTGGGCGAATTCCTCGACTCCACCGACTGATCCCGGGAGTTCCCTGTCATGTACCGCAACGCCGGACGGGGCGCGCTGGCCGCGGCCACCGTCGCCTTGGCCCTCACGACCGCCGCGTGTTCCTCCTCCGGCTCGGGCTCCTCCTCGGATCCGGGCACCTCCGCGTCCGGCTCCTCCGCCTTCCAGGCGCAGCACAAGGGCGGCACCCTCAAGCTGGTGGCCCACGCGGCCGCGGGCAGCTTCGACCCGCAGGTCAACTACACGCTCCAGTACTGGCAGCTCTACCAGACGTTGTACGACGGGCTGCTCTCCTTCAAGAAGGTCGGCGGCCAGGAGTCGTGTACACCGTCGGCTGGCAGATCGCCGAACAGATCCGCGCCCACGAGCGGGTCTCCCGCAAGGAGGCGCGGGCCCGTGCCGTCCGGCTGCTCTCCGACGTCGGCATCCCCGACGCGGCCTCGCGGGTCGACGCCTACCCGCACGAGTTCTCCGGCGGTATGCGCCAGCGCGCGGTCATCGCGATGGCGCTCTCCTGCGACCCGGCCCTGCTGATCGCCGACGAGCCGACCACCGCGCTGGACGTCACCGTGCAGGCGCAGATCCTGGATCTGATGCGGGAGTTGAACGCGCGCGGCTCGGCGGTCGTGCTCATCACCCACGACATGGGCGTCATCTCGCAGATCGCGGACCGGGTGCTGGTCATGTACGGCGGCCGGGCGGCCGAGGAGGGGCCTCGCCGGTCCGTGTTCCACGGCCCGCGGCACCCCTACACCTGGGGCCTGCTCGACTCGGTGCCCCGCGTCGGCGGACCCCGGCTGCGGCGGCTGCCCACCATCGCGGGCATGCCGGTCGCCCCCGGGAGCCTGCCGGAGGGCTGCGCCTTCGCCCCGCGCTGCCGGCTGCGGCACGAGCGGTGCGAGGAGCTGCCCGTGCTGTCCGCGGGCACCGCCGACGCAGCGCACCGGGACGCCTGCTGGCTGCCCACCGACCAGCGCACGGCGCTGCGGCTGACGACACGCACGGCGGACTCGGAGGTGGCCTCGTGACGGCACAGGACATCGCGGCGGTGGACCCGGAGGCACGGCCGGGCGGTGAGGTGCTCCTGCGGGCCACCGACGTCACCAAGCACTACCCCCTGCGGGCCCAGGGGCTCTCCCGGCGCCACCGGGTCCTGCGCGCCGTGGACGGCGTGTCACTGGAGGTGCGTACGGGGGAGACGGTCGGCATCGTCGGCGAGTCCGGCTGCGGGAAGTCCACCCTCGGCCGCTGTCTCGTCCGGCTCACCGAACTCACCGGCGGCCGCGTCGAGTTCGACGGCCGGGACATCTCGGCGCTGTCCGCGCGCCGGCTGAGGCCGATCCGTCCCGGTATGCAGCTGGTCTTCCAGGACCCGCAGGCCTCCCTCAACCCCCGCCGCCGCGCCGGGGACATCGTGGCGGAGCCGCTGCTGGTGCACCGTTACGGCGACGCGGCCGCGGTCCGCCGCCGGGTCGCCGAGCTCTTCGACGTCGTAGGCCTGTCGACGGCCCATCTGGAGCGGTATCCGCACGAGTTCTCCGGAGGGCAGCGTCAACGCATCGGTATCGCACGGGCGTTGGCCACCGACCCCAGGCTGGTCGTCGCCGACGAGCCCGTGTCGGCGCTCGACGTGTCGATCCAGGCGCAGGTGCTGAACCTCTTCGCCGATCTGCAGGAGGAGTTGGGGCTCACCTATGTGTTCATCGCGCACGACCTCGGGGTGGTGCGTCATGTCTCGGACCGGATCGCGGTGATGTATCTCGGCGAGATCGTGGAACTCGCCGGGACGGAGGAGTTGTACGGCTCCCCCGCCCACCCCTACACCCAGGCGCTGTTGTCCGCGGTGCCCGACATCGACGACGGGTCGCTCACGGATCGGGCGCCGGTGCGGGAGCGCATCGTGCTCACCGGGGAGGTGCCCAACCCGGTGGACAGGCCGACGGGTTGCCCGTTCCGCACCCGCTGTCCGTACGCCCGGGAGCGGTGCGCCCTGGAACGCCCCCCGCTGACCCGGACCGCGTCGGGCCGCGAGGTCGCCTGTCACTACCCGCTGGCCGAATGACCGGCACCGCGCCGGCCGGCTCGCCCTCGTCCGCTCCGCCGCGTCGTCCTC
>Ga0182007_10000761_pt1 | contig 18052 bp, 18 predicted proteins | sample Sormic07211113_1_FD_123023 | JGI IMG/M metagenome (GOLD analysis project Ga0182007, IMG submission 123023) | Rhizosphere microbial communities from Sorghum bicolor, Mead, Nebraska, USA - 072115-113_1 MetaG | ecosystem: Host-associated > Plants > Roots > Rhizosphere | place: USA: Nebraska... | reverse complement strand
CGTCGATGCCAAGGCCAGGCTCGGCGTCGATGCCGAGCTGATCCTGTGCTTCCTGCGCCACCTCAGCGAGGAGGATGCCTTCGCCACGCTGGAGCAGGCGCTGCCGTTTCGCGACCGCTTCATTGGCGTCGGCCTCGATTCGAGCGAGCTCGGCCATCCGCCCGAGAAGTTCGCCCGCGTGTTCGCCCGCTGCCGCGAACTCGGCTTCCACCTGGTCGCCCATGCGGGCGAGGAGGGGCCGCCGGCCTATGTCTGGAGCGCGCTCGACGTGCTCAAGGTCGAGCGCATCGACCATGGCGTGCAGAGCACCAAGGACGCCGCGCTCATGAAGCGGCTGGCCGCGGACCGCATTCCGCTGACCGTCTGCCCGCTGTCGAACCTCAAGCTGTGCGTGTTCCCCGACCTCGGGCAGCACAACCTGCGCGCGCTGCTCGATGGCGGCCTGGTGGCGACGGTGAATTCCGACGACCCGGCCTACTTCGGCGGCTACATGAACCAGAACTTCACCGAGACCTTCGCCGCCACCGGGCTCACGGCGCAGCACGCCTGGCAGCTGGCGGCCAACAGCTTCGAGGGCAGCTTCGTCGATGCCGCGGCCAAGCGCGCCTATGTCGACCGGCTCAACGCGGCCTTCGACGCCTTCGCCTGAACCGCATCCGCAGGCGCCGAGAGCAGCGGCAGGGCGGCGGCCGCGCAGGCCGCGGCCGCCAGCCACACCAGCGGCCAGCCCTGCAGGGCCAACAGGTGAGGAATGCCGAGCGGCGTCGCGAAGCACACCATGAACACGCTGGTGTTCGCCATGCCCAGTGCGGTGCCGGCCCGGGCCGCGCCTGCGCGGGTGGCCAGCTCGGTGTAGGCGACGCCGTGCCAGGCCGAGACGCAGAGGCCGCTCACGGCCAGCAGCCCGATCAGCAGCGCGCGCAGCGGAGCCGAAGCACCGGTCGCCGCGTCGCCCGCCAGGGCCAGCGCCGCCAGTGCCGCGAACAGCAGCATGCTGAGCAGGCTGCAGGCGCGCAGGTAGGCCGGCCGGTTCCGGCGGCGATCGGTCCAGCGCCCGCTCCAGACCCGCATCGCCATCGCCCCGACCTGCATCGCCGTCATCGCGGCGGCGATGACGCCCAGCCCGGCGTGGCCGAAGTCGTGCAGGAAGACGGTGCCGAAGGACAGCACCGCGAACTGCGGCGCGCACAGGATGCCGATGCCCGCCGCGAGGCGCCAGACGCGGGCGTCGCGCAACGGGCCGTCCCGGCGCTGCGCGGCCCGCGCCGCGGCCGGAAAGGGCGCGAGCGGCGCCGCGGGTTCGTGCACCCAGGCCCAGGCCAGCAGGGCGCTGAGCGCGCACAGTGCGGCCAGTACGCCGTACATCGCCGCAAAGCCGAAGCGCGATGCGACCGCCGGCAGCAGCATGGCGCCGACCGCGCCGCCGAGCGGCACGGCGGTCTGCCGGATGCTCATCGCCAGGCCGCGCTCGCCGTCGGCGAACCAGCCCATCACGGCCCGGCCGCTGGCGCCGTTGACGCTGCCACCCAGCAGGCCGACTCCGAGCAGGCCGGCACCGAGCCAGCCCAGGCCGGGCACGTGCTGCGGCGTCGGCGCTGCCAGCAGCGCCATTGCGAGCAGCGCCAGGGCGGTGGCGCCGAGGCCGGTCAGCAGCACCGGCCGGTCGCCCCAGCGGTCGGTCAGCAGGCCCCACGGCAGTTCGCTCACGGCGATGCCGAGGCCCATCAGCCCGAGCACCAGGCCCAGGGTGGCGTTGTCGAGCCGATAGCCCGATCGCATCAGCACGGCGGTCATCGGGATGCCGCTGAAAGCGACCGAGAACGCCGCGTTGGCGGCGACGCCTGCGGCGAGCACCTTCCAGCGGTGCGACGAGGTGGCGGGGAGCGAGGGGCCTTGCATCATGCGGCGCAGTGTCCGCTTGTGCCAAGCTTTTGAAAATCAGAAAATAATCAACCATCCGTCCACAAAAACGGGATGATTGACCATGACCCACGTGTTGTTCGACCTCGACGTTCTTCGCAGCTTCTCGACCGGCGTGGCCCTCGGCAGCTACGCCCGGGCGGCCGACAAGCTCGGGCGCTCGACCTCGGCGGTGAGTGCCCAGCTCAAGAAGCTCGAAAGCCAGGCCGGCACGCCGCTGCTGCGCAAGGCCGGGCGCGGCCTCGAGCTCACCGACGCCGGCCAGACCCTGCTGGCCTATGCCCATCGCCTGCTCGAGATCAACGACGAGGCGGCGGCCGCGATGCGCGGCGCCGACCTCGAAGGCTGGGTCCGGCTCGGCCTGCAGGAAGACCTGGGCGAAAGCCTGCTGCCCGGCGTGCTCGGCCGCTTCGCGCGCGCGCATCCCAGGGTTCGCGTCGAGGCCTGCGTGGCGCGCAGCGCCGAACTGCGCGAGCGGCTGGCGCTGGGCCAGCTCGACCTGGCCCTGACCTGGGAAGTCGCGGGCAGCGCACCACTGGACCATGCCGAGCACCTCGTGCGCCTGCCGCTGCAATGGATCGCACCCGCCGCGCCCGCGGCACTGGACACTGCGTGGTGGTCCGAGCTGCAGCGCGCCGGGCCGCGCAAGTCGCGCGAGCCGCTGCCGCTGGTGATGGTCGACGCCCCATGCCCGCTGCGCGAGATCGTCACCACGGTGCTCGACCGCGCGGACATTCCCTGGCGCCATGTCTTCACCAGTGCCAGCCTGGCGGCGCTGTGGGCCGCGACCTCGGCCGGGCTTGGCCTGTCGGCACGCCCCGCCTTCGGGCTGCCGCCGCACGTGCGCGTGCTCGACCGCACCGGCACCGGCCTGCCGGCGCTGCCGCAGATCGCGCTCTCGATGGCCCGCGCGCAGGCCGAGCCCGAAGCGCCGGTGGCCCGGCTGGCCGATTTGATGCGCGAGGCGGTGCGCGACAGCGCGACCGGTCGTTGAGCGACGGCGGTCCGTTAAAATGGGCACCGGCGCCGCTGCCCCGCGGCGCCTTTTCCATTCCGGGGCCATGTAGAGGACTACCATGTATAAAAACCTCGCAGCCGCGCTCGCGGCCGCTTGTTTCTTTCTTCCAGCTTTTTCCCAACCCGCGCCGAAGGCCGATCCGCTGAAGATCGGCTTCGTCTATGTCGCCCCGGTCACCGATGCCGGCTGGGTGCGCCAGCACGAAAACGGACGCAAGGCCGTCGAGGCCGCGCTGGCCGGCAAGGTCAAGACCACCTACGTCGAGAACGTGGCCGAGGGCGCCGATGCCGAGCGCGTGATCCGCGACCTCGCCCAGCAGGGCAACAAGCTGATCTTCACGTCGAGCTTCGGCTACATGGAGCCGACGCTGAAGGTGGCGCGCGACTTTCCGGACGTGAAGTTCGAATCGATCACCGGCTACAAGACGGCACCCAACGTCGCGACCGCCAATGCGCGCTACTACGAGGGCCGCTATCTCGCCGGTGTCGCGGCCGGCCGCATGACGAAGACCAACGTCGCGGGCTACGTGGCGGGCTTCCCGATCCCCGAGGTGCTGCAGGGCATCAACGCCTTCACGCTGGGCATGCGTTCGGTCAACCCGCAGGCGCGGGTCAAGGTGGTGTGGCTGGACGTCTGGTTCGACCCGCCGAAGGAGCGCGAGGCGGCGATGGCCCTGTTCAACCAGGACGTCGACGTGATCGCCTTCCACACCGGCTCGACCGCCGTGATGACCGCGGCGCAGGAGCGCGGCAAGCTGGCCGTCGCCTACCACTCCGACATGCGCAAGGTCGCGCCCGACGCCCAGGTCGTCGCGGTCACGCACCAGTGGGGCGACTACTACACGCAGCGCGCCCGTGCCGTGCTCGACGGCAGCTGGAAAAGCGGCAACGTCTGGGGTGGCGTCAAGGAGGGCATGATCCGGGTCGGCGATTTCGGCTCCAAGGTGCCGAAGGCCGTGCAGGACGAAGTGTTGGCGCGCCAGCAGGACATCGCCGCCGGCAAGCTGAAGCCCTTCCAGGCCGTGGCCGCCGATGTGCGCGACAACGAGGGCCGGGTCGTCATCGCCAAGGGGCAGGGCCTGGACGACGAGCAGATCCTCCACATGAACTGGCTGGTCGAGGGCGTGCAGGGGCGGGTCGCGCGCAAGGCGCCCTGAGCGCGATCAGCCCAGCCGCTCGACCACGAAATCCACGAAGCTGCGCAGCTTGGCGCTGGGGCGGGCCTCCGGCAGCCTCACGATGTGGACATCGCGCGCCGGCAGGTCCCAGTCCGCCAGCAGGCGCACCACCTGGCCGGCGTCGAGCGCGGGAGTGAGCAGGGGGTCCGCCTGCACGATGACGCCCACACCGGCGAGGGCGGCCGTGAGCAGGGCCTGGCCATTGTTGGTCACCAGAGGGCCGCGCACCGGGACACGGACGGTCTCCGCGCCGCGCGTGAAACGCCATGAGTGGTTCGGCCCCCATGCTGCGAAGGCCAGCAGCGGCAACGCTTCGAGGTCCGAGGGATGCGCCGGCATGCCGTGGCGGGCGACGAAGGCCGGGCTGGCGACCGCGAACATGGGCGAGCGCGCCAGGGGTCGCGCGATCAGCCGGTCTTCGACCGCAGCCCCGGAGCGGATCCCGCAGTCGAAGCCTTCCTCGGCCAGGTCGACCACGCGGTCGTTGAGGTTCAGCTCGACCTGGACCTGCGGATGGGCGGCCATGTACCGGGCGATCACCGGCATCAGCCGGTGCGCGCCGTAGGCGACCGGTGCGGTCACGCGCAACGTGCCTTGCGGCAGCGCCCGCAACGACTCCGCCACGCCATCCGCCGTGCGCACGCTGGCGAGCACGTCACGGCAGCGTTCCAGGTAGGCGGCACCGATTTCCGTGAGCGCGTGGCGGCGCGTGGTGCGTTCGAGCAGGCGCGCGCCCAAAGCCTTTTCGAGCCCGCGGATGTGCTTGCCGACCATCACGGCCGACAGCTCCAGGGCCTCCGCCGCCTTGGCGAAGCTGCCGGCGTCGATGGCGGCGACGAAGAATTCCATGGCGCGAAGCTTGTCCATATTGCTAACTATTTATTCTGAATCCAAGAAGAGATTGTGTATTTATTGAATGAAAGGTTCGCAAAAGAATAGCGACTCTTTTTCAACCGCATGGATCCCCTCATGAAAATTCTTCTCGTCGGCGCCAGCGGCGTGCTCGGCCGTGCCGTGGCCGCCGTGCTGGCCGACATGCAGTCCTCGGATTTCGACGTCGGCCTGCAGGACAAGCTGCTCGGCCAGGTGCGCCTCGCGCTGCGCGGCCAGCATGTGCTGCGCGACCACGGCTCGATCACGCTCACCAGCGGCATCGTGGCCGAGGAGCCGATCCGGCTGGGCGCCAATGCCACCCCCGTCAACGCGGCGGTCGAAGGCTTCGTCCGTGCGGCGGCGGTTGAATTGCCGCGCAGGCTGCGCATCAATGCCATCAGCCCGACGCTGCTCACCGAGTCGTTGCCGGACTACGAGCCCTTCTTTCCCGGCTTCGAGCCGGTGCCGGCCGCGCGCGTGGCGCAGGCCTATGTGCGAAGCGTCGAAGGCGTGCAAACGGGGCGGGTGTACCGCGTCTGGCAATGAGCCCGAAGCAGCTCGCAGCAGCCGGCCTCCTGGCCCTCCAGGCCGCGGCGATGGCCGCGCCGCCGACCACGCGACCCTTGCCTGCCGACTGGTATCCGGAGAGCGTCGCGACCGGGCCGGACGGTTCGTTCTACGTGGGCAGCTGGCGCCAGGGGGCGGTGGTCCGGCTTCGGCCCGGCGCCGGCGCCCGGCCGGAAATGCTCGTGAAGCCCGGCGCCAACGGGCTTGCGAATGGGCAGGGGGTGCTGGTGGATGCGGCCCGCCATCTGCTGTGGGTGTGTTCTGGTGCGACCGGCTTCACCACGGTCCCGCAGACGCCCAGCGCGCTCAAGAGCTACGACCTGGTGACCGGAACGCCGCGCGGCAGCTACGCCATGCCCGCTTCCGGCTATTGCAACGACCTGGCGCAGGATGCGCGCGGCAACCTCTACGTGACGGACTCGTTCCACCCGCGCGTGCTGCGCCTCGCGCCGGGCGCGGCGGCCCTCGAGGTCTGGAAGGAAGACCCGTTGCTGGCCGGCGGCACGGCGCCTTACCGGGGGCTGAACGGCATCGCGCTCGACGGCGACCGTGACGTCTACGTGAGCCTGGTCGAGGCGGCTTCGCACGTGCTGCACATTCCGCTTGGCGCGGACGGGCATGCGGGCGAGGTCCGGCGCATCGAGGCACCGCGCGTCCTGAAGAACGTCGACGCGATCCGGGCCTGGAAACCCGGCCATCTGGTGCTGTTCGAAAGCAACGCCTTCGGAAGCGGTCCCTATGGTGGCCAAGTCACGGCGGCGAGGCTCGAAGGCGAGCGCATGACGCTCCAGACCCTGGCGGCGGGACTCAACGATCCGTCGTCGGGCACGGTGGCCAACGGCAGGGTCTATTTCATCGAATCGAAGTACGGCCTGCTGTTCGGGCACAAGGACGACGAAGCCGGCATTCCGCGCGACGTGCCTTTCGATCTTCAGTCGGTGCCGTTGCCGGACGACCGGCCCTGATCCCCGGGCCTGCGCTCGAGCGCCCGTTTCGCGGCCGGCCAAGCGCCTCCGCGCCTTCAGTCCACGAAGCCCCGGGGCCGGTGAAAGTACGCGGCCTCGGGGGCGATGCCCTTGACCCGCACCGCGGGCTGGCCCGCATAGACCGCGAATTCCTCGCCGTGGGCCTTGTTGAGCACCGAGCCCGCGGCCAGTACCGAGCGATCGGGCAACGCGGCGCCGCCGAGCACGATCACGCGCGTGCCGACCAGGCAGTAGGCGCCGATCCGGATCGGCTTGCAGTCCTGGCGGCCGTCCACCACGTCGATGCCGTGGGTGATGATCTGCGAGTGGTAGCCGGCGAGGGTCGTGAAGGCGCCGATCTCGACCTTGTCGGTGCAGTCGATGATGTGCTGCTTGGTGATCGCGGCGTGCGCGCCGAGCACCAGCGCCGAGTCGCGTCCGGCACGGTGGCCGAAGTGCCCGCCACCGTGCCGATGGCCGGTGATCCAGTTGGAGCGCTCGATGATCGAATGGGCGCCGCATTCCATCCGCTCCAGGTGGATCGCGACGTTCAGGTGGCCGATGCGGGCACCTTGCGCCATCACCAGGTGGCCCGGAAAGACATAGGACAGCCCGATCCGCGCGCCGTCCGCGATTTGGTAGCCCCAGAAGCGGCGCAGCAGCCAGCGCTTGAGCGACCAGGGCAGGAAGACAACCGCCAGCGCCGCCAGCCGCTTCATCGCTTCGCCTCGTGCTTCTCGATCGCCATCCGGTAGACCGCCACATTGGCGGCGGCCATCTGGCCCGGCGTGTAGAGGGCGGCGTTGGCGAGCCCCTTCTGGCGCAACTCGGCGAGGCGCGGCGTCGCCTGCTCGATGGCCTCGGCCATGGCCACCGGGTCGTCGGGGTCGACGTACACCGCGCCCTCGCCGCCGATTTCGTTCATCGGCGCAAGGTCGGACGTGAACACCGGGCAGCCGCAGGCCTGCGCCTCGATCACGGGCCAGCCGAAGCCTTCCTGCAACGAGGGGAAGAGCAGGGCGGTGGCGCCCGCATAGGCGGCGCGGATCTCGGCGTGCGACAGACCCTGCAGCGTGGTGATCCGGTCGGCGACGCCGTGCCGTTGCGCCAACTGCGCCAGTTCGGCACTGAGCTCCGGGCCGACGAACACCAGCCGCTGCACCAGGGCCGGCCGGGACGCGGCGGCGGCCCGCTCGCGCAGCGCGATGAAGGTCTCCAGCACCCGCCGGCGGTTCTTCCGCGGCAGGTCGAGGCCGACGTGGAGCAGGTAGGGCTCCTGCGGCCGCAGGCCCAGCTCCGCCAGCAGGGCCTGTGCCTCGGCCGGCGGCAGCGGCGCGAATTCGTCGTTCAGGCCGTGCCGCGCCAGCGCCACCTTCGACGGCTGCGCCACGTCGAGGGACAGCAGGTCGCGCCGGGTCAGGTCCGAGGCGCAGGCGATCACGTCGGCGCGCGCCAGCCCGCGCGCGATCAGGCGCTGGAACAGCCGGCCGCTGCGGCCCACGTCCCAGCCCGCGACCATGCCGCGCGCCGCCTGGATCGCGATCACGTCGTGGCAGGCAATGACAGTGGGCCGGCTCTCGACCCAGGGGACGTACATGCCGTTCGAATGGTCGGTGACGTGCACCACGTCGGCCCAGCGCGCCTGCCGCACCAGCGAGGGGATGAACAGCACGAACTTGTCGACGTAGGCGAACCACTTGCGCCAGCGCTCGGAGGGCGCGAAGCGCAGCACCCGCTGCGACGGGGCTGCCACCCGCACCTCGCAGCCCAGCCGGGGCAACTCGCGTTCCAGCACGCGCCGGAAGGCGAGCATGCTGTTCTGGCCATCGGGTTCGTAGTTTGCGACGAGAAGCACTTTCATGGGTGCCGGATTATGTTCGACCGTGCATGGCGGCCGGGCCGGCGCCCGGCGGGCCGGCGCGCCGTTCGTGACATATAGCCTTCATATGCGCATGCACATTGCGTACCGCCGCGTCTGCCTTACCCTCGCAGCCATGCACGCCTACCGAGCCTCCCTCCTGCGATTCGACGCCGCCGGCCGACCGCTGTTCGACACCGACGGCCTGCTGGTGGTCGGCCCCGATGCCCAGGGCCGGCAGCGGGTGCAGGACGCCGGCGCCCATGCCGAGGTGGCGGCGCGCCACCCTGGCGTCGCGGTCACCCACTGGCCGGGACGCATCCTGGCGCCGGGCTTCGTCGACATGCACATCCACTTTCCGCAGACCGACATCATCGGGGCGCCGGCCGACGGCCTGCTGCCCTGGCTGGAGAACTACACCTTCCCGGCTGAAAGCCGCTTCGCCGACCCGGCCCACTCGGCCGAGGTGGCCGAGGTCTTCTTCGACGAACTGCTGCGCAACGGCGTCACCACCTCCCTGACCTTCGCGACCTCGCACCCGCAGTCGGTGCAGGCCTTCTTCGAGGCCGCCGAGCGGCGGCAGCTGCGCATGATCACCGGCAAGGTGCTGCAGGACCGCCATTCGCCCGATGGCGTGCGTGACCGGACCGAGCAGAGCCTGGTCGACACCGAGGCGCTGATCCGCCGCTGGCACAACCAGGGCCGCCTGGGCTACGCCATCACGCCGCGCTTCGCCCCCACCAGCACCGATGCGCAGCTGCGCGGCGCCGGCGAACTGGCGGCGAAGTACCCCGACACCTGGGTCCATTCGCACGTGGCCGAGAACAAGGACGAGGTCAAGTGGGCGCGCGAACTGTTCCCGCAGGCCCGCTCCTACCTGGACGTCTACGCCGGCTTCGGCCTGATGCGCGAACGCGCCGTGTACGCCCACTGCATCCATTTCGACGACGACGACCGCCGCCTGATGCGCGACACCGGCACCGCCTCGGCCGTCAGCCCGACCAGCAACCTGTTCCTCGGCAGCGGTTTCTTCGACTTCGAGGGCGCCGACCGCATCGGCTATCGCTACGGCCTGGCGAGCGATGTAGGCGGCGGCACCAGCTTCAGCCCCTTCGCGACCATGCTGGCGGCCTACTACGTGGGCCGCGAGGGACAGACCAAGCCCGGCGTGAGCATCGCGCCGTCGCAGCTGTGGTGGCGCCATACGGGCGGCGCGGCACGGGCGCTCGGTCTCGATGGTGTCATCGGCAACCTGCAGCCCGGGTGCGAGGCTGACTTCCTGGTGATCGACCCCAAGGCCACCCCCTTGCTGGCGCGCAAGACGGCGCTGGCGAACAATCTCGAAGAGTTGCTGTTTTCCCTGATCGTGCTTGGCGACGACCGCCTGATCGAGCGCACCGTCATCTCGCAAGCCGGGTAGCGCGTCCGGGCTGCCTAGAATAGCGGCCCCAGGAAGGACCCCGACATGAGCATCAAGAGCGACAAGTGGATCCGGCGCATGGCCGAGAAGAACGGCATGATCGAGCCCTTCGAGCCGGGCCAGATCCGCGAGCAGGACGGCCACAAGATCATCAGCTACGGCACCTCGAGCTATGGCTACGACATCCGCTGCGCGCCCGAGTTCAAGGTCTTCACCAACATCCACAGCACCGTGGTCGACCCGAAGAACTTCGACGAGAAGAGCTTCGTCGACTTCCACGGCGACAGCTGCATCATCCCGCCCAACAGCTTCGCGCTGGCGCGCACGGTCGAATACTTCCGAATTCCGCGCAACGTGCTGACCATCTGCCTGGGCAAGAGCACCTACGCGCGCTGCGGGATCATCGTCAACGTCACGCCCTTCGAGCCCGAATGGGAAGGCTACGTGACGCTGGAGTTCAGCAACACCACCCCCCTGCCGGCCAAGATCTACGCCGGCGAAGGCTGCGCCCAGGTGCTGTTCTTCGAGAGCGACGAGGTCTGCGAAGTCAGCTACAAGGACCGCGGCGGCAAGTACCAGGGCCAGCGCGGCGTGACGCTGCCGAAAGCCTGAGACCTGGCGGGACAGACCAAGAAAACTGCGCAGCAGTTTTTTGCTCTGTCCTCCACTGAATAGTCTTCCACTGAATAGTCTTCCACTGAATAGTCTGCTTCCGGCGCGGTCCTACAGCGTCTCGGGCGCTGCGGCGCCTGTGCCGCAGGCCCCGCCCCGGCATTCTCTGCTTCCATCCCACGCGGCGTCCGCGGGGCCACGAGGAACGAGAACATGCCGATTTTCCAGCGCCTTCGCGAGACCCATCCCTACCGCCTGCTGCTGATCGCGACCCTGGCCGCGGTTGCGCTGGTCCAGGTGGTCGCCATGGCCGTGGTCACGCAGTCGCAGGTGCGAAAGGCGGAAGCCCACTACGCCGCCTCAGCCGCGGCGGCCGCGGTCGCGCCGGCCGCGCCCACCCGGCAGAAACCATCCCGCGAGGTGATGAAGGTCGGTTACGCGGCGGCTCGCTGAGCGCGTACCATCCTGCGACGGCCGTCCCGGAGACGGCAGAGGAGCGAGTCATGCGGTGGGAAGGCAATGAACAATCGGACAACGTCGAGGATCGACGCGACGGCGGCGGCGGCGGCGGGTTTCCCATCGGCGGCCGCAGCATCGGCATCGGCACGGTGGCGGTGGCGCTGATCGCCGGCTGGATCTTCGGCATCAACCCCCTGACCGTGCTGGGCCTGCTGAGCGGCGGCGAGCCGGCGCCCCAGGTGCAGCAGCAGGGTCCGGCCCACAAGCCGCCGCCCGATGACCGCGAGGCCGCCTTCGTCTCGACCGTGCTCAAGAACACCGAGGTGGTCTGGAGCGACATCTTCCGCCAGAACGGCGGCAGCTACACGCCCTCGCGGCTGGTGCTGTTCCGCGGCGCCACGCCTACCGCCTGCGGCACCGGCCAGTCGGCGATGGGGCCCTTCTACTGCCCCGGCGACCAGAAGGTCTACATCGACCTGGGCTTCTTCGACACCCTCAAGAACCAGCTCGGCGCGCCTGGCGTTTTCGCGCAGGCCTACGTGATCGCGCACGAGATCGGCCACCACGTACAGGACGAGCTCGGCATCACGGCCAAGGTCGACCAGATGCGCGGCCGGGTCAGCCCGGCGCAGGCCAACGCCCTGAGCGTGCGGGTCGAGCTCCAGGCCGACTGCCTGGCGGGCGTCTGGGCCCACCATTCGCAGCAGTCCAAGCAGTGGCTGGACCCGGGCGACATCGAGGCGGCCATGAACGCGGCCCAGAAGATCGGCGACGACGCCCTGCAGCGCTCGGCCGGCCGCGCCATCGTGCCCGACAGCTTCACCCACGGCACCAGCGCCCAGCGGCAGCGCTGGTTCGGCGCCGGTTTCAAGTCGGGGAACATGCAGGATTGCGACACTTTCGCGGCCAAATCGCTCTAGTTGTTGGCCCTCTCTGGGGGCCTGAAACGGCCGGTCACCGCGCTGTCACTGCCGTTTTTCGCCAAAGTGCGACAATAGAAGGCTTAATGACAAGCTCCTTCTCCAATCTTTCCCTGGCCGAACCCCTCGCGCGTGCCGTCGCCGAAATGGGCTACGAGACCATGACGCCGATCCAGGAACAGGCCATTCCGGTGGTTCTGTCGGGTCAGGACGTGATGGGCGCGGCGCAGACCGGCACCGGCAAGACGGCGGCCTTTTCGCTCCCGTTGCTGCAGCGGATGCTCAAGCACGAGAACAGCTCGACCTCGCCGGCGCGCCATCCGGTGCGGGCGCTGGTGCTGCTGCCCACGCGCGAACTGGCCGACCAGGTGGCGCAGCAGGTCGCGCTCTATGCCAAGTACACCAACCTGCGCAGCGCGGTGGTTTTCGGCGGCATCGACATGAAGCCCCAGACGCTCGAGCTCAAGAAGGGCGTCGAGGTGCTGGTCGCCACGCCGGGCCGGCTGCTGGACCACATCGAGGCCAAGAACGCGGTGCTGAACCAGGTCGAGTACGTGGTGCTCGACGAAGCCGACCGGATGCTCGACATCGGCTTCCTGCCCGACCTGCAGCGGATCCTGTCGTACCTGCCCAAGCAGCGCACCACGCTGCTGTTCTCGGCCACCTTCTCGCCCGAGATCAAGCGGTTGGCCGGCAGCTACCTGCAGAATCCGGTCACGATCGAGGTGGCGCGGCCCAACGAGACCGCCTCCACCGTCGAGCAGCGCTTCTACAGCGTCAGCGACGACGACAAGCGCCGCGCGCTCAAGCAGATCATCCGCCAGCGTGGCCTCACGCAGGCCTTCGTCTTCGTCAACAGCAAGCTGGGCTGCGCCCGGCTGGCCCGTTCGCTCGAGCGCGAAGGCCTCAAGACCACCGCGCTGCACGGCGACAAGAGCCAGGACGAGCGCCTGAAGGCGCTGGCCGCCTTCAAGGCCGGCGAGGTCGACCTGCTGGTGGCGACCGACGTCGCCGCCCGCGGCCTGGACATCAAGGACGTGCCGGCGGTGTTCAACTTCGACATCCCGTTCAACGCCGAGGACTACGTGCACCGCATCGGCCGCACCGGCCGCGCCGGTGCCTCGGGCCTGGCCGTGAGCTTCGCCAGCGGCGGCAACGATGTCCGCCTGGTGGCCGACATCGAGAAGCTGATCAAGAAGAAGATCGAGCTCGAGCCGGTCGAATTCGAAGAAGACCGCCCGCGCGGCCGCATCAACGACGGCCGCCGCCATTGGCGCGAAGAGGGCGAGGCGGGCGATGCCCGCGACGTGCTCGACACCCTCGACCGGCCGCGCGAGCGCGCCGAAGGCCGCCCGGTGCGCAGCACCCGACCGCACCGCGCGCCGTCGGCGCCGCGCGATCCTTTCTTCGAGCAGCCCTACGAGGCACCGGTCGAGCGCGAGGGCGCGCCGGCCTGGGAGGCCGCCGCCAAGGCCGCGCCGTCGCGCGGCATCTCGGCCAACATCAAGACCAAGCGCAAGGTGCCGGCGCTTTTCAAGGCCGCCGAACCCAGCTGATCCTGCGGATGCCCGGCGGCGGCTCAGCCGGGTTTCTGGGCCTGCGGGCAATCGACCTGGATCAATTCGCGGTCCTGCAGCGTGGGCCCGATGCGCACCGCGCTGAGGCAGCCGCCCCAGACGCAGCCGGTGTCGGACGACAGCAGGTCGGGCCGTGACTTCCAGCCCAAGGTCGACCAGTGGCCGAAAGCCACCGTCGCGACCGCAGTGGCGCGGCCGGGCACGTCGAACCAGGGCATGAAGCCCGCCGGCGGCGCCGCCGCGCCGTCCTTGCTGTCGAACTCCATCACGCCTTCGGCGCTGCAGAAGCGCAGCCGCGTCAGCGCGTTGACGATCACCCGCAGCCGGGCGCTGCCCGAGAGGGCGTCGTTCCATTGGGCCGGCGCATTGCCGTACATGGTCTGCAGGAAATCGGCCAGCGACGGCCCGCGCAGCACCGATTCGAGCTCGCCCGCCGCCGCCAGCGTGTCGGCGACGCTCCATTGCGGCAGCACGCCGGCATGCACCATCAGCAGGTCGCCGCCGCCGAGGCGCCGGTGCAGCGCCATCGGCTGGTGGCGCAGCCAGTCGAGCAGCGCGCTGCGATCGGGCGCATCGAGCACCTCCCGCAGCGTGTCCTTGCGGCCCGCCTTGCGCGCACCGTGGGCCACCCCCAGCAGGTGCAGGTCGTGGTTGCCCAGCAGGCTTTGCGCGGCAGCGCCGTAGCCCTGCACCCGCCGCAGCACCGCGAGCGATGCCGGTCCGCGATTGACCAGGTCACCGAGCATGACCAGCGTGTCGCGGCTGGGGGAGAAGGCGATGTCGTCCAGCAGGCGCCGCAGGGGATCGTCGCAGCCCTGCACGTCACCGATCAAGTAAAGTGCCATGATCCCCATTCTCACCCGCCTTCATGGATGTTTTTCTCCTGGCCTTGCTGACCACGCTCAACGCGTTGTTCGCAATGTCCGAAATGGCCCTGTCCACCAGCCGCCGCGCCCGCCTCGCGGCACTGGCCGAGACCGGCGATGCGGGCGCCGCGGCGGCGCTCAAGCTGATGGAGGATCCGACGCAGTTCCTGTCCAGCGTGCAGATCGGCATCACCTCGATCGGCATGCTGAGCGGCATCGTGGGCGAGGCGGCCTTCGCGGAGCCGCTGTCGGGGCAGATGCAGGCCTGGGGCCTGGGCGCCGGCACGGCCAGCGTCGCGTCGACCGCGGTGGTCGTGACCTGCATCACCTTCTTCACGATCATCTTCGGCGAACTGGTGCCCAAGCGCATCGGCCAGCTCTACCCCGAGCCGGTGGCGCGCTTCGTGGCCCGGCCGATGCGCGGACTGGCCACCGGCGCCAAGCCCTTCGTGCTGTTGCTGTCGGGCGCCACCGCCGCCACGCTGAAGCTGCTTCGCATCGACTCGAACGCCGCCCGGGTGGTCACCGAGGAAGAGATCTCCGCCAGCCTCGAGGAGGGCGTCGACGCCGGCGTGATCGAGATGCACGAGCACCAGATGGTGCGCAACGTGTTCCACCTCGACGACCGGCGGCTGGCCTCGCTGATGATCCCGCGGGCCGACATCGAATGGCTGGATGCCTCCTGGAGCGTCGCCCGGAGCCTGCAGGAGGTGTCGGCCGCCGGGGCGCTGAACCTGGTCCATTCCTGGTATCCGGTGTGCCGCAACTCGCTCGACGACGTGGTCGGCGTGATCAGCGTGGCCCACCTGCTGCGGCTCGGCCCGGACCACGAGGGATCGATCGAGCAGGCGGCCCAGCCCGCCGTGTTCGTGCCCGAGACGCTGACCGGCATGGAACTGCTCGAACAGTTCCGCTCGCACGCCGGCCGGCTGGTGTTCGTGGTCGACGAATACGGCGTGGTGCAGGGGTTGATGACGCCGCGCGACCTGCTGGAGGCGATCACCGGCGAACTGCAGGTCGCCACCCATGACGAAGCCTGGGCCCGCGAGCGGCCCGACGGTGTCTGGGAACTCGACGGCCTGATGCCGGTGTCGGAGCTGCGCGCCCGCCTGGGCATCCGCGAGCTGCCCGAGGAGGATCGCGGGCGCTACAACACGGTCGCCGGGCTGCTGATGTTCGTCTCGGGCCAGCTGCCCGAGGTGGGCGAGCGCATCGACTGCGCCGGCTGGTGCTTCGAGGTGGCGGCGCTCGAGGGCAAGCGGATCGATCGCGTGCTGGCCTATCCGGACGCCGGCGCCGCCGACCTGGCGCCCTGAACCTGGGCGCCGGCCGGCCGCGGCTCCTATACTGGCCGCCCAGCCCGGAGACCCCCATGACACTGCCCGCCACCACCCTGCAGATCCGCTCGCTCGTCAGCCGCGACGGCCAACTCACCCTGTCGCTGGCCGAGGAGGCGATCGCCCAGCCGGCCGCCCACGAAGTGATCGTCCGCGTCGAGGCCGCGCCGATGAACCCGTCGGACCTCGGCCTGCTGTTCGGGGCCGCCGACCTGCGCACCGCCAAGGCGTCGGGCACGGCGTCCCGGCCGGTCGTCACCGCCGACATCCCCGAAGCCGCGCTGAAGAGCATGGCCGGTCGCCTGGACCAGTCGATGCAGGTCGGCAACGAAGGCGCCGGCGTGGTCGTCGCCGCGGGTGCCTCGCCCGAGGCCCAGGCCCTGCTGGGCAAGACCGTGGCGGCCCTCGGCGGCGCGATGTACACGCAGTACCGCACGATCGCCGCCGCCCAGTGCATGCCGCTGGCCGAAGGCCAGACGCCGGCCGAGGGCGCGTCCGCCTTCGTCAACCCGCTGACCGCGCTCGGCATGGTCGAGACCATGCGGCGGGAGGGCCACAAGGCCCTGGTCCACACCGCCGCCGCGTCCAACCTGGGGCAGATGCTGAACAGGATCTGCCTGCAGGACGGCATCCCGCTCGTCAACATCGTGCGCAAGAAGGAGCAGGAAGACATCCTGCGCGGCCTCGGCGCGAAGTACGTCTGCAACGCCACTTCGCCGACCTTCATGCAGGACCTGACCGATGCGCTGGTCGCCACCGGCGCCACCCTGGCCTTCGACGCCATCGGCGGCGGCAAGCTGGCCGGGCAAATCCTGACCTGCATGGAAGCGGCACTGAACAAGACCGCCACCGAATACAGCCGCTACGGCTCCAGCACCCACAAGCAGGTCTACATCTACGGCGGCCTCGACCGTGGCCCGACCGAGTTCACGCGCGGTTTCGGCATGAGCTGGGGCATGGGGGGCTGGCTGCTGTTCCCGTTCCTGCAGAAGATCGGGCCCGAGGGCGCCGCGAAGCTCAAGGCGCGGGTGGCGGCCGAGCTCAAGACCACCTTCGCCAGCCACTACACGGCGGAACTCTCGCTGGTCGAGGCGCTGGACCTGGCGCAGATCGCCGTCTATTCGCGCCACGCGACCGGCGAGAAGGCCCTGCTCAACCCCAACAAGTGAATCGGCGCCCGCGGAGGGCGCCGAGAAGGCTTCAGCCGAGGGCGAGGCGGTTGCCGCCGCCGGCGGTCTTGCGCACCCCATCGGGGCCGTAGAACAACTGCACGCTCGATTGCAGGAAATGCAGCGCGCGCTGGGTGAAGTCGAGGTGCGTGTGGACCATCGAGCCATTGCGCATGTTGCGCGCCTTGGCGTCCTCGGCCAGTGCCAGCAGGGCGGTCCAGGCCTGGCGCGTGGCTTCGCCGGCGGCCGCCGCTGCGGCTTCGGCGCCGGCGGGGCCGGGTTCGAAGCCCAGTGCGACCTGCGCGGTTTCGCGCTGGCGGTCCAGCGTGGCCATCCGGTCCAGCAGGGCGATCTTCTCGTCGGTGATCGCCGTCAGCTCGCTGAAGCGGGCGTTGGCCATGGCTTGTTCTTCCTGGTCCAGCACGGCGAGGAATTCCTCGACGCAGGTCTTCTCGGCATGCAGGTAGAGCAGCATCGTGTTCATGGCTTGGCTTCCGGATCGAGCAGGTCGCGCACGCTGGCCAGCAGGCCGTCGGCGATGCGGTCGGGGTGGATTTGATAGCGGCCGGCGCGGATGTCCTCGCGGATCGCCGCGACCCGGGCGGCGTCGAAGTCGCCGCCGGGCGTGCCGGGCAGGGTGCGGACCTGGCCCATGGGCTGGGCACCGTCCGTGGCGGGCGCCGCAGCGCCATCGACGCCGCTCGCGGCGGCGGCTTGCGCCTTGGTCGGGCGGCTCTGGGGCGTGGCCGGGAGGCCGGATGGATCGATTTTCAAGATGGTTCCTCAAAGGGCTGACCCGTATATCGGCGGACGCAGCCAGAACTTTAGGTCGGAGTTTGCACAAATTGCGGGCGGCGCCCTAGCTGGAAAACCATGGGGGGCGGCAGCCCGGTGGCCCTATTGGGCGAGCCGGATCTGGCCGTCCTCGGTCGCAACGCCGGTCAGCAGGCGGCCGTCGCGGGTCTTGGCCTGGACGGTGGCGCCGACCTCGGCCCGGGTCAGGGCCTTGCCCTCGGTGCTGATCGTGAATCCGGGGCCCTGGGCCACCAGTTGCACGGTCTGGCCCTGCTGGATCGCGACCACGCCGCGCATCGACTCCTTGCGCAGCGGCGCGCCGGCGGCGATCCGGTTGGTGGCCACCACGCCCTGCAGCGCCGAAGCCTCCGTGACCACCGAGCGCGGCAGGTCGCCGAGGTCGCCGCTGCGCTCGGTGACGTCGGCCTCGCCCAGGGTCTGGCCGGCCTCGATCGCGCGCGCCGCGACGTAGTAGCGGCCCTCGATGGCCACCTGGACCGGCACGAAGCGGGTCCAGGG
>Ga0182007_10000760_pt1 | contig 18090 bp, 16 predicted proteins | sample Sormic07211113_1_FD_123023 | JGI IMG/M metagenome (GOLD analysis project Ga0182007, IMG submission 123023) | Rhizosphere microbial communities from Sorghum bicolor, Mead, Nebraska, USA - 072115-113_1 MetaG | ecosystem: Host-associated > Plants > Roots > Rhizosphere | place: USA: Nebraska... | reverse complement strand
TCGTCCATGCTGGAACCTACGTCGCCGAGGTACGTCCTGTGGTTGAAACGAAGACTCGCACCGACGTGAACACTTCTGTCAATGTGAAGATTCTGCGGTTCGAGCAGTTAATCCCTGGCGTCGGTAGCAAGATCGCCAACTTCCACCACGACCAAGCGTCTGGCAAACGATTTAGCATCGAAGAGGCTGCTCGCTTCTTCAGCTCGTCAGGTCAAATTGGGGTTGAGTTCGACAAGGTGATTGCAGGTGCAAGGGATTACCAGGGCACTTTGGAGCGATGGCATTCCGAAGGCGTGCTCCTCACGACGAAAAGTGCGGATGGCAAGACAACAATTGTCGAGTCTGTGCCGGTTCGGACAGGCGCTTCGGTTTTTGTCTCAGCTTCCCAGCTGGGCAATGACCACCGAGCTGAGATTCAATTTAATGTCCACCAAATCAAATTAGTTTCGAAAACGGATACCAGCTCCCGCTTCGTTGAAGGTAACGAGCGACTCAGCAACGGAGAGATGCTGCCACTGTTCTGGACTAACAATGGTGTCCAGTACGCAGCATTTTTGACATTCCAAGCGTCGGAGCCGCGCCTTTAACAATGTGCTTGATGCATGATTCCGATCCGCTCTGTCAGCTAACATAACCTTCGCCCGCGCGGATGGACTAATCGGATAGCTGACCATCTGTGCGGGCTGTTTACCTGCGATTGCCGGTTTCTCAATCAGAGCCGTCACCAACGACAGACAGCTCGCCGAGGCGAGCTGATCATGCCACTAAGATGGGTGGTGCGTTGGACGCCTGGAAGGGCTTGTACAGGTTGGGTGGTAAAGCTCAACGCGATGACATACCTGCAATCTTAAACCCCGACGGACCTTCTATTGCCAAGCTTCACAGGTGATCCCGTTTGCCCTTGATCAGGCACTCACAACCTGGGATTGCCGTTTAGGCATGGTGAAAGCTGTCACCAGCGTGATTCCGAGCATCAGTACGGCTGCGCAGATGAACACCGACCGCCATCCGAAATGGGCCGCTATGAGGCTGGAAACTGGACGAGCTAAAAGAACGCCCAACAGCAAACCCCCCATGATGCCGCCGACCACTCGACAACGTGATTCTTTAGATGCCAAATGTGCCGCAAGAGGGATCAGGATCTGTACCGAAACTGAACTGAAACCGATCAGCAACGATGCGATCAACAGACCACTCGGACTTTCGGTCATGCCGGCATCCGTGCCCGATTCCGCCGCCCGATCGTAGTTGCTGGCAATTACGATATCGACAAGGCCAATTGGATTCTTGCCTTCGCCTGACGGTTCATAGCAGTCAGGCGTAGGTTGTCACACGGCTTTCAAATATCGGTTAAGCGTTCACCTAATGCAGTAGCGTCTGAAACGCTTACTCGCGTTTGCAGGACGTGACGACTAAGCACTTTCCAAGTCAAAACTTGCCAATGCCTCTTCAATTCCTTTGCTGACATCCGAGATTTTTTGGATGACTTCTGTCAAGGACTTACCACTTACTATGTTAACCCGTCGAACACGACTCTCACTCCGTTTTTCAAACGTAGAGTAAAGCGATGTTAAGACCTTACGCAGATGCTCGGCCTCAGTGTCGTTGTTCGCACACTCAGCATTCCAGCAAAGAGTTAAATTGTATTTGGCTGTAGAATTGTCATGATAATTAAGTGTTAGATAAACAGGCCAGTCATAGCCTAAAAACGCCTCACAGCTTGCAGGGAATATGTATAGGCGTGTACGCTTGCTGGAAATATACTCTTTCCGTATCTTAAGCTTATGGATGATTTCTGATTTTACAGAAGCCATTCCTCTAGTGGCTCTCAATAGATCGATAGCGCTTTTATTTTGTAAGGCGAACAATAGAGCGGCGTCGTCTCTTTTACTCGCTAACCAGTCTTTCTCAGCTCGGCCTTGGTTGGTAAGTAACAACTGCTTTATCGTTTCTGGATACGAATGGTGTAATTCAGCGCAAAGTCGGTTGCATAGCGCGTCGTCAGGGTCTTCCCAGTCCGTTTGTCTATTGCAGTAAGCCATGACCATTTTGGCGGCTGAGTTTCCTCGGTTTACATGAAGAAGCGCACGTTGAGCAGACGGTTTTAGCCATGAATATCCCATGTGCAGCCAGTGGCTGGAGCCGGGTTCGTATCCTAGATATTCTTCGTTAGAGTTTCGGTCAAGCGCGATGTAGACCTGGGAATAATCGCTCAACCTGGAGTTTGCCGACACCACATCGCTCAGATGATTTTTGTACCGTTCGAGTTGTGCCTCGTTATGCCGGGTTCCTGCTTTATTCTCGATAGCCAAGATAAATTTGTTTTGAGAGTCAATAACGAACAGATCAACGCGCTCTTCTGACTTCATGCCTAGCTCTCGGGCAGTAAATGCAGAGCCGAATCCTGTGGTCCGAATCCTGGACGGCGGCCAATTTTTAAAAAAACGAGCCGTAGTACCCCTGCCGTCAAGTCCACTCTCACTGTCTCTAGCAGCGATGGAGGCATGGATCAGCAGATCCCGCAGAATCTCTTCTCCTTGACCATGACCTTCTCTAGGATCGAGTAGCCAGGCGAGAACATCCGAATGCTGGTTTTCCAGTAATCTCACAACGTCCAAAAACTCATCGCCTGTTCTCTGGACGTCGCAAAGTTGCACGAGCCGTGGGTCGGTAACTAGACCCTCGAAAGATTCTTTTAAGGCGATATTTTTGACGTTCATTTTCACTGCATTCCTTGCGAACTGGATTTCTCTTTCAGGCAAAAAATATCTTAGAGAGGATGCTTTTGCGAAAGGCTCGACGATTGATGGTCTGAGACTAAAAATATGGTTTTCAGATTAGAATTCGCTGGAGGCTAGCAAAATGCCATACATCAGTCTATTTTTCTTTGCAGGACGAATCTCAACCGCGTGCGGTTGAAAGCGTGTGAAACGCTAGGGTTGCCGCCCTTGAAGATGAGAGTCGCAGTTGCTCGACACGATAGAGGCATTTTGCTAGCGTTTGCCCGTGTTGTCCTAGCTTTCAGAAACACGATTTTCCTGGGGTTGAAGGGCTGGCTTCTTTATAGAATATCGATGATGGTCACGACATCGTAAGAAGATGTTTTAGACATAATTGTTTAGCTTTTTGTAGAAAGAGTCCTCTGGTATCTGCTTATAGGGAAATGGTATGGCTGGTGAGAAAAAAGTGCCTCCGGGAAAAAAGGAAAAAGAAGGAATGATGTCAAACATAGCGAAAATTATTCTAACTTATCTGACAAAAGAGATAATCGAAAAGGTTGCCGAGAAAGCTCCAGAATATTTTGTGCTTATGAAGTTGTGGTGGTCTGGAAGGACAATCGCAGTAATTGGACCAACAGCCTCAGGGAAAAATAGTTTATTTGATAGGATTAAAGATCTGCCTCCGCCAAGCCAACACGTCCAGACTCGCGGCGCGGAGGGGGTTGGAAATTTCGACGTCTCTTGGGGAGTTGGGGGGCGTGACAAGATCGAGTTTAAATGCAAACGATCTATTAATGTTGGGGGGGAAATTGACGAAAGAGAGCGGTTTTGGGCGCAGGCTTGCGCTGGTGCTGACGTTGTATTTTATTTGGTTGACTTTCAGAAATTAATTGAAGATAGAGAATCCTCAATAGACAGAGTTAGAGGTGATTTTAAGTGGTTGGCCAGCTACTTGAAAGGCTTCAAGCAGGGAGTGAAGATTCATATCCTATTGAACAAAGTTGATACGATAAAATTTTCCGGCGATCCAGAGGATCATCGTGATCATATCGTCAACTTGGTAAGAGACGAGTCGATAAAAATTCAAGATATCGCCCACAAGTTTCTTGGTGAGCAACGAACTGCCATTGTGGGTGTTTCCCCTATCAGCATGATTGATGATTATCTGTTTAGAACCTTTTTTACCAGCGTGCTCAGTGAAGTATTTGCAGAAGGTACTAAGGGATGAGAAATTTATGGCTTCTGCCCGACTCTGAACAAAGCGGAGTTGTGAAGGCCTTAGAAGGTAGGCAAACTAAACCAATACACGAGATGATTGATCTTGGGACGTTGCCAAATAGTTTTGTTCTCGGAATACCAGAATCTGTTTTGAGGGAAAATAAAGATGAGAATTTTGTCTACGCACAGTACTCCAAGCTAAATAATGGTACAGCTTTGTTTTCATGTTCGAAGCGGGCCGGAAACGATAAGACAGGTCGTACTGTCGTAATTACAAATTTGCAAATTTTAACTTGTAATGAAACACCTATTTTTCCTCCCGAGGCGAATCCCTACGCTCCACCAGCGGATGCTAGTTCTATGGCAGGCTTTTATCATGCTGATGATTTTCATTCATCTAATGTCAAGTTGATGTTGGAAGCCGTAAAGGCGAGACGGTTTATTAACTCGTTTGCTAGCGAGCAGATGCCTAACTCAGTTAACAAACCGCAGTGGGTACCCTCGACAAAAAAGCCTTTGGCAGGTCCTTGGGATTGATAGCCTTAGGACTTGTCGTAATTCTATTTTTTTTGCTTCGTTGAATGACGGATGGCAATTGAGGCCAGCGCCATGATAGCTGCACATTGCACGAAGTGTGCCACCTCAGCGCATCATGGCGGAGTAGCTCCAAGGTTCTTGGAATATATTGAGCAGAGCCCGGAATCATACAATTTTTTGCGTGTAAAATGTGTATCACAGTTTTTGGGATGAGAGAAAATGAACACAAAGCTGAGCGAAGAGGAGATGCGTGAAGCACTCTTCGGCGTACCGAACACACCAGCACCTGAACGCACGCCAGAAATGCTTGAGCCTGTTGTAGTGGTCGCTAAGCCTCAAACTAGCCCTAAGACGCGGCCCGTTAGTAAGGCCTTGTCGCCCAAGCTCCGAGTAACTCTAAACGTTACGAAGGAGTTTGAAGGTGAGGTCGAGGTGTTTGTTTACGATGTCAATACACTAAGTACGCTTGTTGCTGAGCAAGAAGCGAAGAACGAAGCTAAGAAGAAGAAATTTCGGTATTTCGACGTGGTATCTATCAAACCAATTTGATGGGCAGTCGACGTTACCCAATAGCGACGCCCCACTTGGCACTTTACAAAAAGTGACCATGACTCAAATTTCTCAGCCATTTCCAGTCTGAAATTCCTCTCAATACTTCAAACTCAACCTTTGGGGGATCGCTTTCATTCTCTCTAAACCCAGTCGACGGCCGTTTGAAGTAATCGACTGCGCGTCTCAGCTCCATTCCTGAACAGAATGAGTGATACGCCTGGGACCCGTGTTCCGCAATACCGGTATGAGTCGCAAGATTGATCCCAACAACGCGGCATTCACTCATACGCTCAGGTAAATCCGATGACCACTTTCACTTGGGCGTTAGAGCTGGCAACCACTGGCATTACCGTAAACACGGTCGCTCCAGGGCCTACAGAGACCGAACTGTTCCGCGCCAATAACGCTCCAGGTAGCGAAGGTGAGAAACGGTACCTTTCAGGTGTACCAGCGCTGTCGCAGAAAATAACCATCAGCCTCTCAAAGCCGCATTCCGAATTCGCGATTCACCATCGAGGATAAGGTTTTGTATGAACTCTGGATCTGAGGAGCTTTTTGGATTCAATCCTGAAGTCTGAATCCGGACCAGATGGCTTTGGATTGTTGTTGCAATACACACTGCATCCTTGTGAGGCCACCACTGGGAGAGCCTTTCTGCCATGACGTCCTCGGCGGCGTCCTCCCTTCCGACTTCGAGCAATAGGTGGGTCATCTGCCTTAGGTGAACGTCGAAGCTTGCGAAGATGTACTGGATTTTTCCTTCGTTGCCGGCTTTGTTAACTCTGAGTGCAAAGTCGCTCACCTGCGTGAGGTCCCAGGCGGCATTTCGAACGCCGGCAATGGCACCGTCGCGGTTGGGGGAGTTCTTCTGTTTAAACACCCCTTTCTTTGGTGGCGAATTTGGTGCCAGGTACACGCTAGCCAAGAGAGCCGCAGGTCCACCAAAAATGAATTCGTCAGCCATCCAGTCCAACAAATGAAGAACCCTCCCAACAGGCGTCATTGGAAGAAAGTCCAGCTCGAGGATCTTTAGTGCAAGGATGTAATTTCGGTTCCAGCGCTTCAGAGGTCGCGCTAGGTCAGTCGCAGCAATTGGGGCAGGCTTATATGAGTGTGAGACGCCATCCGTGCGATGCAGGGCAACGTTGATCATATCCTGGGGATGCGCGCTATCGGCCGCTCGAAACCAGCCCAGCTCTTCGTGAGCACAGTCGTTGCCGGATAGGTGGGCGAGTTCGTGAAAGGCAATGCTGGGCTCAAAATCAATCTCGAGACAGTGGGTGAAGGCCAGCAATCCGGCCGCTGTCTGAAGCTGACGATCTGCAAACGTTTTGTGCCCTCTCGCTAGCTGAGCAAAGCGAGAGGCAACATTGCGATCGGGCAGGATGTGGGTTTTGATCCCCTCATGCTGAGCATAAAGAAAGACGGCAGGATCGTAGATTCCCCTGCCTGGGGGGAGAAAGCCGGGAACCAAAATATCTGCTTTCTCAAGAGACGTCGCGACCAGTAGCAGATCGGCCATCGGGAAGTCTGCCGGTAGCAAAAAAACGCCGCCTTCATCGTTGATTATCGACAGTGTCATCCTTGATTTCGTCCTATTGGGCTGAAGTCGCAGCGTACTAGAAACTGGCCAGTTTCACTTTGGCTTAATGGTCCAACTCTGGCGTTTTTACCGGGTACTCAAACTTCAGCGGCCTTATTCGTCATCTGGTGAGGTGGTACCTGTGCTTCCAAAGACAAAATGCCGGCTCCGGCCAAACTGAGCCGCAATTTCCACGAACGTTTGCTTGAAGTGTTCGTCAACAAGTGCTCTTTCTTCCGGGCTCAGCGCCTCATACTTTGCACGCCATTCGTTTCTTTGCCGCGACAAGCGTGCCTGGTTCATCGCTTTGATTTTCAGCAGTCGTTCAAAGTCAGAGCCTTCCAGTGTTTGGTCTATCATTTTGAGTCCGGTACTTTTCGTTGATCAACATCATTCAAGTACGTAGTACCTGGCAGGGAGAGGCAGGGTTCACTCGTTGAAACCGAATGTAACTGGGAACACACTGAGCCTCAGCGATCTCAGGACTATTGGCTATACCTTATTTGGTATAGCCGTGAATTTTCACTTCAGAATTTTGAATGTCTATGCGCGACGATTTCCGGGCCAAAACCATTCGTAATCTTGCCGCTCGTGTGGGTTATCACTGCTCGAATCCATCCTGTATGCGCTCGACTTCCGGCCCAGCTTTAGCTGAAGAAGGGGCGGTTAATATCGGTGTCGGTGCGCACATCGCAGCAGCGGCACCTGGAGGGAAGCGCTACGATCCCAACATGAGTTCCGCCGAGCGCAGCAGCCCCATGAATGGTATCTGGATGTGCCAAAGTTGCTCAAAACTCATCGATTCCGACGATTCGCGCTTTACGGTCGCACTGCTGCAAGAATGGAAAGACACGGCGATACAACGGGCGCTGGATGCGATCGCCGGTGGCGAACCGCTAGGTTCTATTAGGCCTGCTGAACTGCTCGATGATGCAGACCAGGATTTCCTTCAGGGGCTCAACCTTCCAACCGTTGAAGCGATCGATGTGGTCGGAGGACGACTTCGTGCGGCGACACTAAGAGACATTCAAGGTTTCCGTGCTGCACCCGGTCAACCCTCGCGAACCATTGCGCTAACGCTAAGGCTTGAGTGCAGTTCCACACCCCAAGTGACGTTTGAAAGCTTTGCACGACTTGTTTCGCTTGCTGAGCCAGTTGGCGTTGTCGCGGTAGGCGGCACCGGGAAATCGACCACTCTTTTACAGCTGGCAGAATGCATGGGTAATCAGGAAGGTTTGATTCCTATGCTTGTCCCCCTCGGTGAGTGGTCTGACCGACTGGAAGATTTTTTTGATTTCGTCCTACGTCGTAGCGCTTTCTATGGCATCAGGCGAGAACACTTGATGCAGCTGGCCTACCACGGGAATCTTGCTCTGCTGTTGGATGGCTGGAATGAACTACCAGCCGATGCTCGGTTGCGAGCAACTCGTGACCTGACGGCGTTACAGCGCGACTACCCGCAACTCGGCATTGTCATAAGCTCGCGACGTCAGGCTCTACCGGACATTCGGCCGATTATCGTGATCGATCCTCTTTCCGATGAACAACAGCTAGAGATCGCGCAAGCGGTGAGGGGGGATGAGGGCGTTGGTTTTGTGGATAGGGCATGGCGAACACGTGGAGTGCGCGAGTTAGTGAGCAATCCACTTTATCTAAATGCCTTGCTGACGTTGCCCACAGGTGCGGAATTCCCGGTGACGAAGGAAGCGGTGTTGCGCATGTTTGTGCATCAGAATGAGAGCGCACCTGAGAAAGTCGAACGTTTGCAGAGAGATGCTGCTGGTCAGCATAAAGCCTTTTTGATTGGGCTTGCGGTCGAAGCAATTCGTGGCGCGAATACTATAGTCGCCGACACCAGCGCTAACCGCATCATTTCAGACGTCACGAAGTGTCTTATCGCCGCTGGACAAATTGGCTCAGCACCGCAACCCCGTGCGATTGTTGATGGGTTAGTTGCTGCGCACTTGCTGGTTCGCTCGACTGGCATCGACGGAGCAGTGAGTTTCCAACATCAGTTGTTCCAAGACTGGTATGCGTCTTTGGAAGTAGGACGTGTGATGCTTGAAGCGTCAGCAGGGGATGCGGATGCGCTCAACGTGCTGCGCGAACAAATGCTCAATTGGCCGAGCTGGGAGGATTCGGTCCTCTTCGCATGCGACAGAGTTTCACGTGAAGGTGAAGAAGGCGTGCGGTCGGTCGCAGTTGCGATTAACGAGGCGCTTAAAATTGACCCGGTTTTGGCTGCGGTAATGCTCGAGAGAGCCGATGATTTGGTATGGAGGAAGGTGCGCGATGAAGTTCTTGCTTTTGTTGAGCGCTGGCACCGCCCGGGAGAACTTGATAGAGCTGTGAGATTTATGGTCGCCTCTGGCAAGCCCGATTTCGCGCGAGCAATTTGGCCGTTTGTGTCAAGCACAGAGCGTCAAACTCAATTCGGTCTATTCGGATTAATTGATCGTTTTCACCCCAGTGTCCTCGGAGTCGATTGTGCGATCCAGTTGGGTCAGATGCCTACGGCCCAGCGACTAATAGCTTTCCCTGAGATCGCACGCAATAGTGGATTCGATGGCTTGGAGCTAGCGGTTGAACTGGCTGCTTCCGATCCTGATCCGGAGGTAGTTGCCGCCGTTGTAAAGGCATTGGCGTTCCGCCGAGCTGACCGCCATGTGAACCTAATTCTGGAGTCTGCTTCAGACACGGTTTGGAAAGTGGTAGCGCACGAAGGTTTCCCTGAACATCTCACTGACGTGCAGCTTGATGCTCGCCTAATGGCTCTGCGCGGAGCGGCACGCAAAGCTGACGCTACGCCAGGGCAATTGCTTGACTGGATCTTGCAAGAGAGCCCAGAGGACGCGGAGTTCCAGATTACGCAGCTAATAGGGACAGTCGAGTTCGATCCCAATGGCAGTAGGATCGACCATGCAGTGATGACTTCGTTCTCAAAATATCCGCTCGCCGTTGCTGCTGGGCTTGTTGCCAGAGTCGTGGCGGATTTACCACTTCCTTTTCGCATAGAGGACTATCTCGATCAGACACCACTGATCGATTCAGGACCGTTTGCTGAGGCGGCTATCGACCCCCTCACCTCGGAGCGTCGTTTAAATGCTGCTGCGGCCGTCATTGGCCCGGTCACCATCGCTGCGCTCTTCGACCAGTTGTTTGCAATAGATAGCCAAGTGGAGGTGCTTGGGCGATATGACGAGGTATTGTCGAAAGCCCATCATCGATTGGTAGGTGCGCTATCCGGCACACGGCAAAACGTCTTCGCGCAGGTGCTTGTATCCAAGTCAGAGGAGGCTAACTATCGTCGCATCGGCTTGTTAGCTGATGTTCTCGCCCGTCATGGCCGGGGCGGTGGTGATGCGAAGCCTCCGTTTGACAATGAATCTCGCTCGAATTTGTCTCGAGTCATTGGCACTTGGATAGACGCACTACTAGCTGCACCTCAGCTACCCCGTAATGTTGCTTCCGAGGTGGCTCGAGCCGCTGAAAGAGTTGCGGATGCTGAGTTGGCGGAACCTCTGTTTACACTCATTGAGCGTGACTTGGCTGAATATGAGTTTGAACGTTCTCGTTGGCTTCAAGCTGGGGGACGTGGAGGTGTGAACCCAATGGGGCATTCGTTGATGTACTCCCGGGCCTTGGCAGCTATGCATGATGCACCTGCTGTCGCAGTACTCATTCGGGGGTTGGGTGACTTACGTTGGGGCAAGGAGGCAGCATGGGCGTTGCTGGAAATTTGGCTGGTCGATCATTCCCCTTCAAATAAACCGAACTTCAATAGGTCGACCGATTACTCGCATCATCTGATTCGGAGAGCGGAGCGCGTGAAGCAGCGCCCTGTGAAGTCAGATTTCGCGGAGGCGATCTTTGCTGTGGCGATGGATTTCGGAGTTGCGTCAAAGTCTGATGCAGAGCAGAAGCATGCTCTCGTACTTGGCAGTGTGGGTCTTGCTTTACCGCATGGAGCAAAGCGATCAGAAATAGATTTGCTTCTGTCGCTTCCTCAGGCGACACCGTGCAAGCACCGTTTACTGGTAAATGCTGCTCGCGCTGGCGAAGTTATTCCTTCTGCGATACTGATGGAAGGTGTGCAGGCGCTACTCTCCGAAGCCCAGGAACAAAGATGGCGACTTGACGAGAATCGCGGGGAGTTGATGGGGTGGATTGATCTATTCCCCTTTTCCGACGGTCCAGAACGGGTACACGATGCCATTTCTATGTTGTCGGATCAGCACCGTCGCCCAAACGCTTTACGACGTTTGTTGGAGACCATCCCCCAAAGCCCCGCCGATACTGCGTTTGTCATGCTAGAACGTCTGGCCGCTGATATCCCTGCGTTTTTGGGTGATTCCCAATGGACAAGCGCGATGTTGAAGTTGAACACTCAGGAGGCGGTTGGTGCTGTGCTTGAGCACCTTAGCGAGGGGCGAATCCCAGCAGGGGATGGCTTCCACCTGTCGTCTGAGTTAACCAGGCTTGCCATTTTGCTCCCTGATTTCCATAGGATTCTGATCGAGCGCTACCTTGCATTGCCCCCCGGAAGCACTCGCCGTGTTCTTGAAATGGCAATGAATGACTTACCTGGCGAGGACAATTTCATGGCGCTTTTTGAAGGTAACGTCGAAGCCCCTCATCCTTTTCAACATCTGGGTGGGGCGTTAAGAAACTTAGCTATTTCCCGACGGCCCTCGGAGCAATGGAGGGGCGCTTTTGAGGAGTTTGGATTGCCCCTTACAGGGATACGTGCACGACTTTTCGCAATGTTACCTGCCAACGACGCGCACTCACGGTTGGCCAAACGGTGCTTACTGGCGATTGAAGAGTATCGGGACGAAAAGGGGCGGATTAATGACGAGCCAAGGCATCCGGATATAACGACAGGCCGAGCATGGCCGCCGGAAGCGGAAACTCGTTCCGCGTAACACCTTTAGCGAACACGACTACACGACAACACCGTGCTCTATTTTCCAGATTAAGGCATCAACAAGGTTAAGCCCAACGAACGTGGATAACAGCTCGGCTGGCGTTTTCTGGCCTAAAGCCAGGGCAGGGCTTTCAAGCCAGTTCCGCATGGCGATTTTGTCACCCGCAAATAGACCCAGGGCACCATTGAGGACAACTGCTGCACGGAACAGGTAATCGCTTTCAGTTGGATTCAGGTTGCCTGCCTTCAACCAACGCCTGCGCGTGGAAACCTTTATGTCCAGGAGTCTCCCTAGGGCCGCTTGAGAAAGCCCGACCAACACACTCAGTTCGCTGAAAAAGGATGAAGGCAGTCCTTCACTTAGGAGCGCTGAAGCCGTCGGCAAATCAGAGCGAGCATCAAGCACTCTCAGAAATAAATCCGATAGAAGCGTGGTCTCTCCGCCTTCTTGTACGCGATCGATCATTCACGTGCCCTGTAAGAACCGTACGAATCTGAGTGTCCATCACCGCCTAATCATCCAAAGACGTCTCGTCTTCCTCAGCTGAAGCTGCCCACGCTAAGTCCGACTGGATCTGCTGGAACAGTGATTCAAGGTCCTCGTATGGCCATGCTTCTAGGTAGCTAGCAATCACGAGGCTTGCCGGATGCACGCTCATGACAGCAGCAAGGTCTCCGACCTTGTCGAGCGTTGGAGACCTCATCCCTCTCTCAAGCTGACTCATGTACCCCCGGCTAGTCACCGAAACAAAATCCTCCTGGGTGAGCTTCCGTCGCTTTCGTAGTTTTTTCAGCGCATTCGCGAAAGCGGCATTCAGTTCCATTTTCTCATCCCACAAAAGGGATGATGAAGCATCAAATGAGCACTATACTGCCACGCACTATACTGCTCATTTTCACTTTTAGAGAAATTATATGTTCGAAACATATGAGGCAGCGAGGCTGCCGGTGCTGCCGTCTTTCGAGCAGAACACGACGCGCTGGGCGTTCATCGCGCAGTCCGCGAACCGTGAATGGTTTTATGTGACGCACCAATATTTTCAGGATGGTGATCCCGACTGCGTGTGTGCTCAGCAGTTTTTAATCCCCGATGTCATCGGCCTGATGAGCTTGGTGCAGTCAGATTCCGATAGTGCCTTTGTCAGTGGAGTACAGCTCGTATCGCCGGGATGGTTGAACGGTACTGATGAGTGGCGAATGGAGGCGCTTACTAAATTGATCGCCACACCCGGTGAGGAAGGACGCAAATACTCTTACGAGGTTGCAGGTGGGAGCACCTATCCGGTGCGGCAAGAGGGTGCCTCACATCCAGTGGGAAAAACCATATGGCCAGTGCGGTAGGAGGATTTTCAAATGAGCCCCGATCTAGAACATTTGCTCTGTAAGCCACATCTATCGCTTTTTCCAAATGCAGTAATAGTGAACGATCACTTTTTTTGGGGCTTTGAGTGTGGAGACGGATGGTTCGACATCCTTAACCATGCGTTCTCCCTTGTTTCAGCGAGAACCGATATTAGTCCTGGTTGCGGTGAAGTGACCGTCGAGCAGGTTAAGGAAAAATTTGGCGGACTGAGGATTCATTACCGTGGGGGTGACGATTTCGTCGAAGGTGTCTTCAACCTTGCGGAAGCTGCGTCCGTTCATATCTGTGCCATCTGTGGCAACCGCGCCCCCAACCGGAGGATGCATTATCACCACCCTCGTTGTGCGATCCACTATGGGGAGTAGACCTTGAAGTACAGCATGGCAAATCGCGAGAATTTGATCGCCAAGCTGCATGAGCAACTCAAATGCGACGGCTCGCTAATTGACCTAGATGACGTTCGAAGATACGTCTCGTCACCCAGGTTGTTCGATCTCACCGTAAGAGGCCTCAAGGGAACACTGACCTATGTGGGCGATACGTTCCTGGACCAAAGATCAATGCTCGCCGATTGGCCACAGCGGACGTATGGGGTATCTCAAGAACAGTGGAGGGATTTATCGTCAAGCGTTGAGCTGGTTGACGACTTTCACCATAACGACACCGATATTTCGAAAATTCAGATCTGGTCGTTCGAGCCCGCCAGCCTCACTGAGGATGAGTTGCGCCTGGCTGTAGCGCTGTCCTACACCGACGCAGAGTTCCGCGCAGAGTCCCGGATTGTTGGAGCGCTCAACCACATACTCAATGACTTAGGATTCTATGTGGACGGAGATCGTTACTAGCGGTGCGAGTCAGTTTCGTTGAGCGACCAGCTGCCGTGCAGGTCGTTGAACGACATCCCCTAGGATCGAACCAAGGGAGAATCCCTGGTCACCTGGGCTCTGAAGTATCCAGCCCATCGTGGAAAAGTGAGAGCCATGGGGATTCCAGTCCTCGTGGTGCACCAAGATATCCAATCCACGGATCAGATTCTTTGCTTCAGCCAAACGAATCGCGGCTACTCAGGTAGGTTTTGAAGCGATGCGAGACGCACGGCTTCAATTCGCAGCTCATCGAGCTTCGTTCCCGAATTACCTACGGGCGTTACCATCGAGATGGTCGATGGCCTTATCTCTTCTGCGCAACGTTCGGGCCCTGTTCACGTCGGAAGGAGACGGGTTGAAGGTGCTGTCCTCCAAAAAAGACACGCGTGGAATTGGCGTGGCAGTAAGTGCTGAAAATATAACATTCAAACCAAAGACGTTTTTCATAGGAAGGACCAGTGATCATAAGATACAGCCAAGGTAACGGCGTGCCCGAACCGAGAAAAACAAACGATAGGCATAACGTGTATCGATGGGGGCAATTGATCGTGGAAAAGTACAGGCAGCGCAGTGACCAGCGAATGTATTTGGGTTTGTTGCGGTTGGACGTTTGAACGGACTTTGGGGGTGAACACAGCGGTGGGACCCGAGCACCGTCCAAAGCAGAGCGGGCGTAAAACCCAACGTGTCTGATGCGTCAATTAGTACATGTGGTGGGTTAATTGATTTTATGGGGTTGAAATAGTTAAAGTAAATTTGATTTTCAATAGAGCACGACATGGCTAATTAAATATTGTTTGCATAAGCGAACATATCAGCTACATTATTTTATAAATCTCTGTAGTTTCTATTAACGCTCTGGATTTTTATATCGTCACTTACCAAACTAGGAGGTGGGATTGTGCCAATACTTTATTTGGATATATTCGATCCTCAAGTGTATGGCGTTCTTGAACAGGCGATGGAACTGGAGGAGATAAGCGGAGTTGTATTCGAAGTGGTTCCTATTTTCAACGGCTCGATTTTATCCTACCTCCCACTGTTGGCATTCGCGTGGTTGAAAAGAGAGTCGATAGATAATGACTGTCTGTTGTTACATGCTTTGCTGAAAACGTCGATTGGAACTTCGGAGTTTTGGCTCTGTCGGGTATTAGGCACCATGAAATTATATGGAGGTGGCGAGGATTCCTACTTGGCTGAACAACTTCTGTGCATAGACAACGTGCGTTCCCTCACAGATTTGCTGGCAAGAAGTGAACTGCTTGAAATCAAGGCCTTGACCATGACTCAGTCAGACGGTCGCGTATACATCGGCTACGCAGAGATTCAAGGATTCATGTCTCAATATTTAAATAAGGACCGGCCTTGGTCGTTTAGAGCCAGAAATCCCTAACCGCTCACGGAACGCCGGCCTTACTAGCCGGCTACCCTTTGCAAAATGCTGACTACGTTATTGCTTGCTCCGCGATAACCGGAAGTCGAGGTAGCTCCCTTAGTCCATTACTTCGCTAGGGTTCTCAATGGATGAGATAGTCACAGACGAAGCACCTCAGTACTGGTGGTCCAGCTGCCTTGTGCGTATCTGATTTACCTGCGTTTTTGCTAACCAATGATCGTCCGAAAAAGGCCACAACTGAATGCAGCCTCAGCCGCACTGCGGCTTTGTGTAAAGAGGTGCTAGGCATTTACCAATTGCCTATATAGGCAACTATAGAGCGATGATGGGGGCGATTCGGAGGGGCCGAGAGCTACCGAAAACTCGTCATGCAGGCGACAACGCTTAAAAATACCGCTTCTTATCGACAAAAACGATCTTTCCTCATAGACCGCCTTCGAACGAAGTGTGGCTGTGTGAGCAGCTCCCAGCCTGGTACCTCCGCGAATGACTGACTGAGCGTTCCCTCCCCGAGTCGTCTTTAATCGTTGTCATTCCTGTACCCACCCTAAATACGCAGCTGAAAACCCCAAACTATTTTCTTATTTTTAAGACTAGATTGGAATGAAGACTAAAAAATTAATAATTTGTATTCATATGACAAAATTTCGATATGACGGAATTCCGTACTTTATTGGAAGGGAAGATACTTTCGTGTCAATAGAATCAGTGGTCTAGTTATGTTCGTCAATATAATTAGATATTAACTATAAACGATTTGCCGATATTATATTTGGCAATTGAAACTTGGTAGAGTTTGAGAGTGATAAAGGTTGGTACTATGCTGCGCCGTAATTTGAAAGAGAAAGCAGTATGCCAAATTATAAAAGTTTCATTTCAGTACCATGTTTGGTAAGGGGGCGAGCAGCGTTCAGGCTCTTTATATTCTCACCAGGTGGCGAGCGATCTGAATTTGGTGTGTTTCTAAGCTATTGCTTGTGGCTGGCAGTGGGAGGCAGAAGGAATGGGACTTTCAAACGCTACACTCTTGCTGTTGCGAGATGGTTGGATTATATGTATGTTGGCATGCAAATTTTCGGAAATAAAGTTTCAACGTATTCGTTGTATCTTTCTTATGCTGATTATTTATCGAATGGAAGGTTGTCAGATGATCCCATGGTCATACGCATGGTCAGCATTTTAGGAGAAAATTTAGTTATCCACAAAAGCCTTGTTGTAGTCCATAACGGTATCGACTCGTTTATTTCGTTTTGCGCAGAGGAATACATTAGGAAAATAGACTACATTAAAAACGGATTGAGTACTTCATCAGGAGTGGAGGATGACTTAATTCGGGATTTAGCTTTAATACACCAAATGGCACAGCGCCGAAACGATGTTGCCTTGAAAAGACATCCTTACTCGCGTAGATCGAACAAAGTTTCCGAACATGTGGTAGGTGCCAAAAGCGACAAATTGGTACCTATAACGCCTGATAAATATTTCCCACTGGGACATATTGCGGAATTTATAGCTAATCTTAGAAGTTTCCGTGACGCAACTCTCATGTCTTTGTGTGCCGCTTCATGTTGGCGAATTTCTGAAGCCATGCAGATACTTTGGGAAGATATTGACTTTGCAACTCGTAAGATTTACTGCCGAGAGCCTATTGGCCGAGGCAACTATCTAGATGCCTACGTTGGCCTTAGTTTTCACGAGCGCGAGCAATTAGCCTGGAAAGGTCGCGAAACCAGCGAAACCGTGCTGCTCGAACCATATGGAACTTTATTTTTTAAAAATCTAGCTCTCTATAGGAAAAATCAAAATTCATCGCAGCATAATTTCATTTTCGAGACGGAAAACGGTCGTCCACTATTTCTTTCCAGTTACTCAGGAGTGGTGTTAGATGCGTTCAAATTAGCGGCTGCCCCTATTTATGAAAAGCTCGGACTATCGTTGTTTAGAGTTGGTCCACATTCCTTAAGACATAGTTACTGTTACTTTATGTATAACTTTATTCATTTTGAGGAAGGGATGGGGATGAGCCTCTATGATCTCGCGAAGCTTACCGGGCATAAAGATGTCGGAGCGCTAGCGATATACGCCCAGAGAGATAGGGAGAGATTCTACGAGGAGATCTACATTGCAACTCAGTCCAGAGTCAACGGCGGAGATGTAACGGAGACCCAGCTGCGTTTTGAATATCTTCGTAACCGTTTAGAGGAAGTTGCGAAGTTGTTAAATTCAGAAAAGGAGATCAAGTAAATGGTTAATTTTGGGGCGGAAATTCTTTATTTGCTTTCGGGCGCCGCGTTAGTTGGTTCATTTAAAAACGCGATGAGAAAAACCTGCTTGATATTATCAGCGGCTCTGGTCGATATACCCAAAGCGGCAGGGCTACCTAAAGAGCGGTTTCTTCACTATTTTCAAGGTTTGGATTTCAATGCGGACGAAGTACATATATACGTCGATGTATGGTTTAAGCTATCTAATTTAAAAATAGATGACCTAAAACAAAATCCCCAGATGGCTGTCGACATGCTGCCAAATAATCTGATCCCCTCGAGTATGGAGCTACAGGAGTGGTTGCCAGTGCTTAGGTGTTTTCTCGTTTGTTTTTATTATGAAAGAGCAATATTGCTACCGTATGGTTTTATGCGGCCCCAAGCATTGTGGCTTTCAAAACTCGATGTTGATTTCAATGTATGGCCGGAAAATCTTCTTTTATTCATAACTATGGAGGCAGAGCGCAAAAGGTATGCTATCAGTAGTTCTTCAACTGGTCGCTCCCCTGAGGAACGTAAACTTCGCCGGCTCATTCAAAATGGATTGAAGGTGCTACTCACCACTAATATGTATGGCCCTGAGGATCTAAATGTTGAGGACCTACAAGCTTGGCGGACGTACCAGACAAATGCTACTGATCGTAAGCAATCTCCAGTTCCAATGA
>Ga0182007_10000759_pt1 | contig 18100 bp, 18 predicted proteins | sample Sormic07211113_1_FD_123023 | JGI IMG/M metagenome (GOLD analysis project Ga0182007, IMG submission 123023) | Rhizosphere microbial communities from Sorghum bicolor, Mead, Nebraska, USA - 072115-113_1 MetaG | ecosystem: Host-associated > Plants > Roots > Rhizosphere | place: USA: Nebraska... | reverse complement strand
GCGGCGACATAGGCTGATGATTCGATGCGCAGGGCTCGCGCGCCGGCTGCGAGTGCCGCGCGCGCAAAGCCGGCCACGAAAACAGCCTCGTCCATCGCGCCATCGGGCACGGGCTGGCAGGAGACGATAAGACTTAGATTGAGATCTTCCTTGCGCATTCGGCACCCCTTTCGAAGGGTCACGATAGAGCAAGGTCACCAGAAAGCAACCGGTTTTAAACTGGTATTATCTCTGGAGCTCGAAGACGAAGTCGTAGACCTCACCCTTGTAGCGCGTCTCGCAATATTCGACGATCTCTCCATCTGCGAGAAAGCAGCGGCGTTCCGTCGTCAGGATCGGTGCGCCCGGCTCGCAGCGCAGATGCTGTGCATCTTCAGGAGAAGCGGCCCGCGCCCGCATTCTCTGGACGGCGCGCCGGGGCAGAAAGCCGCGCTGGGCAAGAGCTTCGTATAGGGAATCGCCAACGGACGAAGGTGAGGGAAGAAAGCGTACGGGCACGGCCGCGTGCTCCACCGCAATCGGTGCGCCATCGGCGGTCCGCACCCTGCGCATGCGCAGGACTTGCGCGTTTGCGGAGATGCCGAGCGCCATCATTTCAGCCGGGGAAGGTCGGGTTAACTGTTTGGAAAGCCAGATGCATCCCGGCTCCATTCCGCGCGCCCGCAGATCTTCTGAGAAGCTGGTCAGCGTGGAAAGCGATTTTTCGACCCGGGAGCCGATTTCGCTGCGTGCGCCTTGCCGCCGGCTCAGCATGCCCTCCTCTTCCAGCATGGCGAGTGCCTTGCGGACTGTCACGCGCGACAGCGACAGGGCCTCGGCGAGCGACCGTTCACCTGGCAGAGCCGAGCCGGACTTGAAGGCGTGGTTGCGAATGGCGGTTTCGATCGCCGTCTTGAGCTGCTTGTACAGCGGCATCCCCGGCGCGCCGGCTGCGAACTCCCTCCTGACCAGGTCGATGATATCAGTCGCCAAGGCAAACCTTCCCTTCGATCGCACGACTAGGAGCGAAATTTCGTCCTGTCCGATACTGGTATTATACTGTACGGCTTTTTGCGATCTGTCGAGCGAGGAAAAGAGTGATACGGACGCCAGGTGGGCCGCAATGGGGGCTGCCTTATGGTCTTTGCGGCGCTATTGCTCGACGCTCCGTCCGCGCCACGATGCCCGCTTTGCCGGCGCTCTGCAATTGCCCTTTTTGAGCGACATGAGGGATGGCCGCCTTATTGCCTTGGCCCGCCCTCAGCCATCGAAGAATCGCGTCAAAACCGGGTTGAGCCGCGCGTTTGAACTCGGGGCTCATTTCCGCATCCATGCCGCAAAGCGTTGCGATTTCCTGCCAGTCCACTCTTCCGGCCCGCAGCGGAGGACGCGACTGGAAGACGACAAGCCCGATCATGAAGCCCTTGAGGTTTTCAAAGCTGCGGGGCTGCAGCAAAGGTGCGAGCCTCAGGTCGCAAAAATCCGAGATCTTGCGTTGGAAAACATCAGAAGCAGAGCTTTTCTTTACGGGCATTGTTCATTCCTTGCATACGACCTCGTCCAGAGGCCGGGGTGTGCGCGCTAAAGCACGGAAGTTAACGAAACGCAAACAACCGACCGTTTAGCCGCTTTCAATTCTACGATGCGTTGGTAATTGGCAACTCTAGTGATGAGCTGATCCTGATCGGACATCCCGGCTCTCGCACGGGATCAAGGGCAGATCATGGCGCCCTCGGTTTATTTCGGTTTCGGTCGATCAAAACCATGAAGAAACTGTAACTTGCCTCCAATGCCATTGAGCGCGACATTTGCCTCGCGCCGGATTGATGAGGTGAAGCAAATGTCAGTCTTGGAAATATTAGTGAGACGCCGTATGCAGGAAGAATATGCCAAGGGCACATCCCCCGAGCGGATTACCCGGCTCCTGCAGGAATTCTTCAACGGGGTGGAAGCCTCCCAAGCAGATGCTGCCCCGCACCGGTCTTTCGGCAATCGATAGCAATCGACACATAGAACGAAAGCGGCCGGCCCTCGACGTTTCTCCGAGAGCCGGCCCCTTTGTGGATCAAACACGTTCCGAAGGTGCCGCCTCCTATTGCGCGCCGTTCGAGCCGGGCAGGCTTTCGATTGCTGTCAGGATCTTGTATGCGGCCTTGACGCGTTCCGGGATCGGATAGTTCTTGTTCGCCAGCAGGACGATCCCGATTTGTCTGGCCGGAATGAAGGCCGCATAGGCGCCAAAACCGTTGGTCGAGCCGGTCTTGTTGAGCAAGATATCCTTGCGCGGCTGTTGTGGTGGCACGAGCCGGGTTATCTTATGTGGCTTCAGCGCCATGTCCGATGAATTGCCTGACAGTAGCCGGGTGAGCGTCGTCGGATAGGCGTAGATTTCCCAGCCCAGCGCCTGTGTCGTGTTTCCTACCGTGTAATAGCCGACATGGGTCGCGGCGATCGCGCGCTGAAGAGTTTCGTCAAGCCGAGAGCCGTCCATATTGGCCTCGAGAACGCCGACCATGTCAGCCGAAGTGGTCTTTACGCCATAGGCTTGCGTGTCCAGAACACCTGGCGTCACCCGGATCGGCTTGCCCTGCTTCGAATAACCGTAGGCATAATTGCCCATCTCGCCCGGCGGGACGCGGACATAGGTATGATTGAGGCCGAGGCCAGCGAAGATCTTTTCCTGCATCAGCGCATCGAATGGCTTGCCCATGGCTTCGGCGGCGAGATAACCGAACAAGCCGATGCTGGGATTGGAATAGAGCCGATGGGTGGCCGGTGCATAGGATGGGTGCCAGTTGCGATAGTAGGCGATCATCTTGTCCTGATCAGTCACATCATCCGGAAACTGCAGGGGCAGGCCGCCTCCCGTGTATGTGCCGAGATCCAGAAGACTGATCTTGTCAAAGCTGCTGCCGATAAGCGCGGGCAGATACTTCGACGCCTCATCGGAAAGTGACAGTTTTCCGCTGACCTGAGCGTAAGATGCGAGAACCGCGGTGAAGGTCTTGCTGATCGAGCCGAGCTCGAAGATGGTGTCGTTTGTGACCTTCTGACCAGTCTCCTTCGAGGCGACGCCATAGTTGAAGAAGTAATGCTTGCCCTTGATCGTGATCGCGACGGCCATTCCCGGGACATCGTTTTCCGTCATGACCGGCCGGATTGCATCATTGACGGCTCGCTCCAGCCGATCCTGATCGTTGCCGTCTGCCGCATGGGCGTTGACCGCATAGAAAAGGCAGCTGGCGATCATGCCGAGTTTCGGTAGCGAGATGGGATGCATGTGCAAGATAATGTCCTCATATTGGTGGACAGGCCGCGCAGACGATTGCGGCCTGAGGTCATGGATCCGGGGTTGATGGGCACGGTCGGGGTTGCAGTCGATGCCGCCTGGGGGGCATTTGGCCCCTGCAATCACCTCGCGACGCAGACTATGGCGCCCCCTTGTGCCCTAGACAAACGATCAATTCTGGGCTTAGGCATGAGAAAAACTTGGGCTTAGGACATAATGGACATTTCACAACTTCCGCTGAACGCGCTCCGCGTTTTCGAAGCCTCGGCGCGGCATTGCAGCTTCACGCGGGCCGGCCTTGAGCTCCGGGTGACGCAGACGGCCGTCAGCCATCAGGTCAAGGCGCTGGAGGATGTGCTCGGGGTAACGCTGTTCAAACGGCTGCCGCGCGGACTTGCATTGACCGACGAGGGCCATGCCTTGCTGCCCGTGCTGACCGATGCATTTCGCCGCATGAGCGCCACCTTGAGCCAGCTGGAGGAAGGCAACTTCGACGAGATCCTGACAGTCGGCGTGGTCGGCACCTTTGCGATCGGCTGGCTTTTGCCTCGGCTGAGCTCGTTCAAGGCTCAGCATCCGCATGTCGATCTGCGTCTGAAGACGAACAACAATCGTGCTGACATGGTGCTCGATGGGCTCGATTTCTTCCTGCGTTTCGGCGATGGGGCATGGCATGGAACCGAGGCGATCCATCTGATGGATGCGCCGCTGTCGGCGGTTTGCACGCCCTCGATCGGCGCGCGTTTGCGCACGCCGGCCGACCTTGCCGATGTCGAGCTGCTGCGCTCCTACCGGATCGACGAGTGGGCTCTCTGGTTCAGGGCGGCAGGCCTCACGCCGCCCAATCTTCGCGGTTGGATGTTCGATTCTTCGTTGACACTGGTGGAGGCCGCCGCGCGTGGTGTCGGCGTGGCACTCGTCCCCGTCGTCATGTTCTCGCATGAGATCGAGGCGGGCAGGATCGTGCAGCCGTTCCGGATCACCGCTGTCACCGGAAGCTATTGGCTCACACGATTGAAATCGCGCGCGGAAACCGCATCGATGAAGGCGTTTCGCCAATGGCTGACAGCCGAGATCGAGGATCTGCCGTCATAGGATTGGAGTTGCCCGCCGTTTCGGATCGGGATGAAGGACGTTGCTCCTGTTCGCGGCCCCATGTTGGGCCACGAGATTTCGCTTCGGCCGATGAAGTCTACGGCGGTCAGTTCTTTGCCCATTGGGCGGCGGCATCTCTGGCAAAGGTGCTGTAGGAGCGTGGTGCGCGACCGAGCAGCCCGGTGAGACGACGAATGTCGTCCGCCGCGGCGACCGCGCCATCCGTCTGGTAGCGGCTGAACATCAGGCGCAGGTCGAGCGCATGCCAGGCGGGCAGCATGGTCTTCATACGCTGTTCCATCGTAACAAGATCATCGCCGCCATAGCGGATGACGCGGCCGAGCGCTTCGCTCCAGATGGCGGAAATGTCCTCGCCCGTCAAACTGTCCGGACCGACCAGCGTATAGGTCTCGCGGCCGAGCGGTGCGGAAGCTTGCTCCCGGCGGATTAGTTCGAGCGCAGCCGCCTCGCCGATATCGCGAATATCGACCATCGAGATGCCCTTCGACCCCACAGGTACGCCGTAGGCACCGGCATTCAGCAACAGATCCCTCTGACGAAGGTCGTTCTGGATAAAATAGGCTGGGCGGAGAACCGTGGCCGGGAGATCGAGAGCGTCGATCATCCGCTCGACCGTGTGTTTGCCGGCGAAATGCGGAACGTCGGCATAGGCCTCGCCCTTGAACACCGAGAGATAAACGATGCCCTTGACGCCGGCCTCGCGGACGACGGCAAGCGCGAGCATCGTCTGGGTCAGTTCGTCGGCAACGTTCGGGGCGAGCAGGAACAATGTGCTGACGTCTTTCAGCGCGGCGCGCAATGAATCCGGGTCGGCCAGATCGCCGCGGACCGGCGTTACGCCCGAGGGAAGCTGTGCAGCTTCAGGCGAGCGCGTCAGGGCGCGGACATCGACATTGTGACCCTGCAAGTGGGCCAGGACCTGGGACCCGATGGTCCCTGTGCTGCCGGTAACAAGAATAGCCATTTTAAAAACTCCTCAAGATGTTGCGAGAGACCCGATGTCTCGAGAAGAAAGATAGCCGTTCCAATTTCTATTTGGAGATGGCTATATTAAGACAGGTCGTCTCAATTATGGAACACGAGTATGGATCTGCAGGCTTTGTCCGACTTTAATCTGGTCGCTGCCCATGGCGGGTTCGGTCGCGCCAGCCGCGTCACCGGAAGGCCGAAGGCGACGCTGTCGCGTCGGGTTGCCGAGCTCGAGCAGAGCCTCGGTGTCAGGCTGATCGAACGCGGATCGCAGAGCCTGCGCTTAACTGATGAGGGACGGGCGCTCCACGAGCGCACCGATGGGCTGCTATCTGAAATCGCCGAGGCCGGCGAGGCGGTTGTCCTCGGGGCCTCGACCCCGAGAGGACGCCTGCGTGTCAGCGCGCCCGTGGTCTTCGCCCATGTCGCGCTCGGTCGCATCGGCGCGCGTTTTGCCCTGGCCTATCCCGAGGTCCAGCTCGAGATCGTCGCCGAGGATCGCAAGGCCGACCCGGTCGAAGACGGCTACGACCTGATCATCCGCATCGATCCGGCACCGGACGAACGGCTCGTCGGTCGCCGCTTCCTCAATGACGAACGCCTGATCGTGGCGCCACCGGGCATGCGGTGCCCCTTGCCAACGGCAGACGGCGAAGAGCTTGCCGTGAAGGCCGTCTTGCTCAGTGCATCCTCACAGACGGCCGTCTGGCGACTTGGCTCCGGAGCAGAGCCAGACGTGGTGCTGAAACCAGAGCCTGTCCTTCGTCTTTCATCGCTTTTGATGGTTCGTGATGCCGTTTTGGCGGGTGCCGGCGTGGCTTTGTTGCCGAAGCTTCTTGTCGCTGACGATATTGCGGCGGGCCGGCTCGCTTATTGGGGAACCCTCAGAGGTCCACCGGTGGAAATCTGGGCACTCCAAAGCTCGCGCCGTCTGATCGGCGCCAAGGTCCGCGCGTTTCTGGACGTGCTGGAGAAAGCCTTTCCGGAGAAGGTGTTCGTCCCGACGATATGATGCGGTGGCGGCCCTGACGCTTGGGCTATCCACTCAAGCAAAATCAATGGCCGGCGCCATCAACGCCAGCCGAGAGCGGGCGCGACGTGGGTGAGGATCGCCTCGATCACGTGCGCGTTGTATTCGACACCGAGCTGGTTGGGGACGGTCAGAAGCAGAGTGTCGGCCTCTGCTATAGCCTCGTCCTTCCTGAGTTCTTCGATCAGTTGATCCGGTTCAGCGGCATAGCTGCGTCCGAAGATTGCCCGTGTCTTGTCGTCGATGAAGCCGATCTGGTCCGCGTCCTTGCCGCTGCTGCCGAAATAGGCGCGGTCGAGATCGTTGACCAGTGCGAAGATGCTGCGGCTCACCGAGACCCGCGGCTCGCGCTTGTGGCCGGCCCCCTTCCAGGCTTCGCGGAAGACCCGGATCTGATCGGCCTGCTGGACATGGAATGGCAACCCGCTCTCATCGTTTTTGAGCGTTGAGCTTTGCAGGTTCATGCCGCGCTTTGCTGCCCAGACAGCGGTCGCGTTCGAGCTCGCCCCCCACCAGATCCGTTCGCGCAAGCCCTCCGAATGCGGTTCGAGACGCAGGAGGCCGGGCGGGTTGGGAAACATCGGTCGGGGGTTGGGTTGCGCAAATCCTTCGCCGCGCAGGATGTCGAGCAGCACGTCCGCATGCCGCCGGCCCATGTCGGCGTCGCTCTCACCCTCGGCCGGCTCGTAACCGAAGTGGCGCCATCCATCGATCACCTGTTCAGGCGAGCCGCGGCTGATGCCGAGCTGCAGCCGGCCTCCGGCGATCAGATCAGCTGCGCTTGCATCCTCGGCCATGTAGAGCGGGTTCTCGTAGCGCATGTCGATGACGGCGGTGCCGATCTCGATGCGGCTGGTCTTGGCCCCGACGGCCGCCAGCAGCGGAAACGGCGAAGCGAGCTGGCGGGCAAAATGATGCACGCGAAAATAGGCGCCGTCCGCGCCCAGCTGCTCGGCAGCGACGGCGAGATCGATGGATTGCAGGAGCGTATCGGATGCCGAACGCGTTTTCGATTGGGGCGAGGGTGTCCAGTGGCCGAATGAAAGGAATCCGATCTTCTTCATGGTCCCGCTCCGCAACGTTTGGTTCGCTCAGCTTTGCTTCATGACATGATTTCGGCTGCCGATACAAGCGGAGTGAAGGTATCCTGGCTGCGCGAGCCGCGCCCTCGGTATCAAATAAATAGGCCCGCCGTTTCCGGCGAGCCCACGGGAGGCCGATGCTGCCGCCGCGCCTGCGGTCTCCAGCTGAAGATCGTTATTTCGCTGGCTGGATCGAGCCGATGATACCGAGCACTTCCTTTTCGTGCTTGGCCTGGTCTTCCTTGGAGCCCCAATAGGTGAGCACGAGGATCTTGTTGGGCGCCGGCGAAAGGACGCCGAGATTGATGTTGACGGCTCCGTCTGCATCGGTGCCCTGCCAGTTCAGGATCGACAGCTTCATGCCATTGATTTCGTTGCTGTCGTCATCCTTGCGGGTGCTGGCGTCGATCTTGACGCCGTTCTTGTCGAGGAAATCGACGGCATCGCCGATGACCTTCTCGACATTGTCGCCAGTGGCAACATCGAGGGCAAAGTAGATGGCGGCATCAGGCGAATTGGCGTCGATGCCGGATTCGGTTTCCTTCGGCTTCCAGCTGTCGGGGATGGTGACGCTGGCAACGGGCGCTTCGCTCGGAAAGGCGAGCGTCTTGGCATTGGCGAGCATTGGAAAGACTGCGAGCGCAGCGGCGATGAGCAGCATCTTTTTCATGGGTGCTTCCGTTCTGTCTTTGAGTTTTAGGTCGCCGATCAATCTCAGCGGATACGTGAGGTTGGCATGGTTTTCGGCAGTGCGGAGACAGCCGGAAAAGGGGGATAATTGACCGCAATCAGCTGGCCGAAGCGATCTCGAAATCCTGATCGAAGGAACTCGTCTTTCCCGAGGTCATGTCATACAGCGTATAGTGAAGCTTGTATTTGCCGGCCGGTGCACCGTCGACGTTCAAGGTCATGTCGAGCTTGAACTCCAAATTCTGCTTGTGGCTTTGAAGGTCGCTATCCAAGAAGCCCTTCTTGCTCCACACGACCTCGCCGCTGGCGTCGATAATGTCGAGGTCGGCAACGAGGTGGAGTTCATAGAGACTGTCCGGAAGCTGCTTCCAGCCATAGCCGATCGGTTCGGCATAGCTGAAGATGGGCTCGCCGGGTTTGAAAACGTTTGAGTCACGTTTCTTGTAAACCCCGTAACCCGTTGAAGGCTCGGCCACGAAGATGACGTTCTGTTGTGAGAACGGCACCTTGGTCCAGGCTTCGATGACGGCCTTTTGTGCAGTGGCCAAATCTGCCAGAGGATCGGCATGGGCAACGGCAGCAAAAGTCATCGCAAAAATCAATACAAGCACTTGCCGCATCGCAGTCTCCAATCGGTCTGCTGATAGTGATTCCGGCAGGCGCCGGAGAACGGGTAAAGCCATCGTCTCATTGCGTAATTTCGAGGCATGATCGACTTGCCCCAATCGAAGACGGTGGGTGCCGGCGCATCCCGCCTGCCTCATTCGTGGATGGTATAGCTGCCGAGTTCGCACAGGTTCTGGGTGTCCGTCGTCGTATCGAGGCTGGAACCTTCCTCGAACTCGAACTTCATGTCGTACTTGCAGACAGTCCGACCATCGCCGATGGTGATATCCATGCTCTCACCGGGGTTCAGTACCTGCTTGCCGAAGACATCGTCTTCCCAATTATTGACGCCGACCGGGGACGTATAGAAATTGGTGAGCACGGATTTGGTGCCGTTCTTGAGCGTGAACGTCAGGTCGTCGGCGCTTGCAGCACCGGCAAGGCAAAGAAGCGCTGCCGACGCCGCGAGGGCGAAGCGAAATTTCGTCATCGAATTGATCCTTCGGTGAAAGCTGATGCGCGTCTTTTTAAGCGTTTCAGCGGCCGTGAGCTATATATATTGCACGCCAAGCTCGGCCCATTTTTGGGCTAAAACGCAACCCGGATCGAGGCGTGGCGTCGGCCTGTCGCCCGGCGACAAACGCGGCACCGCCGCGAGCTACTCCGTCCGCACAGAAGCGAACAGAGACCTGTAATTGGGAGTGGGCCGCGGCATGCGACCCGAAGTGGAGACCCCGCTGTCGAGCAGGGTCTCGTTCAGCGTAAGTTGACGCCCGCCATCAAGGCAGGAGGCTGCGCTGCAGGCTTTGGCGCTGTGCCTCCTGAGCGGCCTTGAGCTGGGCCTTGGTATACATCAGGGCATGCTCGGCAAGGTCGCGGCCATCGTCCCAAAGGTTGCGCCAGATGCCGAGGATGCCTTCGAGCGGCTGGCCGACGACGCGCGAGGAGAAGGATTCGAAGGTGATCGGGCCTGTGTAGCCGGAGCGGACAAGGGCGCGGAAAACGCCGGCAAGGTCGATCGTGCCCGAGCCCATGTAGCCACGATGGGAATCGCCCGTGTGGAAATATCCGAGATGGTCGCCCGTCTCGAGAATGGCGGCCTGAATATCCGATTCCTCTATATTCATGTGGTACACGTCCAGATGCACCTTCACGTTTGGCATGCCGATGCGCTTGCACATCTCGACGGCCTGCGCGGCGGTGTTCAGCACGTTGGATTCGTAGCGGTTGACCACTTCGAGGACGAGCGTGATGTGGCTTCGCGCCGCTGTCTCGGCCACCTGACGCAGGATCTCGACCGATTGTGCGACGCCTGCCGCCGTGGTCGGCTCGGAATATTTGCCGAAGGCCGAATGCAGGATGCCGCCGATATATTCGCCACCGCAATCGCGGCAGACGGCGATGGCCTGCTCGAGCTTTTCCTTGCCGCGCCGTCCCTTCTCCTTGTCGCCGCTTGAAATGTCGCTGTCGAAATCGAGGCCGAGCGAGAAGTTGATGCCGATGCCGTTCTTTTCCAACTGGCGACGGGTAAACTCCGGATCGATCAGGCTCGGATCCAGCGCCGGTGCCTCGATGAAATCGTAGCCCACCTCGGCACTACTGGCGATTGCGCGGGCGCATTCCTCCTTGCTCCAGCCGGCTTCCCATACCAGCGCGTGAACTCCCAGCTTGTTCATGATCTTCCTCCCGGTTTCGTGGATGCAAAATGAATTGCTGCAGTGCGGAAGACATGAATCGTTTTATACTTGAAAGCGTTCATGTTGACACCGCACTTACTCAGGTATAGCTTACAATAAATCGTTTCACCAGAGTTTTCATATTATCATTGGCGAGGGCGTAGTGGGGGAGGGCAAGATGTCGAGACAGCAAAGCCCTTCCATCAAGATGGTGGCCGACAGGGCCGGCGTTTCGGTCGCGACGGTCTCGAACGTCCTCAACGGCAAGCCAACGGTTTCTCCCGATTTTGCCCGGCGCGTGAATGATGCGGTACGCGAGCTTGGTTACGTCGTCGATCTCGGCGCGTCGCGGCTGCGCTCGCGCAAGGCGCAGCTCGCTGGCGTCGTTGTGCCGGATCTTACCAATCCGATGTTCGCCTCCTTCGTTTCCACACTGGAGCATCTGGCGCGCCTCGCAGACTACGATCTGGTCGTCGTATCAGCGCGCAACAATGCGGAGGAGGAGGCTGACCGGCTGCGCAAGATTCGCGCCTGGCGCCCCGCCGGCCTGATCGTCATTCCCTGCGACGGCGCCTTTGCCGAGCGCCTGCCGGATGGCTTCTTTGCACCCGTCGTCCTTGCCGACCGCATACCCGATGCCGCCGGCTTCGATCTGATTGCCGTCGACAACGGGCCGTCGGCCGGTGCCATCGCTGCGCATCTCGATCAACAGGGCTATGAGGATTGCCTCGTCGTCGGCACCAGTCTTTCGATCAGCAACATACGCGAGCGCTGGGAAGGCGTGCGTGCGTCGGCCAAGCACATGCGGGTCGAGATGCTGGAAATCGGCATCGATGACGCCCATGGCGCACAGCTTCTGGAGGAGCGTCTGCGCCATCGCCCGCTGCCCGGCGCGCTGTTTTCGCTCGATCAGGGCACGACGCTTTTGACCTACTGCACCATGGCTGAGATCGGCCTTTCCGTGCCAGGCGATATCGCCTTTGCGAGCTTCGACGAGATGGAATGGATGCGGCTGGTGACGCCCGGGATCACGACCGTGCGTCAGCCTGTCGAGGAAATGGCCGAGCAGGCCTGGGCGCTGCTGTTGCGGCGCATGACCGGCTCTGCCGGCAAGCCGGTCACGCGGCGCTTGCGCTGCGCCGTCGAGATCCGTGGTTCGACACCGCGGAACCCGCTTGAGGAGGCGGGTAAACTGAAACTGGGAGGAAGAAAATGGAAGTTACAAGGCGAACCATACTCACCGGAATAGGCGGCGCCGTCGTTGTCGGCACCCTTGGCGGCACGATCGGCGTAGCCCAGGCGGCTGAACCGCAACTCGGCGTCGTGGTCAAGATCGGCGGCATCCCGTGGTTCAATGCCATGGAAGTCGGCATCAAGAAGGCCGCGCCGGAATTCAAGACGAATGCCTGGATGGTCGGGCCGACACAGGCGGATGCTGCTCAGCAGGTCCGCGCCATCGAAGACCTGATTGCCCGCAAGGTTGCGGTCATCGGTATCGTGCCGAACGATTCCGCAGCGCTCGACCCCGTTCTCGGCCGCGCACGGGCAGCTGGTATCAAGGTGCTGGCCCACGAAGGCCCGAGCCAGAAGGAAGCGGATTGGGACTTTGAGCTCACGACCATCGAAGGCTATGGTCAGGCCCATATGGACCTGATTGCCAAGGAGATGGGCGGGGAAGGCAAGTATATCGTCTATGTCGGCTCGCTGACTGTTCCGCTCCACAACGCCTGGGCCGATGCGGCGATTGCCTATCAGAAGCAGAAATATCCGAAAATGCAGATGCTCGGCGATCGCTTCGGCGTTGCCGAAAGCCTGGATGAAAGCATCAAGACCACTCAGGATCAGCTTCGCGCCAATCCGGATCTCAAGGGCATCCTGACATTCGGCTCGCAGGGGCCGATCGGCGCTGCCCGCGTCCTCGACGATCGTGAAAAAGCCAAGTCGATTGCGCTGGTCGGTGGCTTCTCGCCGGGGCAGGGCGTCAAGTACGTCAAGTCCGGCACGATCCGCGGCGGCTTCATCTGGAATCCGATGACGGCTGGCGAGATCTTCGTTCAGCTCGCCTCCATCCTGGCGGCCGGCAAGGAACCGACCGACAATATGGAGCTGACCGGCGTCGGCAAGGTGCGCGTCTATCCGGACAAGAAGCTCATTCAGGCGCAGAAGCTTGAATCCCTCGATAAGCAGAATATCGACCGGCTGGTCGCGCTCGGTCTCTAGGCGTTCCTCCCGAGGGCCGGCGGTTGGCCTGAGTGCCGCCGCCGGCCAACCCAAACAATCGGAGTGGATCGATGAGCGATGATGTTCCGTTTCTTCGTTTAACCGGGCTGTCCAAACGGTTCGGCGGCGTGCGTGCATTGGAGGAAATCGACTGGGACGTTCGCCCAGGCGAGATCCATTGCCTTGTCGGCGAGAACGGTTGCGGCAAGTCGACGCTCATCAAGACCGTTGCGGGGGTGCATCCGCCCTCGGCCGGCACCATCGAAATCGAAGGCAAGCCCGTTCTTCCGCTTGATCCGGCCGGTGCCAAGGCTCTGGGAATCCAGGTGATCTTTCAGGATCTGTCCCTGTTTCCCAATCTTTCCGTTGCAGAAAACATCGCCGTCGAAAACCATCTCGATCGGCTCTTGAAGCCGGTCAGCTGGAAGCGGATGCGCGAGAGTGCGAGTGCAGTCCTCGCAAGGCTCGGCTTTACCCTCGACCTCGATCTCGTGGTATCAGACCTTTCGGTTGCCGAGCGCCAGATCGTCGCCATTGCGCGCGGCCTCGTCGCCGAGGCGCGGCTGATCTTCATGGACGAGCCGACGGCCTCGCTGACGCGGACGGAGGTCGATCGTCTGCTCGGGATCGTCGGGCGGCTCAAGGCCGATGGCATTGCCGTCGTCTTCGTTTCCCACCGGCTTGACGAGGTGGTCGAGATCGCCGAGCGGGTGACCGTGATGCGCGACGGCCGCAAGGTCGGCACCTGGCCCGCCGATCAGGTGAACGAGAAGAGGATCGCGCATCTGATGACCGGGCTCGATATCGATCACTCGATTGTCGCCCGCGATATGGACAAGGCCGAGCCTGTCCTTGAGGTCAGCGGTCTGTCACGTCGCGGCGAATTCGCCGATATCGATTTCACCCTTCGTCGCGGCGAGGTGCTGGGTATCTCCGGATTGCTGGGGTCGGGCCGCACCGAGCTTGCCTTGACGCTGTTCGGCATGCATCGCGCCGAGCACGGCAGCATTCGCCTGGAAGGCCGGCAGCTTGCGCTTCGCTCCAACCGCGACGCTGTGCGCGCCGGCATCGCCTACGTCTCCGAGGATCGTTTGAGCCTTGGCGTCATCCTGCAGCAATCGATCGGCGACAACATCATGCTCGCGGTCATGCGGGGCATGGCAAACCGGCTTGGGCTCATCCCCGGCAACGCACGCAGGCAACTCGCCGACGATTGGGTGCGGCGCCTCGCCATCAAGGTCCCGTCAGCCGATCGGGCCGTGCAGACGCTTTCGGGAGGCAATCAGCAGCGGGTCGTTCTGGCGAAGTGGCTCGCCACGCGGCCGAAGGTCCTGATCCTCGATTCCCCCACCGTCGGCGTCGATATCAAGAACAAGCAGGGCATCTACGATGTGGTCGCCGATCTGGCCCGCCAGGGCGTTGCTGTCATCCTCATCTCCGACGAGGTGTCCGAACTTTTCGCGACCTGTGACCGTATCCTGCACATGCGCGCCGGCCGCATCGTCGGCGAGGCGGTGCCGGGCGAGATCACCGAGGCCAACATGAAGGAGCGCATCTATGCATGAGGATAGCCAAATGGCCGCCGGATCGTCCTTTCTCGTGCAGTTGCGGCGCCGCCCGGAAGCGTGGCTGCTGGCGGTCATTGCCGTGGTGGTGATCGTCTTTTCGCTGACGGCGCGTGATTTCCTGACGCTTGCGAACATCATCGATCTGCTTGAGACCTATTCGGTGCAGGCGATCATGGCGATGGGGCTTTTCGTCGTCCTGGTTTCCGGCGGCATCGACATCTCCTTTGCGGCTACGGCATCCGTGGCGCAATACTGCGCGGCGCTGCTCGCAACGCAGCTCGGATTTCCCGCGCCTGTCGTCATCCTCTGCGGTCTGGCGATCGGTGTCGCGCTCGGCTGCCTGAATGCGCTGCTCGTCCACTATGTGCGCATCACGTCCATCATCGCCACGATCGCCATGATGAGCGTCAGCTTTTCGCTGCTCATGTATTTCTCGGGCGGCAAGTCGATCTATACGCTGCCGGACTGGTGGACGAATCGCGTCGTGTTCTGGCGGATGGAGACGGCATCGGGCGATATCGTCCGGGTGACGCTTCCGATCGTCGCGATGGCGGTCGTCACCCTGTTTACATGGGCATGGATGACGCGCTCTTCGGTTGGGCGTCAGCTCTATGCCATGGGTGGAAATGCCGAGGCCGCGCGGCGGGTCGGCATGAATATCGGCCGCCTGCAATTCGTCGCCTACGGCTATCTCGGGCTGATGGCGGCGATCGCCGGGCTCCTGCAGGCCCACCGGGTCGGCGAAAGCGTGCCCAATGCCATGTACAATACCGAGCTTGCCGTGCTCTCCGCCGCTGTTCTCGGTGGCGCCAGCCTGACGGGCGGCATCGGCACCGTGCCTGGCGTGCTGCTCGGTATCGTGCTCCTGGCCGTGCTGCAGAACGGGCTCAACCTGCTCGGCGTCTCCTCCTATTTCTTCCAGATCGTCATCGGCGTCACCATTCTGGTTTCGACCTCGATCACGGTGATCAGCTCGCGGCCGGGCCGCCGCCATCGTATTATCGCGGGAGCACCATCCAATGGCTGAGCCGCCGCTTCTCTATAACCTCAACAACGGTCTTTCCGACCTGATGACGCGCATGAAGGCGGGCATTCCCGGCGCACATACGGGGCTTGTCGTTCTGCTTGTACTGCTGGTTGCCGGCTTTTCCCTGTTTATTCCGAACTTTGCCTCGGTCGGCACTCTGCAATCGTTCATGTATCAACTGCCGCTGCTGGGGCTGCTGTCGCTGGCCATGATGGCGCCCCTGATAACAGGCGGCCTCAATCTGGCGATCATCGCAACGACGAACCAGTGCGCGCTTCTGATGGCCTTCATCATGCAGAGCCTGATCACGCCCGATAGCAGCGCCGGCTCGGCCGCAGCCGTCATCGTTCTGGCACTTGTCGCCGGCCTGGCGCTTTGCCTTCTCATCGGCCTCGTCACCGGCACGCTCATCGCCTATACCGGCGTCCATCCGATCCTCATCACGCTCGGCACGAAATCGCTGATCGACGGCATCAGCATCTATCTGACCCGCGGCATGGCCCTTTCGGGTATACCGGACGGATTTGCCCGCATCGGCACGATGACGATCGTCGGCGTACCGCTGATCTTCCTGCTATTGATCGTGGTGGCGGTGATCGTCAGCATCATATTGCGGCGCACCGCTTTCGGCGTCGCCTGCGCCATGATCGGCTCCAACATCGAGGCCGCGCGCTATTCGGCGATCGACACGCGTCGCGTGCTGGTCGGCGTTTATGTGATGTCGAGCCTGATCTGCTTCTTTGCTGCGCTGGTCATGCTGGCAACTTTCAATTCGGCCAGCGCGGATTATGCCCAATCCTATCTGCTGGTGACGATTCTTGCGGCCGTCCTCGGCGGCGTCGATCCGTTCGGCGGCTTCGGCACGGCCGGCGGCCTGATGCTGGCGCTCGCCATCCTGCAGGTCATTTCCTCAGGCTTCAACCAGTTCGGCCTCAGCAACTATCTCACCGTGGCGATATGGGGCGGCACCCTCATCTTCGTCGCCATGGCCCAGACGGTACGCCCCTATCTCATGGGATTGCTGCCCTCACGTTTCTATGGTTCGAAATGAGCATTGTCGCGGTCTTCGATATCGGCAAGACGAATGTGAAGCTGTCGGCGGCGAGCGACGACGGCCGCGTCTTGGAAACTCTGTCGACGCCGAATGTCGTAAAGGACGGTCCGCCCTATCGCCATCACGATCTCGACGGGCTGGACGACTGGCTGATCGACAGCCTGGCCGCGCTCGGCCGCCGGCATGATATCGGCGCGATCGTCACCTGCGCCCACGGCTCCGGCGGCGTGCTGGTCGACAGGCAAGGCGCTGCGTTGCCGATGATCGACTATGAGCAGCCCACGCCCGCCGACGTCGATGCATACTACAGGAAGATTGTCGGCTCCCATCGCGAAAGGGCGAGCGCCGTCATGCTCGGTGCGGCACATCTCGCGCGGCAGATGCTGTGGCAGGAGATGCACTGGCCCGAGACTTTTGCTGGAGCCTCCGCCTATCTTGCCACGCCGCAATATTGGGCCTTCCGCCTGTCCGGCGTTCTCGCAAGCGAGGTGACGAGCCTGGCCGCGCAATCGCATCTCTGGGCATCGGCCGACGGGCGGCCGTCTGCTCTCGTGGCGAACCGCGGCTGGCAGCGGCTCATGCCGCCGATGCGACGCGCCTGGGAGACGCTCGGCTCCATAAGGCCGGACATTGCCAGGCGTACCGATCTTGAGCCGACGACCCGCATTCTGTGCGGCGTGCACGACTCCTCGGCCAATTTCTATCGCTACCAGGCGGCGGATCTCTCCGACGTCACGGTCATCTCGACGGGAACCTGGATCGTGGCGCTGACCGATCGTACCGGCGTCGATTTCAATGTCGAGCGTCCGGGGCACTCATGCAATGCCGATGTGTTCGGCAATCCGATGCCCGGCATGCTGACCATGGGCGGGCGCGAGTTTGCCGCTGTCGCCGCGACTGCCTCCGGCCCGGCCTCGCTGCCGGCCCTTCAGCAGATCGTCGCATCCGGGACTTTTGCAGTGCCAACATTCGGTTCGGATGACGGGCTCTTTCCCGGCACGGCAGGCTGCGGCCGTCTTGAGGGGCCGCTAGCCCGCGACGAGAATATCCGCTTCACGCTTGCTGTCCTCTATTCGGCGCTTCTGACTGCGGCCTGCGTGGATGATCTGCCGCCGGCGAAAACGGTGGTTCTGGACGGCAATTTCGTCGTCGATCCCCTTTATGGCGCCGTCGTCGCGGCGCTGTTGCCGGATCGGCGCGTGCTGGTCAGCCTCAGCACGACGGGAACGGCGACGGGTGCCGCCATGCTCGCCGCGCACGAAACACGGGCATCGCCCGTGACGCTGGCGGCCGAAGCGCCGGATATATCAGGCCTTCCCGACCTTTCATCATACCAGAGGCGCTGGCGTGCCCTGGTCAAGACAATGGAGCAAGCATCGTGACGACATATGACGACAATGGCCTGCGCGAGGACATGGTGGCGGTCTGCCGCCGGATGAACGCCTCCGGCATCAATCAGGGAACGGCCGGCAATGTGTCGGTGCGCAATCCCAAGGGGTTTCTGGTCACGCCGACTTCCCTGCCTTACGACATGATGCGGCCCAATGATCTGGTGCAGATGTATTTCGACGGCAGCTACGAGGGTGAGCGCCGGCCATCATCCGAATGGCGCTTTCATCGCGACATTCTAGCTTCCCGCCAGGATATCGATTGCGTGCTGCATTGCCATTCGGTCTATGCGACCACGCTTGCGGTGCATCACAAGACCATTCCGAGCTTTCACTACATGACGGGCGTTGCCGGCGGCACGACCATTCGCTGCGCACGCTACGCCACTTTCGGCACGCAGGCGCT
>Ga0182007_10000756_pt1 | contig 18115 bp, 17 predicted proteins | sample Sormic07211113_1_FD_123023 | JGI IMG/M metagenome (GOLD analysis project Ga0182007, IMG submission 123023) | Rhizosphere microbial communities from Sorghum bicolor, Mead, Nebraska, USA - 072115-113_1 MetaG | ecosystem: Host-associated > Plants > Roots > Rhizosphere | place: USA: Nebraska... | reverse complement strand
GAGCAGTCTTCTTACTGTTTTTAGGATAGACTCTAACCTTCTTAAAATCGTTAACGATTTCATCGTTGAAGGATATGCCTTCTTTTTCAAGTAGTTCTTTCTTTCTATCGCTGCCATAAAAGTACCCGCCAACCCTGCCGCTTGCCTTCACTACTCTGTGACATGGCACTTTAACTGGGTTCGGATTCCTGCCAAGAATTCGTCCTATTTCCCGTGAGGCTGAAGGATTTCCAAGTGCCTTTGCAAGATCTCCATAGGTAGAAACCTTTCCTGCTGGTATTTTTAGTAATAGCTCATAGACATCGCTATCTTTTATCGCATTTTGGCCAAGATTTTCGTCATCATAATTTACATGCTTTCTCATGGATAGACTTGCCAAAGAAGATAACTTATTTAGATGCTTCTATGGACCCCGCGTAGTCCTTCTGCAGAGATTCTAAATAAACTTATATGGTACTTTGCGAAGCTGCAGTTACCAAATGTTACTGTATTTACTTTATTCTACGTACCTATAATTAGTAGCACAGACGAATCGACTATTTATGGTCAGTCAGCATAACGGTGAATGTCTTAGACTTTAATTTGGAGTAGATTCCATTACAACTCTTCACAAGCAATGAAAACAGTCATTACTGGGGCGTAGGGATAGACTCGAGGTATTCGCAGGCTAGCTTTGTACTTATCGTTGAGGATAGTTGGACTTTAACGGAATTAGACATATTGACCCTCTTTCTTCAACTATATAATTACAATTTGGCCAAATGTGAATATATCTCTCTTCTGAAATAGCTCGAAACATCTTGAGTTTTTAAATGAATTGAAACTCTCTCATAAATATGCATAGTGAAAATAAATATTTGAGTTCGTAAGTTGAACATGATAACAATATTAACCAGAACAAAAGGGTCTTGTTATTGTTATTGAGTAAATTGTACAACCACCCAAAGAGATACTTTAATGAAGAATCAGAAAAAATTAAGAGAAAAATGGTAAACTCATAAATAAATGAAATATGACCAAAGGTTTCATTGACAATTTCTCATCTAAATCCAAAGAATATTCATTTTCAAGGCCAGATTATCCAGATAATTTGTTTAAATTTTTATCTGACATAACACCCAACAGAGATCTAGTTTGGGACTGTGCAACAGGAAACGGACAAGCAGCAATCGGATTATGCAAATATTTCAAAAAAATAATAGCAAGTGATGCAAGCAAAAACCAAATTGATAACAAATTTGAAAGAGAGAACATAATATATAAAATATTTCCGGCTGAACATGCAAACTTACCTGATAATGCTGTTAATCTAGTAACCGTGGCTCAAGGAGTTCACTGGTTTGATTTTAACAAGTTTTATAACGAGGTTAATCGGGTTAGTAAAAAAGAAAGTGGAAGAATTGCAATATGGTCTTATGGAATGCATAAAATTAATCCCAAAATTGATAAAATTAGTGAGAGACTCAATGTAGATGGCGACATTCTGGGTAATTTTTGGTCAAAGGAAATCAAATTTATTAAAGAAGATTATCGAACAATACCATTTCCATTTAAGGAGATTAATGCACCAAGGTTTAAGATGAATACATATTGGAACATGTATCAACTGTTTAATTATATGCAAACATGGTCAGCGGTAAAAAAGTATAATATAGAAAAAAAATCAGATCCGTTGAACTTAGTAAGAGAAGATATTATAAATCTGTGGGGGGAAATATCCAAAGAAAAATTAGTAACGTGGGAAATAAATCTTCGAGTTGGCATCATACAATAAGAACCAATGGAATCCATCAATAAAGGATTCATGCTATATCTGAAAAAACATTTTGATAAGGAGGAAGAATATGAACCAATACTATCGTTGGTTTGTGACATAGAAAACAATCATAAACAATTCTGTAAAAAGATACAAAATATTATTATGGTGTCTGAGAAGCCAATCAACCCTTCGTTTCAAAAGATTATCATGAGCAAAATAAAATCTTCCTGTCCTCCTTTAAAGACGATTCGACCCAAATTTTGAAGAAAACAATACTCACATCGATGTCCATGTTTTCAAAATAATATTCGAGACTGTATATAGAGGGAAATCCAAAATCAAACTTTGTAAAGAATCATTAAATGATAACAACGGTCAACTATGGTATGGAAGAATCTCCTTGGATTAGATTGAGGAGAAGATGCAGCGATAAAGAAATTAGCAGATGTACTAAAGGGTTTTGTATTTCCTTTCTCTTTCAGTCTGAGGGCTATTATTTTACTTCTCTAAAACCTTCACCCGCAGATCCCTTAAATCTTTCTAGCTCTGCTTTCTGTACATTCAGTGATAATTCATGACCGTCGAAACCCTGTACATTATTTTTTGGTATCTTGTATCTTGTTCTTCCGCCTTCAGTAGAGACCAAAACGGAATTTTCATCCACTGCATCAACATTTCCTATTAAATTTCCTTCACTTGATCTCACAGTTTTCTGAACAACAGATTCCCAGTTTGCTACTCGATCTGACATATTTTTAATCAAAGAAACGGAAACAAATGATACTATATAAGAATTGTCTAAAGACTATAATATAGTAGCCTCACTTAAATCATCAACCAGGAAGGATTAGATAACGACCCACAGGAGAGTCCACTTGTTTTGAATATATAGGAAATGGACGCGTTTGAGGGTCATCTGACTACTACTGGCATTATCTTCAGATTTTGACAGGAAGTGCTATGTTTGTCGAGAATACAATTTGTCTCTTTTAATAAATTGAAAGTCAGGATTATAAGAGTGAAATACGAGAATTATGCTCCATGGACACCCAAGAAACACATTCGAATCGAGATAGAACAAGTGTGAATCTTCTAAGAACAGAACACCATTTACCTGCAAATGTGCAGATTTTGCTACAGCTGCCACTGGAATAAAGAGGGATTAGAGAAGAAGATTCAGTCCAAGCCGTTAGCAATCGCTAACTCTACATTTTTTAAAAATTATCCACAGCCTATATTATGACCCAGACAGAAGAACAATTACGGTGCCAGCCCACACAACAGCAACAGCAACTAAAAATGGTACTCGTAACAAGATTTGCTAAAGATGTAGAATGGGAAAAAAGGAGAGATGAGGTGAGAAGAAATAAAACAATTTATGTACTGACTTTCAAGCTACGGCGTCTCATAAACGCCGATCGTAGTATGATTTTACATCATTTGCTTATCATGTTTTGAGAACACGTCACATCACCACTAAAAGATCCTCCTGTTGCCAAAATAGGATCATTTGATTCGAACCGTACGTTTATGATACTATTTTGATTGCATGACCCACTGATAGTAATAGGTGCAGTGACTGGTGGTTCACAGAAATGCGTTTCATTGATTTTCTGACCTGTAATTTCGTAGTTCCCTGATGTCAAATTCACTGTATTAAAACCTCCACTAACAAAACCGGGGTTAGGGTTTTGTGCAGAAGGTACTTCATTTATGTTCCAATTGGTTGTTGCTATCTTTCCACTACTACTATTCCCAGATATAACAAAAGCTATAACGGCTTTGTTTGAAGAGCCATCAGGACAAGTGACAGAACCAGTCCCACCACCACGAACAATAATGGAACTCGAATCATTCTGACCATAAGCTACTGTTGTTATCAGGGCGGCAGTATTATCATTGGATAAATAAGGAAATGATAATAATATTAATGAAGATACTACTAGTGTTGCGATTAATAATGTAACAATTAACAATGAAGAGATATAGTTTTTGTTGTTGTTTCCAGCCATATATTGGATTGATATTTGTTGTTTCTATATAAAAATATATTACTCTCCGGTTTAGAATAGCACTAATTGCTTTCACTTTTTTGATCATTAACAATTGTGTAGGCTATTTACATGAAAACGATGAGTAAAGTCTTAGTCTATCTTCAGATAGATATCTTAGCATCAGCGGTCGCCTCTGTTGTCTTATTGTCACGAAGTAATTCATAAACGTAGAAGCGGCCCCAATCTACCGCTTCTTAAATATAGTGTCTAGATCCTTGTCTGTTTTTATAGATTAATATGTACGTAGTAAGATGGTAGTATCAATGATGTAGCGTCAATTCCCAGGTGGTAACTAAGTCTCTTATTTTATGAGCTTGCAAATGGAGTAGATTCTCATGGCATTGGCCCAGCTATGGCGTTTGCTAAAGTATCTAATTTTTCAAAATGAAGAACAAGTAGAAACAATATGACTTTGTTGGCTATTATTCTTTCGGTTAAATTTGCGAGTGAGCAAGTGAGTCGCCGGCTCCTCAGCTTGTTATGTTTCCTAATAGTACATAAGGCTAGTCTGACTTTGAACCCTTTTTAATTAATGGAGTATGTCCTTCAAAAGGAGTTCAGATCGCTATTCCATACTTTGGACATAATGTCCTATTTCATCAACTAGTACATTTTCATTTTGTTAAGGTATGTATATAACAGCAGATTAGCCAGATGTTAAAAGCTCACTACTCTTTAAGCATTTTTTGTACGGCTGACCTACCCGTAATTCCGAAAAAAATCATCTGCATCCCGTAGAGAACAAGGACTAGAGATAGAATGCGAGTAAGAAAAATCGTGCTAAGTTGCTGAGCGTGTCCAACAAAAATCGCTACACTTAGGCTAAATACACCTAGAGATATAACGAATACTCTTATTGGTAGCGAGTGGCGTCTATCTATTATACCTTGCGCAATCCTACCAAAACCATTAAAGATCACACTGATAGAAAGTGATAATAACGTCAATGCCTTTCCAGATGCGAATTGAGGGGAGATTAGAGCAATAATTGCAAATGCAATTGCTAGAGATCCCATTCCTATGCTTGTATAGCGGCCAATTTTTGTGATATCCATCGACTGCCTTGCTGCTGCTGATAGCATCAAACCAGCGACAACCCTTTCGACACCTATTGTCAATAAAGTGATCGAAATAAACGTGTTCATAGTATTTAGAGATAGACTTGGATATCCAATGATAAACAGTAATGAAGATAAGACGAGTGCCATTATGCCAATTCCAATTTGTAAAGATCGAAACCAGCTAGGAGGCTTAACTTTAATCACGTATCATTCTACATTACGTTATACTACTTATCCATGCTGTTTCTGGTGATAGAAGAATTTGTTTGTCTGTGTGTTTGATGAATCTACTATACCAACTGCTTAAGTAAAAATAGATATAGCTACAATTGCTACCTGTGATGAACAAAATTATCAGATAATTGAATGAAATTATGTTAGGCAGAGTAAATGTCCATTACCATAGTTTTTTGTTTGAGCTATCTTATTGTTATAATATGAACACAAGCCTTATAGTTTGCCCTTAAAGAGGATATGGTACGAGACAATCTTGACTACAGCTATTGAATATCCTCCAGGCCCATCATATAAAATGAGGCCTGCCAAACTAGTGCGTGAATTTTTGCATGATCCAATAAAAACATTGCAGAGTATTTCCCGTAAGTACGGTGATATTTCTCATTTTAAATTTGGACGTCAGCATGTGTATCTGATTAATAATCCTGATTATATTGAGAAGGTCCTTGTATATGACCACCGCAATTTTACAAAAGGTAAGAGGCTTCAACTTGCCAAGGCTCTTTTAGGAGAGGGACTTGTGACAAGTGAAGGGGATCTTCATAACCGGCAAAGACAAATAATACAACCAATATTTCATCCCAAACAAATCGCGGCTTATGGCAAAACCATAACCGATCATGCTTCTACTCTGAACCAGAAATGGAAGGATGGGGATACTAGGGACATGCTGAAAGAAATGATGCAGCTCACATTAAGTATAATCTGTAAATCCGTACTAAATTATGACGTAGAATCAGAAGCGGAAGATGTTGGCAAAGCATTGACCATATGCCGTAATTATTCAAAGAGACTTCAAAGCCCCTTGGGTCAAGTCCTGAATAAAATACCAATACTTCCCGATGTGAGAGGAGCCAAGAAAGCAAGGGAGGACCTAGACAAACTTGTATATGGCTTGATTAAAGAAAGAAGGAAAAGACCAGAATACGATATTAAAAGTTATGACGATCTATTGACGCGCTTGCTTCAGGCGCAAGATACTACTACTGAATCTATGCCAAAAGACGGCGGCAAAAGTACTATTACTAGTAGCACTGGCGCTACTTCTCCTCCTTCAGGAATGTCAGACAGACAAGTAAGAGATGAAGTCATGACTATATTTATTGCAGGTCACGAAACAACCGCTAACGCACTCACGTGGACATTCTACCTTCTTTCTCAAAATCCCAATATTGAGGAAAAGCTTCTATACGAGTTGCGAACTGTAATTGATAATAATAGGACTCCAACTGTATACGATATACCCAAATTAAAGTTTACAGATAAAATACTTCGAGAATCAATGAGACTATATCCGCCCGTATGGTCCATGGGCCGTTACGTAGATAATGATTATACTCTGGGCAAATATACCATCCCAGCTGGTTCTACGATTATGATGAGTCAATTTTTAATGCATCATGACCCACGCTACTATAGTGAGCCAGAGCGGTTTAATCCTGAGCGATGGAGTTCGGAAGCAAAATCTATACTTCCCAGATTTAGTTATTTCCCATTCGGTGGAGGAATTCGAGGCTGCATAGGAGAATCGTTTGCATGGATGGAAGGTATACTTGTCATAGCAACTATTTGCCGGCAATGGAGAACGCGCCTCGTCCCCGGTCATCGTGTAGAACTTGACCCAGCCATCACTCTACGCCCAAGGTACGGTATGCGAATGAAATTAGTACGAAGAAATGTGTAAAGCTACTGAAATTCAATACGCTTTATTTTACTTGATGATTTGATGTCGTATAAGCAAGGCAAGAAAATGACTGCTAGCTGTATAACAGCAATCAATGTTATATAGATAGTGCTATTGAGGCAGCGATATATGGGCACAGTACAAATAAAGTAAGTTAGGTATTATAACTGAACCTAACCATTATTTTTTTGCAACACTTCATAGTTTCCCTACTGATTGTTAGACTAGTAGTTGTAAGCGTCCGACCTCGAAGTTCTGGAGGTTTAACTATACGCGTCTCTATGTCATATAATTATTCAACCAATTCTAAAGTTAGCCAATGTATAATAGGTCGTCATCTCAACTGCGCCATCACGCAAAGATACTGTCTTTTCCAGAATTGCAGCATAGGTTTTATCCTGGGAATAATATGCATCAGAATCTTCTTTTGTTTTCCAGAAAGTCATATTTATAACTTCATTTTGGTCGTTTAAACTTTCCATTAACAAAAATCCTTTCAGGTCTTTTTACCTTGCCATTTTGTGGATTGTAAAAATCTGGAATTGCTCTTACATCCTGCTCTTTCATCCCTTCTTTAGAATGACCTTTTATTTAACGGACATATTCAAAATCAGCATTCTTCTGAGACATTTGTCATGCTATGAAAAATGAGACAAATAAGGTCCTTGTGCTACAAAATGCTCAAACTATGCCTCAAATGAGTCTATACGGCCAGATTGCGAGGAGTTATCTAAAAGACCCTTCCACGACTGGCAAAAGGTCGACTGCTTTTGACAGGCTAAAGCTCGAGAATCCTGAATCATACAACATGACTTTTCCCAATCGTTATTTGCCTATATGCAGCGGGTATTGTTGTCTGAAGTTTTGCTATGTCCTACCTTTGTTGAAATTTTCGACTTTTCAAGAAGTGGCTTACATATCAATACATCCTATAAAGCATTAGTGAACATACCATAGAAAGAAAGGCCTTGCTATCCCATCATTGGCAAGAACCAGCAGATATCATATGAAGCATGTACCATATGCCATATAGTATGTGGCATTACAAAATGACATAGTCCGCCGGGGGAAAGAGGATATAGACATAAGAATCCATAATAATAATAATAGTAATAATAGTAATAACGGTAACATCTAGATAATACTTTGCAATACTTTATTATACTTTAAATTACTGAGATCATTTATACTCTATGACAAAGTGTGTAAATATCACAATGTGCTGCAAGTGTCATGTTATAGAGGCTGAAATCTATAATGACTGTGGTAATTTTTGCTGCACATGCTGGAATGATATAACGGATTCTTCACCCAGCGCTAACTCTTTATTATCAATGGTTAGTGATAATCCTAGTTGGGCTGATTTAAAATAATAACTTTCTTCAACCAAATACTACTTGATGATTTAATCGAGTCTTATCGCTGGAACTACTGTATACAAAGTTTATATCAATATAGCAAATACTTGTAGGGTTGTTTGAATGAGGGAAAAGCCAGTATTTGAAAGCTGAAGCCATTTCTCCCAAGGGTCTGCAAATTGCACAGGTTGTACTAGGGGTTATTGCCATAGGCTTATCACTCTCAGTTATGGCTGAGCCCGGAGCAGGTGTAGCACTTCTCGTCTTTCTTTTATCGATTACGTTACTGGTACTTGGAATAGAAAGGGTCATAGCAGGTATTGGACTTGCAGGCGTTCGAAAATCCTCACGGATAGGTAATATTATCTTGGGTGTTTTAACCATTGCACTTGGAATTGTAGTCATCTCATTTCCATTGTTTGCAGCAGGGTTTTTGATCCTGATGTTAGCTATTGGTTTACTTTTTATGGGTATTGCAAGAATACTTTATGGTATAACAGCATCCCGTCGGAATGCATCGCAATGGTCAAGGTCATTTGCAATAGGTGTCGGTATATTGTCAATAGCCATATCATTTATGGTGTTTGCATCGCCATTACTTGGCGCGTTCCTTTTGACATTAATATTGGCAATTAATCTGTTGATTTTAGGAATAGAGAGTATTGCTCACGGAATATCTGGTCGAAAACATGTGTCTGTTCCTGATCATGGAAGATAACTTGTAGTCAAATAAAAGTACATAAAAGATGTCATTATATGAAGGCTAAAAGACCAAAATGCAATTCCCTCAAATTACAATAAGACAATCAGAAGTTGGGTTGAGTCATGGTCAACGTCATGGTCTACTATTCTCCACACCGCAGAGCCGAGGAATACTGGTTTATCCTCCTCAGTAACCTTTCCTACTGCCAAGAAAGTATAATTTGCTTTTTCACCACCATCCTTGGTGGTAATTACTCCTTGTCCTTGAGCAGATGTTGCATTATTACCTTTAGAGACATCAACAAAATATCCTGTGTTTGTTACTTCTATATTGCCGTTCATTGTTCCCTCGGCTCAATAGGTTGGCTATGATCTGTTGCAACCGATTTCTTTCTGGTTCGTAATGCTTTCCTTTTCTTCAAAAAAATGGCCCTTCTAATTCATATCTCATGTTGACTGTACGATGCAGGAAATACAGAAATGCCCTTTCCCAGTATCAGAAATGAAAAAATGATGTTAAGGCAGTTCTTGATTTAATGTTTGTCGAAATTGTATCATTACTACTATCATCCCTCTTAATCTGTCAAATACTGATGAAGCAGCCTGAAATAATGTCAATCAAATCGAAGATACTACCAACGTTTAGCATAGTTCCAATATGTTTTGGTGCTTTTTCTGTGCTTTCCTGTCAGCGTCTTTTCTTCAGTTTTTAATGAAATCATATGAAGACTTTACAATTTTCAGGTATCGAATTCGTTTGGGGACATGATTTAATCCTATTTGCCGCCATTGCACTCAATCGGGTCATGGAAACTGTTGTTGCTACTGTGTGATAGTATCAAACCTTAGGGTATGTTTTCGAATAAAAGTTAGCAGAAATATCTCCCGAGCTTAAAGCTCTAGAATCGTTCTTATCATAAAATGATATCACCTACAGAACTTAATAGTTTAGCCTAGTGTCTGGGGCCTCTATTATTACTACTGGTAGTAATAATCTTCCGCATTTATTACATTCTGTCCATCTTCTAATACCTCTGTCCTTTCAGTGATTGTGTCTGGTGATGATACTGTGAGTTTGATTCGGAATTCAAGGTGAAAAGCAGTGACTGGAAAGCCACTATCTATGATCATTATAATAGCAACATACTACTGGAAAATAATGATACTAGATACATTTACTTTACTTCTTGGCAGTCATCCTAAGAACATCAACTTGTCCGCTATGCAGCCAATCCTTTAGCTCTTCGTGACTTGGTTTTGCATCATGCTTGCCAGCTAAATGGAGATGTAAAAGAACGTAGTTGACTTGGTTTAGCAACGGCTTGTTTCCTTCGTCTCCTTTGCGCGCCTTTTGTCTTAGATCTTCAGGAACTGTAGCCCACCAGCTTTCATAGCTTCTTTTTCCTGCTGTACTCGCTTTTTGACCATGCCCTTTAGGTAATGTCATAGATATTTGAGTTCTAGTCATGTTATTTTAAAGTTACTACCATGTTGATGCTGAATCCAATTCCAAATGGATACATGGTTCTTTTTTATAAAGGGAGACAAGTGCTGTTGTGATACTTTTCTTAATGATAGACTTGAAAAGATGAGTGTAATACATAGTAAATATGCTTTGTAGTAGGTGTTCTATTTCTTTTGAACAGTATCAGAAAGAAAATATAATGTCTTCAGCTATAGGTTTAATGCTAAGTGAACAGAGCCGCTGTTCTGTGTCTTGTATGAATGCTCTATAATATTCAAATCCAGCCATACCTTGAATCATATTCAAACTATAGTTTTTTGTAAAGTTTGGAATCTAACCATGGAATGAGTGCATGACTGAAAAGGCCAGATTTATTGGATGTTCTTTTATTTTTATCATTGACAGACTTATGTATTCGTTGTTACTATGAGGAACTGTGAACAGATCAACTGCAAATAGTCGCATCGGTGAAAAAATTTCTAGATCTCCATGGGTAACACTGGCTATCTTGAGTTGTGTGGGTCTTATGGCCATGTTCGCAGATACAATGATACTTCCAGCTATTCCAGACCTGATTAGAGATTTTAACATAAATTATAGCACGTCTTCTTGGATACTTGCATCGTTCTTAATTACAGGAGCTGTTATGACTCCTATTGCTGGAAGGTTATCAGATATGTACGGCAAGAAGAAAATGTTGCTCATAATCGTGGGAATCTATACTATTGGTATTTGTGTGGCTGCTATCTCTACAAATTTCACAGTTATGATTATTGCAAGAATAATGCAAGGTGTCGGTGCCTCGATGTTTGCTATCTCTTTTAGTATTATAAGGGATAAATTCACCCCAGAAAAACTTGCGGTCGCTCAAGGAATATTTAGTTCTATGTTTTCTGCCGGCGCAGTGATAGGCGTAGCAATAGGTGGAACTATAATCAATAATTTTGGATGGCATACTACATTCTTACTGGTTATACCAATAGCAATTGTGCTATTTGTAGCTATTAGTAGGTTTATTCATATCGACATGGATAAAGCAACGGCACGAGTATCTGACAAAAATACTGAATTTTGTTGTAGGTTTATTCATGTGAGAAGGGACATACTTCTTTCGGAAAGTAGTAGTACAACAACAGAATATGATAGTGGAAGCCGCAATATTAACAAAAACAAGTCTACTATAGACATGATGGGTGCGATAACACTGTCTATTACAGTAATCTCTTTTCTAGTTGCATTACAATTCATGCAAACAGTTAATGCAGCACCCTCTGAAAACATACCCATTGTGATTGGTTTTGGAGCTGCGGCAATTATTTCCCTGTCATTTTTTATTATGGTAGAGAGAAAGGCAATTTCTCCATTAATCGATCTCAATCTATTTGTGAACAAAATTCTACTTCGTGCGAATATCATAAACATGATAGTTGGCATTACTGCTTTAATGGTAGTGTATCAGACTATACCTATATTGATTCGAAGTCCATCTCCACTAGGATTTGGAGGAAATGCATTGAATATTGCCAACGTACAATTGCCTTATATGGTTATATCATTAATAGTATCTATTGCTTCGGGTTTCATAGTATCAAAATTTGGTAATCAAAGCCCTACCATATCCGGGATTATAATATCCGTTGCAGGGTTCTTTTTACTCCTTGTGTTACATTCAACAGAATTTGTAATAACAACTTCCCTTGCTGTAATAGCAACTGGACTATCATTAACACAGATCGGTAGCATTAATATCATTTTGGTAAATACTCCTAAGCAGTCAAATGGAGTATCGCTTGGAATGACTACTCTTCTTTATCTAATTGGGACCTCTGTTGGCCCAGTCATAGCTGGAATATTTATGCAAGCAAACCAAGCATTCGTTAAAGGAATCAGTGGTTCTTCATTTCCAGCTCCTCAATCATATAATCTAATATTTGTTACAGCGACATTGCTTTCAGTAGTATCTATTGTACTTGCTGGTAGTATAAAGAAAAAACCGTCAGCGCCACGAATCATCATAAAGTAAGCATACTCCGCTGCTCTAGATTGATAATATAAACTGGGAGAACAATTACATGCAAACGAATACACAGTAGTGTCGGTACAGTCGCAAGAATGCCAGATACAATGGCCTTTTATGAAGGAAGGCAGGCGCTGATTCTCCATTTGACTAAACAGGGGCAATCATACCTTGGTACGTTCAATATTGTACTAAACTCACATCAATCTAAGCCCTAGTTGCAAGGAAAAAAGTGAATAACCAATTAGACATTTACACAAAGTTGTACTTCTAGTCTTATAATTGCAACTGTGCAATCGATATGTTCCCCCTGTCCTCCTTTTTTTGTTCAAAAGGCTCCAATGCCTTTGAAGTTTTTCTGAAACTTGAGCCCAGAAAATGTAAGTAAAGTGCATACATAACCATTCTGCTGATTTTCTCTCACATTCAAACAAGGCCATCTAGAATTATGAGGAAACATCTGCAAATATGGTTGTATCGCTAAGTTAATACGACCCTACTTATAGAGGTATTTCTTAAATATACAATCTAATTAAGTAAAAGACACTATGCCCTTTGGCTTTCGCAAAAAATGGGAAGAAGAGGAGGAGCAAGGACAACGACGACGAGCAATCGCAACAAATGTAACAGATAAAGAAGATTTAGAGGAAATTAATAAAATATCAAACATGCTAAATGCAAATGAAGAAGTATTTGTTGTTGCAAGACAATCTAGATTAAAACCAGGTGGTTCTAAATTTACTCCTAATATTGTTTATGCTACAGATAGAAGAATCATCATGAGAGATCCAAGCATGCTTGGATTACGGGAAGAGGTAGTAGATATTCCCTATGACTTGATTAGTGGCATTAGACTTGACAAAGGAGTATTCTCATCTAGTGTTATATTCACGGCTCCAGGCTTGAGAAGCACAGGCCGTCTTGGACTTATAGAAAAGATGTCCGGTACCGAATTTGGTAGTACTAACAATGAAGATGCTGTCATAACAGCTATTCCAAAGGACAAGGCCGAAGATTTAGTGGAAGTCATAAGGAATGGAATGGATAGACAGAGGGAAGTATATCATCAGCAGCAACCTCAGCGAGTAGATGTAAGCACCAACAACAACAACAATAACAACGATAATAGCCCCACAATATCTATTGCTGATGAATTAACCAAACTTGCCAAACTCAAAGAACAGGGAGTGCTATCAGAATCTGAATTTCAGCAAATGAAGCAAGATTTGTTAAAGAAGATGTGGAGCGGAAAAAGAATGGATGAGGTGAGAAGAAAAGATTGAAAAATGATAGAATAATAACAGCAATTGCATTAGTTGTATTTGCTGCAACAATATTAGCGTAACCAGATATTGCATTGAACAATGACCAAAATCCTGCATTGAATGATGATTAAAGATTTCAACTTGGATTTCGTGACGGCTGTTTGAACCACCTGCCTTCATAAGAGTCCTTATGGATTTTCTGATAATAAGAAAATATAAAAAAAAGTTAAATATGATTTAGGCTCAGCTACACAAAAATACAATTCACATAGCTACACACATTTTATTGATTTGGTTTTTTGTGTTGATTCGATGTATAGAGCTTCATGATAGTATATTAGTACATATCGCCTTATATCCTCTCTCTGACTAGCGTTCCAATGCATAATAATCCAAATCTGATAGTTGTTACCTTACAACGGTTTGTCATAACGTATGCGAGACGCAGGGAAACCCGCATTTGAATGAAATCAATATATCTGGAATAGAAAGAATTGTAAGTATAGACATATAGAGATTTCATACGAACTCTAGTGCATGAACATGTCCACTCTCTGCGTATATGAGTCATGGCAGGAAATTTGAAGATAGAATCAACGAAGATTTAAGAGGTAGGAAATTTGAGCTAAAGCACATCCATTTGTTTGCAAGTCATTAAAAGCGTTCGGCAGAATATCTATGCTGAACCAACAGCAGTAAAGGAAAAGAACGGCATCTGTATATTAATACAATCGAAGTAACATTATTAATCAGGGGTTAAGTAGACTAACTTCGATTTTAGGAGAAAGATGAAGCATGATAAAATCATTTCACTTCAAATACGCTTATCAAAGAATGTTATGTCACAAGATAAATATAAAGTTGCACTTATAATGTTGAATTATTACTCACGACTCTAGTATCACATGAGGGAAGAGAATATTGTTCTTGTTGTTTAATAAAAGATTACTACTTGTTATTGTATTTTTATCTATAGTTTTAGGAATTATGGGTATAGTAGTAATTTACCTTAAGTCAAATGACTCTTTATCATTGTTATCATTCGATCAACAATCTCTGAAACAGAAAAGTCCAACTTTAAAAGATCCAGATACCACTTTGAGGATAGAGTCTGTAACTAATGGTTTGTCTTCTCCTACGAGTATGTCCTTTGTTGATAATATGAATCTTTTAGTTTTAGAAAAGAATGGTCAGGTTCGTCTCATTTCAAATGGTGTATTACAAAAGGAGCCCCTATTAAGAGTATCAGTTAATACGACAGCTGAACGAGGATTACTAGGAATTGCTACACTAATTGATGATAGCAGTAATAGTATTGATGGCAATGGTGTAAAGCCGAACGTTAGTATCACAAAAGTCAATACAACTATGTCAGAAATAATAAATAAGAAAACAGCAATCGCAAAAAGAGCGACGAACACCACAGATTCAAAAGTATTCCTTTACTTTACTGAATTCAAGCCTGGTCAGGCATTAAGAAATAGAGTTTACAGGTATGATTGGAACGGACAAAACCATCTACTTTCCAACCCAACTTTACTATTAGATCTTCCTGCTACCCCAGGGCCATATCACAATGGGGGAAAATTAGTCATAGGTCCAGATCATTATCTTTATGCAGTGATTGGAAACCTTAACACAGGTGATGGTCTTTTGCAAAACAATAAGCATGGAAAAGAGCCAGATGACACCTCTGTCATATTGCGAATAAACCCAAATGATGGTTCAGCAGATCCTAACAACAATCCATTTTTTTCAAACAATGATGATATCAATAGTAAAAAATTATTTAGTAAATATTACGCATACGGTATTAGAAATAGTTTTGGAATAACCTTTGACCCTATTACTGGTTATCTATGGGATACAGAAAACGGTGAAGCGAATTATGATGAAGTCAATTTAGTCAAACCTGGATTTAATAGTGGGTGGTATCAAGTTATGGGACCTATTTCCAGGAGCAACGTAATTGACAGAGATTTGGTGAACTTTAAAGATTCTCACTATGCCGATCCTGTGTTTAGTTCGTATAATGCTATTGGAGTAACTGACATAGAATTTCTTAAATCATCAAAGCTTGGAGAAAAATATACAAACAATATATTTGTGGGAGATATTAACAACGGCAATCTATACTATTTGGAGGTGAACAAAACTAGAACCGGTCTAACCTTTGATTCAAATACGCAACCTGGTTTGTCGGATATGGTAGCTGATAATAGAGACGAAATTTCTGAAATAACTTTTGGAACTGGCTTTGGTGGTATAACAGATATTAAGACTGGTCCTGATGGATTTTTGTATATATTATCATATGGAAATGGAAGTTTGTATAGGATTGCACCTGTTCAACAGTGAAAAACAGAAAGCAGAGTGCAAAAGAGAGATGGGGCGGAAGAAGATGATTGCAAAACGCAAGGTCAATACGTACTGGTAGTGTCCTTACAAAACAAGCTAATATAAGGCGATAAATTGCGAGATATGCATCCAAAAGTAGAATACAGACGACCTTTGTTTCGCATGGGCACAGTCACCTTTGTCCTAGGTATTGTCATCTTCCTCGTTTCAAGCCTGTTTCATCCAAGTGGAGAAGATCCTACGGATCACCTTCGCGTGTTTGCCGAATACGCCCAGAGTAAGCTTTGGGTAACAGTCCATATTGGTCAATTTGCAGGCGGAATGCTGGTCTTTGCGGGAGGTTTTGTCACCGTTTACCGCTTTTTGGCAAATCATCAAAATCAGGTCTTGTTTCAGCTCTGGCATGGTTAGGTCTTGCGGCAACAATACTCACAGCTCGCACTTTGATGATACTACAAACCGTAGATGGAATCTCGCTAAAGAGGGCTGTGGATTCATGGGCTGCTGCGCCACAACAGGAAAAGGTAGTGGCATTTAGAGTAGCTGAGGGAATAAGATGGACTGAAATAGGACTCGCTAGCATGTTTCACATACTCCAAGGAGCGACAGCAATAATCTTGGGCGTTGCAATTGCAATCAAGCACGGTGCTTTTCCAAGGTGGGTAGGAGGAATTGGAGTGTTCGCAGGCATTTTAACCATGAATGATGGCATATCAGTAGCCTACATTGGTTTTGCATCGAGCCATCTCGCCACGACTTATGAATTGACATATGCTGTATGGGTAGCAATCATCGGGTTCTTTATGTGGAAGAAAACCATGACAAAGATGGCTATACCATAGCTTAGTCAAGGCTCAATCTACAAGGCTGTAAATTAAGAGCAAGAAATTATTGCATGTTTGAGAAGAGCATAGATATTGGTCCTAAAACTCGACTATAGATATCTTTGATGGAGATGACAGCTTTAGATAGCATATAATTTGAACTATTTTTTTTCATGTTATGGATGCTTATCTTATGTTGACAGAAATAAATGAACCATTAACATATGATAGTTACCACTATTACTTCTTCTTGCTTTTGGAACACTTTTCTTTACAGTTAGGACTGAAACTAATCGTTCCTATGCACAGCTATTACAACCAGATACAAACGATGCACTGATTACACGATATACTTATCAAATCTCCTACTACCAACTAGCACATGCTAGGAAGACGACAACTTTACTTGCTAAAGGCTGACCTAAGATATCTTGCCGATTGCAGCTTACAAGAATGACTCCACGTTTTAATGCATATAACAATATCAAGATCTTTAATCCAGATATGATCCTTAGTATAATATTGTTGGATTGAATCTAGAAATTACCTTTAAGAACACGAGTTTGACGTAGGTACTATCTTCTATAGAAGTAACACGTTATGAAAACAGAGTAATAATGGCACTAAGTCAGATATATCTGGTTACATCAATACTGATGAGACGACCTACATATTTTCAAGCATACTAGTAACCTTGGCAGCAGTAATAATAGCAACAATTACTGCTGAAGAATCTATGGCGGATGCAAGTGCTACAAGTGCTACTAAGGAGCAATGTGACAGCAATGGTGAGGATAATGCGACTTGTACATATAAACAACGACATTCAAACGATTTTACGCTATCTAATCCAGTTAAGAGCGAAACTAAGATAAACATAGATCAAGACGTACCTATGAATACAGGTGATAATAACAATAATAAAAAACAAGATTTACAAAATGATGCACCTTTGATTCTGCCTTTCCCTTAAGGCCTACAAATAGTATCACCAGAATCCATCGCATTAGAAGAATGCTGGAACATGTCGAAAAACTATCATTTTCTTGTGTTAACATATTATCAATAGTTCCTTCTGAAGCTGGACAAACTTCAAAATATTCTTTGATGCCCAAATGCTGTCCTCCTTTCCCTTTTTAGCAAAGGCTCTAGCTCACCTTCCAAGGTTGTTCCACATTGGACCGTACCAATAAACTCAAGAAATTTGGCTAACCTAGTCTGATACCTATCCCTTGTCATTGCTGCTTTGATAGAATACATATAGAATGTCCAAGGATCCAACTTCGCTACTTCTGCTGATTGTACAAATTTTTCTATTTCACCATATTTTT
>Ga0182007_10000754_pt1 | contig 18203 bp, 13 predicted proteins | sample Sormic07211113_1_FD_123023 | JGI IMG/M metagenome (GOLD analysis project Ga0182007, IMG submission 123023) | Rhizosphere microbial communities from Sorghum bicolor, Mead, Nebraska, USA - 072115-113_1 MetaG | ecosystem: Host-associated > Plants > Roots > Rhizosphere | place: USA: Nebraska... | reverse complement strand
CTCGTGCATGCGCAACGCGGCACGCAGCGCTACGAGTACGCGACGTTCCAGGCGAACGACGATCCCGCGCTGAAGCTGGCGATCTATACGCCGGTAAACGGCGATGAACAGACGTGATGCGGCGGTGACTCGCGCCACCGGCGGCCACGCAGCGAAGCATCGGCTTCATGCGTGAACGCAGGTGGTCGGGCGTAAGGGCGGGGGCGGCTTACGCCGTGCGTCGTTCGGACAGCCGATTCCACAGCATGCCGGAGCGGCTGCCGCTGCGGCAATACGCGAGCACCGGCTTCGGCAGCGTGTCGACCAGTGCGCCGAACGCGTCGACTTCCGCGTCGCCGATGCGGTCGCGTTCGACCGGCAGGTAGCGCGCGTCCATGCCCAGTTCGCGCGCGGCGGCGGCGATCTCCTCGAACGCCGGTTGATCCGCGCCTTCGCCATCGGGCCGGTTGCAGATCACCGCACGGAAACCGGCATTGCGGATCGCCTTCAGGTCGGCCGGCGTGATCTGCCGCGACGCGGCGAAGCCGGTCGCCGCCGCCGCCCGACATTGCTCGATCGCCCGCGCGAAACAGGCGATCGCGAAGTCGACGTCCTGTTCCGTCGTGAACCGCCCGAAACTGATGCGCACGGTGCGGCCGGCCGCTTCCGCATCGAGGCCGATCGCGGTCAGCACGTGGGACGGCGCGCCGCTGGTCGAATTGCATGCGGAGGTGGACGACACGGCGAGCGCTTCGCCGAGCATGAACGGGAAGAAGCCCGGCGCATGCACCGTCAGGCTCAGCGTGTGCGGGATGCGGCGGGCAGCGGCCGCGTTCTGCGTGACGTCGCCGAGCGCGAACAGCGCGTCGGTGAGCCGCGCGCCGAGCGCCGCGATCCGTTCGGCTTCGCCGTCGAGTTTTTCGGCGGCGAGTTCGCACGCGACGCCCATGCCGACGATCTGATGCGTGGCAAGCGTGCCAGAACGCAGCCCGCGCTCGTGGCCGCCGCCGTGGATCTGCGGCGCGATCCGGCTCGCGATCTCGCGGCGCACGAACAGCGCGCCGATGCCCTTCGGGCCGTACACCTTGTGGGCGGACATCGACATCATGTCGATGCCGAGCGCGCGCACGTCGATCGGTGTCTTGCCGAGCGCCTGCGCGGCGTCGACGTGGAGCAGCGCGCCGGCGGCGTGCACGATGCGGGCGATCGTGCCGATGTCGGTCAGCGTGCCGATCTCGTTGTTCACGAGCATCAGCGACACGAGGCCGGTGTCGGGGCCGATCGCGGCCGCCACGGCGTCGGCGGTGATTTCGCCGCGGGCGTCAGGCGTCAGGAAGGTGACCTGCATGCCATGCTTCGACAGGTTCGCCATCGTGTCGAGAATGGCCTTGTGCTCGAGGCGGCTCGTGATCAGGTGGCGCTTGCCGGTCGCGTTTTCCGCATAGCCCTTCAGCGCGAGGTTGTTCGATTCGGTGGCGCCCGACGTCCACACGATCTCGTCGGCGTCCGCGCCGATGAGGGCGGCGACTTGCGCGCGGGCGTGCTCGACCTTGTCTTTTGCGAGTCGGCCGGCGGCGTGCGAGCTGGATGCGGGGTTGCCGAAGATGCCGTCGAAGCCGAGACAGGCCGTCATCGCTTCGATCACGCGGGGATCGGCAGGGGTCGTGGCTGCGTAGTCGAGGTAGTGCAGCGGGGTGGGTTCGCTCATGTCCGTCTCTGGCTGATTGCGTAGTGACGGAGATGATACGGGGGACAGAAGGGAAAAAGGATCCAAAGTTGGCTGAAGATGCGGCTCGAAGTGGAATTATGTTTTCTATGTGTTGGAAATAGGGGAATTCATTTCTCCGTGGCTTCGCTGGCCGGAATCGTCGCGATTACGTCGCCGCGTCGGGGCCGGGTTGGGTCGATAGCCGGTGCGCATCCCGCACCCATGCCAGCAGCGCCTGCTCGTACCTCGACGGAATCGTGACCGTGAGCGTCGTGAGGCGGCCGGCGTTACATGGCAGATCGAGATAGCGTCGCCAGGCTTTTCGCACAAGTTGCGACATCGCGGAGTGCGTCATGCCGAGTTCGGCGGCCAGCGCCCGTTGTGATCGGCCCTTCACGAAAATCTCGTGCAAGGCCCACTGGTTCAGCGGCTTGATCCTCGTATCGTGCATCCGCAACAGCCGGAACTGTTCGTCGGTCATGCGTCGGGTCGTCGGCATTCAGATTCGCCCCGAATGTTGAAGCGACGAGATCAATTCCGCGCCGCACGAAGTCTTGTGGCCGTCGAATGCGGCGGGGCGGCCTTCGATGTCGAAGGCCGGGTCGCCTTCAGCGATCGTGCAAGCGCCATGAATCGGACACGAGCACGCGTCGCCGATACGAGCGACCGCGCGCCCCATCACCGTGCTTTTTCGGGCGCCGGATTCGACCCGGCCGCCGTGGGTGTGCGTATCTTCTACCCGGATAATTCCCCGCATGGGATTCCGTCCTCCAAATGGTTTGAGGTCTGACGCGGCGATCACGTTCGGGTGAAGCAATCTGCCGCACCGGTGTGTATCACCATGAATAGCCCTGCATGCCGTAATTTGTATCGTGTCGGCGGCCCGACCACGGCAGGTTGCCCCCGAAGTGATTGATCCGGCCGATGGCGAAACGCAGACGATCCGACCCAATAATTATTGGGCAGCATCCCGACTATTGAATTGGCTCGCAATTCTTTCGATCTTCCTCCGATGGTTCGCGGTGTTGGGCCGCATCCATCCAACCCAGATTAAATTGGGTAGAGCTGTAGTGACATAACAGCGTGGGCTTTCCAGCGACGCTTTTGTCATCGACGGTTAAGGCGTCAAGTGTGAGAGGCACAGAAGGAAATGTAACATCAGCTAACGCGATTTGATCGGCTCTATACTTGATGTTGAACTTTCCAACCCAATATTCCGCCGCCTTGCCTGATACGACGCGATAGCCGGTCGGCGCTGTTTTTAGTGAAACATAATACAAGGCCATCGATTGATGTAGCCGCACATCATCGCCCCCCGAAAATCGGAATAGGTCGCTGGGAACAAATAGATCGGTCGGATAATTCTTTCTTTCATAATTCGGTTTCGGTTGTCTAGCAAAAATCCATTGATGCTCGTCATCGTAAACGACCAACTGAATATCTATAGCCACAGGGCTGGCGAGAGAGTTGTAATCTTCAATCTGCATGTAGCTCGGATCGCGATTCCCTTTATCGGCAACAAGTTCATCGGGAATTGCAAACACGATTTCTGGGTAGTTATTGAATGCACCCATGAAACGATATTTGGTGCCGGGTACATAGGCGGAGATCGGGCGGCGCATGGGTAAATTCGTACCTTGGACTTTCCAACTAATCGGACGTGCATCCAGAAGGCTTTTCCAATCGGGCTTTGTTCCGCTCTTCAAGGCGACCAGATTTTGCCATTTACAGTCGCTGCTCCGATCATAGCAACTATTATACAAATAAAGACTGATGCCCTCGTTTTCCAGCGTCAACCACGGACGTGGTTCAGCCGGAAAGCTATAGATTTTCTCGTAAGATTTCGTTGAAAAATGCGGCACAATCATCGGCGGGCAACCGGCTAGCAACACACTTGTCAGCAGCGCCACGATCAATTTTATCTTTTTCAAATATTTGGATTTTAATGTCTGGAGCATGCTATTCATACCATTCCGCTATTTTCATATCGTCATTGTTAATCTGGAATCATGGTGGTGACGAAAGGAAACACCATGAGCGCCACCAAACCGGGCGCGATAGCAAATGGCTGCACTCGACTCCTGTTACTAGACGCGGCGGTTACGTTCACATGCAGCGCGCCGCCAAGCCGATGTGCATCACCACGAATAGCCTTGCATGCCGTAATTTGTGTCGTGTCGGCGGCCCCACCACGGCAGGTAGGCATTGTTGCCGCCGCGTGCGCGGAACCAGTCCTTGTCGGGATCGATCGGCGTGAGTTTCGACGGTGGCCGGACAACGACCGCGACGGGATGCTCGGGGTCGGTCGTGCCGGCGACGAGTGCGTTGCCGCCGAAGTGATTGATCCGGCCGATGGCGAGTGCGACGTCGGTCAATGCGCTGCCGGTTCCCATGTCGCCGAGCAGGGCGGCCGTGTTGAATGTCTGTTTGCGGTGGTCGTATTCGGGAAGGGTTTCGGTCAAGGTTTGTCCGAGCATCGCAAGACGTGTCGATGATACGTCGCTGCCTTTACCTGCGTCGTGGACGATGTAGTTGAGGTCAGGGACCGAGATGCCGGCATTGCGTGCCGCTTGGTCGATGGTCGCCTTCCACGCCTGCACGGCGCGGGTCGTGCCGACCTTCTGCGGAAAATCATGCGTGTTGCCGGTTGCGGCTTTGCCGATCCAGGCGAGGGGTTCACGCTCGGTGTTGAAGGTTGGGCCGGCGAGGAACAGCACGACAAGGTTCTCGTTGATCTGCGCATCCGCGGGTGGGAAGTTGGGTGCGTCCCAGTTCATCACCCAGACGCTCTTGTCGGGGTTCGCCTGCAAGTAGTCCAAGGCGTTGTTCAGCGATGTGAAGCCGGCGTTCGCACCGCCTTGCGTGATTTGTACGTCGGGGAGCGCACTGCGACTCCACATCGTCGGGAAATGTGGGTTGCCGATAAAGAAGGTTTTTCGGATCGGCTCTGCCAGGTATTCGCGCGCGATAGCCGGATCAAGGCGCTCAGGAACTGCACCCTCGATGCGAATCCCGGAAAGTTCGCGCCAATCCTTCTTGTCATCCGGTTTTACTGTGTAGAAATACTTGGCGTTCATCGCGTAACGACTACTCAATAGGCCGGGAAATTTTTCCATGTACTTGTGGTAGAAGCCCTTGAATGTCTCCGTGCCGCGATTCCCATAAGCGATTCCGGTTACCGATTGCAACGTAGTGAAAGACTTCGGATCTGTGCGCACCATGTCGTCATTCTTGTTCGGCGAGGCAAGCCCTTGCGTCCACAGCAGTTGCCATTCGGTCGGGTAGTCCATGCGTTGCAACGGATTCATCCAGATCAACCCGACAACCTGTGCCACAACCGGCTTCACCGATTCTTCGGTGGTCGGAGTTGCATTTCCTACTGGCTGCGGGATAGGGGCGGAATGTGCGGAATGCACCATGGCCGTGGTGAACAGAAACACCACGAGCGCCACTAGGCCGGGTACGACGACAAATCGTTTCATCCAATCTCCTATTTCCAATTGTGCGGGGTCCGGTTGTTCTACGTGCGCCATCAGGGAGGCCATGAGTAGGGCTGCGATCATCCATGCCGCCACCGCAACGGCAACACGTCGCGGCCATTCGGCGATCAGCGCCTTCATATCGCTCCCCCGACCTTCAGATAGAACTGATCTTCTCGTTCATTCGTGATCGCGTCCGGCATCTTGCCTTCACTGCTCTCCGCATGTACCCACTCATGTATCGGTAGGTCGTCAATTGCACCACTGGCAAAGTACTCTCCATATTTCTTGTTCGGATGGTCATCTGGAATCCCGCCGCACATCCGCCAATCCGCCTCAATTCGCAGGTCGTAGAGTTGCTCGGGCGTCAGATAGCAAACCCCAATCGCCACATCGTACGCAAGCGCCTTTTTGGCATGATCCGGATTGGTCATCGTCGTGGAGTGATTTGTCGGGCTGTTGGTCGAGCCACGATCGAGCCAATCCACAATCTGTCTATCGCGCCATTCCTTGTAGCCCTCCGGCATTTCGCTCTTGCCGTCCTCGCCGATCACATGACCATCGCCATCGAGCCATTCCGTATTCAGCGTTCGCCGCGCCTCCATCCGCATCAACGCGCGATCCTCATAACGCTGTCCGGCTTCGCTCTCTGCCGTACCTTGCGCGACACTGTCCGCGTTCTTCGCCTCGTACTGATCGTAAGGATCGTCCGCGCGCTTGTCTGCCTCGCTCTTGCTTGCGTCACGCCATGCGGCTGGCGGATCGTTGCCTTCGTTGAAGTCGCTTTTCGCATTGCCGTCCCTCGTTTCGATGGGCTTGCCGAACCGCAACGCTTGCGGCGGGAACGGTTCGTCGAGTGCCGGCGCGTCCGCCACCACGGCCCAGCCCTTCGGCGGAATGGCGTTCACGCGGAACATATTCAATGCCGAGCTGATCTGCGTCACGAAAAACATGATCGGCGCGGATGCAAGCGTGGCCGCCACCCCGAACACGGACTCGTTTCCCTTGAGCGCACCGATGAGATTGAACTTGGCAGGTGGCGAAGGCGGATACCAGAATCCCGACGTCGTTCCCTTTTTGCCATGCCGCCAGTCATCTTCCCAATACTGATAGCGCTCCTGCACGCCAACCTGGAAGCCGGAGGCAAAGACGCGCTGCGTCAGCACGCCGGGGACGTTGATATCGTTCAGCTCGTTCTCGTCGATGCCGCGCCAGCCGATGCCTTGAACCGTGACCGCCGAAATCACCTGGTCGTGTGGACAGCAATACGCGGTGACGCGACCATATGTCGATCCGTTCAGGCCGTGGCGAGCCCGATCCTCTTGTGCCGCATAAGACCGCTTGCTGGTCGGCGATACCCGTTCGTTGGCCATGTCTTCATCGATCTTGCCGGCGGGCAGTTCGTAGGCTTTGCGCGTGCCGATGATCGACAGAAACTTGCCGAACGTTTTCGTGCGGGCGGCGTAGGTCTGCCGTCCGCGACGGCCGCCACCGTCCCGGGTCGCGCGTTGCGACCAGGTATCCATGAACGTATCGGATGGATTGGGGCCGTCTGCGCGCGCAAGGCTGTACGGCGCATTCGCCAGTACGTAGGCATCCGCCACGCAATGGCCGCTACGTCCCCACGGATCTTCGACATCGGGCAGCGCATCGCCGAAAAACGCCGCCGTCAGGCCCACGATGTTGCCCTGGCTATGGCATACGACGGTAATCGGCACGTCGGCCTGCATGCGGCGAATCGACTCGATCAGCCTCGCCAGGCGCAACGCCGCGAGCACGCCATACGCGCGGGGCGGCGCGCGATATAGTGGCCGGTTGGTCGGGTTGATCCCCTGGACGGTCAACCACCCTGCCGCGCGGTCGTCGAGGCCGCCGTGCCAGAGATCGGGCAGGCTCGCGCAGCCATTCGTGAACGGACCGCCGCCCCAATAGTCCTTCTCGTTCAGGAAAATCTTGTCGCCATACTCTTTCAGCTCTGCGGCGGTTGCCCGATAGCCCCATCGGAAATGAATGACGGGCGAGAAGGACGGGTCAGACTTGATGTAGTTGCCGGACCAAAGCTTCGGATTCAGAAACCCGTCCGGCGTCACGCTTTCCGTGTACTTCGCCGGCACCAGCTGCCCGGCGTCGATGCCGTGATACATCAGTTGATCGTCCAACCGGCCGAGCCGTCGGTTCAGACCTTCGCACAGCCCCTGCTCGGCGGCCTCGAACCATTCGCCTTCGGAGTTCACGCCATGGACGAAGATGACGACACCAGGCAACGGCATTTGCTTGATGCAGATCAGCCGGGTGTCTTTCGTCCACATCGACACCCCGTCGCTCCGACCGACGACGATCTGAGGTGGCTCCGGGCGCGACGCAGCCGCGTCGGGCACGTCGCACGTCGCGGCGTGCTCGTCGGTGCGTGCGTCCTCTTCCGGCCGAGGATCTAGAGATGAATCAATCATCCGGACTCCTGCGCTTGCGTTAAACATTCTTCTTGGTGAACTGCACCGCCAGCCTCTCGAACCGGTCGGTATCGACCGCTGGCAGTTCCCCGGCCGGGTCGGTCGTCAAATTCGACAGCGTTCCCGATGCCTTTCGAACCTGTCCTTCGAACCCCGGCGCCGCGTTACCGTCCGTTGGGCGAATCAGCTTCGGGACGCGGCCGAGCGGACTTTGATCGAATGTCGGCAGGTCGACGCTCATGCTGGCGGGGCCGTCCCACGCATGACCATTGGATTTCACGGTGAACTTGCCGGGGCAACCCAGTTCGATATCGCTGCCACGCAGCTTGAGATACGCGCCGCCGGATGTGACGAATACGACTTCGTCGCTCGCCGTGCCGGCCAGCTTGCCGCCGGCCGCGGTCAACTGGATGTTTTTGCCGGACTCGATTTGCGTGTCGTCGTTCTGCGATTGCAGGGCCACTTTCCCGTGGTTCGCAATCGCCGATATGCCGTCGCCGTGCGAGAACATCGCGATGCCGCGCCCGGCATGCAGATTGATTCGCTCGCCGCTCGTGATTTGCATGTGTTGCTGCGCAATCTGATCGACGTTCTCGCCCGCATACGTGACGTGCGTTTTCGGCGTGACGTTCAGCGACCCCGCTTGCGCACCGAACGCCATGAACGCGGATGCGTCGCCCGTGGAGTCGGATTCCGACCGGCCGGGTTTCCAGTGACGGAATGCGTTGGCGATGTTGTCCTGGCCGGCCGTGTCGGCGGATTGCCCGCCATGCTGGCCGGCGTAATCGCCGAGCGACTTGAACAGCGCCGCGCATTGATCGAGCAAATGGATCAGTTCATCGCGATCGAGCTGACCGCCGGTTGCGTGCGAACGCGCATAGGTCGTCAACAGCATGCCTTGGGCGGCGCGCAACGCCGCGGCGGCGTCAGTGCGCAGCTCCGCGCCTTCGCCACGATCGTCCCCGTGACCGTCGATGCGGGGTTGCGTCAGATAGCCGAGATTCAACTGGCTATGCGCATGTCCGCTTGCCAACTGCGCGGAGATTTGCGACGGCGTATCGTCCAGCCGAAGCTGGTTGTGCCGACGGCCCCTGATTTCCCGCGTCTTGATCCCGGATACGTAGCGATTGCCCGGCAGCGCGCCGGTATCGCTGAAAGTCGCGGGCGGGTTCGCGCCGTTGCTCAACACGCCGATGATCACCAGACGGTCCGGATCGCCCGACAGGCTCCCCAGCAGGACCTCCATCCCGACACGCGGCAGGAACAGCGCACCGAAGCATTCGCCCGCGAGACTCGCCGCGACGCGAATCGGCGCGCTGTCGCCGGCCAGGCCGTTCGTGCCGGCGCCTTGCGCGTGAGCATGGTCCGCCGGATCCAGCCCGTGAATCTGCACACGCACGCGGCCGGCCTTGTCGCAGAACACCTCTTCGCCCTGCGTGCCGACGATCGTGCCGGTCAGCAGGTGAACCGGCGGCACGTCGATTGCCGGATCGTAGGCCGGCTTGAGCGGCACACCGCGTTGCACGCACGTGAAACTGTTCTCGTAGCGCGTATCCGTTGAACCCGATGCATCGGGCGGCGGGACGATCGGCGTCAGGTTGCGGCTTGCCGCGAATAGCCCGCTTGCGCGGCCCGACAGGTCTTTCGGCAGGTTGTTCCAGATGGCGTGTCGAATCGACGTGACGACGAACCGACGGCGATCGATCGACTTCATATCCAGTTCGGGGTCGCCCGTCAGCGTGAATCCGTGCCCCACCAGCATGTCGCGCACGGTGCCGATGCCTTCGAAGCGCGCGGCCGCGAACTGATGGGCCAGCATCCGGTCGTGCGCGATGCGGGCGTGATCGTTCCACGAGTCGCCGACGTGCGGGATGTCGACGGCGACGTCGGTCAGCAGGCGCGCAAGATCGTTCCCCGACTCGCCCTGGTCGAGGCCGGTGATGGCCTCGAAGTCGTCCACACGAGCGGTCTTGTAATCCCACGACGGGCGGCGGACCTTGCCGGGCGACAGGCTCTGGTCGTACGCAAAGAGGGTAACGGTGTCACGTTGCTCGACGCCGGCGTTGCGCGGATGAAGGCGGACGGTGCCGGCCGGTGCGTCCGGCAGACTATGCGGATCGTCGCAGAACACGAGCGTGTGAATCGGGCGCTCATCGGTCACGCCGCGCCTGCCGTCGACCGGGGCGGCCTTCGCGAAGACCGTGATGCCTTCGCGGCGCAGCAGACGCCGGATGAAGCGTGCGTCGGATTCATTGACTTGCCGCGTCAGCTCGCGTGCCGGATACCGATCGGCCCGCAATGCCGACAGGTCGAAATCGAATGCTCGCGCGAGTGCGGCGCTACGCTGTTTCCACTCGTTCATCAGCGTCGCCAGAATGTCCGGCACGCTGCGCGAGCGGAACAAGCGGGCGTTCGTGCGACGGTCCATCAGCGACAGGGCGTCGCATACGTGCAGCTGATAGACGGTCAGCTCGCCGTCGGATTGACCGGCTCGCACTTCACGCACGATCGCGTTGATCGCCTGGATGTTGCCCCGATCGGTCGTCAGCCGGACCGATACGGGCAAACCGAGAAACAGCGCAGGCGGCAGATGATCGTAGGTCGACACGCAGGTCAGTTGCCCTTCGATGCCCGACATCAGTCCCTCGCGGATATCGGCGTGATGGAGCGCCAGCAGATGTCCGACCGCGCGTTGCGCCTGCCCGAAATGAAGGGAGACTGGACGCTTGTTCAGGTCGACCAGACCCGACGCAAAGTTTCTCAAAGTTGCTGCTATCGACATAACGACAATCTCGTTATTTTTTGTTCCGGATTCGGATGGATTCGAATCCGCCTCTCAGGTGGCAATGCGACGGCATTTGGAATTTCGGTGCGAAGAATAACAAGCTATTTCTATCTTTAAGAAATATTTTTATTTTGAGATGGGAAATAATTTCTTTTGAAACAATGGTTAATGTTTGCGTGGGTTGGGTGATGTCTTTGTTTCGATATGAATATGTCGAGGCGATTATTGTGGATTGGTATTTGTCGTGTCTTGTTTGCTCATATCGTCGAAACGGGGATTTTTTATCAGGACATGATTGAGTTCGAAGTTGAAAATTAGGAATTGTCCCGACTCAAAATGAGCAGCGTTACGTCACATCGATTGAAACCCGTGCGAGCACGCTTGTGCACTGGCGCGTGATGTGTACGCCCGCCGATCGGATGCCGGAGAAAGTATCTTTCAACATACAAATTCGCCGCCGGATCGCTCGGCTGCGCAGGTGAATGGCGGACTGGATTCGGACGAATTCCGCGAGCCAGGTGATGCCGCGCGATGCGTTTGCGAATGCTCGATGAGTGCCGTTGCCTGCTTTCCGTCAGTTGTTGTCGCCACGGCAACACGGTAGTGTTGTGTTGGCCATTGACGTGCCGCCGGGCCGACAAGGAACCTAAGACGACGCGTGCCGGCATCGCCGAATTTCGAACGGCGGATGCGTTGCCGATCATTCCAGCCTATAGTGCTCGTCGTTGATCGATCTGGACGCAATCGGGAGTTCGTCGTGTTTCACCGGAAATTCAAATTGGGGTGTTCGCGCTTCGCGTGCATCGTCGCCTTGACGACGATGCTGGCGCCCGTCGCGGCGCATGCAGAGGGGAAGGGCGGCGACGGCTCGACGCATGTCGCGTCGGCTGTCGAGCACGACGCGGCCCCGGCACGACCGATTGTCGGCGACGATCCGGTTGCCATCCGGGATGCGCTGCAGAAGGTGCACGCCAGCACGCTCGCACCTTCGTTGCGCGACCGGGTTCGCGGCGCGGTCGCCGGTGCCGCCGGCCGGCACGGCCCGACGAATCCCGACCTGGCGGCCGTCGGTCTGGATCGCGACGTGACGTTCGTGGTGCCGGTGCGGTACGGGCTGAGATACCGGTCGCGGCGGCAGCTGCTGACGCTGGATGTCGACCTGTTCGATGCGGAGCGCGACGGCCGGGCAGGCATCCTGCTCAGCAAGGTGACGAAGGGGCCGCGCGGGCGCGGGCTCGTGGTCGCACCGGAAGCGAAGGCGAAAGGGTACGTCCAGCACGTCGACATCATCGAGCTCGAGACCGGGCAAGGCAAAAAGACCACGGTTCGGAGCCGCATGCGGCTTTCGCCCGCCGAGTACGCGCAAACGCATGGCGACTTCGCACTGGTTTTTTCCGGGCGGCTGGTTCGGCCTTACTTGAGCGAACAAACCGAACATGCCGATCCGAGTATCGAGGAGCCGACGGACATTTCGACGCGGATCTCCACGTTGCACATGGATCTCCGTGACATCTGGCTGGTGAGTCCGTCGAGCGGCGTCGTGGTGTCGAAGAAGCTGCGGTTGTCGAAGTAACGGGGTTCGGCGGGCGCGTCATGCAGGCGCGCGGAGAGGCCTTGGACGATATTTTTCCTGGTAAGTGAGCGGTAAGTCGACTGGTCCTACAGTAGCCCCCGTTTCGACCGTCGACTCCAGGAAAACGATTGTGAAAATTGCCTCTCGCCGCGCCCGCCCGCTATGGCTGATTGCCGCTTCATTCGCACTTTCATCTGTTTCCGCGTGGGCGGACGACGGCATGAGCCCGCCCGATCCCGATAACTCAGGGCTGACCATACTCAACAATGCGACCAACGTCACGCATTGGGGATTGGGCGCGGGCGTCGGCATCGAACCGTCGGCCTACAAGGGCGACGGCACCCGCGTATTGCCTTTTCCTCTGGTCTACTTCGACAACAAATGGGTGCAGGCCATCGGCACCACGGTCGATCTGAAAATCGGCAACTGGAGCGGTGTCAGTGTCGCGCTGCGTGGCCAGTTCTCGCTGTTCGACGGATACAGTGGCTCGGACGCCCCGATCCTGAACGGCATGGAAAAGCGCAAGGGCGCGTTATGGTACGGGCCTGCACTGTCATGGAGCACCGGCCTCGGGACGTTGTCGGGTAGCTTCCTGCTCGGCGGAAACAAGGGCGCACGCGCGAAAATCGGCTTCGAGAAGGCGTTCTCGTCGGGCGCATTCTCGATCACGCCGCATGTCGGCGCTGAATGGCTGAGCAACAAATACGTCGACTACTATTACGGCGTGCGACCATCGGAAGCACGTGCGTGGCGCGCCCCCTACAGCGCGGGTTCGGCCGTGAACGTGTCGGCCGGCACCCGTTTCGACTACCGGCCGACGAAGCAGCAGACGATTTTTCTGGACGTGGGCGTGTCGCGTCTCGGCGACGGGATCACCGACAGTCCGCTCGTCGGCAGGCGGTTCGTTCCCGAGGCCCGGATCGGCTACATGTATCGGTTCAAGTGAGTGCGAGCATGCCAAGAGTGGCGATTGTCGAGGATCACGAGCGCCTGGCCGGCCTGTTGTCTCAGGCCCTGGCCGCGGCGGGAATCGAATCCGATCGGTTTGGCAATACCCGGGAAGCCGCTTACGGTATCGACCGGGCCGATTACGCACTGCTGATCGTCGACCGCGGATTGCCCGACGGAGACGGCCTGACGTTCCTGCGCACGCTGCGCGCGGCGGGCCGCATGATGCCTTGCCTGATGCTGACGGCACGCGACGCGTTGCATGACCGCATCGACGGACTCGAAAGCGGCGCCGACGACTATGTGACCAAGCCGTTCGAAATGAGCGAACTCGTCGCCCGCGTACGCACGCTGATGCGTCGTCCGGCGCTGCTCACGACGCTCGTCGCATCGTTCGCGGATGTGACCGTGGACCCGCCGCAACGCGCGATGCGCTGCGGCGACCGGACGGTGCTGCTGGCGCCGGCCGAGTTGCAGGTCATGCTGTGCCTGATCGAAGCCGCGGGCCGGACCGTCCGGCATGCGGTACTCGAGCATGCCGCATGGGGGTTCGCGGAGGCGGTCACGCCGAACGCGCTCGAGGTGACCGTGCACCGCTTGCGCAAGAAGCTGACGGCGATCGGCGCTACGATGCGGCTCACCAATATCCGCGGCGCCGGCTTCGCGCTGCGGGACGCGTGACGATGCTTCGCCGCGTTTCGCCCGTTGCCGCGCTCTGGTAAAAGGACGCCATGTTTCGTCATTGGATCCTGCGCCTGTCGACGCGTCTGTGGGTAACCAACGTCGCCGCGTTCGCCGTCAGCCTCGCGCTGCTGTCCGCGCTTTCCGTCTATTTTCTGGATCGATATCCCGACTTCCTGGGAAGGCGCCAGCAGATGGAGAGCATCCGTCATATCGTGGACGGGATGCGTTTCGATGCGGCCGGGCGCCCGGCATCCGTGCGATTGGGCGAGCATCCGGCGGTGATATTCCGGCTCTTGCCGGCCGACGTGAAGTATCGCGTGCTCGATGCGACGGGGAAGGTGTTGCTGGCGTCGGCGCCTTCGAGCGACGATCGACCGTGGCTGACGGAGGACCTCGCGACGGTGGCCGGCAAGGTGCTGCCCGCCACGATCGACGGCAAGGCGTACGCGGTCGCGACGCAGCGCGCGCTGAACGGGAGTGTCGTCTATTACGTGCAGGTGGCGCACAGCAGGCAACTCGTCGATGCGCTCGTCAGGACGCGGATCGATCCGATACCGAAGACCATCGCTTATGTGCTGGTCATTGCGACCATCATTTTCGGACTGACGCTGCCGTTGACGATCGGTCACGTGCTGAAGCCGTTGCGGGAGGTATCGCGTGCCGCGCGGGAAATCGAGCCGCGCAACCTGAAGACGCGGCTGTCGTCTGCCGGGATTCCCAGCGAGATCAAACCGCTGATCGATGCGTTCAACGATGCGCTGACCCGGCTCGAGAATGGCTTCGCGGTTCAGCAGCAGTTTCTGGCCGCCGCCGCGCACGAGCTGCAGACGCCGCTCACGCTGGTCAGAGGGCAGATCGAGCTGCAGCCCGACATCAGCCAGAAGGCGCCGTTGCTTCGCGAGATCGACTTGATGGCCCGGCAGGTGAAGCAACTGCTGCATCTGGCTGAAGTCAGCGAAGCGCAGAACTTCAGTTTCGGCGACGTGAACGGCGTCGACGTCGCTCGGGACGTCGTGAGCCTGCTGGCCGGCAAGGCGGATGCGAAGCAGGTGACGCTTCATATCGAAGCGCGCGACTCCGCGTCACCGATACGCGCGGACGGCGGGGCGCTTTTCATCCTGCTCAAGAACATTCTCGAGAATGCGATCAATGCGTCGCCGTCGGGCGGTGTCGTCGTGCTGACCGTTCTCGAGACGGCGATTCATGTTGAAGATGAAGGGCCGGGTATTCGGCGGGAACATCTGCCGCTGCTTTTCGATCGATACTGGCGGGCGCCGGATTCGCGGTATGACGGTGCGGGCCTCGGGCTGGCAATCTGCAGGGAAATTGCCGAGGCCCATCAATGGAAACTGACGGTCGATGTGCTGATGACGGGGACGCGGTTCAGCGTGTGGTTTTAGTCGGTGCGGTGGTCTTGGCTGGCAGCGCAAGCGCGACAGGGGCGCATGCGTTCGGGTATTTCGATCAGGCGCATCTCATTCGCGATTTTCACCGACTGCTGGGAAAGACATCGGCCGCCTATCGTCGGGATGACCGTCATGGGTAAGGTCGGCCGCCGGCGCACATGAACAGATCCTGGCCCTCGTGTAAGATGCGCACAGTTTCACCCGGTCTTGAGAGGGACCGGATTCTCGCGCCGTAACGGCAATTTGCCGAACAACAACAAGGAAGCCACGAGAGATGTCGGGGATTTCCACTGAAGCCTTTTCTGTCTGGCACGCGATTCTGTCCGTTGCCCGGCATGCGCCGTCGCCGCACAACGTTCAACCATGGCGCGTGCAACTGATTTCGGACGATTGCGCCGAGCTGTTCGTCGATGGCACGCGTACGTTGCCGAAGGAAGATACGACCGGGTCATTCCTGTTGTCCGCGATGGGCATGTTCATCGAAGCGATCGATCTGCTCGCGGCACCACACGGTTTGCGTGTCGAATGGCAGTTGCATCGCCCGGTACGGGAACTGGCGGCCGTCATGTCCCAGCCGACCCCGCCGGAATTGATTCCGTTCGCTGCGTTGCGGCTCGTCGCCAACCCCGCGGTGCAGCGCGACGACCCGTCAGCGCTGATGATGGCGCGCCGCACGTCGCGCATTTCGATGGACCTGACACCCGTACCGGACGCGGCTGTCACGCAACTGGCAGCGCTGGCCGAGGAATGGGGGCACCGCTATACCCATGTATCGGGGGCCGAACGGATCGAGCCGATCATCGCCGCGAATATCGATGCCGTGTTCCACGACATGAACGTCGCGGATTACCACGATGAAATCACGGGGTGGTTTCGCTTCACCGAACGCTCGACGGCACTGCATCGCGACGGTCTCGACTGGCGCTGCATGAACCTGTCGCGCGTGGAGTTCTGGCTTTCCGCGCATCTGTCGAAAATCCTGACGTTAAAGCCGACGCGTTCTTACTTCAAGCACCGGTATCGCGCGCAACTGGGCCACGTACCCGCGATCGGGGTGCTGAGCGGCGATTTCTTCAACCCGGAGAATGCGATCGAGTCGGGCCGTTTCCTGCTGCGCTTCTGGCTTGCCCTGACGAGCCTCGGGCTATACCTGCATCCGTACGGCAACCTGGTCACGAACCCCGGCGCCGCCGCATGGTTCAGTGCGCACACCGGTGTCGACCGGGCATGGCTCGTCTTCAAGGTCGGCTACTCGCGTACACCGCCGCAAAGCCAGCGCAGGGCGCTCGCCGACATCCTTGTCGACGCGACGGTTTCGTCCCACTCTCCGAGATCCGCATGAATATGCTCCACCGTCTGTTTCTCGAAACCATTCTCTGGACGCTGTGGTTTCTTCGCCGGGTGATCAGTGTCGATGGACGCCTTTACGTATTCCTCAACGCTCCGGTGTTTCAACCTTATCTGGCCTATGTCGGCCGCTTGCGCGCTCGCGTCGCCTTCCTCAAGGCGAGCACGACGTGCCCGGCGTACGTCGAGTTCCTGAAGGCCGAGGGTTACAAGGCCGGCGGAAGATGGCGGCTATCGGACCTGCCCGCGATGACCAAGGAGAACTACATCAAGCGCTACTCGATCGAGCGGCGCTGCTATGGCGGGGCCATTCCGAAATCGGGTGTCGTCATCGACGAATCGTCGGGGTCCACTGGCCAACCTAACAACTGGGTGCGCAGCGCGGCCGAACGCAGCGACGTCAAGCGCATCCTGCAACTGAACTATCAGTTGGTGTTTCGCGATTCCGGCAAGATGCTGCTGAACTGTTTTGCGCTCGGACCGTGGGCAACGGGCATGAACGTGTCGATGTCGCTCGTCGACGTCGGGATCATGAAGTCGATCGGACCGGACAAGGCCAAGCTGATCAACACGCTGAAGCTGTTCGGGCCGAAATATCAGTACCTGATATTCGGCTATCCGCCGTTTATCCGCTCGGTAGTCGACGAATGCGATCTCGACCTGTCGCCTTATCACATCGATTTCATCGTCGGCGGCGAGGGCTTGTCGGAAGCGTTGCGCGATCATCTTCTGCGCAAGGCGAGCACCGTCATTTCGTCGTATGGCGCGTCGGATCTCGAGATCAACATCGGCGTCGAGACACCGACGACGATCGGTTTGCGGCGCACGTTGCTGAGCCGCCCCGAATTGTGTCGTGAACTGTTTGGTCGCGATACGCCGCCGATGCTCTTCCAGTACAACGCGCTCGACTACGTGATCGAAACGAATGCCGACGGTGAACTGCTGGTGACCATCGGCCGTCAGTCCGGTGCGGCGCCGAAGATCCGCTACAACATTCGCGATTCGGGCGGGACGTATCGATTCCGCGAACTGAACAGGCGCCTGTTGGCACATGGCATACGCCTGACGGATTTCGCGTCGCGGACCAGCCACTTCCCGTTCCTGTTTGTCTACGGCCGCAACGATTCGAGCGTACCGTTCTACGGTGCGAAGGTCTTCCCGTCCGATATCGAGCAGGTTCTGTCCGCTTCCCCGACGCTGCACGATGCAATCAGCACGTTCCAGCTCGCCACCACCGAGGATGCGAACCTGACGAGCTTCCTGCACGTTCATCTCGAGCGTGCGTCGACCAGTGCGCCGATGCCGCTTGACGACGCAGTACTGCATGCCGAGATGTTCGAGGGTATGAAGCGCGTGAACCAGGATTTTCGTGAGGTATCGAGGCTGTTCGATCCGACGCAAGTGATCGTGCATGTGCACGATCACGATACGGGGCCGTTTCACGGGCGCGATATTCGGATCAAGAACAAGTACATCGCGTGAGGGCGGAGGGCGATGGGTTCGGCTGAGTCGCTTCGCGCCGCGCCAGCCGGCGTTTTCCCTTATCGCTCACTCCGGCCCGGCGACCTCTGCTGATCGTCCGCGGACTGAGCGTCGACGGCCTCCCTCTCGTATGAGGGCCGGATCGGGGGGGCTCCGCTGAAATGTGGCTTTCACCGGACAGCTTGTCAGCTGCCGGATTTTCGATATAATGAATCAACGTTCGGAATGTCGAACGTGAAAAATCAAGCATCCAGAGTCGGGTTTCCCGACGCCAACCTGCCCTCCCGGGCAAGGTGGACGCCCCTGAGGCGATGCGGCCGATCGACGGCAACGAAACGGGAGCAGCATGGCTGGCACCGGTT
>Ga0182007_10000753_pt1 | contig 18210 bp, 16 predicted proteins | sample Sormic07211113_1_FD_123023 | JGI IMG/M metagenome (GOLD analysis project Ga0182007, IMG submission 123023) | Rhizosphere microbial communities from Sorghum bicolor, Mead, Nebraska, USA - 072115-113_1 MetaG | ecosystem: Host-associated > Plants > Roots > Rhizosphere | place: USA: Nebraska... | reverse complement strand
TCCTGGCGTTCGGCCACGACGAGTCGCATGGGCGAACACATCCGGCCAGTATTCCCGTTATGGGGGGCCGATGGGTGAAGGGGACAACGTTGCAGCGCGAAGGAGGGGCGATGCAGCAAGCGGGTGGGTGGAGGGGCGAACGGTCAAAGGACGGCTGATCGCGCGGATGGACCCATCATACGCGCATCGTCTGCCGAGCGGTCGATTTATTCCAGGCGGCGCAGGCACGGCGGCACGCGCGGCGCCGGCGTCAGAGCGTCGTCAGCAACTGCAACTGACGTTCAGTCTCGTTTCCCGCGACCAGCGAAAAGAACCCGGTCTCGCGACGTTCGACCACCGTGAGCCCCTCGCTGTCGGAGAAGACGTTCCACGCGCTGTCGTCGACATGGGCGATCGCGCCGCGCGTGCGCGCGAATGCCAGCAAGAGCGGACTCGCCTGGCGGCGCAGCACTTGACGATCCGCGTTCAACACATAGGGTGGCCAACCGGCCCGAAGGACGAGATAGTAAGGAATGGAGCCGGGATCGATTGTCATTGGCGCGGTTTCATGTGTGGGCCTGCGTTTGCCGTCCGGCTTCATTCGGAACGGTGTCGGCGAAAGCGCGCGATGGCGCGACGGGCGTTCGCCGTGTCGTGCTTTCAGTTTATGCGTTGAACCGCTCGATTCGCAGGATATCGTAACGATGTCCCGCGGCGTCGGTCCGGCGACGAGGCGATCCGGCCGTCAGGTGGAGCGCGCGCTCCACGCGTCGAGTGGAGCGGCCTGCCGCCGAAGCGTTGTAGCGATATCTACTGAATTGCAGTGCTCGTGACGGCCCATTATGCTGCCGTCATGAATCCCGCCCCGACGCCCTGGCTCCTGTTGATCGTCAGTCTGCCGACCTCCGGCGCGACTGTCCGCATGCGCATCTGGCGTACCGTCAAGGCGCTCGGCTGCGGCGCGTTGCGCGACGGTGCCTACCTGTTGCCGGCGCATGCCGAGCAGGTGGCGCAGTTGCGCGAGCTGGCCGACGACGCGCGTAACGGCGACGGCCACGCGTGGCTGCTGGATGTCCGTGCGGACGATCCCGCGGACGAAGCAGCGTACAAGTCGCTGTTCGATCGCGCGGGCGATTACGCGGACTGGCTGGCCGAGCTTTCGGAGACCCGCAAGACGCTGCCCGACCTGACGGCAGCCGATCTCAGTCGCCTGCAACGCCGCCACGCGCGCACGTACGAGGCCATTCGAAGCATCGATTTCTTTCCCGGTGAAACGTCGCTGCGCGCGCACGCGCAATGGCGGGATTTCACCGCCGCGATCGAAGCGCGGCGCTCTCCCGGCGAGCCGCATGCCGCTCAACGCGGCATTCCCCGTCGCGACCCCGCGCAGTATCAGGGCAGGCTGTGGGCGACGCGCCGTCACCTGTGGGTCGATCGCGTCGCCAGCGCGTGGCTGATTCGGCGTTTCATCGATCCGCATGCGCGTTTCGTGTGGCTGGACAACCTCGCCGATTGTCCGGCTGATGCGCTCGGCTTCGATTTCGACGGCGCTCCGTTCACGCACGTGGGCGATCGCGTGTCGTTCGAGGTGCTGGTCGCGAGCTTCGGGCTCGGCGACGACGACGGACTCGTCCGGCTGGGCGCCATGGTGCATGCGCTGGACGTGGGCGGCGCCACCGTGCCGGAAGCCGGCGGATTCGAGGCCATTCTCGCCGGCGCCCGCAAGCGTCTGGCCGACGACGATGCGTTGCTGATGGAGATCGGCGCGGTACTCGATTCGTTGTACGTGCATTTCCGCGGCAACCGCAAACCCTGACCTCGCTGCCCGCCTCGACATGAATACACATCGCGACCGTCCGGCCTATACGCTGTGGCAACTGATCCTGTACTTCGCGTGGCTCGGCGCGACGGGTTTCGGCGGGCCCGTCGCGCTGGCCGGCTACATGCATCGGGATCTCGTGGACACGCGCCGCTGGATCGCGGACGCCGACTACAAGGAAGGCCTGGCGCTCGCGCAGCTGGCCCCCGGCCCGCTTGCCGCGCAACTGGCGATCTATCTCGGCTACGTGCACTACCGGATCGTCGGCGCCACGATGGTCGGGATCGCGTTCGTGCTGCCGTCGTTTCTGATGGTCGTGCTGCTCGGCTATGCGTACACGCGATTCGGCGGCCTGACGTGGATGCAGTCGGTGTTCTATGGCGTCGGCGCGGCGGTGATCGGCATCATCGCGATCAGCGCGCGCAAGCTGACCGTGAAGAGCATCGGTCGCGACAAGCTCCTTTGGGCGATCTACCTCGCGCTGGTCGCCGTGACGGTGATCACAGAATCCGAAGTGGCGTGGCTGTTTCTCGCGGCGGGCCTGCTCGTCTGGTTCACGCGCGCGCCGCCGAGGTGGTTGCGCCAGCGGCGCGTCAATGCCGCCGTGGCGTTGCCCGTGTCCGCCACCGGCGCATGGCTCGGTATCGTCGACTGGCCGCAGCTCGCGCAACTCGCCGTGTTCTTTGCGAAGGCAGGCGCGTTCGTGTTTGGCTCGGGGCTCGCCATCGTGCCGTTCCTCTATGGTGGCGTCGTCACCGAGCACCATTGGCTCAACGAGAAGCAGTTCGTCGACGCCGTGGCGGTCGCGATGATCACGCCGGGCCCGGTGGTCATCACGGTCGGCTTCATCGGCTATCTGGTGGCGGGGCTGCCGGGCGCGTGCGTGGCGGCGGCCGGCACGTTTCTGCCGTGCTATCTGTTCACGGTGTTGCCGGCGCCGTACTTCAAGAAGTACGGCAGGCTGCCGGCGATCCTGGCATTCGTCGACGGCGTGACGGCCGCGGCCGTCGGCGCGATCAGCGGGTCGGTGATCGTGCTGGCGCGGCGTTCGATCGTCGACGTGCCCACCGCGTTGATGGCGCTCGCGACGATCGTGCTGCTGGTCAGGTTCAAGAAGCTGTCGGAGCCGGTGGTCGTCGGCGGGGCCGCCGTGATCGGCCTGATTGTGTACCCGCTGTTGCATCACTGATCGTGGAGGCCGCCATGCAATGGATTACGCGACAACGTCCGAAAATCGACCGGGTAGCGTGCCCCTGGCTCATTGCCCGCTTTATCGACGAGACGCCCGAATTTCTGTATGTCCCGCCGGGCGACGTGCTGCGGATCGCCGACGAGACCGGCGCGATTCCGTACGACATTCCGGGGGTGGAATTGACGCACGTCGGCGAGCAATGCAGCTTCGACGCGTTTCTCGACAAGTATGGTCTGGCTGACGATCGGGCGTTGCAGCACATGGCCCGCATCATTCGCGGCGCGGATACGTCGCGGCTCGACCTGACGCCGCAGTCGAGCGGCCTTTATGCGATTTCGCTCGGACTGTCGGACATGTTTGCCGACGATCACGCGATGTTGGAGCACGGTCTCGTCATGTACGACGCGCTGTATGCGTGGTGCAGGCATTGTCAGGCCGAAGGCCATGCGTGGCCGCCGAGGATGGCGGAGTGACGACGCGGAGAACGGGGAGATTCGTCGAACCGTCCGGCTCCGTCGACAGATGAAAAAATGCCCGCGATGCGCGGGCATTTCGTCAACAGTTGCCTTTCTTGGCCTGTCCCGGCGGACAGAATCCGTTCCCCGGCCCGCCTTGCGGCGCGACCACGACCGGTGGGCCCGGAACATAGGCGACGCACCCGCCGAGCGCGCCGACCATGCTCGCCGCTGCGAGCACTGCGATTACCCCTTTTTTCACTTCGTTCTCCCGTTGATAGGAAAGGGCCGTTCGGCCCTTTCGATGATGCGGTCAGCGCGTCAGAAACTGAAGTTGACGTTGGACTGACTGGTCGTTGCGTTGACGTTCGCCGACTGGGTCGCGCCCGATGCCGCGTCGGCCTCGATCGTATATTGGCCCGCGGCGGCCAGCGCTGCGGCCAGCGCGACCGGCAGCGAGCCCGAGTAAGTGCCGACGATCGGCGCAGCCGCGGGCACGGACAGCGCATAGGCGCCGGTGTCCATGTTCGCGTTGATCGACGTGATCTCGTAGGCGTTCGCGTCGATCGTCTGCAGCGCGCGCACGAAGGCGTTCGCGCTGGCCGTGACCGTACCGCTGACGGTGCTCATCGTCGAGGCCGGCAGCGTGATCGGTGCGCTCGACGCCGACACCGCCGTGGTCGTGTTCACGACCACCGGAACCGAGCGGACGATGCCCGACGCGAAGTTGTTCTGCACGATCACGACATCGTAGTTGCCCTGCGTCGAGCTCTGGATCAGCGGCGACAGCACGAACTTCCCGGAACTGTCGGCCACCGTGCCGCGGACGACCTTGCCGCCTTGTTCGGCATAGACGGTCGCGCCGGCTTCGGCGGATGCGACGTAACCGGAGATCGCGCCGCTCACGACGGTCGGGATCGCGGTGACGACGGGTTTCAGTGCGTACGAGCCGTTGCCGCGCTGGACGATCGACTTGCATGCGTTGAAGTCGAGCACGAGATCGACGAGCGTGTTGGGCTGGACCGTGAACGGCTGGATGATCTTGTAGCCGCTTTGGGTCGCGCTCGGCGTGGCGAGCGCCTGCTCCGTGCCGCCCGTCGGGACGACCGAGTTGGCGAGGGTGTTGCCCTGGTTCTGCGCGAGCACGAGCCGGACTTGCTGATACTGGCCGGCTGGCAGCGCGGTCTGGCCGAGATCGGCGAGCACGCCGTTGGTCAGCGACAGCAGGTCGATCTTCTGCGGCGTCGCGAGGGAAACGGTCGACCAGCCGGCGTCGTTGTCATTGGCGTTCGCGTTGGCATTGACGCGGACTTGCGAGACGGTGACGTACACGTGGTCGAAGCCGCACGATGGCGCATCCGTCATCGCGACGTGCAGCGTGCCGGTTTGCGCGCCGCCACCGTCGTCGCCGCCGCCGCAACCGGCGAGAATGAATGGTACGAAGGCAGCGCACAGGGCGCTCTTGATCAGGTTGTTCATATGTCACCCCCAGTGGGATCGTTATTGTGGGTGACGGAAGAATAGCCGGGCCGCAGCTCACTATCTGGGTAACTTTGAAACGAACGGTAACTATTTGTTCGATCGGTAAATCTTGGCCGGCATGGATGTCGCTTCGGCGCACGCCGGGCGGGTGGCGAAGGCGATTGCGTCGTACGGCGCAATCCCTTTCGTCATACGTTATCGCCAGCTTTGCCGGCTGTAACACTGAGTTGTCGGTAAGGGGAGGGCCCTTCGTGACGGCAATCTGGCAAGATGCGTCCACCGACTGGAGACAGGGTATCCCATGCACATCGCGATCGTAACCTTCCAGGGCTTCAACGAGCTCGACTCGCTCATTGCGCTCGGCGTGCTCAATCGGATCAGGAAGCCCGGCTGGCGGGTCACCCTCTGTTGCCCCGAGCCTGCCGTCACGTCGATGAACGGGGTCACCGTGCATGCGCAGTCGACGTTGGCGGATGCTTGCACGGCCGATGCCGTCATCATCGGGAGCGGTATTCAAACCCGGGAAATCGTCAACGACACGGCGCTGATGGCGCAGTTGAAGTTCGACCCCGCGCGCCAGCTCATCGGCGCGCAATGCTCGGGCACGTTGGTTCTGGCGAAGCTCGGTTTGCTCGGCAAAATCCCGGCGTGCACCGATCTCACGACCAAACCGTGGGTGATCGAGGCGGGCGTCGACGTCCTGAATCAGCCGTTCTTTGCTCAAGGTAACGTCGCCACGGCGGGTGGCTGCTTTGCTTCTCAATATCTGGCCGCGTGGCTCATTGCGCGGCTGGAAGGTGAGGACGCCGCGCGCGGCGCGCTGCACTACGTCGCGCCAGTCGGGGAGAAGGACGAGTATGTTTCCCGCGCGCTGGCGAACCTCAAACCCTACTTGCCCTAGCTCGACAGTCAATCCATCGCGGCGAGCCGCGACCGGCGAACTGACGGGCCGCCGTGGCGTTCGTCACCGGCGTCGTCTCCAGCGCGGGTTCACGCGGATCGCGCTCGATGGAGCGTGCCTCGCCGTTAGCCCGGACCATCGCTCGCGGCCGCGAGAAGCGGCACGACCAGATCGCTGATCGGCGTCGGAATGCCGTGCGTTCGTCCGTATCGCTGTATGACGCCATTCCGGCAGTCCCATTCGAGCGGACGGTTGCCCTGCCGGTCGGCAAGAATCGACGTCCCCAAATCGGGCGGAAAGCCGTGGAATCCGTCGACGATCTCCTGCGGCACTTCATCGCCCAGCTTCGCACCCTCCGCACGCGCGACCTCGAGACATTCCCGCAAGTACGCGAGCGACAGGTCGGTGATGTCGCTTCGCGCGAACATGCCGGCGCGGCGACCGGTCAGTACCATGAGCCCCGCCACGGCGTTCTGCAACAGCTTTCGCCACGCGAGCGAGATGAAATCCTCCGCCACCTCGGGCGAGCATTGCGTGCCGCGCAAAGCCGAGACCACCACGTCGCTCGCCGGCGTATCGGGCAGGGTGAGCCGGGGCTTGCCCCGCAGCCACACCGACGTGCCCGATTCGCGTTGCGCGGGAAACCAGACGACCGACGGCACGATCGTGGCGCCGGCCGCGTACGGTGCGAAGGCGGCTTTCTGCTCGACGCCGTTTTGCAGCACGCAGACGACGGTATTCGCGTCGCATAGCGCGGAGACCCACGGTGCCGCGCTCGCGATCTGCGTCGACTTGACCGCAACGAACACGAGATCGAACCGGTCGTGGACGGCTTGCGGATCGGTCAGCACGGGCCCGGGCACGACGATCTCGCCGCCGTCGAAGCGCAACGTCAACTGCTCGTGCGCCGAGCGGCCGCAGATCACCGGCGTGCGGCCGGCTTCATGAAGGGCGGCGGCGACGGTCGTTCCGATTGCGCCGGGACCGACGAGGGCGACGCTCGGGTAGTCAGGCTTCGTCATGGCGTTCATCCTGTGAGTGGTCTGTCAGATGCGGGCGCAGTGCGAGCGCGAGCGGAAAGATCGCCAGCGCGGTCAACGCGGTCGCATACGTGGCGCCGTGCACACCGATCCTGTCGCCCAGGAAACCGTAGAGAACGGGCGAGATCGCGCCCGATGCGATCGTCCCGGTATAGAAAATCGCGAATGCGCGCTCGGTGCGCTCGGGTGCGGACATCTCCGGGACGGTTCCGTACAGTACCGACGACGTGCCGTTGAGCATCATGCCCAGAATCGGCAGCAGCACCATGGTAAGCGTCAACGGAAGATATATCACCGCGACGATGCACGCCGCCGTACCGCCCTCGGTGAGCAGCACCGTCCTCACCGTCCCCATGCGCGCGCCGAGCCAGCCGCACGTGAATTTGCCGGCCGCGCCGCCAATGAAAACGAGTGCAAGCGCCGTTCCCAGCAGTTGCGGCGAAACGCCCTTTGCCTTCAGCAGGAAAGGCAGGAAGGTAAGGAGTCCCATGCGTACGGCCGTATCGAGCACGCCGATGGAAAACAGCGCGGAGAATCCGCTTCCGCCGGTGCCACTGTGTCGAGCGGACGTTTGCTCTTTTGCCGTTGCCTGCGCGGCGGCGCGGGGCACGGCGGGAAACCAGAGCGCGATGCCGGCGGCCACGACGCAGCCCAGCCCGGCGACGATCCATAGCGCATGACGCCACGGCATCATGGTCACGAGCAGCGAAATGGCGGCCGGCAGCGCGGATTTCCCCAGGTCGCCGGAAAAGTTGTAGATGCTCAGCGGGCCTCTCGCGTCGCGCCCGTAGACACGGGAGACGGCGCCCGACGCGATCGGATGCTGCGTGCTGGAGCCGCCGCCCGAGATCGCGAGCGCGACGCCCAACCCGAGCAGGCCACCCGACATGCCCGCGATCGCATAGCCGAGCGCGGCGAGCAGCGTACCGATTGCGAGCGTCGTGCCGCTGCCCAGACGTTGCGCGACACGCCCCGCGGACAACTGCAGCGTCGCCATCGTGCCCGCATAGACGCCGCGCAGGATAGCCAGGGCCGCAAAGTCGAGCCCGAATTCCGACTGCCACACGGGTAGCAGCGCGTAGATCATGTCCGTATAGCCATCGTGTATGGCGTGCGCAACGCAGGATAGCCACAGCACGCGCGGCCTCGACGGTGCAGTTTCCCGCACGACGGGAGGGAAAAAAACGGGCAAGCGCATTGTCATTCTCTCCGTACGAGCGGTGAATGAAAGGCGCTCGCGGTATGGTTTTCAGGCTCGACGCGTCAATTCTATGACCGGGGCGCCACCCATTTCAATTGAGCTAAAATCCCGTCAACAGAGAGAAAAAGTCACGTCATGGACGAAAGCCGAGGTACTTCGAAGCACCGGGACGAGTTGCCTCCGCTCAATGCGCTGCGCGCTTTCGATGCGGTCGCGCGGCACGGCAGCTTCGCCGGGGCCGCGGCGGAACTGCATGTCACCCACTGGGCCGTCGGAAAACAGATCAGGTTGCTGGAAGACTGGTTCGGCTTGCCGTTGTTCGACCGCCGTCCGCGTGGCGTCGTGCTGACCGACGAAGGAGCCGCGTTGCTGAACGACGTCAGCCACGCGTTCGAGCGCCTCGGTACCGCGGTGGTGCGGCTGCGCCACAACCCGTTTGCGCACCGGATATCGGGCGTCGTGCGGGTGAACGTGCCGATGAGCTTTGCGCTGTGCTGGCTGCTGCCGCGGCTCGCCGATTTCCATTCGCGGTACCCCGACATCGACGTCAGGGTATCGACGACGTCGCGCAAGCTGCGCTATGTCGCCGACGCTTTCGATATCGGCGTCCGCTCCGGTCCCGAGCAAGGCGCGGGCGTCGTCTCGCGTCCGTTGATGCCCGACCCGCGTGTGCCGGCTTGCAATCCCGCCGTGCTGCGCCGGCATCCGATACAGAGCGTGACCGATCTGCGTCATCACACGCTGCTGCATTCGGCCACGACGCGTGCCGCGTGGTCGCACTGGTTGAAGGAAGCGGGTGCGCCCGATCTGCGAGCGGCGCGCCATGTCGAATTCGATCATGTGAATCTTCAGCTTGGCGCGGCGATCGAGGGGCTCGGCGTGGCGCTGGCATCGCTGCCGCTGATCGGGCGCGATCTTGCCGAAGGGCGCCTCGTGTGTCCCATCGCATCGCCCCTCTGGCGTGCGGACGACTACATGCTGGTGACGAATGCCGATCGCGCCGACGATGCGGCCGTGTCCGCGTTCGAGGCGTGGATGGAAGGCATGGCGAGTCAGGAGGGCGGCTAGGTTCGCCGATCAGGCCGGGCGAGGTACGACACCGGAGCCATGCCGCCATTGCTCCGGTGTTGCGAGCCGGCGATCAGAAGCCGTGGAACATGCCGATGTTGACCTGAACCTGGTTGCCGCCCGACGAGGTGTTGCCGAAGTCCGCAGCGGAAGCTTGCGCACCCTTCGCATGCACGTAGGCGCCCATCGCATACAGCGCGGTGCTCTTCGACAGCGAGTACGTCGCACCCAGCGACACCTGGTTAATCGAGGCCATCGTGCGACCTTCGGCGGCTTGCGTGGGCGTGGCTGCGGAACCGTAGACATACGTGTAGCCGGTCGCCAGCGACAGTGCCGGCGTGACGCGGTACTGCAGCAGCGCACCGAGCACGTTGAAGTGGATCGACGGATGGCCGTCGTTGCCCTTGTACTGGGCGTTCGAGTAGCGCAGGCCCGCCGTGTACGGACCGACCTCGTATTGCGCGGCGACTTGCGCGATGCCCGCGCTCTTGAATGCATTGCCGCCGTTGTAGCCCGAACTCGGATAGCCGAGCGCGCCACCGAAGCTCGGTTGCGCCGTTGCGTTCAACCATCCGTTCTCGCCCTGGTTGGCCGCACGGAAGTAGCCGCCGGCGACCGTCAGGCCACCTTGAGCGTAGGTCGCGGCCGCCGACCACGATTGCCCCGAACCCGTTGCACCGGCCACGCCGCCGAACGAGTACGCGGCTTCGGCCTGGAAGCCGTGGATGATCGGCGAAATGTACTTCACCGCGTTGTTCTGGTTCGTCGTGTTGTCGTTGTTGTCGACGTCGCCCGGCGTCGAGAAGGTCGACGCCGAAATGGCGTCACCCGTCAGGACCTGAACCATTTCCGTCACGGCGTCGAGTTGGCGCCCCATGCGCAACGCGCCGTACTGATTGGACGCAAGGCCCACATAAGCCTGGCGGTTGAACAGCGAACGCGTGGAACCGATCGGCCCCTGGCCGCCTATGCCGCCTGTCCCGATGTTGAAACCATTCTCGATCTTGAATATCGCCTGGAGGCCGCCACCGAGATCCTCCTGCCCTCTGAGGCCCCACTTGTTCGAACCCGCGGCGCCGCCATCGAGGCCGTACCTGCTGTGGCCGTTGATGTTCGACGTGTAACCGATACCTGCATCGAGCATGCCATACAGGGTGATCGACGACTGTGCCATTGCTGCCGAAGATGCTGCGAAGGCGGCAACAGCGATAACGCTGATGTTGATTTTTTTGTTTTTCATCTGCATTTCACGGTCAGGAGTAGTTTCGGGATGGGGTGAAACGGCTTTTGTCGTATCCGGATGCAGCGGACGGTGCATGGCCTGCGCGTCGTCTCGGTCGCGACGGCCGCCGTCATGTTCGCCAAATCGGCATGCGAGATCAGCTCACTTCGTGGTCCTTACAATTTCCCTTGCTCGGTTGTCGCATCGGCCATCCTTGCGGACTGGCCAAGCGTACGGTTCAGCCGCTGGCGGCGGGCGCCAATACGGCCTGGCCGCACTTTGCAAGTGCAAAGACCATATCAGGAACATAAATTCTGGTCAAAATTTGTTTGATATAAGTTAATCTCGTCTGATTGCGGGGCGTCTTACGGGATTTCCCTTACAAGCGCCGGCACGAAGGCGACGTGTTATCGCGATCCGCGCCGTCACGCTGATGATCTCGACCACGGCAAGCGAATTCGGATTGGGTGGGGGGGGAGCAATCACCGGCTTCAAGAGGCCGGCCACGACGGGCGGCGATCAGGCAATACCGGTTGTAATCGTTCCATTTATTCCCGGATTGCAGTAATCGAAACGGAAAAGGCGATTGTTGAGTATCTGTTTGTATTGGCCGCCAGCGGGTTTTTCGCATGTCGCAGTGCGTCGGAGGGTTTTACGCGGGCGAACCGGCTCATGCGGACGCCGGGCGAACCGGTTTTCCGGGGCGGCAGCCAGCGCCTGACATCGGCCTCCGATTCCAATCGAACGTCAATCGCGGACGAAACTCAGCATTCGATCCGGCGTTGCATTAAATAGAATTTCATGTCGTCGCGGCCATGCATTGAAATCGGTATCGGGTCCCGCTCAAAGCCGAGCATTTCATAGAATGGATATGCCGATTCGCGCGCCGTGCACCAGAGCAGGACGCCACGCTGTTCGCGCACATGGCGAATGGACAGATTGACCAGCAGGCGTCCGAATCCCAGGCCGCGTACCGACGGATCGACGGCCATGCCGCGAAGGCGCCACATTTCAGTGTTCAAAGCGCCGGATTGTGCTTCTTTACACACCGATGCCACTGCAACGATCCTGTCGTTGTCACGAACGGCAAAGTGCATCGTCGTGGGGGCGTGATCTCCGTGTAGCGCGCTTCCCTCTTCATCTCCGGACATCAGGATTGCGGCTCTGAGGGGATAGGTTTCTTCCGCACGGACGGCACAGATGGTAAAGCGCACATCTTGTGAAGTCATATAATTATCGGCTCTCTTCGTAACGCGGATTTTCTTCCAATTCTCTTTCGGCATACCCACTCGCAAAATTAGCAGTTGCCGGGCATGGCGAGTAAGGGTAATTTCCTACCTGTTTCTTTTTTTGAATCATACGCTAACTGCGATCACAGATGACGTTGAAAGTATCGACAGATGCAGAACTGGCCTACGACGAGATCCGATCGAGGATCTTTGACGGCCGTCTTGCGCCTGGGCAGAAAGTATCTCACCGAGGCCTGTCGGACGAACTGGGTTTCGGCCAGATGCCGGTGCGCAGCGCATTGCATTTGCTCGAATCCGAAGGGCTGGTCGTCGTGGTCGAAAAGAGTGGCACCTATGTCGCGTCGCCGACTACCAGCGATCTTCGCGAAATTTTTGAAATGCGGCTGGCCCTCGAGAGTACCGCGGCGTTTCTTGCAGCGAAGTCGGGCGTAACGGCGGGCCTTCGCGAGGCCGCGGCAAAAATGCAGGAGCTGATCGAACGGGACGTCGCGGACATCATGCTCGAGCAACGTATCGGTTGGGTGTTTCATCAAGAGTTGTTTGCTGCCGCACGGAACGTCCGGATCTCGTCGGCGTATGGTTTATTGCGGGCCCAGACCTTGGCCCTGAACGAACTCCCGCGTGGCGACGCGGAAACCGTTCGGCGCGGCACGATCGAGCACCTGCACATCTTTCACGCAATCGAAGCGAACGACGGCGAGCTTGCGCGTCAGCATATGTGGAATCACATCGTTGACGGCACGCCGGCACGGATAAAACTGCTAAAGGCACGGCATGAACACGAAAAATAAAGGGCTTTCCCTCCCGATGCAAATGTTTGGCGGACTTGTGCTGGGCGTCGCTTGCGGCGTGTTCGCACCGGGCTTCGCCGCGAAGCTGGGCTTTCTCAGCACGATGTTCGGCCACGCGATCAAGATGGTCGTCATGCCGCTGATCTTCCTGTCGGTCACGGTCGGGGTCTTTCGCGCGGGCCGGCTGCGCGAGCGGCTCGGAAAGGTCGCGCTGTCCAGTATCGGCTTCTTCGTTCTTATGACCGGCTTGGCTGCCTCGTGCGGCCTGCTGCTCAACTTTGCATTTCGACCGGGTCTCGGGGCGAGCCTGACTCACTCCGGATCGATGCCCGCCGCGCTCGCGTCCAGCATCGACTGGACGAAATTCCTGGTCGATTTGATCCCCGCCAACATCGTCGCTGCGCTTGCCGCGGGGAATTCGCTCCCGGTGCTCGTTTTCGGCGTCATTTTCGGCGCCGCATTGTCGGCCGCCCCGGAGCGTGCCGAGCCTGCGATTGCCGTTTTCGAGGCGCTGCTGTCGGGGCTGTTCAAGATGATCCAGTGGGTGATCGCCTGGTCGCCGCTCGCGATCTTCGCCGCGATCGCGCAGCTGTTGTCAGCGAAGGGCTTTACAGGCGCGCACTCGCTCATCGAACTGCTGGGCGTGGCCTATCTCGGCATGGCGATTCTGGCGGTGGTGCTCACCATCGTCATTCGCGTCGCCGGTCAGTCGCCGCTCGCCGTGCTGAGAAAGGTGAAGGAACCGCTGATCCTGGGGTTCACGACACGTTCGTCCGAAATTACCTACCCGTTGCATCTGAAGAAGCTGGTTGAACTGGGCGTGCCCTACGGCGTGGCGTCCACGATCTTGCCGCTTGCCTATATTTTCAATCGCGACGGCGCGGTCCTCTACACGGCCCTCGCGGTCGGGTATCTGGCCGACGCCTATCACCTCGTCTGGTCCTGGCCGCTGGTGATCACGATCTTGATTTTGACGATCGTCACCATCGACGGAGCAGCCAACGTGCCGTCCGGCGCGATCGTCGCGATCACCATCGTTCTCACGTCGATCGGGTTGCCGGCCGATGCGGTGCTGCTGCTGCTGGGCGTCGACGCCTTTTTCGACATGGGGAGAACCGCCCTCAACGTCTACGGAAGCACGGCGGCCGCCGCCGTGGCGGTGAAGCTTTCCGGTTCGGAGAGTACGGCCGCGGAAACCGTGACGGGGCGGGCAAGCGTGTAGGGGCTCCGGAAGCGACGGGCGGTGCGCGTTTCCATGTTGCGCCGCCTGTTGCAAGGCGCTGGCGTATGTCCACTCGAGCATCCAGGCACCGCGACGAGAGGACATTGGATGAGCGAGCGTCTTCATCAAGTTACAGTGAGTAGAACGGCGTATCGTTGCAGGAGAAACATGATGATTGGTTCAGAATCCGCAGATTTTTTCATGCTGCGTTTGGGCACGCCGCATCCGTCGTGGACATTCACCGATGACAGCAACATGATCGGCATTGTCGATTGCGACGGGGTGGTGAGCGCCATGTTCGAGCTGGATCGCAACCAGGTCGCACAGATCAGAGGGCTGGGCCAATCGGTGGGGAGAATCAGGTGTACTTGCGAGCGCGCCGGCCGGGAGCTGCACTTTTATCTCCATGGCAGACAGGTGTCTCAAGGACTGTGGGCCGGCGTCGCGTCGGCCGATCCCGACTATCTGCCGACCGACGCGATGATCGCAACATGGGAAGGGCCGACTCCCGGCGAGGCGTTCGAGCTTGCGGGCGTGAGCGCTCGCCTGGCAGCATCCGTTAGCCCGGCCTGAACTGCGATCACAGATTGTTGCGCGGGGTCGAGCCGGGCGTCCCGATTTTCGGGGCAGGTCGTTGGCCGTCCCCGTCCGTTGGTACACGTACGCCGTTCAATGTATGCGGTTCTGGCACACTCAACCTCGGATCGCCAGAACCTTTTGCTGGCCAGCTTACTGGCCAGCGTTTTTTATTCGTTGAGCCGATCGCGTCGGCTCGCTTGCTTCGCGCTCGCCGATCGAGGAGAGGCGTGCCGCCGAAGTCCGTGTTGAGCGAAGATGTCCGGAGTCAGTTCATGCAAGCGCAAGGCATCGAGGCGCGCTGACGAGATCACGCGTTCTCGACGCCCGGCGGCGCGCCTGGCCGGGCCGAGCGCTTGCTTCCTCCCGCATCTCGTCAGCCAGTGACGACGGCCCCGGCCTTCTTCCCCGTCACGCGCGCCGACGCCGGTGCCCTCGTCGCGATCCGCATCGCCGCGATCCGCGACAGTCTCGAGCGCATCGGCCGTTTCGATCCGCAGCGTGCGCGCGACCGGTTTCCCGCGTCGTTCGCGCGGCGCGATGCCGCTTCATCGAAGCCGACCATTCGCGTGCGCGCTTCTACACGCTTCGTCCGATGGCGGTGACCGGCTGCTCGACCACCTGTACATCGTGCCCGTGCATCAGCGGAGGGGCATCGGCGCCGCCGTGCTGCGCGAGATCCTGGCCGACGCCGACGAACATCGAATGCCCGTTCGCGTCGGCGCATTGCGCGGCAGCGATTCGAACCGCTTCTGCGAACGGCACGGCTTCGTGCAAACCGACGAAGCGGAACGGGACATCTACTCCCGGCGCGAACCGGGCGCGGCAACGACGCAGCATTCGCGTGATGCATTCCGGTTGAAATCGACACGCGCGCATTAGCGTTTCCACCAATGCGGAAAACGCGGCCCCGGCCGATGTTGCAGAGAGGGCGTAAATAATTGATCCGAGGCCGATTATGACGACATCTGCAACAAACGGCGTGAACGCCGTGCCGCCCGAAACGTCCGACACCGCAGCGGCATCCGGCGACGCGGTCCGCGTACCGTCGATCCTGCTGGTCGACGACGAACCGAACGTGCTGTCCGCGCTCAGGCGCGTGTTCCGGCCCACCGGTTACGACATCGTGACCGCCGACAGCGGCGAGGCCGCGCTCGAGATTTTGGCGTCGACGGAAATCGACCTGATCGTGTCCGACATGCGGATGCCGCACATGAGCGGCGCGGAATTCCTGGCCCGCGCGCGGGAGCTGTACCCGGACACGATGCGCATTCTGCTGACCGGCTATGCGGAGATCGCGTCGGTCATGCAGGCCGTCAACGAAGGCGGCGTGTATCGCTACCTGAACAAGCCGTGGGACGATCACGACCTGCTGCTGACCATCGAGCACGCGCTGGAGCAGCGCCGTCTGCGCCGCGAAGCGGCCCGGCTGGCGGCGCTGACGGAAGCGCAGAACGAAGCGCTGCGCCGTTTCAATACGGATCTCGAAACGCAGGTTCGTGCGCGAACGGAGGAGCTCGGCCAGACGGTGATGTTCCTCGAAGCGGCGCAGAGCGACCTGAAAAGCAGCTTCACGGCGATGGTTCAGGTGTGCGCAAGCATGATCGAGCTGCGCTGCGGGGCCGCGAGCGGCCATGCGATGCGGGTCGGCGAGATCGCGCGCCGGCTCGCGCTTGCCGCCGGGATGAGCGAACTGCATGCGCAGGACGTCTATTTCGCGGGACTGTTGCATGGCATCGGCAAGCTGTCGCTGCCGGACGAATTGCTGCGCAAGCCGCTCTCGCGGATGACGACGGACGAGCACCGCGTGTTCCAGGAGCATCCGCTGCGCGCGCAGATGGTGCTGACGCCGGTCGCCCAGTTGCACAAGGTCGCGTCGATCGTGCTGCACCAGTACGAGCGCTTCAACGGTCGCGGCACGCCCGACGGTCTGGTCGGCGACGCGATCCCGGTCGGATCGCGGATCGTCGCGATCGCGCGCGATTTCGAAGGGCTGCGCCACGGCGAAATCGGTGCGCCGCATTCGATCGAGCAGGCGATCGACGTGTTGCACTCGCAAGCAGGCGTGCGTTACGACCCGCAACTGGTCGCACGCTTCGTCGAGTTGATGCGGGATCCGGAGAGTCTCGGCATCGCGGCGTCCGTCGCCGAAATCCGGTCGGCTCAACTGCGCGAAGGGATGGAGCTTGCCGACGATCTGCGCACGCATCGCGGCGTGTTGTTGATGACGAAAGGCAGCGTGATGTCCGCGCACCAGATCGAACTCGTGCGCCGCTTCGAAACGCGGGAGGGCACGCCGTTCGACATTCTCGTGCTGGCCCGTCCGGCGGGGCAGACGCACGCTCCCAACGCAGGCGCGCCGCCGGCCTGACGTCGAACGTCGGCCCGATGGCCGCGGTGCGCGCGACTGCCCGTACCGCGGCGATGCAATCAACCCGTTCCGGGCGTCCGATCATGCATGGCATCTACAACCTTCCGCTCGTCCTGCTGTCGCTCGCGATCGCGACGCTGGCCTCCTATACGACGCTCGACCTCGCCGCATTCATTTCGCTGCTCGACAATCCGAAGTTGAAGCGCGCATGGCTGGGCGGCGGCGCGGCGGCGATGGGCACCGGCATCTGGTCGATGCATTTCGTCGGCATGCTCGCGTTTTCGTTGCCGGTGCCGCTCGGCTACGCATGGCGGGAAACCGGCGCTTCGCTCGCGATCGCGGTGCTCGTATCGTATTTCGCGCTGAATGTCGTCACGCGCGCACGGCTGGGCTGGCGGCGGCTGTGCGCGGGCGGTGTGCTGATGGGCGGGGGGATCGCCGGCATGCACTACACCGGGATGGCCGCGATGCACATGCAGCCCGGCATTCGCTACGATGCCGCGCTGTTCGCCGCGTCGATCGGCATCGCGGTGATCGCGTCGACGGCCGCGCTGTGGATCGCGCAGGCGCTGCGCATGCAGCAGGCACGCTACGCGACCGCGCAACGCATCGGCGCGGCCGTCATCATGGGCATCGCGATTACCGGCATGCACTACACGGCGATGGCGGCCGCGCATTTCGCGCCGGATGCGCGGTGCGGCGCCGCGAACGGCGTCGACGCGCCGTGGCTCGCGACGACGGTCGCGTTGTTCACGATGGCGACGCTGGTCGTCACGCTGCTGGTGTGCCGTTTCGATGCGCGCACAACGTTCCTGCGCGGGATGACCGACACGCTCGAACGGCTCGTGCGGTTGCGAACCGGCGAACTCGAACGCGCATTGCATCGCTACGAACAGACGACGCAGATGCTGCAACGCACGCGCGAGAACATGGCGACCGAGATCGACGAACGCAAGGCCGCGCACGCGCTGCTCGAACAGGAGAAGGACGAACAGCGGCGCCTGCTGCATGCGCTCGAGGAAACGCACGAGCAATTGCTGCAGTCGGAAAAGCTCGCGTCGATCGGCCAGCTCGCGGCCGGCGTCGCGCACGAGATCAACAATCCGATCGGCTTCGTCAGCGCCAACCTCAATACGTTGAAGACGTGGGTGCGCAGCCTGCTCGACGTGGTCGCGGCGCATGAGGCCACGCTGCCGCAGCTCGATCCGGCCACCCGCGACGCGCTGGCGGCCGTGCACCGTGCCGCGGATCTCGACTACGTCCGCGACGAGATCGCGATGCTGATCGACGAATCGATCGACGGCGCGCTGCGCGTGCGGCGCATCGTGCAGGATTTGCGCGATTTCTCGCGCCCGGCCAGCGACGAATGGAGCGTGGTCGATCTGCATGCGGGCCTCGAGAGCACGCTCAACGTCGTCCACAACGAGCTCAAGTACAAGGCCGACATCGTGCGCGATTACGGCGATGTCCCGCACGTCGAATGCCTGCCGTCGCAGTTGAACCAGGTCTTCATGAACCTGCTCGTCAACGCGGCGCAGGCGATTCCGGAGCGCGGCGTGATCACGATCCGTACGTCGAGCGACGGCGATCAGGTATCGATCGCGATCAGCGACACCGGCGCCGGCATGACGCCCGACGTCG
>Ga0182007_10000752_pt1 | contig 18218 bp, 13 predicted proteins | sample Sormic07211113_1_FD_123023 | JGI IMG/M metagenome (GOLD analysis project Ga0182007, IMG submission 123023) | Rhizosphere microbial communities from Sorghum bicolor, Mead, Nebraska, USA - 072115-113_1 MetaG | ecosystem: Host-associated > Plants > Roots > Rhizosphere | place: USA: Nebraska... | reverse complement strand
TGGCCTCGTGGCGGATGGCGTCCCAGGCGTCGACGATGTCGATGCGGCCCGCGCCCTCCTCGTACGCCTGAACACCCTTGATGTGCTTGGCGGTCGAGGTGAGCGCCGTGCGGAGCTTCGCCGGGGTGAGGGCGATGCCCTTCTGCTTGGCGGCGCTCAGCAGCAGCGCGGAGGCGCCGGTGGCCTGCGGGGACGCCATCGAGGTGCCCTGCAGCATCGAGTAGCCGGCCGGCAGGGAGTAGCCGGACTCGGCGACCGGGGCGCCCGGCAGCCAGGTCTGGGTGGTGTTGATCGCGGCGCCGGGCGCGACGAGGGTCGGCGTGAAGCCGCCGTCCTCACGCGGGCCACGGGAGGAGAAGGGGAGGAGCGCGTACTTCTTCTCCACCTTCGAGCCGTAGTTGGCGGCCCAGGTCTCCTTGGAGATACCGGCGCCGACGGAGATCACCTTGTCGGCGAGGCCCGGGTCGCCGATGGTGTTGGCGCCGGGGCCGGAGTTCCCGGCGGAGATCACCAGCTGGACGCCGTAGGTGTCGATGAGGCGCGTGTACAGCTCGGCGCGGGCGTTGTTGCCGTCGTTGAGCGCCGGGAGACCGCCGATCGACATGTTGACGATGTCGACACCGCGGTTGACGACCAGGTCGATCATGCCCTCGGTGAGGGCGATGTTGGTGCAGCTGCCGGTCCAGGTGCAGGCACGGGAGGAGACGATCTTCGCGCCCGGGGCCGCGCCGTTCATCCGGCCGCCGAACAGGCCGTTGGCGGCGGTGATGCCCGCGACATGCGTGCCGTGCTCGGACTCGATGACGCCGATGTTGACGAAGTCGGCCTTCGAACCGGTGGAGTTGTAGACGACGTCCTTGCGGATCTCGACGACGAACGGCTGCCGCTCGACGACGTCGGTCGCCGGGTCGTCGGTGCCGAAGTACCCGATCTGGAAGCCGTCCTTGTACGGCTTCATCGGGGTGTCGTCGCTGAAGTCGTTGTTGTTGTTCAGGTCGACGCGGACCGTCCCGGCGGCGGCGTCGTACAGCACGCCCCAGCTGTCCGTCGTGTCCCCGTCCCGGTTCACGTCGCCCGCCGCGTCGCCGCCGGTGGTGTACGACTCCAGGAAGGTGCTGATCCGGTACGAGCCCGCCGGCGCCGTCCAGGTCCTGCCGCCGTAGGTGAAGGTGGGCCCGGAGACCGAGGTGAGCATCGGACGCCAGGTCCGGTCACCGTCGTTGACCGGGTCGGTCGCCGTCACCCAGTCGACGATCTTCCGCTCACCGGTGGTGGTCTTCTGCAGCGCCGGGTGGCCGAGGTCGACGCCGGAGTCGAGGATGCCGATGGTGACCCCGCGGCCGTCCGCCTTCGGGTGGTCCTTGACGAAGTCGACGGCGCCCGTCTCGAACGACGGGTTGTAGGGGTTGCGGGCCGGGGTCGTCTTGTCGGGGGCCGGGTAAGTGGCCGTCGCCGACGAGGACTTGGCGGTGGAGGCGACGCTCGGGTCGTCCAGCGGTATCTCCTCGCGCAGGTCGATGCCGTGCACGGAGGAGAGCTTCGCGGCGGCGGCGATGGCCGAGTCCGCCCTGCTGGTGGGGACGGTGGCGCGGACGTAGCCGACCTTGTCGTACGTCCTTCCGACCACGCCGCCCTTGACCGCGTCCAGCTCCTTGGCGACCTGCTCGGTCTTGCCGGGGGCGGTGGCGACCATCATCGTGATGTTCTTGTCGCCGTCGGCCTTGGCCTCGGCGAGCAGGTCCGCGTCGTCGGAACCGAGCTTGTCCGCCGCGGACTTGACGGTGCCGTCCGAGGGAGCGGTGGCGGACGGGCCGTCCGCGGAGAAGGCCAGGGGTATCGGCCCCGCCGCGGAGAGCGCGGCGACGAGACCGGCGGCCACGGCTATGCGGGCCACGCGTCTCTGGGGGGTGAGGGTCATCGGCATCCCTTGTAGGTGAAAGTTTCCAGTGCCGGACGAGCGCACAGCTTTACCCAAGGGACAGTTGTTTGGGAAGTGTTGACCGAAGTGATATGGACGTATGGGGAAAACCCGCTATGCACTTTAGGTGCACGGGGTGTCAATGGCGTCAAAACGCCCGATGGTTCCGGACGGTTCAGGATTCCTTCGAGCGTGCGTAATGGCGGGATGCCTTGGCGCGGTTTCCGCAGGCGGCCATCGAGCACCAGCGCCGGGTGCCGTTGCGTGACGTGTCGAAGAAGTGCAGGACGCAGGAGTCGTGGGCGCAGCCGCGGATGCGGTCCGGGGCGGTGGCGATGAGCTCCAGATAGTCAACCCTGCACCTCACGGGCGAGGCACGGACGGAGTTCGCGCCGGACGGCGAACGGAGTGTGCGCTTCACGGCGCGGGAGGTCCTCGAAACCCCCTCCGCGCTCCCCCTGCGCTGGTCGCCTCCCGAATACTCACCTGCCAATCCTCCGCTCTCCGGCTAACTTCCCCCTGTGCGAGAGAACTTGAGGGTGGCGGCCTACGCCATGTGCGTCCGCGACGACCAACTCCTCCTGGCCCGGGGGTACGACGACGACGGCCGGCCCGAGTGGACCCTGCCGGGCGGCGGCATGGAACACGGCGAGGACCCCTACGACACCGTCCTGCGGGAGGTGGAGGAGGAGACCGGCTATCTGATCGAGATCACCGGCCTCCTCGGCGTCCACACCAACCGCCTCCGCTTTCCCCGCCGCTTCGGCCGCACCGTCGACCACCAGGGCCTGCGGCTGGTCTACGAGGGCCGCGTCACCGGCGGCGAACTCCGCCCCGAGATCAACGGCTCGACGGACCTGGCGGCCTGGCACCCCCTGACGGAGGTGCCGGGGCTGAGGAAGGTGCGACTGGTCGACGTGGGACTGGCGTTGTGGCGGGACCGGCCGGTCACCGGTCATGTGACGGCGGCCACTTGGCAAAGCCCCGCGGAATAGCTTCAGTACCCCGAAAGATGAACGCGGAGTGACCGCCCCCGGGCGGCCTCGCGAGCACCTGCAAACGCACAGGGTTCTCCTAGATCCACGTACGGTGATCGGCGTCACCCGTTGCCGTCTCGTTCACGCGCAGGTCATTCCCGGTGCCAAGCATCCAGTACGAGCGGGAAGTTCGCGGAAGCGACGGCCCGCGACCACTGCCGACGCGTTCGCACTCGGGGAGATCGCGCCATGTCGCGCATACGCTCTGTCGTCGCCGCCACCCCGGCGATCAACCGCCGTACCGTCCTCGCCGCCACCGGCGCGGCGGCCGTCTCCGCGGGCGTCGGCTACGCCCTGCGGCCCACCGACAGCCAGGCCGCCACCACGGCCGCCGACGCCCAGCGGGCCACCGTGGCGCACTCCCGCCAGATCGAGGCCGCGCCCCTCGCGCCGTACACCAAGGGCACCACCCTCGCCACGGTCGCCGCCCCGCGCACCAGCGCGCCGTACCGCAGGCTCGGCGACGGCCCCGGCTGGTCCCGGGTCGTGCGCAGCGACCTCGCCACCCCCAAGTCGGGCCGCGCCGGGCGCCGTACCGCGCTCGCGGCCTTCGTGCAGCTCACCGACATGCACCTGGTCGACGCACAGCACCCGCTCCGGCTGGAGTACCTCCGCTCGACCGACAAGCACGCCTGGCGTCCGCAGGAGGCGCTGACCGTTCACGGGGCGATCTCGCTGGTGGAGCGGATCAACGCGCTGCGCGGAGCGCCGGTCACCGGCACCCCGCTGCACTTCGCGATGACCACCGGCGACAACACGGACAACAACGCGAAGACCGAACTGGAGTGGTTCCTCACCGTCATGAGCGGGGGGAGGATCACGCCCGACTCCGGCGACCCGCGGCACTACGAAGGCGTCCAGAACAGCGGGCTGAAGCTGTACTGGCAGCCCGACTCCACCCTCCGCGACGGTGACAAGCAGCTCGGCTTCCCGCACCTGGACGGCTTCCTGGCCGCCGCGACCCGCGAGGTCCGCAGCCCCGGCCTCAACCTGCCCTGGTACTCCACCGTCGGCAACCACGACGCCCTGCCGCTGGGCTGCTACGGCCACGGCGACTCCTGGCTCGCCGAGTTCGCGGTCGGCGGCAGGAAGCTGATGAACCTGTCCGCGGCCGAGGCGAAGAAGCTCCAGGACCACATCAGGAGCGGCAAGGACCCGCAGGGCCACGGCTTCCGCGACCTGCTGAAGGCGCACGCGCGCGACATGCGCTCGGTGACGCCGGACGAGCGGCGGGCGCCGCACACCCGGGCCGACTACCTCAAGGCCCACCTCGACCCGGCGTACCGCGGACTCGGCCCGGTCGGCCACGGCTACTCCTCCGCCAACCTCGCGGCGGGCACCCAGTACTACACCTTCCGCATCGCCGACGACGTCATCGGCATCAGCATCGACACCACCGACCCGGGCGGCCACTACGAAGGCTCCATCGGGACCGCCCAGTTGAACTGGCTGGACAGGCAACTGCGGGACAACAAGGACTCGTACGCCGTCGTCTTCAGCCACCACACCAGCCAGACGATGGACAACACGTCCGTCGTCGACCCCGCCCGCCCCAAGGAGCGCCGCCACGGCGGCCAGGAGGTCCTCTCCGTCCTCGCCAAGCACACCAACGTGCTCGCCTGGGTGAACGGCCACATCCACCGCAACGACATCACCCCGCACAGGGCGTCCGGCGGCCACTCGTTCTGGGAGATCTCGACCGCCTCGCACGTGGACCACCCCCAGCTCGCCCGCGTGATCGAGATCGCCGACAACAAGGACGGCACCCTCTCCCTGTTCACCACCCTGATCGAGTCGGCCGCCCCGCACCGCACCGACTTCTCCGACCTCACCCAGACCGGCCTCGCCGCCCTCTACCGCGAGCTCTCCTACAACGCCCCCGGCTCCAGCAAGGTCCTCGGCGGCGACCCGGACGACCGCAACACGGAGCTGGTCCTGAAGAAGGGCTAGCGGCTCGCGTCCGTGATCGGCGTGGTCCTCCGTGGCGTGGTACGCGGCGAGGTCGGCGACCAGCAGCGACCGCGCCGCCGCGGCCCTCACCACGGCCCCCGGGTCCACGCCGGCCGGCCGCCGCAGGATGAGGTGGAGCCCCGCCGCCACCCCGGACACCGGCGCCTGCGGCAACCGCTCGGCGAGCGCCCGCACCAGTGCGTCCCGCCGGTCCCGGTACCGCTTCCGGCAGGCGCGCGGATGACGGTCGTAGGCGCCGGACTCCAGCAGTTCGGCGAAGGCCGGCTGGTCAGCGCCGCGACCGGCCGCCGGTCGTAGCGGAACTCCGCGTCGTAGTCGTCTTCCAGTACGACCCCGTCGACCTCGTCGGCCCAGCGCAGCAGGGCGGCCCGGCGTTCGGGGGCGAGCACGGTGCCGAGCGGGAACCGGTGGGCCGGGGAGGCGAGCACGGCCCGTAGCCCCGGGTGCCGGTGGAGGTTCTCGGTACGCAGCCCGCCCCCGTCCACCCGCACCGGTACCGGTTCCAGGCCGGCCGCCCGGATCACCTCGCGCAGCCGCGTCCAGCCCGGTTCCTCGCAGCCGACCGCGGTGATGCCACGGGCGCGCAGAACCTGGCACAGCCGCCGTACGCCGTCGGTGACGCTCGTACAGACCGTCACGTCCTCGGGGGCCGCGAGGACCCCGCGCGAGCGGTGCGGATACGCGGCGAGCAGCCCGCGCGGCCGGGGGTGGCCGCCGGGCGGCGGACAGCCCAGCTCGGTGAAGGCCACGGTCGCCGTCTGGGCGCGGACCGCCTCCGCCCAGCGGCGGCGCGGGAACGCCCGTAGATCCGGCAGGCCCGGGGCCAGGTCGCAGCGGGCGGCGGGTGCCGGGCGGGGCGCCCGGTGCGCCGCCGCGTCGTCCGCCGGGTTCGACCAGCGCACCCGGGTCGCGGAGCCGGTCCGCGCCTCCAGATACCCCTCGGCGACCAGCTGCCCGTACGCCTCCGTCACCGCCCGGCGCGAGACCCCAGCGGTTCGCGGCGGAGCGAACCCCACCAGCTGTTCCACGGCGTCTTCGCGGACTGGTCCGGGAGGGCGGGCGCCTTCTCGGCGCTCCCGGACGCACCGGTCGTCGACCCTGGTGGCGACGGCGGCTGTCAATTACCCCGAGGTCGACGATTTCACCGACGCCTACTGGATCTACTCCAACACGAACTGTCTGCTCGCGGCGACGGTGATCGAGAAAGTCGCGTGGCATTCCCACGATGCCGGGGTTCTGTGGCAAGTGATCCCCGATCCACCAAATGATCGCCATTCACTCGTCCGCGTAAACAAAAGCCGGGTGTAATCGAGAGGACTCCGACACGAAGCGCCGAGTTAATCCGTACGCAATATTCATGGCGCCTCATATCGGCTAACCCGCAGTTCTCGGGGATGGCTCGATTTGTCACAAGGCGGGTGGTCGTGTGCGCGCGAGGCGCGGACTGCACGTGCTCTCGGTCTACGAGGGTTTCTTCTCCGGCGGAGCCCGGATCGTTCATACGGATGTGGTCCTCGGACTGCAGGAGGGTGACCAGCACCATCGTGTGCTGAGCATCCACGGCGAGGTCCACCGCGAGGCGACCCGGCAGCGGATGGAGGACGACGCCTGCTACCGGTCGCTGACCTCGTCCGGCGTGGGTGTCTCCTCGCTGGGCCGGAGCTACGGCCCCGGCGGTGCGAGCGGGGATCCGGCCGTTTTCACCGGCCCCGAACTGGCCGATACGGCACGGGCCACGGCGGACGCGGACGTGATCCTCTCCCTGAAGGAGCAGCCGCTCAGGCTCCTGAACCAGGCCGGCCTGCCCCGCCGCCCCGTCGTCGTCTGCCTCCACCGCTCCGACCCCGAGAACCAGGGCGCCGCCCTGGACGAGCTGAAGGCGGCCATCGCGGACGGCACGGTCGTCGCGTGCGTGTGCTGCGCGGAGTCGACGAGGGCGGCGTACGAGGCGGCGGGGGTGCCGGGCGAGCTGCTGCACGTGATCCCCAACGGCGTGGATCTGCTGAGATTCCGCCCCGACCCGGCCCGAAGACTGGCCCTGCGAACCTCTGCGGGCATCCCCGCCACAGCCCCCGTGGTCGTCTTCGCCGCCCGCTACGACGCCATGAAGAACGTCCCGCTGTTCCTGCGGTCGGCGCGGGAGTGGCTGGCGCGGGAGCCCGAGGGGCATGTGCTGATGTGCGGCGCCGGGATGAGCCCGGCCAACCTCGGCCTGGACGCGGACATCACGGTCGCCTTCGGGGCGGACCGTGGGCTCGCGGACCGCATGCACCTGCTGGGCGTACGGCACGACATGGAGCGTGTGTACGCGGCCGCGGACGTGGTCGCCCTGACCTCGTCCTGGGGCGAGGCGGCCCCCCTCTGCCTCGTCGAGGGCATGATGTGCGGAGCCGTACCGGTCGCCACGGACGTCGGCGACAGCGCGGCGATCGTGGCGGGGCACGGGTTCGTCACACCGCCGGACCCGGTCGCCATCGCCGGGGCGTGGAGCGAGGCGGTCACCGTCAGGACCGACCTCGCGCCGGCCCTGGCGGCCGGCAGGGAGCGCTTCAGCCGCACCCGCATGATCGCGGCGTACGCCGCGCTGATCGACGGCGTCCACCTGCAGGCGACGATGCCACCGGCCCTGCCGGAGCCGCTGTGAGGAGGCGGGCGGTCGGAGGGCACTGACGTCGGCTCGCCCGGTGCGCACGGGGCTGTCTCTCGTCGGACGACGAGGAGGGGCCGCCCGGAAAGCCCGGCGGCCCCTCCTCTCCCCTCCTGATGCCTGTCCCGGTCCGTCACTACCGGGGCAGCACCACGACATAGGCGGCCGGGTCGCGGTCGTCGGACGCCATCAGGGCCGTGCGGACCACCGCCGCCTGCTGGTCCATCGCGTCGCGCAGCTTCTTCGGGGTGATGTGGACGACCGTGATGCCGAGGCGCTCCAAGGTCTCGCGCTTGCGGGCGTACTCCGACCACATCGCGTCCTCGTCCTGCCGGGGGGCGCGGGTGTCGAGTTCCACCGCGACCGCCTGCTCCGGCCAGTAGGCGTCGAGGCCGCCGAGGTGGGGGCCGCCCGGCAGCCGCAGGTCCACGTTCCAGATCGGGTCGGGCAGCCCGTACTCCTGGACCATGCGGTAGAGGCGGTCCTCGGCGATCGCCCGGCCCTCGGCCAGCAGGGAGTCGACCGCGTCCACGACATGCGGCCGGCTCAGCAGCTTGGCGTTGTTCAACTCCCGTACCACCGCCGCCGGTTCGCAGTGGCCGCCGCGCACCGCCTCGGTGAGCAGCCGGCGCACCGCGCCCGCGTCGGAGAGCTCCGAGACCGCGTCGGCCAGCGCGCGGGGGACCGGGGCGATCGGAACTCCGGTCACCTGCTGGGGAGTCGGGAGGGACGGCGTGCGGACGATACGCGCGCAGCCCGTCGAGCGGAGGCGGCGCAGCCGGGGGACCAGTACGTCGATCCTCTCGATCGACAGCAGGGGAGGCGCGGAGGCGAAGCCGTGCAGCGTCAGCGCCGCCAGGCCGGTGATCATCGTCTCCGGGTAGACCGTGCGGTGCGGGTCGCCCGCGTTCGGCTGGGACGGAACACCCGGCGCCGACTCCCGTGCCGCGTACATCAGCACCGCGTGCAGCCGCTCCTCGCTGGTCGGCGGGCCCTGGTGGAGCAGGAACACGCCCGGGAGGATCTGCTGCCACGGGCCGCCGGGGCGGCACTGCTCGTTCATCTCCGCCGACGAGACGCCGTGCGAGCGGAGTTGGGCCGTCGTGACGACCCGGCGGTGCACCTCCGCCAGGTGGCGAAGGGGGCGGGGGGAGGCCGGGGGGAGCGGGGTGTTGTGGTTCATGGCGATGAGGTTCCCGCGCCGGGTCCGGCCTCTAACCGCTGTTACACGCCTGTCGACAAATACGGACAAGGCGGTACTAAAGGACGAGTGTTCGGGTGCCGAGTAGAGGCGGAAAACCCCTGGTCCGTTCGGGTGTGGACCAGGGGTTACGGCTGCTATTGCCTGAATTCCGTAACGGTGACCGACCGCCAAAGCTCAGGCCAGAGGTCGGGGCTCAGTCCGCTGCCGCGTCGCACGCCTGTCCGTGCAGCGCCCGCGCCAGGTCGTCCCGCGCCTCCAGCACCAGCCGCCGCAGCGCCGGTGCCGAGTCCTCGTGGGCCGACAGCCACGCGTCCGTCGCGTCCAGCGTCTCCCGCGAGTCCTGCAGCGAGGGGAACAGGCCGCCGACCACGTCCATGCCGATCTGGATCGACCGGTCTTGCCACACCCGCTCGATCGCGTCGAAGTACTTCGAGACGTACGGCGCGAGCAGCGGGCGCTGCGACGGCTGACCGAAGCCCGCGATCGTCGCCCCCACCAGCGCGTTGGACAGCGCGTCCGACTCCACCACCTGGGCCCACGCCTGCGCCTTCACCGCCTCCGAGGGGCGCGAGGCGAGACAGCGGACCTGGTGACGCTTGCCGGACGCGGTGTCGTCGCGGGCCAGTTCGGCGGCCAGCTCCGGCTCGCCCACCACGCCGTGTGCCGCCAGCGGCTCCAGGAACGCCCAGCGCAGCTCCTGGTCGACCGCCAGACCGTCGATCTTCTCGGTGCCCTCCAGCAGCCCCCGCAGCAGCTCCAGCTCGGCCGGCGCCGACGCCACCACCGCGAGGAAACGCGCCCACGCCAGCTGCTGCTCGCTGCCCGCCTCGGCCGCCCGCAGCTCGCGCAGCGCACCCTCGGCCAGGACCCGCTCGCCCTCCGGACGCCAGGCCGGCGCCGCGTAGTGGACCAGCGCCGAGCCCGCCCACGCGTGCAGCATCTGCAGGACGCCGATGCTCGACTCCCGGCCGGAGAAGCGCAGCACGATGTCCACGAACTCCCGCGCCGGCAGCAGCGCGTCCCGCGTCATGTTCCACAGCGCCGACCAGCACAGGGCGCGCGCCAGCGGGTCCGTGATGTCGCCGAGGCCCGCCTTCAGCGTCTCCAGGGACCCCGCGTCGAACCGGATCTTGCAGTACGTGAGGTCGTCGTCGTTGACCAGGACGAGCTCCGGCGCGTCCGCGCCCGCCAGCTCCGCCACGACCGTACGAGCGCCGTCGACGTCGGTCTCGGCGCGCGCGTACCGCTCCAACACCCCTTCGGGCGTACGGCGGTACAGGCCCACCGCCACCCGGTGCGGCCGCAGCTCCGGGTGGGACTCGGCGGCCTCCTGGAGCACCGCCAGCTCGTCCACGCGGCCCTCGGCGTCCAGCAGCACCTGCGGGGTGAGGGAGTTGACGCCCGCCGTCTGCAGCCAGGCCCGCGCCCAGTTCCCCATGTCCCGGCCACTGGTCTCCTCCAGCACCGACAGCAGGTCGCCGAGGCGCGTGTTGCCGTACGCGTGCCGCTTGAAGTAGCGCCGGGCGCCCTCCAGGAACGCGTCCTGGCCGACGTACGCGACCAACTGCTTGAGCACCGAGGCGCCCTTGGCGTACGTGATCCCGTCGAAGTTGAGCTTGGCGTCCTGGAGGTCGCGGATGTCGGCGGTGACGGGGTGGGTGGAGGGGAGCTGGTCGGCGCGGTAGGCCCAGGCCTTGCGGCGGTTGGCGAAGGTGATCCAGCCGTCGGTGAAACGGGTCGCGCCGACCAGTGCGAAGGCGCCCATGAAGTCGGCGAAGGACTCCTTGAGCCACAGGTCGTCCCACCACTCCATGGTGACGAGGTCGCCGAACCACATGTGGGCCATCTCGTGCAGGATCACATTGGCCCGGCCCTCGTACGAGGCCTGGGTGACCTTGCCGCGGAAGATGAACTCCTCGCGGAAGGTGACCAGTCCCGGGTTCTCCATCGCGCCCAGGTTGTACTCGGGCACGAACGCCTGGTCGTACTTCCCGAAGGGGTACGGGTAGTCGAAGTGGTCGTGGAAGAAGTCCAGGCCCTGCTTGGTGACGAGGAAGACGTCGTCGGAGTCGAAGTAGGGCGCCAGGCCCTTGCGGCACAGGGTGCCGAGGGGGATGCGGAGCGTCGTACCGTCCGGGAGGACGCGCTCGTAGGAGTCCGTCACACAGTGGTACGGGCCCGCGACCACGCAGGTGATGTACGTCGAGATCGGCTTGGTCTCCGCGAAGCGCCAGACGCCGTCGGTCTGCTCGCCGGCGCCGTTGCTCCACACCGTCCAGCCCTCGGGGGCCCGCACCTCGAAGCGGTAGGGGGCCTTGAGGTCCGGCTGCTCGAAGTTGGCGAAGACGCGGCGGGAGTCGGCCGGCTCGTACTGGGTGTAGAGGTAGACCTCGTCGTCCTCGGGGTCCACGAAGCGGTGCAGGCCCTCGCCGGTGCGGGAGTAGGCGCACTGGGCGTCGACGACCAGCTCGTTGTCCGCCGCGAGGTCCTCCAGGACGATGCGGGAGCCGTCGAAGACCTCGCCGGGGTCGAGATCCTTCCCGTTGAGTGAGACTGATGTCACACGCGGCGCGATCAGGTCGGCGAAGGTGGTGGCGCCCGGCTCGTTGCTGCGGAAGCGGATCGTGGTGACGGACCGGAACGTGCGCGGTCCCTCGCCGCTCTCCTCGCCCACCGCGGAACGCAGGTCCAGGGACACCTCGTACCCGTCGACGGACAGCAGGGCGGCCCGCTCCCGGGCCTCGTCACGGGACAGATTCTCACCGGGCACGGGCGATGCTCCCTCGAATGGTGTTCAGCATGCGGACAGGCCCGATCCTGCCATGTGCTCCTGACCTCGGTCAGCCGGGAATGGGGTGGGCGGGGGAGGTGTTGCCGCTGGAAACGCACACTTTTCTAGGAGACCCATGTCCGAGACCGCGAACGCCTCCGGCAAGACCCCCGTCGACTTCTGGTTCGACCCGCTGTGCCCCTGGGCCTGGATGACCTCCCGCTGGGTCCTGGAAGTGGAGAAGGTCCGGGACATCGAGGTGCGCTGGCACATCATGAGCCTCGCGGTCCTCAACGAGCCGAAGATCGACGAACTGCCCGAGCAGTACCGCGAGCTGCTGGAGACCAAGGCCTGGCAGCCGATCCGGGTGGTCACCGCCGCTTGGCAGAAGCACGGCTCCGACATCCTCGGCCCGCTCTACACCGCGCTCGGCACCCGGATCCACAACGAGGGCCAGGGCCCGACGCGCGAGGCCGTCGAGGGCGCCCTCGCGGACGTCGGCCTGCCCGCCGACCTGATCGAGTACTTCGACCAGAAGGACTTCGAGTTCGACGCCGAGCTGCGCGCCTCCCACAAGGAGGGCATCGACAAGGTCGGCCAGGACGTCGGCACCCCGGTCATCGCGGTCCCCGGCCCCGACGGCGAGCAGATCGCCTTCTTCGGCCCGGTCGTCACCCCCGCCCCCAAGGGCGAGGAGGCGGCCCGCCTCTGGGACGGCACGGTGGCGGTCGCCTCGGTCCCCGGCTTCTACGAGATCAAGCGCACCCGTACGAAGGGCCCGGACTTCAGCAACCTGTGACCCGGAAGCCGGTCCTCTCAGTGCGGTGCCTGTTCCTGTTCGGCTTTTGACAGCGGCCGGTGTCGCTCCCTGAGGCGGGCGTTACGTCTCCGGGGCGGTCTCCTTCCTGAAACTCTCGGGAAGGAGGTCGCCCTTTCGCCTGTTCAGATACGGCTGGTACCACAGACATTTGTCGGCGGTGCAGCGCCACAGGTCGCCCACGAAGAAACGAGGACCCCGTTTCTCACGGACGGCGGCCTTCTCCGCGTCGTCGAGCCGGCGGAACCTCTGCCTGCTCCGGCACGTCGGGCACTCCCGCTCGATCTCGGTCATCGACCCCTCCTCGCGCGCACCGCCGGCTCAGGGAAGCAGTACAGCGCGTACGCGGTGGCGGTGCGCCCGAAACGGCTCGTTCCGGTCAGGTGCGGGCCCGGTCGCGGGCCCGGTCGCGGGCGTGATCCAGCCGGTCCAGATGGTCCTCGTACGCCTTCGCGTAGTACGCCGCCCGTGCCGCGTCCGGCTCCACGACCGCCGTCGGCTCGGTCCAGGCGTCCGCGTCCAGGGCGACGCCGTACCGCTCGGCCGCCGCCAGCACCGCGCCCCGGGCACCGACCTCACCCTCGACGACCCTCAGCGGACGGCCCAGGACCTCCGCCAGCAGCCGCATCCACGCGGGGCTGCGCGTGCCGCCCCCGCACACCGCCAGCGAGCCCGTCAGCCCGGCCGCCGCCAGACAGTGACGGGCGGCGAATCCGATGCCCTCGCAGGTCGCGCGGACCAGATCGGCCTTCGTCGACTCCAGGCAGACACCGGTGAGTTCGGCGCGCAGCCGGGGCTCGACGAAGGGGGCGCGCTCGCCGGACGGGGCGAAGTAGGGCAGGACGCGGACGCCGTTGGCGCCGGGCGGGGTGGCGGCCAGCAGCGCGTCGACCTCCTCGTGCCGGACCCCGGTCGTCGACAGCACCCAGTCCAGCGCCGCCGTACCCACCATCGCCGGCATCGCGCGCAGCCAGTGACCGGGCCGGTCGGTGGAGATGTACAGGCCCGCCGGCTCGCCGGTCAGATCGAGGTCGGTGGTGGCGACGAGGGCGGCCAGACAGGTGCCGACGATCAGCAGGCCGTCCCCGGGGGCCGTCACGCCCGCGCCGAGGGCACACGCGGGCAGGTCGTACGGGCCGTTCGCGAGCCGGGTGCCGGACGGCAGGCCCTCGCCGCGCGCCTCGGCCGTGGCGATCGGGTCGCCGATCGGGGCGAGCAGGCCGCGGCGGCGGGTGAGGCCGAGGATCTCCACGACCCGGTTGTCGTACGACCTCGTACGAGGATCGAGGAACGGCATCGACGCGTCGGACACGTCGGTGGTCGCCGGGGCCCCGGTCAGCCGCCGGAACACCATGTCCTTGCAGTACAGGGCCGTCGCCGCCGCGTCCAGGGACTTCGCCTCGTAGCGGTCCAGCCAGGCCAGCAGGGGGCCCGGGCAGCCCGGGAACATGGCGCTGCCGGTGCGCCGGAACACGGTCTCGAAGGTGCCGTCCGCCAGCCACTGGTCGAGCAGTTCGTGTGCCCGCCCGTCCATCCAGGAGGCGGCGGGACGGACCGGGCGGCCCTCCTTGTCGACGAGCCAGACGCCGTCCCCCTGACCGGTCAGCCCGGCCAGCTCCACGGGTTCCGGCAGGCGGGCGGTGAGCGATTCCAGGACGGTGACGACGGCCGCGTACACCTCCTCCATGTCCTGCTCGACGACACCCCCGTGCAGCGAGAGCCCCACCGGCCTCGACTCGACGGCGAGTTCACGCCCCGCGCCGTCGAAGGCGGCCGCCTTCACCATGGACGTGCCCACATCGATACCGACGTACATCTCGCCTCCAGGCTCAGGTCAGACAGTGCGCCAAGGTCTCGCCACGCGCCCAACGCCCCACTTCCCCGGCCGCGATCCGCGCCGCCTTCTCCGCCACCGCGCGTGAGGCCCCGCCCAGATGCGGGGTCATGACCAGGCGGTCGCGGAGGGCGAACAGACGGGAGTCCGCGGGCACCGGCTCCCGCTCGTACGTGTCCAGGGCCGCCGCCGACAACCGTCCGCTCTCCAGCGCGTCGCACAGCGCGTCCTCGTCGAGGAGCGGGCCGCGGGCCGCGTTCACGACCACCGAACCCGCCGGGAGCAGCGCGAGTTCACGGGCGCCGAGCAGGCCGCGGGTCTCCGGGGTGAGCCGGGCGTGGAGGGTGATCACCCGGGAACGGCGCAGGAGTTCGTCGAGGGACGACACGCGCAGACCGTGGATCTCGCCGCGCACGTACGGGTCGTGGACCATCACCTGCGCGCCGAAGGCACAGAGGGCACGGGCCACCCGGCTGCCCACCGCGCCGTAGCCCACGAGCCCGACGGGAAGGTCCTCCAGCTCCAGGCCGCTGTGTTCGTAGGTGTAGTACGTCGACCCCTCCCAACTTCCCTTCCCCGCGAGGAGGTTGTCGGCCTGGGGGATGCGGCGCAGGGCCGACAGCATCAGGCCGACCGTGAACTCGGCGGTGGCGGCGGCGTTGCGGCCGGGGGCGTAGCAGACGCGGACGTCGTGGAGCTTCGCCGCGTCCAGGTTGACGTTCACCGGGCCGCCCCGGCAGACCACCACCAGACGCAGGGCGGGGCAGGACTCCAGGACGCGTTCGGTCACCGGGCCCATCTGGGTGACCAGTACCCGGGCGTCCGCGAGCGCCTCGATCATCTCGTCCTCGGCGTCTTCGGCCTCGTCGACCTCGGCCACCGGGCCGAAGGGCTCCAGGGGCCAGCCCAGCTTCAGTTCGCGGACCTCGCAGGGGAGTTCGGCTTCCAGCGCCCTCCTGATCAGCGACGGCAGGACGAAGTGGTCGCCGGCCGCCAGGACACGTAAAGGATCGCTCATCGCAGGGGGTCTCCCGTCCTCGTCGCGCAGACCTCGTAGCGGACCTTGTGCTCGTCCAGGTCCCGCAGCGCCTCCGCGGACGCCCCGTCGTCGACGAGGAGCAGGTCGAAGCGGGAGAGCGGGGCGACCCGGTGCAGGGCGGTCCGGGCGAGCTTGGTGTGGTCGATCAGCAGGACGTTGCGGGCGGCCGCGTCGAGCATCGCCCGCTTCACCGACACGATGTGCTGCTCCTGGTGATAGGCGTGACCGCCGTGCACCGCCGACGTGGACACGAAACAGACGTCCACCCGCAGGGACTGGACCGCCTCGACGCAGGAGACACCGAGGAAGGAGGAGTGCAGGGGGTCGTAGTCGCCGCCCAGGGCCATCAGATGGATGCCCCGCTGCTCGGCGAGGAGGTTGACGGCCTCCAGGAAGTTGGTGACCACCGTGAGCGGGGTGATCTCGCCCAGGCGCAGCCGGCGGGCTATCTCCAGGGCGGAGGTGGAGTCGTCCAGCATGACCGCCATACCGGGCTCTATGAGCTTCAGCGCGTGCTCCGCGAGGGCCGCCTTCTCCGTGCGCATGGCCTTGAGGCGGTACTGGACGTTCGACTCGAACACACCGGACGGCTGGGCCGTCACCCCGCCCCTGAACTTCCTGACGATTCCCTGCCGTTCGAGCTCGTCGAGGTCGCGGTGGATGGTCATCAGGCTCACCCCGAAGCGCTCGGCGAGCTCCGCCGCGGTCGTCGAGCCGTCGGCCAGGACCCGCTCGGCCATGGCGGCCTGACGGGCCGCGGGTCCCTGGGGTGCGTCGGTGCTGCCGCTCATCGTCTTCCTGCCGTTCCGAGTTGACCTGTTCATCGCAGGGTGTAACGGAGAAAGATGCGCGTCAATCCCTCGCGTCAGCGAAAAACCGGGGTCAATATCGAGGAAGAGTGAGAAGTTCACACGATCGGCCGCGAAAGATCGGCCGCGAAAGATCGGCCGCGAAAGATCGGCCGCGAAAGATCCGCCGCGACTCCCGGAGGTACGGATGCTGGAACAGCGCGAGGCCTGGCTGGGGATCGACCTGGGCACCCAGAGCGTCCGGGTGCTGGCCGTCACCTCCGACGGGACGGTGGTCGGTCGCGGGTCCGCCCCGCTGACCGGACACCGGAAGGGCGACCGGCACGAGCAGGACGCGGGGGAGTGGTGGCGGGGCGTGTGCACGGCCTCGCGACAGGCGATGGGCGAGGTACGGGGGCACGCGCGGGGCGTACGGATCGGCGGACTCGCGGTGTGCGGGACGTCCGGGACCGTGGTGCTGACGGACGTCGCGGGCCGGCCGATGGGCCCCGCACTGATGTACGACGACGGCCGTGCGGGGGAGGAGGCGGCGCGGGTGCGGGCGGTGGGGGTGAGGGCCCAGGACACATGGGCCTTGCCGAAGGCGGTGTGGCTGGTGGAGGAGTACGGCGGGGAGGGGAGCGGCGGTTTGGGGGCTGGTGAGGGTTTGGGAGCTGGTGGGGGTGGGGGTTCGGGAGCCGGTGGGACCGGCGGGGATGGTGGCTTGGAAAGCCGTCCGGGTGATGGCCTGGGAACCGGCGGGGGCGATGGCTCGGGATCCGGTCGGGGTGATGGGTCGGCCGGGGTTCGCGGGCGGTCGCGGGGCGTGACCGACGGGTCCGGGGCGGGTGTTCCCGGTTCACCGCCCCGCGGACCGCAGGGTCGCCCCCGGTACGGCCGGCGCTCCCGCCTCCACCTCGCCCGCCCTCCCCGCGTCCGTCTCGCCCACCAGCCCGACACCGTCGTCGCCCGGCTCACCGGCGAGCCGTCGCCCACCGACTCCAGTCACGCCCTCAAGACCGGCTACGACCTGGAGCACGACGCCTGGCCCTACGGCGCCCTCACCGAACTCGGCCTGCCCGACGGCCTGTTGCCCGACGTCGTCCGCCCCGGTACGCGGCTCGGCGAGGTCTGCGCGGTCGCCGCCGAGGCCACCGGCATTCCGGCCGGCACACCCGTCATCGCCGGGATGACCGACGGCTGCGCGGCCCAGATCGCGTCCGGCGCGCTGCGCCCCGGCGCGTGGAACTCGGTTCTCGGCACCACCCTCGTCCTCAAGGGGGCAGCCGTCGACCCCCTCCGCGATCCCACCGGCGTGGTCTACAACCACCGTGCCCCGGACGGGACGTGGCTGCCGGGCGGGGCGTCCAGCGTGGGCGCCGGCGTGCTGACGGCGGCCTTCGCGGGAGCGGACCCCGCGGCGATGGACGCGCGGGCGGCCGCCCACGAGCCGTCGGGCGCGGTGACGTACCCCCTCGTCTCCCCCGGTGAGCGCTTCCCGTTCCGCGCGCCGCAGGCCTCCTCGCTGCTGCTGGGCGAACCGCGCGACGACGCCGACCTGTGGGCCGCCCTCCTCCAGGGTGTCGCCTTCGCGGAACGGCTCTGCCTGGACTACCTCCACCACCTCGGCGCCCCGCTCGACGGCCCCCTCACCTTCACCGGAGGCGGCGCCCGCAGCCCGTACTGGAACCAGCTCCGCGCCGACATCCTGGGCCGCCCGGCCCGCGTACCCGCCCAGACGGAACCGGCGCTGGGCATGGCGGCACTGGCGGCGTACGGCACGGGGGCGGGCTCCCTGGTGGACATCACCGACCACATGGTTCGCATCGAGACCGCCCTCGACCCCCGCCCGTCCCGCACAGCCCTCTTCGCCGAGCCCTACGCCCGCCTGGTCGACGAACTGACCGCCCGAGGCTGGCTGCCCACCCCGTTGGCCCACCACGCCCACGCCCGCCTCCGCGCGGATACCGGGGGCGGTGCGGGTGGCCGGGATACTCCGGGTTCATGAGTACGACCCTTTTCCTGGCCCGGCACGGGCAGACCGTCTGGCACGCCGAGAACCGTTACGCGGGTGTCAGCGACGTGGCCCTCACGGACACCGGACGTGCCCAGGCCGAGGCCCTCGGGCGGTGGGCCGCCGCACACCCGGTCGACGCGATCTGGACATCGCCCGTGTCCCGCGCCGTCGCCACC
>Ga0182007_10000750_pt1 | contig 18258 bp, 20 predicted proteins | sample Sormic07211113_1_FD_123023 | JGI IMG/M metagenome (GOLD analysis project Ga0182007, IMG submission 123023) | Rhizosphere microbial communities from Sorghum bicolor, Mead, Nebraska, USA - 072115-113_1 MetaG | ecosystem: Host-associated > Plants > Roots > Rhizosphere | place: USA: Nebraska... | reverse complement strand
TCCTGACCCTCCACACGGACACCCCCGAACGCTTCGAGTACGCACTCCAGGCGGTGGAGGGCTCGTACGACATCGGGGCGGCGGGCACGGACTTCACGGCGTCCCCGGTGGTGCTGGAACGCATCGCCTGACCAGGGGAGTTCCCCCTTCGAGTGAACGGGACCGGTGGACCCCCGCCGGTCCCGTTCGGCATGCTGGGATCGGTGACGCAACCGAAGGAGACCGCCATGAGCGCACTCACCGTGGGCCATGACCCCGAGCAGGGCTGGGACGACCTCGTCCGGTTCTGGGAGGAGATGGACTGGCCCGAGGGCAGCAAGGTGGAGATCATCGAGGGGATCATCACCGTGTCACCTGCTCCTGCGTCCCGTCACAACGTGATCGCGGCCCGCATCCAGCGTCGCCTGTACTCCGTGATCCCCGAGGACTGGGAGATCTTCCAGACACAGGCCATCGCCGTTCCCTCGCGGCTCGGCATGTTCATCCCGGACATCCTGGTCGCCCCGGTCCAGGAGTGCACCGAGGCGGACACCTATCTGCCGGCCGCCGTGGCCGAACTCGTCGTGGAGGTCACCTCCAGGAAGAACGCCCGCCACGACCGTGTGAGCAAGCCGGCTGCGTACGCTTCCGCCGGTATCCCCCTCTACCTCCTGGTCGACCGCTGGGCACCCGAGGGTCCCACCGCGACGCTCTACGGAGAGCCGCACGGGGATGTCTACCGCCCGCTCGCCGTCGCCAAGTTCGGCGAACTGCTCACGCTCCCCTCGCCCTTCGACCTCGTCATCGACACCAGCGAGTTCCCCGAGACCTGACTCACCCCGACACCGCCGCGACAACACCTCGGTGTGCGGGAGGCCGTGGGGTGTCCTGGGAGGCGGCCGGCCCCGATGAGTTCCGCTCGCCGCGCGGGTCTACCGTTCGTGGACGCCAAGACACCTGCCGTAGTCGTGCTGCCCGGCCCCGTCACCCAGGACGAGGTGCGGGGGCTGTGCGACGACGTACGTGCGCTGCTCAGGTCCACCGGGGCGAGCGTCCTCGTGGTGGATGTCGCCGCCATCGGACCGCCCGGCCTCGCCGCCGTGGACCTGCTGGCGCGGCTGCAGCTGGCCGCGCGGCGGGCCGGTGGGCGGGTCCGGCTGCGGGACCCGGCGCCCTCCCTACGCGCCCTGCTCGACCTGGTCGGCCTCCGCTTCGAGGTGGAGGGGCACGCCGAACAGCGGGAACCACCGCTTGGTGTCGAGGAAGAAGTGGAACCCGGTGAGCCGGCCGTCTGATATCTCCAGGACCTGCACCGCCCAGGGCGCGTAACCGCCCGTCTCCGGGTCCGGCTTGTACTGGGCGAACCCCGGCAGCCCATTGACCTGCACCGGGATCAGACGGGAGCCCTCGCAGGCGGAGCCGAGCGTCGTCATGAAACCGGTGATGTCGTCGTGGCCCGTCAGCCACAGGTCGAACGGCGGCATCGTCATCACGGCGTCCTCGTGCAGCAGCGCCGTCAGAGCCGTCATGTCGTAGCCCTCGAAGGCCGCGACATAGCGGTCGAGGAGTTTCCGCTGCTCCTCGTCCAGTGGGTTCGACACGGCCGCGCCCGCCGCCTTGTCGGCCTGCTCGCGCTCGGCGAGGGTGGCCCGCGCCCGCTGCAGCGCGCTGTTCACCGACGCGACCGAGGTGTCGAGCAGCTCGGCGACCTCGCTCGCCCGCCAGGCCAGCACCTCACGGAGGATGAGCACCGCGCGCTGCTTGGCGGGCAGCTGCTGCAGGGCGGCCATGAAGGCGAGCCGCACGGACTCCTTGGCGACGGCCGCCTCCGCCGGGTCGTCCGTCGTGGGCAGCACCCGCGCGTCCGGCATCGGCTCCAGCCAGGTGTGGTCCGGGCGGGGGGAGAGGGCGGCCTGGGCCAGCGGGGTGGACTCGCTGAGGTCCATCGGGCGGGCGCGCTTGTTGCCCGCCGTCAGCATGTCGAGACAGACGTTGGTCGCGATCCGGTACAGCCATGACCGCAGGCTGGAGCGGCCCTCGAACTTGTCGTAGCTGCGCCAGGCGCGGACCATCGTGTCCTGCACCGCGTCCTCGGCCTCGAAGGAGGAGCCGAGCATGCGGTAGCAGTACCCGGTCAGCTCGACGCGGTGTTTTTCCAGCTTGAGGTCCAGGTCCGCCGTCGCGGTCGCCGCCGTACTCTCGCCCATCGTCCACCCACCCCTGTGGCCGTTCTGCGTCGCGCCTTTGCGCCCAGCACTTCGGAAGCTACCGCAGGGCACTGACAATGGCGTGTCGAGCGGGGAAAGGCGCAGGTCACATGGGGTGGGCGGAACGGGGCTACGCCGTGATCGGGCGGCGCGCGGCGACCCTCGCCGCCCGTGTGCCCAACACCGTGATCGTCACGACCCCCAGCACCGCCAGCAGCCCGACCCCCACCGTGCCCGCCCAGCCGGCGGAGTGGAAGGCCAGCGCGCCCACCGTGCTGCCCGCGCTGGAACCGATGTAGTACGCCGACTGGTACAGCGCCGACGCCTGCGCGCGCCCGGTCGTGGCCGTCTTGCTCACGGCCGAGGAGGCGACCGCGTGGCCCGCGAAGAAGCCCGCCGTGATCAGGACCAGGCCCAGCAGGACCAGCGGGAGGGAGCCCGCCAGGGACAGCAGCAGGCCCGCCGCCGTGGTGCCGCCGGCCGCGTAGAGGGCCCCTCGCCGGCCCAGCCGACCGACCAGCCGTCCCGCCGTCGAGGCCGACACCGTACCCACCAGGTACACCAGGAAGATCGACCCGACGATGCCCTGCGGCAGCGAGAACGGTGCCTCGGTCAGCCGGTAGCCGATCACCGTGTAGACCCCGCCGAACACCGTCATGAACAGCGCGCCGATCGCGTACAACCGGCGCAGCAGCGGGTCGGACAGATGGGCGCGGACCGTGCCGGCCAGCACCCGCGGCCGCAGCGAACCGGCGACGAAGTGCCTCGGCGCGGGCAGCAGCAGCCGGAAGGCCACCGCGCACGCCACCGCGATCGCCCCGATGACGCCGACGGCCACCCGCCAGCCCCACTCCTGCGCGACCCAGCCGGTGATGACCCGGCCGCTCATCCCGCCGACGCTGTTGCCCGCCACGAACAGCCCGATCGCCGTGACCAGGGCCTTGGGCCGGACCTCCTCGGCGAGATACGCCGTCGCCGACGCCGGCAGACCGGCCAGCGCCGCACCCTGCAGGGCCCGCAGCAGCACCAGGACACCCAGCGAGGGCGCGAACGGGACCAGCAGACCCACGGACACCGCGACCGCCAGCGAGGCGGTCATCACCGTACGGCGCCCGAACCGCTCCGACAGCGCGCTCATCGGCAGCACGAACAGCGCCAGTCCGGCCGTCGCCGCGGCCACCGTCCAGCTCGCCTCGCTCGCCGTCACCCCGAGGTCACCGGAGATCAACGGCAGCAGGGCCTGCGTGGAGTACAGCAGCGCGAAGGTCGCGACCCCCGCGAGGAAGAGCGCGAAGCTCATCCGGCGGTAGCCGGGCCCACCCGGTGCCATCCGGGAGTCGGGAGCGGGAGCGGGAGCGGAGAGGGACGATACGGCGCCCATGTCGGTGGACGCCCCGGTACTGGCGGGAGACATGTCTCGAAGCTACGTACACTCCCGCTCATCCGTCCAATGCATGGAATCGCCATAATCGTTCCCATGGTGCATCAACACAGCTCACAGCCTCGCCTGTCACCGTCCGGTGACACAGAAGACATGGCGGAGACGGTGAGGTCGCTGGCCCCGCGCCTCGTCCACTTCGCCGCGGTGGCCCGCACCGAACACGTCACGCGCGCCGCCCACGAACTCCAGGTCCCCCAGTCGACCCTCTCCCGCGCCATGGCCCGCCTCGAACAGGACCTGGGCGTCGACCTGTTCGCCCGCCACGGCCGCACCGTCTCCCTCACCCCGGCCGGCCGCACCTTCCTCACCCACGTGGAACGCGCCCTCACCGAGATCGAACGGGCCGCCGAGGAGGTACGGGCCGACGCCGACCCCACCACCGGCAAGGTCGCCTTCGGCTTCCTCCACACCATGGGCGCGGAGACCGTCCCGGGGCTCATCCATGCCTTCCGCGCCGACCACCCCCGAGTCCGCTTCAGCCTGGTCCAGAACTACGGCGAGGCCATGCTGGAGAAGCTGCGGGCGGGCGAGCTCGACCTCTGTCTCACCTCCCCCGTCCCGGACGCCCCCGACCTGGTCGCCCGCCGCCTGGACGAACAGAAACTCCGCCTGGTGGTCCCCGCGGACCACCACCTGGCCACCCGCCGCCGCATCCGCCTCGCGGAGGCCGCCGACGAGACCTTCGTGACCCTGGAACCCGGCTACGGCCTGCGCCGCATCACCGACGATCTTTGCCGGGAGGCCGGTTTCAAACCCCGCATCGCCTTCGAGGGAGAGGAGGCGGAGACCCTGCGGGGCCTGGTGGCGGCGGGGCTGGGCGTGGCCCTTCTGCCCCCACCGGCCTTCCCCCGCCCGGGAGTCGCGGAACTGACCGTCACGGCTCCGAGAGCGGCCCGCGAGATCGGCGTCGCCTGGCTGGACGGCCACCCGGACACACCGCCGGTGGCCGCCTTCAAGAGGTTCCTGCTGTCGAGAAGGGGAGCCCTGCTGGCCTGAGGAGTGCGGCCGTCACCGCCGCAACGACTTCCCGAACCCCGCCGCCAACGGCATCCGCAGTCCCAGCGGCGGTGGTGCGGCCAGTGCGTCCCGGACCGGTCGGGACAGCGCCCGGCCGAACAGCGTCCCCATCACGAAGTTCTCGGCCAGCGCCTGTACTTCAGCGCGGTACTGGTGCAAGCCATGGCCGTCGGAGTGGACTTCGAACCGGCACACATCCCGGTTCGACTTCTTCGCCCGCGCCGCCAGCCGGAAGGACAGCTCGGGGTCGCTGACCGCGTCGTTGGTGCCGTGCACGATCATCACGCGTCGGCCCACCAGCTGCTTCACCGGTTCAGGCGAAGCCGCCACGTCGTCCTCCGGCAGCCAAGGTGCGATCGCCAGCACCGAGTCGACGGCCTCGTGCCCGGCCGCCCGCAGGGCCGCCCGCCCGCCCATGTCGAACCCGGCGAGACAGACGGAGACGTCCCCGTAGCGCCGTACGATCTCGTCGGCGGCCCACTCCGCGTCCCGCGCCAGATGCGCCTCGGTGCCGTTCCAGCCCCGGTACCGGTAGTGGACGACATGCACCGCCAGCCCGTCCTCGCGGCCCGCGCGGGCCAGCCGGCGTCCCAACGGCCGTACGGACGCCGCCGCCAGCATGGGGGACGGTCTGCGATCCGACTCCTCGTCACCGCCGGGGAGCAGCAGCACCACTGCGCTCACCGCCGTCGGCTCCGGACCGATCGCCCTTCCCAGCCGGGCCCGTCGTAGCGGCGTCGTCTGATGGTGTGCCATAGCAGAACAGTGTCAGAAGCCTTGGTGTACGCCATCCCTCTCGCGGTCACCGTTACGTATCGACGGAGTTGTACACCGCGTGATCTACGCGCGTAGGAGTTAGAGTACGGAGATGACGAGCCAGACCATCTCGAACACCCCGACGCCGGACCAGATCCGCCGGGCGCCGAAGGTTCTGCTGCACGACCACCTCGACGGCGGCCTCCGCCCCGGGACGATCGTCGAACTCGCCCGGGAAACGGGCTACTCCAGACTCCCGGAGGCCGACCCGGGCAAGCTGGGCATCTGGTTCCGGGAGTCCGCCGACTCCGGGTCCCTGGAGCGGTACCTGGAGACCTTCTCCCACACCGTCGGCGTCATGCAGACCCGGGACGCCCTCGTCCGGGTCGCCCGCGAGTGCGCCGAGGACCTCGCCGAGGACGGGGTCGTCTACGCCGAGGTGCGGTACGCCCCCGAGCAGCACCTCGACGGCGGTCTGACACTGGAACAGGTCGTCGAGGCCGTCAACCAGGGCTTCCGGGAGGGCGAGCAACTGGCGCGGGCGAACGGCCACCGGATCCGCGTCGGCGCCCTGCTCACCGCCATGCGGCACGCCGCCCGCGCCCTGGAGATCGCCGAACTCGCCAACCGCTACCGGGACCTGGGAGTGGTGGGCTTCGACATCGCCGGTGCCGAGGCCGGCTATCCGCCCACCCGGCACCTCGACGCCTTCGAGTACCTCAAGCGGGAGAACAACCACTTCACCATCCATGCCGGGGAGGCCTTCGGGCTGCCCTCGATCTGGCAGGCCCTGCAGTGGTGCGGCGCCGACCGGCTCGGCCACGGGGTGCGCATCATCGACGACATCCAGGTGGGGGCCGACGGCTCGGTGAAGCTCGGCCGGCTCGCCTCGTACGTGCGGGACAAGCGCATCCCCCTGGAGCTGTGCCCCAGCTCCAACCTGCAGACGGGGGCCGCCGCCTCGTACGCCGAGCACCCGATCGGGCTGCTGCGGCGACTGCACTTCCGGGCCACGGTGAACACCGACAACCGGCTGATGTCCGGGACCAGCATGAGCCAGGAATTCGAGCACCTTGTCGACGCATTCGGTTACACGCTCGACGACATGCAGTGGTTCTCCGTCAATGCGATGAAATCAGCGTTCATTCCTTTCGATGAACGACTCGCGATGATCAATGACGTCGTCAAGCCCGGATATGCCGAGCTCAAGTCCGAATGGCTGTTCCAGCAGACCGCTTCCACCAGCGGTTCTGTGGACTCGGAGGGCTGATCGGGGGACAGTGGCGGGGACGGAATGCGGACGGGTATTCACAATCCGTCCGCATTTCGATGTTTGCGGCGGGTGGGCTGGCATGTTTACGGTCGTGGACCGCTCACATCCCCGTAACTCCATTTCGAGGACGCATTCCATGAAGCAGTCTGCTGCCAAGACCCTCGGTGTCGCCGCCCTCGGTGCCGCCTTCGCCGCCGTCGGCGCGGGCGCCGCGAACGCGGCCCCGGCGGTCCCGGACGCCACCGGGGCGCTGGACACCGTCACCAAGACGCTCCCGGCGGAGAACCTCTCCGCGGCGCTGCCGGGTGCCGGTGAGGCGGTGGCCCAGGGCAAGGCCGCCCTCGACTCGGGTGTGGCCGCCGCGCAGCCGGCCGCGACGAAGGTGCTCGCCGACGGCCCGACCGCCCCGGTCGCCGGCCTCCTGGGCGGGCTCCCGGTGGGCCAGACGGGCCTGCCCACGCACGGCCTGCCCGTGAACGGCATCCCGCTGGGCTGACCCCCTGGACGCGACTCGCTCGGGCTGACCCCCGGACGCGACTCGCCCCGGAACACGCCGATGGGGCGCACCTCCCGGACACGGGGTGCGCCCCATCGGCGTATGCGCGCGGTGGGTCGTCACCAGGCGGTGCGGGCCGCCTTGTCCTCCGAGGGCAGCAGGATCCACAGCGCTATGTAGAGCAGGAACTGCGGGCCCGGCAGCAGGCAGGAGAGCAGGAAGATCACCCGCATCGTGGTCGCCGAGGTGCCGAAGCGCCGCGCCAGACCGGCGCACACTCCGCCGATCACGCGGCCGTTGGTGGGACGGACAAGGGCGGACATGTGCGGCTCCTTCGTGAGCGGTACGAGGAGCCCGTATGGCTTCCTCATCTACCCACAACGCTACGTACACGAAGCTCGCGAAGCGTCACTCTACGGAGCTATGCCGACCCTGGGAAACGTCGGGGTAGGACCCTGACTCGCTTCCTCCTGGCGGAGGGCCGCCGTCTGCTGCCGCTCGGACCTGCGGCGGAGCCAGGTGCGGGAGGCGGGGACGACGGCGAGATGGGCGAGCGCCACGCCGACCGTGTTCAGGAGCAGGGAGTCGACGTCGGGCACGCGACCGGGGACACCCGTCTGCAGCAGCAGGATGCCGAGGGAGACCAGGAAGCCCGAGGCGACCGTGCGCAGCAGGGACGCCGGCGGGGAGGACCAGAGCCTGCCGTGGGTCATCGGGAGCAGCACGCCCAGCGGGGCGAGAAGGGCGAGGCCCTCGGCGATGCGCCGGGCCGCCACCGCCCAGCCGAGCACCAGGTCGGCCCGGATGCCCGCGAACGGGCGCACATTGGGTGGTGTCACCCACGGCACGTCCAGCGGACGCAGCGTGAGCCAGGCGACGAACGCGAGGTGTGCGACAAGGAGGACACCCCCTGTCACACGGACGCTGATCGCGGCGCTGCCGCCGATGGAGCCTTCACGCTGCACGCCCCCCTAGACGCGCCCCCCGCCAGGAACGGTTCCGGGATTCCCCTACGTACCTTGATGAGGCTTGCACCACATGTGTACGTCAGCCGCCCGTGACCGGGCTCGACGGCGGCTGCTCGCTGCCCGGGCGGGAGCGGACCTCGTCGGTGCACTCGTAGCGGCGCGGCGAGGTCTTGGCGGGGCCGCCGAGGATGACCGAGCCGTCGCCCTCCGCGGCGGCCGAGTCGGAGAACGTGCAGACGATCTGGGCCAGGGCGTAGGAGGTGAGGTCGTCCGGGCGGGTGCTCAGCCGCAGGGTGTCGTCGGGGTCGCCGGAGTGCGGCCCGGAGACGTTCATGCCGCCCCGTACGTCCGTCGTGTACCCGGCCTCCTTCTCGGCCGCCGACGGTGTAGCCGCCAGCTGGTCCAGCAGCCCCTGTGCCACCAGGACGCGGCGCCGGGAGTCCGGCGTGCCGTCCGGGACCCGTACCGTCCGGTCGACGGCCACCAGCGACGAGCCGCACAGCAGGAACACCCGGACGGGCAGCCCGCGCGAGGCCTGCGCCGAGACGTCCGGCTCGGCCGGCGCGCACACGACCTGCGAGGGCGCCGCGCCGAAGTCGGTCGGCACCTCCGTGGAGCGGATGCCGCAGCCGGTGAGCAGCGCGGCCAGGACGGGGAGCGCCAGCAGGTGTCGTACGTTCATCAGGCGTCCCCCCGCTTGGCCTCGCCGTCGGCCTCCTCGGTGAGCGCCGACGCGTCGCGCGGCAGGCGCAGGGTGAACACGGCGCCGCCGTCGGGAGAGTTGGCGGCGGTGATCCCGCCGCCGTGGATGTGGGCGTTCTCCAGGGCGATGGAGAGGCCGAGGCCGCTGCCCTCGGAGCGCGGGCGGGACGCGCTCGCCTTGTAGAACCGGTCGAAGACGTGCGGCAGGACGTCCTCCGGGATGCCGGGTCCGTGGTCCCGTACGGCGATCACCACATGGTCGTCCGCGGTGCGCACCGCGACCCGCACCGGCGAACCGCCGTGCTTGAGCGCGTTGCCGATGAGGTTGGCGAGGATGACGTCGAGGCGGCGCGGGTCGAGGCGGGCGTGGATGCCCCGCTCGGCGTCGAGCTCGACGGCGTCCAGCCAGGCGCGGGCGTCGATGCAGGCGGTGATCTGGTCGGCGACGTCGACGTCGTCCAGGACCAGCCGGGCGGTGCCCGCGTCGAAGCGGGTGACCTCCATGAGGTTCTCGACGAGGTCGTTGAGGCGGCGGGTCTCGCTGACGACGAGCCGGACGGCGGGCTCGATCATCGGGTCGATCGACCCGGACTCCGCCTCCAGCTCCTCCTCCAGGATCTCGGTGACCGCGGTGATCGCGGTGAGCGGTGTCCGGAGCTCATGGCTCATGTCGGCGACGAAGCGGCGGGACGCCTCGTCGCGCGCGGCCATGTCTTCGACCCGTTTCTCCAGCGCCTCGGCCGCGTGGTTGAACGTCCGTGACAGATCGGCGAGTTCGTCGGTGCCGGAGACCCGCAGCCGGGTGTCCAGCCTGCCCTCGCCGAGTCGGCGGGCGGCGACTCCCAGGCGCTGCACGGGCTTCAGCACGGTCGACGCGGCGGCCTGCGCGAGCAGGGCCGAGCCGACGAGCGCGAGGGCGGTGGCGATCCCCAGTGACCAGGCGAGGGAGTTGAGGTCCTTGGCCTCGGGCTCCAGGGACTTGAGCATGTAGCCGGTGGAGCCGCCGCCGATCACCTTGGTGCCGGCGACCAGGTAGGGCGTGCCGTGGTCCGTGACGCGCTGCCAGTAGAGGTGGTACGGGTACTTGTTGCCGGAGTCGACGTCCTGCTTCTTGTCTACGGCCGCGCGCAGCGACTTGGGCACGTCCTGCAGCGAGAAGCCGTCGAGGCCGCCCGAACTGCCGTACACCGTCTCGCCCTTGGCGTTCCGTGCGACCAGCAGCACGCTGAAGCGCTGGCTGCTGTTGGCCATCTGGCCGGCGGTGTGCTGCAGTTCGTCCTGGGTGGGACGTTCGGGCAGGGTGCCGGCCCGGGTCTGCATCGCCTGCTTGAAGTCGCCGAGCACCGCGTCCTGGGTGCGGGTGAGCACGGCCTCGCGGTTGAGCCAGTACGCGATCCCGGACGCCGAGACCGCCGCCGTGAGCGCCACCAGGCCGAACACCACCACCAGCCGGAGCCGGAGACTGGTGAACCGCAGCCGCGAGAGATGTCCCTTGCGGGTCGCGGCCCAGCCGCGAACCCCCCCTTGCGCGATCGTCACTGAGGCGTGTCCAGCCGGTAGCCCACGCCACGCACGGTACGGATCAGCGTCGGGGACGACGGCACGTCCTCGACCTTGGCGCGCAGCCGCTGGACACAGGCGTCCACCAGCCGGGAGTCGCCGAGGTAGTCGTGCTCCCAGACGAGCCGCAGCAGTTGCTGCCGGGACAGCGCCTGCCCCGGCCGCCGGCTCAGCTCCAGGAGCAGCCGCAGCTCGGTCGGCGTGAGCTGCAGGTCCTCGCCGTTCTTCGTCACGGTCATGGCGGCGCGGTCGATGACCAGGCTGCCGAAGCTCGCCGCGTCGGTCGACTCCCGCTCGCCGCGCCGCAGCACGGCCCGGATACGGGCGTCCAGCACCCGTCCCTGGATCGGCTTGACCACGTAGTCGTCGGCACCGGACTCCAGGCCGACCACGACGTCGATGTCGTCGCTGCGCGCGGTCAGCAGAATGATGGGCAGTTGGTCGGTGCGCCGGATGCGCCGGCACACCTCGAACCCGTCGATGCCGGGCAGCATCACATCCAGCACGATCAGGTCCGGCCGCTGCTCGCGAAGGAGCTTCAGACCGTCCTCACCGGTGGCAGCGGTGGCAACCCGATGTCCCTGGCGCGTAAGAGAAAGCTCCAGGGCCGTACGGATGGCGTCGTCGTCCTCGATCAGCAACAGGGAAGGCACGGGGCTCATTCTGGCCCATGGTGGGGCGGTGTTTCGACTCCCGTACACCTACGTCCACGGAGCGCTCTTCTCGGTGACCCCTCTGTGGCCCCGCTGAGATCGACCACTGGACCGACCCCTGTGACAGGTCTGTGACAGTCGGCGGACACGGCCATGAAGGTGCGAGGGCAAGCTTTTCGGCACAGGCAAGGAAGCACCACAAAGACACACCGCCTGAGCAAGCCGAACACCGGAAGTCCACGACGGGGGGCGCGAGATGAACACGCTGCACAGCAACAGCAATAGCGCAGTGGTCACGCGTCTGCACGACGTGAGCGGGGGCCGGGGTTCAGAGAAGTCCGGCGCCGTGAGCGGGCGGGGGTGCGCTCGCGGCGCCGGGCGTCAGCACACCGTGTTCATGACGGTGGTTGACGGTTTCACGGGGGAACCGCACGGGGGAAGCGCGTACAGGGAGGACACGGGGGAACGTCGTTCGCTGTCGGAGGCGGAGTTCACCGCCTACGTCCAGGAGCGTCGCGCCTCCCTGTACGCCACCGCCTACCACCTGACCGGTGACCGCTTCGAGGCCGAGGACCTCCTCCAGAGCGCCCTCTTCTCGACGTACAAGGCATGGGACCGCATCAGCGACAAGGCGGCCGTCGGCGGGTACCTCCGCCGGACCATGACCAACCTGCACATCAGCGCGTGGCGCCGCCGCAAGCTGAACGAATACCCGACCGAGGAACTGCCGGAGACGCCCGGCGACACGGACGCGATGCGCGGCACCGAGCTGCGCGCGGTCCTGTGGCAGGCGCTCGCCCGCCTCCCCGAACTCCAGCGCACGATGCTGGTCCTTCGCTACTACGAGGGCCGCACCGACCCGGAGATCGCGGAGATCCTCGACATCAGTGTCGGCACGGTGAAGTCGAGCATCTGGCGCTCCCTGCGCCGGCTGCGCGAGGACGAGGTCCTCAGCTTCGGCCGTGACGAGGAGGACGCCTTCGGGGAGCTCGTCGCCTGAGGGTCGGGGGGGAAGCAAGGAACACGGGGGAGCGGTAACGGGGGAACGGTCCGAGGGGGCCAACGGGGGTCATGGGGGACCCACGGGGAAACACGGGGGAAGCACCACAACGGGGGAAGCACAAAAGGAAAACGGGGGAAGCACCACGGGGGAACGGGGGAAGCGGGACTGGAGGGCCGGGGGGTCCGTCCAGTCCCGCTTTCGTATGTGCGGGTGCTTCTCCGCTGCGTGCTCTACGACGTTCTGCGTCCTCTACGACGGTTCTACGTCCTCTACGACGGTGAGGGCGCCGTGTCCGTGGAGCGGGCGGGGCGTCGGCCGACCGCGGCCGCGGCGAGGCGGCCCAGGGCCTCGTCCCGGTCGCAGGGGTGGGCGCCGAGGGAGGTCTGGCGGGCGATGATCGTGCGTTCCTGCCGCATCAGGCGCCAGCCGCGGCGCAGCAGGAAGGGCACCGACTTGCGGCCCTCCCGCAGATCGCGCAGGAAGCGGCGCCGGAACGTGCGGACCGGGCCGCGGTTCAGGCACAGGGCGTCCGCCAGCAGGCCCGACTCGCGGCAGCGGTCGACGATCTCGGCCGCGAAGATGCCCTCCGCTATGAACAGCGGCGTCCGCCCGATGTCGACGGCCTCCTCGCCGGTGCGGGCGGAGAGGGAGATGTCGTAGACGGGGATGTTCGTACGGCCCGTGCGGCACAGTTCGGCGATCGCGGCCACGGCGGTGTCCGTGTCCCAGGAGTCCGGGTGGTCCCAGTCGATGTCGGAGCTCCCCGCCACCAGCGGCAGTGTCGGGTCGTCGCCCTCCTTGTAGAAGTCGTCGAGGCGCAGCACGGGAAGGCCGGAGCGGGCGGCGACAAGGGACTTGCCCGAGCCCGAGGGACCGCAGAGCAGTACGACACGGGCGGGGGAGGGGCGATGGATGCTCACGGGACACCAGTTTGACGTATTCCGTACGCCTTGCCGACCCCGCGGGTCGTCTTTGGAGTGCGCGTCACACCTCAACTACCCTACGTGTCGACCTGATTACCCTGTGCACAAGAACGCAGCAGAAGGTGGCACCAGCAATGGCACGACACACGTCTTCCCCGACCTCGACCCCGACCGCCCAGCGCGCCCTGGTCGCCCTCGCGACGGCGGGCGTGGCGCTCGGAGCGGGTGCCGCGACGGCCTCCGCGGACACCGAGCCGGTGCTGAACGAAGTGGTGCACACCCGGCCCACGTCACTGGGCCGCATCGACCCCCAGGCCGGCCTCCAGGCCCTCACCGGCACCGTCGGCTATGTCACCGGTCCCGTCTCCGCCCTCAAGCCCAACCCCCTCGCCGGCACGGGCGTGGATCCCCTCGACAACGGCGTCGGCACCCAGCTCGCCGACTTCAAGGCCCTCAACTCCCAGATGCTGACCGCCCCGGTGGCCCAGGCGTCGTCGATCGGAAGCATCCCGGTGCTGGGAGAGGCGACGGGCCTGCTGAACCACTGAACGCCGGGCACGGCGGATCGTGGGCCATTGCCCGATCGGGTGCCGCTCCGCGAGGGGAGCGGCACCCGATCGCGTCAGTACGACGAGCCCGACGCGCCCAGGGAACCCGTCGGGTGCCAGACCGTCTTGGTCTCCAGGAACGCCGTCATACGGTCGGTGCCCGGGGCCTGCGACCAGTTGTCCACAGGCTGTGGACGAAGCACGCGCTTGAGGTTGTCCGCCGCCGCGATCTCCAGTTCCTTCGCCAGTACGTCGTCCGCGCCCGCGAGGTCGATCGCGTTGACGTCCTGGTGGGCGGCGAGCGGCGGGGCGATTTCCGCCGTACGGCCCGAGAGGACGTTGACGACGCCGCCGGGGACGTCGGAGGTGGCCAGGACCTCACCGAGGGAGAGGGCCGGGAGCGGGGACCGCTCGGAGGCCACCACGACGGCCGTGTTGCCCGTCGCGATCACCGGGGCGACGACCGACACCAGGCCCAGGAACGAGGACTCCTGCGGGGCCAGGACCGCCACCACACCGGTCGGCTCGGGCGAGGACAGGTTGAAGAACGGGCCCGCGACCGGGTTGCCGCCCCCGACCACCTGCGCGATCTTGTCGGTCCAGCCCGCGTACCAGACCCAGCGGTCGATGGTCGCGTCGACCTGCTCGGCCGCCCGGGACTTCGACAGCCCCTCGGCCTCGGCCACTTCGCGCACGAACTGCGCCTTGCGGCCCTCCAGCATCTCCGCCACGCGGTAGAGGATCTGGCCCCGGTTGTACGCCGTGGCGCCGGCCCAGCCGCCGAACGCCTTCCGGGCCGCGACCACCGCGTCACGGGTGTCCTTGCGGGAGGACTGCGGTGCGTTCGCCAGCCACTTGCCCTTTGCGTCGGTCACCTCGTACACCCGGCCGCTCTCGGAACGCGGGAACTTCCCGCCGACGTACAGCTTGTAGGTCTTGAAGACAGACAGGCGATCAGACATCGAGGTATGCCTCCAGGCCGTGGCGACCGCCCTCGCGGCCGAAGCCCGACTCCTTGTAACCGCCGAACGGCGAGGTCGGGTCGAACTTGTTGAACGTGTTGGACCAGATCACACCGGCGCGCAGCTTGTTCGCGACCGCGAGGATCCGCGAACCCTTCTCCGTCCAGATCCCCGCCGACAGGCCGTACGGCGTGTTGTTCGCCTTGGCGACCGCCTCGTCCGGCGTGCGGAAGGTCAGGACCGACAGGACCGGGCCGAAGATCTCGTCGCGGGCGATCCGGTGCGCCTGGGTGACGTTCGTGAAGAGCGTCGGGGCGAACCAGTAGCCGGAGGCCGGGATCTCGCAGGCCGGCGACCAGCGCTCGGCGCCCTCGGCCTCGCCCTGCTCGACGAGAGTGGTGATACGGGCGAGCTGCTCCTCGGAGTTGATCGCGCCGATGTCCGTGTTCTTGTCGAGGGGGTCGCCGAGACGGAGAGTGGCCAGACGGCGCTTGAGGGAGTCGAGGAGCTCGTCCTGGATCGACTCCTGGACCAGGAGGCGGGAGCCCGCGCAGCAGACCTGGCCCTGGTTGAAGAAGATGCCGTTGACGATGCCCTCGACGGCCTGGTCGATCGGGGCGTCGTCGAAGACGATGTTGGCGCCCTTGCCGCCCAGTTCGAGGGTGAGCTTCTTGCGGGTGCCGGCGACCGTCCTCGCGATCTCCTTGCCGACCGCCGTCGATCCCGTGAACGCGACCTTGTCGACGTCCGGGTGCGCGACGAGCGCGGCGCCCGTGTCGCCGTAGCCGGGAAGGATGTTGACGACGCCCTTGGGGAGGCCTGCCTGGCGGCAGATGTCCGCGAAGAAGAGGGCGGAGAGGGGGGTCGTCTCGGCGGGCTTGAGGACCACGGTGTTGCCGGTGGCGAGCGCCGGGGCGATCTTCCACGCCAGCATCAGCAGCGGGAAGTTCCAGGGGATGACCTGGCCGGCCACGCCCAGGGGCCTCGGGTTCGCCCCGTACCCGGCGTGCTCCAGCTTGTCCGCCCAGCCCGCGTAGTAGAAGAAGTGCGCGGCGACCAGGGGGAGGTCGGCGTCGCGGGTCTCCTTGATCGGCTTGCCGTTGTCCAGGGTCTCCAGGACGGCGAGTTCGCGGCTGCGCTCCTGGATGATCCGCGCGATACGGAACAGGTACTTGGCGCGCTCGGAGCCGGGCAGCGCCGACCACTTCTCGAAGGCCTTGCGGGCGGCCGCGACGGCACGGTCGACGTCCGCCTCGCCCGCCCGGGCGATCTCGGACAGGACCTCCTCGGTGGACGGGGAGACCGTCTTGAAGACCTTGCCGTCGGCGGCCTCCGTGAACTCGCCGTCGATGAACAGGCCGTACGAGGGTGCGATGTCGACGATCGCGCGGGACTCGGGTGCGGGTGCGTATTCGAATGCCGATGCCATGGTGATCAGTCCACCGTCACGTAGTCGGGGCCGGAGTAGCGGCCGGTGGCCAGCTTCTGACGCTGCATCAGCAGGTCGTTCAGGAGCGAGGAGGCGCCGAAGCGGAACCAGTGGTTGTCCAGCCAGTCCTCGCCCACGGTCTCGTTGACCAGGACGAGGAACTTGATCGCGTCCTTGGACGTCCGGATACCGCCGGCGGGCTTCACGCCGACCTGTACCCCGGTCTGCGCGCGGAAGTCCCGGACGGCCTCCAGCATGAGGAGGGTGTTCGCCGGGGTGGCGTTGACCGCGACCTTGCCGGTGGACGTCTTGATGAAGTCGGCGCCGGCCAGCATGCCGAGCCAGCCGGCGCGCCTGATGTTGTCGTACGTCGACAGCTCACCGGTCTCGAAGATGACCTTGAGGCGGGCGTCCGCCCCGCAGGTCTCCTTCACGGCGACGATCTCGTCGTACACCTTGAGGTACTGCCCCGCGAGGAACGCCCCGCGGTCGATGACCATGTCGATCTCGTCCGCGCCCGCCGCGACGGCCTCGCGGACGTCGGCCAGCTTCACCGCGATCGGGGCGCGGCCGGCCGGGAAGGCGGTGGCGACGGAGGCGACCTTCACGGTCGAGCCGGCCACGGCCGCCTTGGCGGCGGGCACCATGTCGGGGTAGACGCAGACGGCCGCGGTCGCCGGGGTCGTCCGGTCGGTGGGGTCGGGGTGGACCGCCTTGGCGCCGAGCGCCCGGACCTTGCCCGGGGTGTCCGCGCCTTCCAGCGTCGTCAGGTCGACCATCGAGATGGCGAGGTCGATGGCGTACGCCTTCGCGGTCGTCTTGATGGAACGGGTACCGAGGGAGGCGGCACGCGCCTCCAGACCGACCGCGTCGACGCCGGGCAGCCCGTGGAGGAACCGGCGCAGAGTGCTGTCGGACGAGGTCACGTCCGTAAGCGGGTGTGCGGGAGATGCAGTGGTGGGCATGGTCACCAGACGAGCATATCTACGCGCGTAGCGGCTGTACACCCCGAGGCGGGGGATCTGTGGGGTTGGGGGTGTGGGGTAGGTGAGGCAGGTGGGGCAGGTGAAATCAGTGGGGCGGGTGGAAGCAGGTGGAGCTGGTGGAAGCAGGTGGAGCTGGTGGAGCTGGTGGAGCAGGTGGGCTGTTCGGACTTAGGCCTCGCGGGGGGCTGAGGCAGAATTCGCACCATGAGCACCCTCGAGTCCAAGGACCGCGTCTATCGATCCCCCGCGGGCATCGCCGGAGGCACCCTCCTGCTCGCCATCGCGGCCTGGCTGGGTCTCGACGCGATCTTCTCCGGGCACGGCCGCGCCCCCTGGCTGGCCCTCGCCACCCTGATCCTCGTCGTACCGCTGATCGTCGCCTTCACGATCCGCCCCGCGGTCTACGCCGACCAGGAGCGGCTGCGCATCCGCAACCCGTTCCGGGTGATCGTGGTGCCCTGGGGCGAAGCGGTCTCCCTGCGGTCCGGTTACTCGAACGAGCTGGTGGTGAAGTCCGGCGCCAAGTACCAGCTGTGGGCCCTGCCCGTCTCGCTGCGGGGCCGCAAGCGGGCTGCCCGGCGGGAGGCCAGGGCCGCCGCCGACAGGGCGGCCGAGGCGAGCGGACGGCCGCGCCGGGGTGGCGGGCTCGGAGGCTTCGGCATGGGCGGCGGTTTCGGTGGCGGCCTCTCCCGGGGCGCCGTCGAGCAGGACGGACCCGTGCGCCCCGAGTCCGACCGGGCGATGGACGAACTGCGTGAGCTGCTGGAGGCACGCGGCGGGGCGGAGAGCGGGGCGGAGAGCGGGGCGGAGAGCGTGCGCGGTGAGGTCACCGTGCGGTGGGCGTACGAGGTGGCGGGGCCGGCGCTGGCCGGGGCGGTACTCCTGGCCGTCCTGCTCGCCACGGGGTGAGCAACGGCCTGACCTGATCCGGTTCGGGGGCTCCACGGACCATGCCGGCTCGCGGAGCCCCGCCAACCCTTGTGGGCCCGGCCGGTGGGGGTTTCGCCGCGTGGGTTCCTTGTGCATGCTCTGCCTCGATACCTGCGTGGTCCTGATGTCTGGAAAATGATGCGTACGACCTCTCCGCGGCCCCTGCCGCTGCTCCCCGAGGCGATACCCGACGGCTGCCTGGCCTGGGACGGCGTCGAGGCGCGCCGTTGGACGGGCGCGCTGCCGGCGCGCTGGGTTCCGGTGTGGATGCCCCGGCGGCTCGTCCTGTCGCTGGCCGCTCTGGGCGTGATCGGCGGAACCCTGCTGAGCTTCGCCGGGGTGCCGTCGTTCATCGCCGCCTTCACAGGGCTCCAGGTGCTGTGGCTGCTGGCGCGGCCCGAGGTGGTACGGGTCACGGCCGCGGC